>Ga0209225_1003352_pt1 | contig 13454 bp, 10 predicted proteins | sample WasSprMetagenome_FD_184732 | JGI IMG/M metagenome (GOLD analysis project Ga0209225, IMG submission 184732) | Sulfidic aquatic microbial communities from Washburn Spring, Yellowstone National Park, USA - WS (SPAdes) (version 3) | ecosystem: Environmental > Aquatic > Thermal springs > Hot (42-90C)...
CGTCTGCCTTACAAGCAGAAGGTCAGAGGTTCGAGTCCTCTACCGCCCACCATGAGACCCCTCGGAGCTGAGGAGCTCAGGCAAAAGCTCGCGTCAACTGAACTCGAACCTACTCCTTGAAGTCGCAGCCGCCGGCGTGCTACTATAGACGTCGTCATCGTCCCAAGGGTGAGACTCGGAGGGGCGCCATGAAGCCTGCCCAGTGGTTTCTCTCTTTCTCCTTCCTAGTTGCCGTCGCCACCCTGCCGGCGGAAGTCGTGGTCAGGAAACTCGAGGCCTCCGCGCAGCCTGGCGGCGCCGTGTTCGTCGAGCTACAGGCGGATGGCTTGGAGCCGGGCGCGGTGGTGCGTGCAGGAGGCAAGCAGGCGGTCGTGAGCGAAGCATCCTCGGGCCGCGTGCTTATCGAGGCGCCGCTCAAATTCACTTTCGGCGGCCTTGCCGTGGTCGAGGTGCGCAATCCGAGCGGTGGCTCCACGCGCGCGGTTGTGGAGGTCCAGGTGCCGGGCGCGGTGGTTTCGTGGCGTGCCGCGGCGCGATTCCTGGAACAGGCGGCCTGGGGCCCCAGTCCCGAGAGCCTGGTGCGCGTGCGACAGCTCGGCTTCGAGCGATGGATCGAGGAACAATTCCAGGCTCCGATGTCGGACTATCCGCCGGTGCCGGAGGAAGACGCCAATCAGTCGCTCACCCCGCTGCAACGCCGTTTCTTCTATAACGCGATCAACGGCGAGGACCAGTTGCGCCAGCGCGTGGCCTTCGCCCTGCATCAGATCTGGGTGGTCTCCGGCCTGAAGACGGGTCAGGCGCGCATGATGACGCCGTATCTGCGCCTCTTGCACCGGCTGGCGTTCGATAACTACCTCACCCTGATGAAAGAAATTACGTTGAATCCCACCATGGGCCGGTATCTGGACATGGTGAACAACGCCAAGGCCAACCCGGCGCGGGGCATCAGTCCGAACGAGAACTACGCGCGCGAGATCATGCAACTTTTCACGATCGGCACAGTGCGCCTGAATCTGGACGGCACTCCGGTGCTCGATGCGGACGGCGTACCCGTTCCGACTTACAACCAGAAAACGATCGAAAACCTGGCGCGCGTTTTTACCGGGTGGACTTACCCCCCAACGCCTGGTCGGCCGCCGGCAGCGACCAATCCCGCCTATTACGAGGGACGCATGGTTGCGACACAGAGCAACCATGACACCGGCGCCAAGGAGTTATTGGACGGCTATGTCATACCCGCCGGCCAGAGCGCGGAAAAAGACCTCGACGATGCGTTGCAACACCTGTTCCGTCATCCCAACGTAGGGCCTTTCGTCGCGCAGCGACTCATCCGCGCCCTGGTTACCAGCAATCCCAGTCCGGCCTATGTTGCTCGCGTGGCGAGCGCCTTCAACGCCAACGCGCGGGGCGAACGGGGTGACCTGAAAGCAGTGGTCAAGGCGATCCTTCTGGACCCCGAGGCCCGGCGCGGGGACACGCAGAACAACCCTCCCGAGTTCGGACACCTCCGGGAACCGGCGCTCTACATCGCTGCATTGCTGCGCGCTCTGGGAGCTTCCGTCGCCGAAGCCAACAACCTGCCTTCGTGGTCTGCCTCGATGGGCCAGAATCTGTTTTTCGCTCCTTCGGTCTTCAATTACTATTCGCTGCTTTACCAGCCGTCCGAGCTGGATGGTCTCTATGCCCCCGAGCTCGAAATCCTCACTCCCGCAACGGCCCTGATCCGGGCCAACTTCGCGGACGCGGTCGTCTTCCAGCGCCTCGGCCCTGCCGTGAACGTGGATCTGACGCCGCTCATCGAGCTTGCCTCGGTTCACAAGTGGTATTTGACGGAGGCCCTCAACCGCGGCCTGCTGTTTGGACGCATGGATGAACCCATGCGCGATCGTATCCTCATCGCCCTGGACTGGATTGCAGATCCCGGGTTGCAAGCCCAGACGGCCACATACCTGGTGGCCGCTTCGTATCGTTACCAGGTGCAGGATTGACAGGAGGCTGGCATGCTGACGCGCAGAACTTTTCTCCGCATGGGCACGGCGGCCGCGGTCTGGGAGCGCTTCGCGCTCCTGCCGCTGGCAGCGCAAGGCGATGATTACCGCGCTTTGGTGTGCGTGTTCCTGTTCGGCGGCAACGACTGCAACAACACGGTCGCGCCTCTGGATCCGGAACCCTTCCGCAGCTACCAGGCTTCCCGCGGGCCTTTGGCCCTCGCCCAACAAAGCTTGCTGCCCATCGAAGCGCGCGGGGCTACTTATGGCCTGCATCCCCAACTCACCGAGATCCAGAAGCTTTACAACCAGCGCCGCGTGGCCGTGATCGCGAACGTCGGCGTGCTGGTGCGACCTACGACCCGGGACGAGTACCGGCAGCGCCTGGCACCGCTGCCCGTGAACCTGTTCTCGCATTCCGACCAGCAGTTGCTCTGGCAGACCGCGGATCTGCGCGGCAACGCACGCACCGGCTGGGGCGGACGCGTGGGCGACCGCGTCCCCACAGGGGAGTTCAGCCTCCTGTCGCTGGGCGGCAGCGCCACGTTTCTGAACGGAGAACGCGTGCGGTCCATGGCGCTCAATGCCGGCGCCCCGCCTTCCTTGACCGGCTTCAGCAACACACGCGAGCATCAGGCGCGCTTGCAGGCCTTCCTGGAAATTCTCGACCTCGAGGACCAGAGGATTCTGGTGCGGACCGCCAATCTCAGAGTCAAGGAGGGCTTGCGCATTTCGCAAACCCTCACGCGGCTCCTCACCGGGAACAGCCCTCTGAAAACTCCCTTCCCGGCAACGACGCTGGGCCGGCAAATGGAGCAGATCGCCCGTTTGATCCACGCGCGACGGGAACTGGGCGCCACGCGCCAGATCTTTTTTGCATCGCTGGGCGGTTGGGACCATCACGTCAGCCTGTTGACTTCCCACGCTCCGCTCATGACCCAGCTGAACGCCGCACTGGCTGCTTTCTACCAGGCCACCGAAGAAATGGGGCTGGCGGACCGCGTGGTCACGTTTACCGCCAGCGAGTTCGGGCGAACGCTCAACGCCAACGCCAACGCCGGTTCCGATCACGGCTGGGGAGCGCACCACTTCGTGCTCGGCGGCGCGGTCAAGGGCGGCACGCTTTACGGGACGTACCCCACCGTGGCGCTCAACGGCCCGGATGACGCCACCGGGCGAGGCGTCTGGATTCCCACTACCTCGCTCGATCAATACGGCGCCACTCTGGCCAGTTGGTTCGGCGTACCCGCTGAAGAACTGACCAACGTCTTCCCGAACCTGGCAAACTTCGAGCCCCGCAACCTGGGCTTCCTCGATTGACAAATCGGGTTCCTGCCCTTGGCGGCTGCGCGACGCCCGGTTGATCCGTCACAATGGAAAGCATGAGAACCCGCCGTGCGTTGCTTCTTTCCTTCGCTCTGATCCTGTGGACCTCGCTAGCCCTGCGAGCCGACGAGGGCCTGTGGCTGTTCGAAGCGTTTCCCAAGCAGCGCCTGGCCGCCAAATACGGCTTTCAGATTACCGATCAGTTCCTGGACCGGCTCCGGCTGGCCTCCCTGCGCGTGGGCGCTTCCGGCTCGTTCGTTTCCCCCGACGGCCTGATCTTCACCAACCATCACGTGGCCCTGGATTGCTTGCAAAAACTGAGCACGGCCGAGCACAACTACGTGGTCAACGGTTTCTGGGCGCCGACGCAGGCCGATGAGAAGCCCTGCCCCGATCTGGAGGCCAACCAGCTCGTGCGGATCCAGGACGTGACCGACCGGGTCACGGCCGCCGCGCGACCCGGCGCGTCCGACGCCGAAGCGCTCCGGCAGCGACTTGCCGAGATCGCGCGCATCGAGAAAGAGTGCGCTTCCGCAACCGGCAACCGCTGCGACGTCGTTACCCTGTACTCCGGTGGACGTTACCACCTTTACGAGTACAAGAAATATACCGACTTGCGCATGGTATTCGCTCCCGAGTCGGAAATAGGCTTCTTCGGCGGGGATCCCGATAACTTCACTTACCCGCGTTTCTGCCTGGACATCGCCTTCCTGCGCGCCTACGAAAATGGCAAGCCCGCGCGGACACCTCACTATCTTTCCTTCAGCCGCGAAGGAGTAAAGGAAGGAGAGCTCATTTTTGTCTCGGGCAATCCTGGCACTACGGGCAGGCTCATGACGGTGGCGCAACTGGAATTCATGCGCGATCATTACTACCCGCTGATTCACCGTCGGCTGGCGTCCCTGATCCGAACGCTGGAAAAATACAGCGCCCAGAGCCCGGACAACGAGCGCATCGCCCATGACAATCTCTTCTCGCAGCAGAACAGTTACAAGGCCTATACGGGCTTCCTCGCCGGTTTGCGCAACCCGAAGATCATGGAACTGAAGCGCGCCGAGGAACGCAAGCTGCGCGCGGCCGTGGAGGCGGATCCCGACCGTCGCGCCCGCTTCGGCAACGCCTGGGACGCTGTGGCCGGCGCCTATCAGAAGTTCCGCGATTACTACAAGAGTTACTGGCTACTGGAGTTCAGCCCGCATCGCGGGACCGACCTGCTACGCATCGCACGCGACGTCCTGCGGTTATCCGAAGAACGCCTCAAGCCTAACGACCAGAGGTTGCGAGAGTATCGCGACTCGGCGTTGCCCAGTCTCGAGCAGCAGCTTTACTCGCCCGCGCCCATCACCGACTCGATGGAAGTGGCCGTGCTGACCGATTACTTCGAGTTCCTCCGCAACGAACTGGGGTCCGAAGACCCGGTGGTGAAAGCCATCCTCAACGGCCGCTCGCCGCAACAGGCGGCACAGGAGTACGTAAGCACGAGTCGGCTCAAGGATATCGCTGAGCGCAAGCGCCTGGCGGCCGATGTTGAGGCCACGCGCCGCTCGGACGACGGGATGATCCGGCTGGCGCGCATCCTGGACGCTCCCGCGCGCAGCTTGCGCAAACGGTTCGAGGACGAAGTCGAGGCGGTTCTCAACTCCAGCGCGGCCAAAATCGCGCAGGCCCGCTTCGCCATTTTCGGCCAGGAAGCCTACCCCGACGCCACTTTCACGCTGCGCCTCACCTACGGCGCGGTGAAAGGTTACAAGGATTCCAAAGGGCGCTGGGTCCCTTACGCTACGACTTTCGAAGGCCTCTACAAACGGGCCACCGGCAAGCCGCCATACCGGTTGCCCAAACGCTGGCTCGAAGCGCGCTCCCGGCTGAACCTGAAAACGCCGTTCAACTTCGTCTCCACCGCGGACACGCACGGCGGCAACTCCGGCAGCCCCACGGTCAACACCAGGGGCGAGATCGTAGGCATCCTCTTCGACGGCAACCTCGAGAGCCTGCCGAATCGTTTCGTCTACACCGAAGAGCAGGCCCGCTCGGTCCACGTTGCCTCGCAGGCAATCATCGAGGCCCTGGCCAAGGTCTACCGAGCGCAAAGGCTCCTCGCCGAGCTGGGTTTCAAGTAAGGAACCTGGCGTCGGCGGCTCCGTATCACGACGAGGAGGCATGTTCACTTTCCTTGCCTGGCTGATTCTACTGGTGCTTTGCTGGCCGCTCGCGCTGGCTGCGTTGATTCTCTACCCTCTGGTCTGGCTCTTGCTTCTGCCTTTCCGGATCCTCGGGATCGCGGTTGAAGGCGTGCTTCAGCTCATTCAAGCCTTGATCCTGCTGCCCGCGCGGCTCTTGCGCTCCCTGACCGGCGCCTGAACCCCGGCCCGCCCGCAGGTTGTTAGCATAGGGAGCTTGCGGGCGCGGCCATGAAGATCGCAGCGGTCGGCGAAATTCTGTGGGACGTTTTCTCGGACTCCGAGCACTTGGGCGGCGCCGTCTTCAACCTCGCGGCTCATGCGCGAAAGCTGGGACACGAGGTCTACTTCATCAGCGCCGTCGGGGATGACGCCCGGGGGCGCGCGGCGCTCGACCGCATGCGCGAGCTCGACTTGCCCTCGCGGTTCGTTCAAGTCATTGGGGGACAGCCTACCGGGTGGGTATCGGTCTGGCTCGATGCTGCCGGACAGCCGGATTTCACGATTCACCGCCCCGCTGCCTACGACTTTGTCACGCTGAACGACAGCGATCTGGCTGAACTTTCCGCCTGGCGCCCACAATGGCTCTGCTTCGGGACCCTCCACTCCATGCATCCCCAGGCGCGCGGTCTGACCCGCCGGCTTATGGACGCCCTGCCCGACACGCGCCGCTTCTACGACATCAACCTGCGCAAGCAGAATTACACCGCAGAACTCGTCGAGGAACTCATGAAGGCAGCCGACGTGGTCAAGCTGAACGACGCCGAGGCGGTCGAAATCCAGCGCATGTACGACCAATCTTGTCGTGACCTGGCCGAGTTCGCCGAGCGCTTTGCGAATGCTTACGGCTGGGAGGCCGTCGCCATCACGCGCGGAGCGGAAGGCTGCGCGATCTGGAGGCAGGGCGATTGGGTCGAGGCGCCAGGCTACCGCGTGCAAGTGGTGGACACCGTGGGAGCAGGGGATGCTTTCGCCGCGGCCTTCCTGCATGGCCTGGACTCCGGCTGGCCTCTGGGCAAGATCGCCGATTTCGCCAACCGTGTGGGGGCGCTGATCGCCGCGCGCCCGGGCGCTGTGCCCGACTGGACCCCTGAAGAGTGCTGGGCGCTCGGTTGAATGCGGAGAGGAAGTTATGAAGCTCACGAGAAGAGGCTTTCTGGGAAGCGCAGTGGCCGCAGCGGCGCCGGCTCCCGCACAGCAACTGGACGGCGTCCGCATCGCGCGCCGGCATCGCATCGTCCGCGACATTCCGACGCCCAATTTCTTCGAGGGCATGCTGCTGGGTAACGGAGACATCGGTCTTTGCGTCACCGTACGTCCGGACGCGCTCGGCTTGCACATCGGCAAGGAAGACTCGTGGGACATCCGCGTCAGCGAGGATCACTATCCCCACGTGCTGCACTTCAAGGACCTGCTCGAGCTCTGGCGCCGCGCCAGCGAGGAAGCCAAACGACGCGGGCGGCCCGACATGCTCCATCTGGAAACCAATATCGAGTTCTTCCGCGAGTACACCCAGCGCGTCCGCTCGTCCTACGCCAAACCCTGGCCGCGTCCCTGGCCCTGCGGCATCGTCTGGATCCACTGGGATTCGCGCATGGTTCGCCTGGTTCGCCAGGTCCTCGACATCTCCGAAGGCCTGCTCACGCTCGATCTCGAGCACGACGATTTGCGCGGCTCGCTTCGGCGCATCCGCGTGCTGTGTTTCGTCAACCAGGAAACGGGTCACATTTCAGTCTCCACGCGCGAACCCGCCCCCTTCCTTTCGGTCGCTTACTACCCGTACACGGACCGCGAAGCGCGCCTGCCCTCACCGGAGCTGCGTCACCGCAGCGAAGCCGACCATGCGGAGTTCGTCTGCGTGCAACGTTTCCCTGCGATTGCGCCCACGGATCAGCAACCCGACCCGCCGCCCTCCCCCGAGGACCGCAGCTTCGCGCTCTGCGGACGCCTGCACGGGGAATGGAAAAGCGAAAGCGGCTCGGGCGATTCGGCACGCGTCTTCCTGGCCAGCAGGCACACACAAACCTTCCGCCTCGACCTCACTCTTTTCACCACGCGGGACGACCCGGACAATGTGAACCGGGCCCCGGCCGAGGCACGCCGCCTGGCGACGATTCCGGTCGCTGAGCTTCAGCGTTCCTCCGCCGCCTGGTGGCGCACGTTCTGGTCCCGCTCCGCGGTAGAATTCGCGGATCGCGAGCTGGAGCGCATCTGGTATCACAACCAGTACTGGCTGGCGTGCTGCCTTCGGGAAGGGAAGGTCGCACCCGGGTTGTTCGGCAACTGGACCAGCGGGCGGATCGGCACGGCCTGGCACGGCGACTATCACATGAACTACAACACGCAGCAGGTCTACTGGGGTGTTTTCTCTTCCAATCACGTCGAGCAGCACCTGCCCTACGTCGAGTTATGCGAAAACCTGCTGCCCATCGCGGAGTCTTTCGCGCGCGAGAAATTTTCGCTGCCAGGCGCTTTCTTTCCGCACTCTGCCTATCCGGTTCCCAGCAAGACGATCGCTTATCCCGTCCCGCCCTGGGGTTACGAAGTCTGCGAAACTCCCTGGACTGTGCAGAGCCTCTGGTGGCATTACCTTTACACGCTGGATGAGGGTTACCTGCGTCGCGCTTACCCGCTGCTGCGCGCAGCCGCCCGCTTTCTGGCCGCTTACATGACCAAGGGCGAGGACGGCTACTATCACGTGATCCCCACCGTATCTCCCGAAAACTGGGGATTCACCGTGGATTTCCGCTTGAACCGCGATTGCATCATGGATCTCGCCCTGGCGCGATTCGTGTTCAAGGCCGCCGCCGAAGCAGCCCGAATTCTGAAGCAGGACTCCGACGAACGCCGCCAGTGGCTGGAGATCGAGTCTCGCGTCGCGCCCTATCCCAAGGCTCGCGGACCTTTTGGTGAAGTCTGGATAGACGTGGTGGATGCCCCGACGGAATACGTCTACAACATACCCGTCACGCTGGCCCCGGTATTCCCGGGCGAGCAGGTTGGTCTCGACGCCGGCCAACAGGAACTGGAGATCGCCCGGCGGACCGCCCGCACCGTTCGCCTGGAGGGCGGCAACGACCTCGTTTTTCAGCCCTTGATTCGTGCCCGGCTCGGGATGCTAGATCTGGACTGGTTCAAGCGGGAGGTGCGCTACTGCCTTCTGCCCAACGGCGTCGCTCAGGATCGCGTCCGCCAGATCGGCGGGCGCTATCGCGATACCACAGACTTCGATTTCATGATGCGAATGGGTATCTGGGTGGAAAATCTTTCGCTGCCTGCCGTGCTCAACGAGTGTCTCATGCAAAGTTACTCCGGTGTCATTCGTTTGTTTCCGAATACCCGGAACCTCGGGCGGGCGCGGTTCCACCGCCTGCGCGCCGTGGGAGCTTTCCTGATAAGTGCCTCGTGGGATGGCAAGCAGGTGGGCGACGTGCAGATTTACAGCGAGAAAGGCGCAACGGCCCGCGTCGTGAATCCGTGGCCGGGAACGCCGGTTCGCATCGTCACGCAGCAGGGCCGCGTGGTGGAGACCAGGGAACGGAAAGGCGTCATCGAGTTCGCCACACAACCGGGCGAAACTTACTATTTGCAAAAATCATCCGGAGGAGGACCCCAGCGGTGAAACGCAGAACTTTTCTTCTGGGCACGGCGGCCACGGGCGCCACCTGGGTCGCACGCGGTGCCACCAAGCCGCCCAACATTCTGATCGTAATGACGGACCAGCAATCCTGGGACATCATGAGCTGCCGGATCGGAAGCCGCTACCTGCGAACTCCGTACATGGACAGCCTTGCGGAGTCCGGCGCCGTCTTCACGAGGGCCTACTGCGCCAATCCGCTTTGCGTTCCGTCGCGCACGTCCATGTTCACGGGACGCTATCCTCCCGAGACCGGGGTGCTGATCAACGACACGACGCCCATCGATCATGAGCGCTTCCCTTTGATGGGGACGCTGTTCCAGAAAGCGGGTTACTCGACGGCCTATTTCGGCAAGTGGCACTTGCCGTATCGCGAGGCGCGCCCTGAAACCCACGGCTTTCAGTTGGTCAATCCCGGAAGGCTCAAAGGCGACACCGCGGTGGCGGAGGCAGCCGCACGTTTCCTGCGCGAAAAGCCTCGCGAGCCTTTCCTCGCGGTCGTCTCGTTCGTCAACCCGCACGACATCTGCCAGTGGGCGCGCAGCGAGCCGTTGCCGAACGGTGACATTGGGTCGCCGCCTCCTCCCGAGGAGTGCCCACCGCTCCGGCCCAATCACGGGCCACAGAAAGACGAACCGGACATCATGGTTCTGATGCGCCGTTCCTACCAGAGCTCGCCAATGTTCCCCGTCGGCAACTTCACGCCGGGCAAGTGGCGGCAGTATCTTTGGGCCTACTACCGCCTGGTGGAGAAGGTGGACGGGCTCATCGGCCAGGTGCTCACCGCACTGCGCGACGCACAGCTCGAGGAGCGAACGCTCATCGTGTTCCTGGCCGACCACGGCGACTGTCAGGGCGCGCACGGCTGGAACCAGAAGACGGTGTTCTACGAAGAAAGCGCGCGTGTGCCCTTCATACTCAGTTACAAGGGCGTGATCCGGCCGCAAGTTTCCGATCGGCTGGTTCACACGGGCGTGGATCTCATTCCCACGCTGTGCAGCTTTGCCGGGATTCCAACTCCGTCGGGACTACCCGGGCTCAGCCTGTACGACACCGCAATCGGCAGGAAGGTTTCCGATCCCCGCCGCTACATCGTGGTGTGTAACAAGATGGTGCAGGGCGCGCCGGTGGAAGGACGCACGCCCAAACCGGAAGGCCGGATGGTTCGCAGCCAGCGCTACAAGTATTGCGTCTACAGCGAGGGCCGGCAACGCGAATCGCTCGTGGACCTCGAAGCAGACCCCGGCGAGATGGTGAACCTTGCCGGGGATCCGCGGTATCGGAAGATTCTCGAGGAACACCGCGCCATGCTCGCCGAATGGCAGCACTCGGTGGGTGATCGGTTCGGCAGCGAGCCGGTTTCCAGCGCGGCGTGACTCACTCCTCGAAATCTCGCGCCAGCTCCTCGAGCTGTTCGCGCGTGAGAACGTGCTCGGCTTGATAGCGGGGATGGTCCACGAAAATTCGCGCGCCCTCCTTCCAGCGTCTTACCTGCTCGTCATCCAACGGGAACTTGATGTACTGCACTGAGCTGAGCCGGTCGGAAGCGATTTGTCGCGTGTCGAACCGCGCCTTGACGATTCGGCCCGCGACCTCCATTCCCACGTGATGCTCGAGGCCGAGCAACGCGCGCAGCCATACTTCCCTCTCCTGCGGGGTTTCGTATTCGATGAACAGGCTGGCGGAAAGTTCGTTCCGGCCCGGGATGAGCTCGTTGTACGTGTCCACTTCGTGCCGGATCGCGTCCGGCTCCACGATGCGCTCGATGCGCATCATCTCCTGAATCTGGTAGCGCACCGTGTCGCGATTTTCAAAAAGCATGCTCATGTGATCGCCCAGACGGATCCGGCGCCGGTCTTTGAGCGCCATGATCCGCGGGCGCAGGTTCTTGCGCTCTCGCTCGTAAGCTGCGATGTCGAGAATTTCCGAGACGTCTATCGGTCTCACGATTTGCTTTCCTCCCCAGATCGTGCAAAGCCGTCTTCGCGGTAGGCCCGCGCCAGAACCTGGATGGGATGTAATGGCTTCCGTCCTGTGACCTGCTCCAAGTGGAGGCCAGCCAGGATGCAGTCGCTGGCCACCAGGTCAACGTCCCCGCTCTGGATCTGCGCCGACGCCTTCTGCGCGGTTAACAGCGAGAGGGGGAAAAATTGTTTTTTCATAGCCCACGTGCCGTCGTGCCCCGAGCACTGGTCCACCAGGCGCAAGGTGGCGCCGGGGATCAGTCGCATGAGATCCCGCGAGCGGTAGCCGATATTCTGCGCCTTGAGGTGGCAGGGTAGGTGGTAGGCGATGGTTCCCGGCGAGGAGCGAAAATCGCGGTTCAGGCGGCCCTGCTGCTTGAGTTCGAACAGGAATTCGCAGGCGTCGCGTGTTGCGGCGGCGACTTCGCGCGCCTCAGGCACGCCGGCCAGCTCCGGATATTCCTTCCGCAGCATGTAAGCGCAGGTCGGCTCGAGAACCACTACCTTCTTGCCCTGGCGCACATGGGGCAGCAACGACTCGACGTTTTCGCGGCACAACTTCTGCGCCAGGCGGACGTCCCCAGCCTCCAGCGCCGGCATCCCGCAGCACTGGTTGGAAGCGCACGAAAGCGCGATGCCGTTGCGAGCGTACACTTCGACGCAATCGCGACCCACTTCCGGAGCGTTGAAATTGACGGCGCAGGACACAAACAGAACCGCTTCCTCGGCCAGGCCCTGCCGCGGCGCCTGCCGTTGCAGCCATGCTTCCAGGGTCTCGCGGTGGTAGACGGGCAACCGCTTGTCGCGATGGATCCCCAAAATAGCCTCGAGCCCGCGGCGCAGCACGGGCTGGCGGTTTGCCCAGTTGACTAACGGTGCGGCGAGGCTGCCTAGCCGTCCGATCCTGTCAGGGCGTGAAAGCAGGCGCGAACGCAAGCCGAAGCCGCCGCGGCGCGCCCGCAGCGCTACAGCCCGCAGCATCAGGCGCGGAAAGTCCAGTTGGAACTCGTGCCCGTCGTCGGGCGTGTAAGGGCACTTAACGTAGCAGACCTTGCACTGGTAGCAAAGATCAATGACCCGCGCGGTCTCTTCCTCAGTGAGATGACGAACATCACCGCCATGGGTGTCTATTGCCTGAAACAGAGCAGGAAAGGACGGGCAGAGGTTAAAGCAAAGCCGGCACCAGTTGCAGACTTCAAAGACTCGTTCCAGTTCCTGGCGGAGTCCTTCCTCGTCCCAGTATTTCGGATCGTTAGGGTTGTAGCACAGACCGGGAGACGGCGTTCCTTTGATCATGCAATCAGGATAAACGGGGCAGGAACCTCGATGGTCCCTGCCCCGTAAACGACGCTCAGGTAATGGACTTCAAGCCCTGCTCGAAACGGCCAGCGTGGGATTTTTCGGCTTTGGCGAGAGTCTCAAACCAGTCGGCGATCTCGTGGAAACCCTCTTCCCGGGCCACCTTGGCCATGCCCGGGTACATGTCCGTGTACTCGTGGGTTTCACCGGCGATCGCCGCCTTAAGATTGGAGATAGTGTCGCCGATAGGCAGTCCGGTCGCGGGATCCCCCACCTGCTTCAAGTACTCCAGGTGGCCGTGCGCGTGCCCGGTCTCGCCTTCGGCAGTTTCCCGGAACAGCCCGGCGATGTCGGGGTAACCCTCGACGTCAGCCTGCTTGGCGAAGTACAGATAACGGCGATTGGCCTGCGATTCGCCCGCGAATGCGTATTTGAGGTTTTCGTGCGTCTTGCTGCCCTTGAGTTCCGGCATAGGAGTCTCCCTTCCCTCTAAGGGATGCACAAGGCCGCAGGGGAGATTCAGGCGCGTTCCACTGCGATGCCGTCGGCGTGAACTGGTACGCTGGCGCCGCATCCGGGAGCCGGCACCCGGCCAAACCGCCGCTCACGCCGATGGAATTCCTGCACGGCTGCTTCCAGGTCCTTCGCGTCGAAGTCCGGCCACATGCGCGAGGTGAAATAAAGCTCGGCGTAAGCGCACTCCCAGAGCAGGAAATCACTGAGCCGTTGCTCACCGCCGGTTCGGATCAGCAGGTCCACGTCGGGCACGGGTTCGCCGGCATGAATCGCCTCGCCCAGCAGATGGGCGAACTCGGCGCGCCCCACGGGGCGACCGTTCACATAACGAGCGGCCTGCACGATCGCGTCGCGCGCCGAGTAATCCACCGCGATGCGCAGGTGGAGCTGGCGCCCTTCCGCGGTCGCTGCCTCCGCGCGTTCAATCGCCCGACGGAGCTGGGGATCGAGACGGTCGCGCCGGCCAATCACGGTGAGGCGGATCCCGTGTTCGACGCACTCGGACGTGTGCCGCTCCAGATAGTCGTGGAACAGCCGCATC
>Ga0209225_1003357_pt1 | contig 13440 bp, 10 predicted proteins | sample WasSprMetagenome_FD_184732 | JGI IMG/M metagenome (GOLD analysis project Ga0209225, IMG submission 184732) | Sulfidic aquatic microbial communities from Washburn Spring, Yellowstone National Park, USA - WS (SPAdes) (version 3) | ecosystem: Environmental > Aquatic > Thermal springs > Hot (42-90C)...
GGCCGGAGAAGGAGGGACAGCTTGGGCACGAGGTCATTTTAGGCGAGGGACAGGCGAACATTGAGGAATGCGTTAAGAAGTTCATAGAGATAGGATATGAGGGACCGCTGATAATAGAGAGGGAGGCAGGGACGGATAGAGTGGGAGATATAAAGAGGGAGAAGGAATATCTTGAGAGCTTGAAGAGGAAATATCTCGGCTGAAAATAATTTGGGGGGTGCCCCTTTCAGGGGCACCCCCTAAAAAACGAAAAAAATTTTCCTTTCTATTAATTCTGTTCTTTTTAGCGCTTGAAGCTCTTCCCCTTCCGCCCGCTGATAATACGAAGGCTACAATGCGAAAATTAGACGATAAGCACTACGAAATCTCCTTCTCAATAAAACGATTTCCCCTCATCGGCTTGGATATAAAAGAGGGAGAAAGAATGGGTTTGAATATAGAGATTCTCGCTGAGAAGGATAGCCCACGCTGCTCTGCCTCTTCCAACCCCAACAGCTCATTCCTTTGGTGATTGAATAAGCAGGATTGATTTTTTATAAAGGCGAAACATTGAGTTTCGCGCAACCGCAGTTCCTTGAATCCAACCACACAACAAATCTGTTAGGATGGACATCCCAATAAATGGGATGCTTTTCTATAATCTTTTTCAGTCGCTTATAATATGCTTTCGGCATAACGAGCTTTGTGAAAAGCACGATATCCCCAATGAGTGAATTGGGATATACGAAAATTCCCTGCTTTTCAAAAAGGGGTTCTTCAACCAAACCAATCTCCAGGCAATTCGTGGGAAACGGCCCCTCTCTATAATAACCTTCCCAATCATAATGGTATTCAACGGAAACCAAAGGACTTTGATTTAAAAAATATCTTTGAAAAATTGCCTTAACCTCCTTATTTTTTATCCCTTGTGAAAAGAAAAAGAGCTTGTCTTTTCCCCTCTTGAGAACGAGCGTCCCATCGTTTTGGAGGGCGAAAATCTCTAAGCTTTCTGAACATTCATAGAGTTTGGAGAGCTTTCCGTTTTTGAGAGAGAAGAAGAAAATCTCACCCTTATTCTTTCCCTTCGTGGCGAAGAATATCCCCATGCCGTTTTTATCCCAAACAAAGGTGTAATGCGCTGGCAATAAATTATGTTTGTAAACTTTTCTTTTTGGAACATCTATCAGCAGAAATTCTTTGTAATATTTCGCTTTAGGGAGCAATTCCCCCAAGTTCCGTTTTTGCTTCTCCAACATCACCAATAGCTTTTCCTGGTCCGGCGACCAAGAGAAATTCAATATGCCGGGCAAATGTAATAAAAGAGAATAGACCATTTTCTCGTTTTGGTAGAAGAATAGTATTACGCAAGGCTCTTCTGAATTATGTTTAAAATCCACAAAAGACCAACCGCAAAGAATGTATTTATCGGAGGGATAGACAAATGGAGTGCTGTAGAGGATTATCTCGTCCTTTCCGGTTTTGGGCGAAGGAATATGAGACTTATAGAACCTATTCTCCCAGAGCTCCTTAATATAAAGCTTATAATCCATCAACCCCTCCTTCCCCACTAAAAAGGTGAGGATTTTCCCGCTGGGCGAAAGAAAGGGGTCAGTTAGAATAACCTCTTCATTTTGAGTTGATTTCCATTTCCAAATAATTTTTCTCCTTAAATCTTCTACGACGACCTTCGCTTTCCCTCCCTGCCAAATCCTATAAGCTAATATCTTTCCATCAAGAGACAAGCTGGGCGAACTATAATCGGGAAAGCGCCAAAGAAGCTTTTGGGGATTCTCCCTTTTCCCTATAACCCTTAGCAAGGCTTTTAAAAAATTTAAATCATCTCCATCTTCTGGAATCTTGACCTCTCTCCTTCCAAATTTGAGCCAAATGCCCGGATTGGCTTGCTGAGAGTAATGCCCTATCTTCCACAAAATCTTCACTCTCCCTTTCATTCCCAAATAGTCCATAACTGATTGGGCGAGGCGAAGCCAATGCCCAGCTTTGCTTGTTTCCTCGTAGAGGAAGCCACTACCGGGATGACCACCACATTTACATCCCTCAAAGATGACATTTTTCGTTTTCCAATAAAAATATATCGGCTCGGTTGCGAGAACTGAAACGCATATGAGAAGGGATAAAATGAATCTCCTCATTTCTTCTCCATCTTTATAGACTATCTCAAAAATGGAAAAGTTTCTCTTTGGGTTTAATGGATGTTTATTTTCTCTTCGGCTGATATTGGTCTATGGGAAGACAGGAGAAACCGCCGTCCCCGCTCTCCATAGCCAAAAGCAACGCTCTCGCGGTGTCCAAAGAGGTCAAGCAGGGAACCTCATGCTCCACCGCCGCCCTCCTTATCTTCGCCCCATCCCTCTCCACCTTCCCATCCTTTGACATAGTATTGAGGACCAACTTAATCTCCCCTCTTTTTATCAAATCTATCGCATTCGGGCTCCCTTCAGCAATCTTCCTCACCCTCTCCGCCTTTATTCCGTGGGTTTGGAGGAACTTAGCGGTTCCCTCCGTCGCATATATTGAGAATCCTCTCTCATAAAATTCCTGGATTATCGGCAGAGCCTCCTCTTTATCGCTATCCGCTATCGTCACCATTATCTTTCCTCCCCTTGGCACGCCGATGCCCGCCGCCACCATCGCCTTATATAGCGCCTTGCCGAAATCCCTATCTATACCCATTATCTCTCCAGTTGATTTCATCTCCGGACCCAAAACTATCTCCGCTCCCGTGAGCTTCGCGGAGGAGAAGACCGGCGCCTTAACCGCTATATATTCTCCCTCGGGATACAACCCAACTCCATAGCCCATATCCCTCAGCTTCTCTCCCAACATAGCGCGAACCGCCAACGAGACCATAGGAACTCCTGTGATTTTAGAGATGTAGGGAATCGTGCGAGATGCGCGCGGGTTTGCCTCAATGACATAAACAGTGCCATTGGCAACCACAAATTGAATATTTATCAATCCCTTGACCTGCAATGCCCTCGCTATGCGAGTCGTGTAGTCTATTATCTTCTCCTTCTCCTCCTGGGAGAGGGAGCGAGGCGGATAGACAGCCATTGAATCCCCCGAATGCACTCCTGCTCTCTCTATATGCTCCATTATACCGGGAATCAAAACATCCTCTCCATCGGAAATCGCATCAACCTCGCACTCCAATCCACGAATGTATTTATCTATTAAAATGGGGTGCTCTGGGGAGACGGAAACGGCGTAAGTGATGTAGCGGAGAAGCTCTTCCTCGCTGGAGACGATTTCCATAGCCCTCCCGCCCAAAACGAAGGAGGGACGCACGAGCAGAGGATAACCGATTTCCCGAGCTACGGAAATTGCCTCCTCCACCGACTTTACCGCCCTCCCTGCCGGCTTGGGTATATCAAGCTCCCTCAGCAGCTTCTCAAACAAATCCCTATCCTCCGCTATATCTATGCTTTGGAAGGATGTTCCCAGTATATTCACTCCACGCTCGGCGAGCGCTCTCGCTAAATTGAGGGGAGTTTGCCCGCCGAATTGCACTATTATCCCTTCCGGCTTCTCGTTCTCCACGACATTCAGAACATCCTCCAAAGTCAGGGGTTCAAAGTAGAGCTTATCGGAGGTATCAAAATCGGTTGAGACAGTTTCGGGATTGTTGTTTATGATTATCGCTTCATAGCCCTCTTTCTGAAGAGCCCAGACGCAATGAACGCTGCAGTAATCAAACTCTATCCCTTGCCCAATCCTTATGGGACCGCTTCCCAGAACAATCACATTCCTCCTTCCCGTCTTCTTGCTCTCGTTTTCCCTCTCATAGGTTGAGTAGAAATAGGGCGTCTGAGCCTCAAACTCGCCAGCGCAAGTATCCACCATCTTATAAACTGGCTTTATTCCCAGCTCCTTCCTCAAATTTCTCACATCGTCCTCGCTCATACTGACCAACTCGCTAATCCACCTATCGGAAAAGCCCATCCTCTTAGCGGGAAGAAGCAACCCCATCAATTTCTCCCTATCCCCCTTCGCATCCCTCAATTTCTCCTCCATCTCTATAATCCCCTTTATCTTCTCAATGAACCATCTATCTATATTGGACAGCGCAGATATCTCCTCAACCGGCATCTTCCTCCTGAGGGCTTCCGCTATGGCGAAGAGCCGGAGGTCATTGGGAGTGCTTATCAGCTCCTCAAGCTCCATCGCTCCCCAGCTGGCACTCCCCCTGATATTCAGCCCATAAGTCCCTATCTCAAGGGAGCGGACAGCCTTGAGCAAAGCCTCCTCAAAAGTGCGTCCTATAGCCATTACCTCGCCAGTTGCCTTCATCTGCGTGCCGATTTCCCTATCCGCTGTGGGGAACTTATCAAAAGGCCAGCGAGGAATCTTCACAACTACATAATCAAGCGCGGGCTCAAAGCAGGCGAGAGTTTTCCCGGTTACCTTATTGGGAATCTCATCCAATGTTAGACCAATGGCTATCTTTGAGGCAACCCTCGCTATCGGATAACCCGTCGCTTTAGAGGCAAGCGCCGAGGAGCGAGAAACCCTCGGATTCACCTCTATCACATAATATTGGAAAGATTTCGGGTCCAAAGCGAACTGAATATTGCATCCACCCTCAACCCCCAAAGCCCTTATTATCTTGAGAGAAGCGGTCCTCAGCATATGATATTCCTCATCGGAAAGCGTTTGGGAAGGAGCAATCACTATGCTATCTCCCGTGTGCACCCCCATAGGGTCGAAGTTCTCAATATTACAAACGGTAATGCAATTATCATTTGCATCCCGCATAACCTCATATTCAATTTCCTTCCAACCCAAGACGCATTTCTCAACCAGCACTTGCCTCCTCATAGAGAGGAGGAGCCCCCTATGAACTATCTCCCTCAACTCCTCCATATTATGAGCTATTCCTCCTCCCGTCCCTCCCAAAGTGTAGGCTGGTCTGATTATCAAGGGGAAGCCCATCTCCTTAGCGAACTCAACAGCCGATTCCACATCGTTCACGGTCACGCTCTCCGGAACGGGCTCTCCTATCCTTTGCATCAATCTCTTGAAAAATTCCCTATCCTCAGCGTCCCTTATGGCGGTTATCGGCGTTCCCAGAAGCTGAACTCCATATTTCTCCAGTATCCCCTCCTCATAAAGCTGGGTAGCCAAATTCAGACCCGTCTGACCTCCCAAAGTGGGGAGGAGGCCATCCGGTCTTTCCCTTGCGATGATTTTCTCCAAGAATTCAACCGTCAAGGGCTCAATATAGACGCTATCCGCCATCTCCGTATCCGTCATAATCGTCGCGGGATTTGAGTTCACAAGAATCACCCTAATCCCCTCTTCCCTCAAAGCCCTACAGGCTTGCGAGCCCGAATAGTCGAACTCCGCCGCCTGCCCGATTACAATCGGACCAGAGCCTATAACTAAAACCGATTTTATATCCTTTCTTTTAGGCATATCCGCCCTCTATCATCTTCAAGAATTCGCTAAATATATAAATATTGTCCCTTGGACCGGGAGCAGCTTCAGGGTGATACTGGGTTGACATTATTCTCAACTCGGGATGCATCAATCCCTCAACCGTTCCATCGTTCAGATTTATATGGGATACAAACGCTCCCGAGCCTTTTATGGAATCGGGGTCAACCGCGTAGCCGTGATTCTGGCTCGTTATATGCACCCTGCCAGTGCGTAAATCCTTAACGGGATGATTGCCACCCCTGTGCCCGAACTTCATCTTGAAGGTTCTACCGCCAAGCGCCCAGCCCAAAAGCTGATGTCCCAGACAGATTCCCAATATCGGCTTCTTTCCCAGCAGTTTCTTAATCGTTTCTATCACATAGCCGAGCTTTGCGGGGTCGCCTGGACCGGGGGAAAACACGATTCCATCGTGATCTCGGGAGAGAATCTCCTCAGCGGGAGTGAAGGCGGGATAAATCGTGCTCGTGCAGCCAAGGGAGGCAAGGATTTTCGGTATATTGTATTTGACTCCGCAATCCAATATCGCCAAGCGGAATCTTTCTTCTCCTTTCGCCTTCCATTCATAGGGCTGAGGAGTTGTCACGATTCTAACGAAATCCTGGTCATCGTAACGAGGCTGATTGGAAAGCCATTCCAGGAGGGAATCGGGGTCCATCTCCGAGGAAATCGCCCCCATCATAACACCATAGGACCTCAATTTGCGAGTGAGTTCCCTCGTATCCACGCCCTCAATCCCTATTACATCCCATTTAATGAGGAATTCCTCAAGCCTATTTTCCGCTCGGAAATTAGAGGGCAGAGGGCAAGCTTCCCTCACCACGAATCCGCTCGCCCAGACCCTGCGGGACTGCATATCATCGTTGTTGGTGCCATAATTTCCGATGAGTGGATAGGTCATCGTTACGATTTGTCCAGCGTAAGAGGGGTCGGTGAGGATTTCCTGGTAGCCGGTCATAGAGGTATTGAAAACAACTTCACCGGCTACGGTTCCCCTTTTTCCAAGGGGCTTTCCGGCGAAAACCGTTCCATCTTGTAAGACGAGATAAGCTTTTTCCATTTTAGTCAAAAAAATTGCCCCCTGTGAGCCACAGGAGGGCAATTTTGAGCTCGCCTGCCCTTCCTAGCCTCACAGGACTAGATTTAAAGGGCATATTCAATTGTCGTTTAAATTTTAACGAGAAACGCTTTTGCCGTCAAATCCTTATTTTCCCGGATTATAAACCCTCCCTATAAACAAGATATTTCCCGTCTTCTTATTATGAATTATGAAAACGAAGGGATGGTCGGCGCGGAATGTCTTCACTTCAAAGTCGCCCTCAGCGAAAACGATAGTCGCTGCCGCCGCTTCCGTCCCCGCCTCATTTACCTCGATCTTCGTGGAATGGAAAATCCTTGTGACAAAAAGGTCCTTCTTGCCATCCAAACCAGATAGGTCAGCTTTTGCTGGTTCAAAAACACTAACAATCCCTAACTTTTTGAGGTCATCCACCATCTGGTATCTTTTCTCCATCTTGAACTTCGGGAAGTAGACCATAAGGTCCTCTTTACGAAGCATTCCCCTCCATTTCTTGAGATTCTCCCAATTAAGCATCCCCTCCAATTTCTTAAGGGAATAATCCCTGGGCATTAGAACGAGCATAGAAATCTCCTTTCCCTTATACTCCATCTCCAATATATGCAAATCCTTCGTCTCAGCATATTGAAAAACCTGGGGACCATGAGTGCACATCATCATTACCTTGACCTTCTTTTGGGGGCTTATCTTAAAATAGGCTTCTTTGGTCAATTCGGTGTCGAAGGGATTAAGCCACAAACCCTTAAAGTAAAGCGAGTTCGTGATGATGAGCCTTGTGGTCTCTGGGTTTATGCTTCCCGCGGGCACTGGGCTCTTTATTTTGCCTTTTGTTTTCTCCTCAACCCACTTGTTTATTATCTGGCGAGAGCCCTCAGGGTCTTTTTGGAAATCCAGATTCGTCGCTTTCCCTCCATAATACCTCTCCACTACGCTCAAATATTCCTTTAAGAAAGGATAACCCATTTGAACCCAAAGAGCGTTCGCTAATGTGAGCTCGTATTCTTTCGGCTTTTTCATCTCCTCATAGAGGGAAAGATAGCCATCCCTCAAAACATCCACCTGAGCTGGCAGATGAAACGCCTTCCTTATCTCTTCAGCTGTTCCACCTCTCGCTCCCTCATAGAGCATTGCGAAGGCGCTGGAGATGCTTAGAGGTGAAAAGAATATATTATCTTCCTTATATTTCTCGGAGTATAGGCGGTAAAGGTCAAAGGCAAAGCGATTGTTAGCCTCAATTACAGCCTGTATATTTTGCGGCTTTGGGGAGGATGCCTGGCAAATCAAACCGATGGCAAGGGAGAAAAGAAGTAGGAGGAGAAGATTTCTCATCATAACCTCATCTATTTCACAGGATTGTAAACCCTGCCCATAAATAAGATATTCCCATTTCTTCTATCCTGGATTAGGAAAATGAAGGGATGGTCGGCACGAAAGATTATCCTCTTCTCCACAGCCGTCCTCCCCACTACTATCCCTGTGGCAGCCGCTGCCTCCGTTCCCTCTTCGTTTATATCAACATAAGCCTGATGATAAACAGCGGTAACAAACAAATCCCTCTTCCCCGTGAGCCCAGAGAGGTCAGCTCTTGAGGGGTCAAAGACGCTCGGCATTCCCATCTTCTTCAAATCATCCACCATCGCATATTTCCTAACAATCTTCAGCTTTGGGAAATAAACCACTACCTCCTTGCTTTGAAGCATATCCCTCCACTTATTGAGATTCCCCAAGCTCAGTTCCTTCTCCAATTTCTCAAGCGAATTTTCCTTCGGCAACAAAACGAGCATTGAAAGCTCATCTCCCTCATAGAGCATCTCCAATATCTGGAGGTCCTCCGTCTCGGCGTAATTGAATCTTTGGGGGCGAGGCAAGCTCATCATTTTGACTTTTACTATCTTATCTTGGCTTACTTTGAAATCCGCATCGCTTGTCTTCTTCTTATCAAAGGGGAAGACCCATAGTCCTTTGAAATAAATAGCGTTAGTTATGACCATCCTCGTCAAAGAATCTATGCTTCCTTGGGGGAGCAAATCCTTTATCTTCTCCTTCGTTTTCTCCTCAACCCACTTGTTTATTATCTGGCGGGAGCCCTCGGGGTCTCTCCGGAAATCCAGATTCGTCGCCTTTCCTCCATAATATTTCTCAATCAAGTTCAGGTATTCCTTCAGGAAACGATAATCCTTCTGAACCCAAAGGGCGTTCGCGAAGGAGAGCTCGTATTTCTTCCCAGGCTTGTTCATCTCCTCATAGAGGGTGAGATATCCCTCCCTTCTCACATCTGAGCGAGCGGGAAAGAGGAACACATTCCTTATCTCCTCAGCCGTTTTCCCCCTCGCTCCCTCATAAAGAATTGAGAAGGCGGAGGATATGCTGAAAGGGGAAAAGAAGATGTTGTCATCTTTATACTTCTCCCTGTAAAAGCGATAAAGCTTGATGGCGAAGCGATTGTTAGCCTCAACGATAGCTTGAACGCTTTGGGAGCCGGAGGAAAGCATCCCATCAGCCCCTCCGAAAACGAGTGGAAAAACGAGCAAAAGAAGAAAGTTCCTCATTCAAATCATCTCCTTTCTTATTTTATCAACGAATTCCCTCATAGCTAAAAGGAGCTCAACCATCTCCAAAAGCTCTTTCTCGGTTACACGATAATATTCATGAGCTATCAAATTCCTCAAGAAGACCAACCTTCTTGCCCTTTCAAAATCCTTATCGTCGAGAATGCCTGCTGTATGTAGGAGACGAAATACTTCCCCATAGGAAGAAGGAATCCCGAGCTTGTTTTTAGCCACCAACTGCTCTCCGATTTCGATGAGGGAATTAACGGCTTGAAAGCACTCCATAGCAAGGGCAGTGTAAACGAGATAATCCGAGATGTTTTCTCCCTTCAACTTCTCCACGCCAACTATATGCCTCTCAAAGCGAGATAAGCTATTCAGTAGTTTCACTTAAGATATCCTCCTTCAGCCTCCTATACAACCATTCGTGCTCAAGATAATCCCTGATAACTTGAAATCTAACCTCTGTTAGGTATTCCTCGTCCGCCACGAAGAGCTCCTTCCCTTCCTTTAAAACCTCAAATTGAATATAAATGGGAAGTCTGTGAAATAGAACAAGGTCTATCTTATCGGAATAAAGGCTTCCTATCTCCCCCTCCGTCTGTGGGTCTATGTCCTTCAAAATGACAGCGATGTCAATATCGGATAAAGGCGTAGCCTCTCCCCTAACATAGGAGCCGAAGAGATATACAGCCACGACCTTAGGATGGCTTTTCAATTCCGCTAAAATCTTCTCCAAATCCTCCTTCATCGCTTTCAATTTTATCAGAAAATCCAAAATGTGTATAATCTCATAACATTTGAGACTCTTTCTAATTTTCTATCCTCTGCATTGTCGTTGTGAGGAGCGAAGCAATCGATACTTTTGTCATTGCGAGCCTGAACGCTTTAGCGTTCAGGCTCGCAATCTCCTATTCGTGGGAGGGATTATAATACATTCCATTAAACAGGAGATTGGCTTTCGCCAACACATTCTCCGACCAGAGGTCGGAGAACGAGATTGGCTTTCGCCAACACATTCTCCGACCAGAGGTCGGAGAACGAGATTGGCTTTCGCCAACACATTCTCCGACCAGAGGTCGGAGAACGAGATTGGCTTTCGCCAACACATTCTCCGACCAGAGGTCGGAGAACGAGATTGCCACGCCTCCCTTACGGGAGGCTCGCAATGACAGAGGGGTTGTCATTGTGAGGAGCGAAGCGACGAAACAATCTCATTTTCCAACCCTTTGGGTTTGCGAATTGAGTTGGCGAAGCCAATCTAATTTGAGATTGCCACAGGCTCCCGTAGGGCGCCCTCGCATCTATGGGTATAGGTTTTTGATAAGGTATTGGTCTTCTCCACTCTTATGGCGCCATCCTCAAAGCTCCAAATTATAAAATTCCTTTTTTTAACATACACAATTCCTCCTTTTCTCTCTCCTCAATTTGAAAATAATTAAATTTTATTTTCAATCCCTATTTCCACTCCTCATCTCTTCTCCGTTTCCAAAACCTATACCCAGGCCAGCAATGACAAAACTTCCTTCCTTTTTAGCAAGTCCAATATCTTTGTGAGATTATTCAAAATGCGTTAAATTGGTGTTTTATTGGTCAATTTTTAAAATATATTTGAGGGCAAAAGCTTTCTCTTAGGGATTTATCATTTTCAAGAAAGTAGATAGAATATTATGGGAGGCGATATCTTATGAGGAATTTTCTCTTTCTGATTCCCCTTCCCGCCTTCCTTACCCTCGCTGTGTATGGAGGAGAGAAGAGCCTTCCTCGGGGTTATGGGATATCAGCGAAATATCCAGGAGACAAGGGGATAGAGAAAGACCCATCGGTTATATTTTTTGAGGGCTTTGAGGTCTCTTCAATTGAGGAATTGAAAAGTCGCTGGGAGGATATATCTCATCCCGAAATTATGTCCCTATCCCCCGATACTCCACCCAACAGCTTCGGCAAGAGCTCTCTCTTAATGACCCACATAGGCGGGCAAGGAACGGGTGGGCATTTATATCGCAGGCTCCTTCCCGGCTACGACCAGCTCTTCATTCGCTTCTATGTAAAATTTGACCCCGATTGCGCTCCCATCCATCACTTCTTCCACATAGGAGGTTATAATCCATCCACGCCTTGGCCACAGGGAGGGGCGGGAGAGCGTCCAAGGGGAGATGAGCGATTCACCACTGGAATTGAGCCCTACGGCGATGCCTGGGTCTGGGATTATTACACATATTGGATGGAGATGCGTGGAAGCCCGCCGGAGGGAAAGACCTGGGGGAATAGCTTCATAAGAGACCCAAAGCTGAAAGTTGAAAAAGGGAAATGGATTTGCGTTGAGGTTATGATGAAAATGAACGACCCAGTAGACGAACATAACGGGGAGATGGCGCTATGGATTAACGGCAAGCTGGTGAGTCATTTGGGAAAGAGTTTTCCCAAGGGGAAATGGGTTTACGATAAGTTCATTCCCGGTCAAGGAGGAGACTGCATTCGCTGGAACGACGAGAAAGGCGGTCCTGAGCATTTCAGGGTTCCTGAGGGAGGAGCACCATTTGAGGGATTCCGCTGGCGGAAAGACCCAAATCTTAAAATCAATTTCCTTTGGGTTCTTTTATACATAACCAAAGCCCCTGAGGGACATATAAGCAAGGTCTGGTTCGATAATATAGTTGTCGCCAAGAGCTATATAGGACCGATAAAGCCAGCTTCTCCGAGTAAAGAATCCAATTATCCTTAAAAATGAACCTTTGATTATAATCTATGGAAATGAAAGAAAAAATTGCGAAAATTTCAATTTTGGCGAATGTAATTTTGACTGGAGGGAAAATCACCGCAGGGGTTCTCTCAAATTCTGCCTCTGTCTTGGCAGAAGGTATTCATTCTTTAATGGATGTTTTCTCCTCTTTGATTTCATTTTGGGGGATTAAAGTTTCAAAAACACCGGCGGACAAAGAACATCCCTACGGACATTTCAAATTTGAAGTCTTAGCAGGATTTATAATTACTTTGATTTTATTTGGAACTGGTTTGGCGATTCTTTACGAGGCATATCAAAAATTTAAAAATCCTTCTTTGATAAAAATTCCGGTTTTGGCTCTTTCTGTGATGATTTTTTCGGCACTTATTAATGAGATGATGGCGAGGTTGAAAATTTATTTCGGACAAAAAGAGAATTCTGTTGCTTTGATCTCAGATGGTGTTCATTCAAGAGTTGATGTTTTCTCATCCTTAGCGGTTTTCGTTGGTTTACTTTTGCATAAATATTGGTTTTACACTGATTCAGTTTTAGCCTTTTTGATCGGTCTTTATATCATCAAGGAATCTTTCTCAATTGGAAAAGAAGCAATAGATTCTTTGCTGGATGTTTCAGCCCCTCCAGAAGTGGAAGAGAAAATAAAAGAAATTGCCAAATCTCAGGAAATTGAAATTTCGGATTTGAAAACTCAAAAGAAAGGCTCTGTTTTCACTGCCAATTTGGAAATAAATTTGCCGAAAAATTTAACAGTTGATGAGGCAACAGAAATTTCAGAAACTTTGAGAGAAAGGTTGATGAAAGAAATTAAAAATTTGGTTTATGTTGCAATTCAAATTAAAAGTCACGAAGTTGAAACAGGATTTTATAGGTCTGCTTCCGGTTTTGGAAGAGGGTTTGGTTGGAGGAGAAGCGGGAGATTTAAAGGACAAATAGAAGGAGCTCAGGGGAGGGGACCCGGGGGTTATTGCGTTTGTAAAAAATGCGGTTATAGAGTCGAACATCAACCCGGGGTTCCATGTTCTACTTTGCTCTGCCCAAATTGCAAAACTCCTTTAACCAGAGAATAATAGGTAAGTCCAATAAGCCAACGAGGAGTTATCTTAAAGGGAGCAAAGAGGATGAAAATTTCTCAAGCAACCTTTTAGAGAATTTTAAACCCTGCTTATAAAAGGTTCTGTTACATAATTGATATAGCCCCATAGCGCGGTTCTTTATCACTAAAAACCATTCCGAGATTTACAAATTTTTGAAATTTTCCAATATTCTACCTTTAAGGTACCCTTTATATTTGATTTTCTTTTTTTATCGTTATATAATTCTCTTTTGAATTGACCTTTCTTTTTAGGAGGTGATTACTTTGCACCGTTGGATGAAGTTCTTGCTTCCGGCTCTACCCGTGAGCCTCGCCTTTGCTCAAGGCGAAGCAGTGTCCCTCCCTCAAATGAGTAGTGAGCATTTGGCCATCCTCTATGTAGTCCTCGCTTCCGCCATAATCGCCCTCCTTTACGGCGCCTACTTGAGGGCGAAAGTCCTTAGACAGGAACAAGGACCGCAGGAGATGGTGAGAGTCTCACAGGCTATTCAGGAGGGAGCAAGGGCTTACCTATCGCGCCAGTTCAAGGCGCTCATCATCT
>Ga0209225_1003362_pt1 | contig 13426 bp, 12 predicted proteins | sample WasSprMetagenome_FD_184732 | JGI IMG/M metagenome (GOLD analysis project Ga0209225, IMG submission 184732) | Sulfidic aquatic microbial communities from Washburn Spring, Yellowstone National Park, USA - WS (SPAdes) (version 3) | ecosystem: Environmental > Aquatic > Thermal springs > Hot (42-90C)...
AGGTCAAGGGATTGGGAAGAACAGCGAGATAGGATAAGATGAGGAAAAATCTCTTCAACCTCTTCATTTTTCCATCAACTCCCTTAACATTTGGGTCAAGCGATGCAGTTCATCCAAAGCGGATGGAGGGATGAGGAAAATCCCACTGTTCAGCGGATTTACGAAAACGAGCAATTTATCACCTGTTTTCAAACCGAGCCTTTGTCTTGCCTCCGCTGGGATGACGATTTGTCCTCTTTCTCCCACGGAGACAGAACCTATAAAGCATTTCCTCATAACTTCCTCGCTGTTTTTGAAAACCTCCAATTTGAAAACATCTCCTTTCAACTTACAAACTATCATATATAATTCTATCATACTTTTCAGACAAGTCAAATTTTTTCAATTTGACTTACATTTCCACCATATTATAATTTGAAATTGAGGTGAAAACAATATGAATCTCTACGAGTTCAGCGTTAAACGACCCATCACGATATTGATGGTTATTCTCGCTGTATTCCTTTTAGGCTTCGTTTCTCTCACCCGCCTTAAAATAGACCTCCTCCCCGATATAACTCTTCCCGTTGTGACTATAACAACCGTTTACCCAGGAGCGGGACCTGAGGAAGTTGAAACCTTAATCACCAAGCCATTGGAGGAGGCGGCGGGAACTGTGAAAAACCTTGACGAAATCTCCTCTTATTCAATGGAAGGAGTTTCAAATATAATGGTTCGCTTCAAATGGGGAACGGATATAGACCTTGGGGCAATGGATGTGAAGGAGAAGATAGACCCCGTGATAGATATGCTTCCCTCTGAAGCCCATCGCCCGGTTATCAGCAAAATTGATATATCAGCGATGATACCGGTAGTGGGGATAGCCATCACGGGAGCTGACCTCAAGACCTTGCGGGATTTGGCAGATAATGTAATTAAAAAGGATTTGGAGAAGGTTACTGGTGTGGCGATGGCTACGCCAATGGGAGGATTGCAGAGAGAAATCAGAGTTGAGGTAGACCCAAGCAGATTGAAGGCTTATGGAATTGCGATTGAGCAGGTTACACAAGCAATATCAGCTGAGAATAGAAATCTTCCCACAGGCTATCTTAAGGGTCCTAAGAACGAGTATCTCGTGAGGGTTGTAGGGCAGGTATCAAATCCCCAGGAACTGGGCAACATTACCTTGACGATAAAGAACGGGGCACCCATTCTCTTGAAGGATGTAGCGAAGATAAAGGATACTACGAAGGAACCGACGAGCTACTCAAGGGTCAATGGGAAACCAGCTGTGGTAATGATGGTTTATAAGCAATCGGGAGCTAATACAGTGGAAGTTTCCGATAGAGTGCAAAAGGCTATGAAGGAAATACAAAGGGAGCTTCCGCCGAATGTTTCTATGATATTGACGATGGACCAGGCGGATTACATAAGAAAGTCGATAAAGAACTTGGAGGATGTGGCTCTTGAAGGGGCTATATTGGCGGTCATCATCATATTCCTCTTCCTCACGACTTTGAGCAGCACCCTTGTGATAGCTCTTTCCATCCCCATATCACTCTTCGTTGCTTTCATCTATATGTTCTTCAGTGGGACTACCTTGAACATAGTGACGATGGGCGGATTGGTGATTGCGATTGGTAGAATAATAGATGACTCCATAGTTGCTTTAGAGAACATCCATAGGCATATAGAGATGGGCGAACCGCCGATGAAAGCGGCTGTGGAAGCGATGAAGGAAGTGGCTATGCCCATCCTCGCCGCCACCTTCACAACCATAGCTGCATTCTTCCCTATCCTCTTCGTAGGTGGTGCAACCCAACAGCTCTTCTCTTCAATGGTGCTCGTTTTCTCCGTAGCCCTCCTTACCTCAATGCTTGCCGCTTTCTTCGCCGTTCCAATGTTTTCCTCTCGCATCCTTCGTCCCATATCTGAGGAGAAAAAAGAAGGGATAATTTACAAATTGGTCAATGCTTTTCAAACCGCTTATAGAGCGATAGAGGATATCTATAAAGGGATGTTGGCTTGGGTATTGAGGCATAGGCTGGCCACTATTGGGATTGGAGTTGGGAGCTTCATCTTGAGCCTTTTCCTTATCCCTCTCATCGGGCTTGAGTATATTCCTTCCTTGACCAATACAATCAGCATAACCGTAAAGACTCCCGTGGGGACAAGGTTGGAGGAAACGGATAAAGTGATTGCAGAGGCGGAAAAATATATGGCGCAGGTGCCGGATTTCATAAATTATACAGCTTATTGCGGTGCAAGCGGTGGCAGATTCGCGGTTATGGGAACAACCAATCCGGACCAATCGGGAAGGATTATTGGCAGATTGAAGCCATTTAGGGAGTTGAAACAGCCCGTAAATGTCACCAAGGAGTGGTTGAGGGAAAAGCTGAAAAATATCCCAAACGCAGTATTTAGCTTTATGGAGATGACAACCTTTCTTACGGGAGGAAAGGGTGGGACGGCGGATATAGATGTGGAGATAAGGGGAGACGATTTAGACACGCTCGCTCAGTTAGCTAATGATTTGAAGGAAAGGATGAAGAAAATCCCCGGCGTTTTCGGGGTTGATTTGAGCTGGACTACTGGAGCGCCCGAATACCAGGTAGTCATAGATAGGGAAAAGGCGAAGACATTTGGGATAACCGCTGGGCAGATAGGCTCTGCACTCTACACCCTCATCGGCGGTCAGCAAGTAACCCACTACAGGGAAAAAGGGAATGAGTATGATATAACCGTTCAAGCCCCTGCTTCTCAAAGGGAATGGGAAGCAACATTGAGGCGTATGCCAATCTACTCGCCTGTCACCAAATCGACAATCCCCTTGGAGATGGTTGCGAAGGTGGAACTTAAGACGGGACCGTCGCTAATAACCCGAAGGCAACTTCGCCGTTCAATTGATATCACAGCTTCAAAGGGGAATAGAGCCCTTGGCGATATAGTGAAGGATATACAAAGAGAGCTTAACCAGATGAAGTTCCCTCCAGGTTATATCACAGCTATAAGAGGTGCGGAAGAAAGCAGAAGGGAAGCGTTCAGTGGTCTCTTCATAGCCTTAGTGGGGGCGGTTTTTCTCATCTATATCATTCTTGCATCCCAGTTCGAATCACTCGTCTATCCTCTCGTGGTGATGACGGCTATACCGTTGGCATTGATTGGCGCCCTTCTTGGGCTTCTTTTAGGAGGGCAGACGATAAGCGTCCTTTCTATGCTGGGGATATTGATGCTTGTGGGTATAGTGATAAGCAACTCGGTTTTGCTGGTGCAGTTCATAAATCTGCAGAAAGAACAAGGATTGGAGACGAACGAGGCGATAATGGTGGCAGGTCCAATTAGATTGCGTCCCATTTTGATGACCGCTTTGGGGACGATTTTCGCTATGATACCGATGGCTTTGGCGATTAGAGAGGGTTCGGAGATGTTCAAGCCGTTAGCAATTGCGGTTTTGGGCGGATTGATAACATCCACATTCCTCACCCTTCTCTTCGTTCCCGCTTTATACAGTTTGCTTGACGAATTCTCAAGGAGAAGAAAGAAAGCTTAAGGAAAAATAAAATGGATAAGCGGGGGCACGAATATTCGTGCCCCCGCTATTTTTAAATCTCACCCCTATTGAACTTCTCTATTGCTTCTCTTACCGTTCCCGATGTTATATCTGTTATTGCTTTAATTCCCTTGCTCTTAAGCTTCTCTAAGGGACCCGGTCCTATCTCGCCTGTGATAACCGCTTTCGCTCCCTGAGAAATGACGAATTCCGCTGCTCTAATTCCGAAACCTCCGCCACGGGTGTCACCGCTTCCCTCGTTTTGTATCGCCTCAAATCTCCCGCTCTCCAAATCGTAGAGGATGAAGTATTGACATCTTCCGAAATGAGGGTCTATCTCCGCATCTAAATTATCCCCCTTTGCGGTTATGCAGATGATATTTCCTTGAAGGCTCTGAGATTTTTCTCCAAGATGTTCGCAAACATTTCTCAAATTTTCCCCTCCTTCTAATTCTTCTTTAGCAAGCTTTTCCAATACCTCATCAATTTTTCCGCTTATTCCCATCATCACTTCTATCCCCTTCCTTCTAAAGATTTCCTCAGCGGAAGGACCCATCCCTCCGCATACGATACATTGAACGCCCTTCTCTATCAGGAACCTTGGAACGGCGCCCGGGCGATGTGCCCCATAAACGGGATTTTCCACAATCTCCTTGCTTTTTACCTCCCCATTTTCAATATCGGCGATGACGAAGTAGCGGGCTCGCCCGAAATGCTCAGAGACATATCCATCTTCCATAGGCATAGCAACACGCATAAAAATCATCCTCCTTTTAAATAAATGATAATCATTTTCAATGTTTTGTCAAATAAATTTTATGCTTCAAAGCGAGGCAATTGCCATTTCCTTTGAATCGCTAATATCCTAAGTAAAAGGGTTATTCCCATTGCCGATGTTGAGGCGAGGGTATTGCTCCCACCCAAATATAAAATCAACCAGAAGACGAACCCACCGCAGATGGAACAGCTTGCGTATACTTCCTTTTGCAGAATGAGAGGGATTTCTCCTGCCAATACATCCCTTATGATTCCGCCTCCTACTGCGGTTGATAGACCCAAAACTATTATGCCGATTATTCCCATCTTATACTCCACCGCTACCAAGGCGCCGCTGACGGTGAAAGCGGCTAATCCTATTGCATCGGAGAGCAAAAATCCCCAATCCTCAATAATTGAAGTGCTCCAGCGTCTTGTGAGGAGAGCGAGAAAAATGCCCAAAAGGGCGAAGCCGATATAGAGGGGGTCCTTGAGCATTATCGGTGTTCTCACTACCATAAAATCCCTCAAAACACCTCCACCGAGAGCGGTAACAAGTCCTAAAACGGCTATTCCGAAAAGGTCTAAATTCTTGCTTATCCCCTTGACCGCTCCCGAAAAGGAAAAAGCTACCAAGCCTATGATGTTGGAAAGCAGGAGCATATTATAAATTATTTTAGAGTTTTACGGGGTTTGTTGTAAAATAATTTAAATAAAGAGATTTTTTTGGCGGAGGGGGTGGGATTCGAACCCACGAGGAGCTTTTCACTCCTAGCGGTTTTCAAGACCGCCTCCTTCAACCACTCGGACACCCCTCCAATAAATTATTATAACCTATTTTCCTAAAAAATAAACCAGCGTGGTTCATCAAACCTGTAAAGTCCCGCCTTTTTCGCGATTTCAAGAGCGGATTCGAACTCCTTTCTGGTTATCCTTCTTCCTATCTTGGGATGCCCGACGGCTTTATAGCAAGGGCGATATTGCGCCATTATGTTGATGTAAGTATGAGGGGAGATTTCCTTCGCTATGAACCTGCATATCTCCTCCGTTCCCGCCAATCCCTCAGGCATAACCAAATGTCTCACCAACAGCCCTCTCACCGCTATTCCTTCCTCATTTATCACCAAATCGCCTACTTGCCTATGCATTTCCTTTATCGCCTGCTTCATCACTTGAGGATAATCCGGGGCATTGCAGAACTCCTTCGCTACATTCGCATCTGCGAACTTCGCATCAGGCATATAAATATCCACTACCCCATCCAGAAGCCTGAGCGTATCAAGGGAATCATAGGCGCTCGTATTGTAAACTAAGGGCAATTTTAATCCCCTTTCTATCGCTACTTTCAGGGCGGAGAGAAGCTGAGGAACGATATGACTTGGAGTGACGATATTGATATTGTGGCATCCCCTTGCTTGAAGGTAGAGCATAATCTTGGCGAATTCCTCATCATCCACCTCCTCCCCTACCCTCCAATGGCTTATCTCGTAATTTTGGCAGAAGATACAGCCAAGATTACAACTGGTTATGAAGATTGTTCCCGAGCCATTGATACCCACGAGGGGAGCTTCCTCTCCGAAGTGTGCTCCATAAGAAGATATAACCGCCTTTCTACCTATCTGGCAGAAGCCTTTCTCCTCTCTCAAACGATTGACGCCACAATTTCTCGGGCAGAGATTGCATCTTTCTAATCTCTTATATGCTTCTTCTATTCTCTTATCCAGCTCCCCACTTTCATATAGGGCGAGAAATGTTGGATAAGGAGATTTTAAATTATCAATTCCTCCCATCTTACATTCCTCAAGAGTTTGAAGGCTTCTTCAGATGTCAAATCAAGACCCAAAGGCGTGATTGATACCTTCCCTTGAGCCACAGCATATACATCCGTCCCCTCCTCCAATTCATCAACAGGCGTTTCTCCTCCTATCCAGTAGACTGATTTCTTTCCTTCTTCATAAATCTTTCGGATTGGCGATGGATACATCCTCTTCCCCAGGCGAGTCAGCTCAATCCCTGTCAAGTCTTCCCTTTTCACATCGGGGACATTCACATTCAGGAAAGTATGAGGAGGCAAGGGATATTGGAGGAGGAAAGAGGTCATCTTCTTGGCTATAAATATAGCGGTGTCAAGATGTTTTGCATCGCCCTCACAGTCGAGGGAAATAGAAAAGGAGGTTATCCCCTGCATCGCTCCTTCCCTCGCTGCTCCCACCGTTCCCGAATAAAATATATCCCAGCCGAGATTGGGTCCCATATTTATTCCAGAGATAACGAGCTTGATATCTTTAAAAAGGGCTCGTGCGGATAGCATAATACAATCAGCGGGAGTGCCCTCAACGGCAAAGACTTTCGTTTTACCCTCCAAGGAGGTTTCTCTTACGACCAATGGTTGATGGAGGGTTACGGCGTGGGAAGAAGCGCTTCTCTCCTGGCTTGGCACCACTATTTCTACCTCCTCCAGCTCCCTCAATTCCTCCCATAAAGGAAGGAGTGAAGGAGAGAGGAGCCCATCATCGTTTGTCAAAACTATGGGCAACTTTAACCTCCTTAAAACTCCACTACCCAAGCCTTCTCGATTCCCTCAATCCTCTCTATTTCCCGCAGAACCTCCGGAGGAATGCTCTCATCCACGCTAAGCACCATAACGGCTTTCCCTCTCTTCTCCTCCCTGCCCACATTCATTCCCGCTATGTTTATGTCGTTTTTGCCCAAAATCGTTCCTACTTTTCCAATGATTCCCGGCTTGTCGATGTGAGAAGTGAGGAGGATTATTCCTTCGGGGACGAAATCAACTCTATATCCATCTATATTGACTATGCGTGGCTCGCCCTTCCCTACAATCGTCCCACCCACCTTCCTAACTTCCTTATCACCATATAAAGTCGCCGTGACAAGATTGGTGTATTCCGTTGGAGTCGTGCTTTTGGTTTCAAGGACGCTTATTCCCCTGCTCTCTGCAATAATGGGGGCGTTTACTAAATTCACGGGGAGGGATAAGACTGGTTCCAATATTCCCTTCAAAAGCGAACGAGTAAGGGGGCTCGTTTCCACCTCCCCTATCTCTCCTTGATATGCAACCTCTATTTTGCTAATCCTTTTGCCTCCGATAGCGGCTAAAAGCTTCCCCATCTTCTCCATCAGTGGAATATAGGGTTGAATGAAGGAAAGGACCTCCATTGGCATAACGGGAAGGTTTACTGGGCTGGATGGAGGAATGCCTTTGAAGAAATTGACTATTTGCTCGGCGACATCAACCGCTACATACTCCTGCGCTTCAACTGTGGAAGCGCCAAGATGAGGAGTTACTATCACCTGTTCGAGTTTCAAAAGCGGATGGTCAGGAGGCGGTGGTTCTTGTTCAAACACATCAATTGCTGCGCCTCCTATTATCCCTTCCTCTATCGCCTTGACAAGAGCCATCTCATCAATTATTCCTCCTCTTGCGGTGTTTATCAACTTTGCGCCCTTCTTCATCATTCTCAATTCTTCCTCACCGATGAGATGTTTTGTTTCCTTGGTTAGAGGTGTATGAACTGTGACCACATCGGCGGTTTTTAGCAAGGTTGGAAGGTCAACGAGGCGAATATTCATTCTCTCAGCCACTTCATCCGAGATGTAAGGGTCGTAGGCAATAACTTCCATTCCCAATCCCTGCGCCCTCCTCGCCACCTCCTTGCCTATCCTTCCCAAGCCGATTATCCCAAGCGTTTTCCCGAACACTTCCATACCCATAAACTTGCTTCTCTTCCACTCCCCTTGTTTAAGCGACATATGAGCTTGAGGGATGTTCCTCGCTAAAGCCAAAAGAAGGGCAATTGTATGTTCGGCTGCTGCCCTCGTGTTCCCTCCGGGGGAATTGACGACGACGATGCCCTTCCTTGTAGCGGTTTCCACATCTATATTATCAACCCCTACCCCTGCCCTTCCTATTATCTTCAAATTAACCCCAGCTTCTATTATCTCCTTCGTTACCTTCGTCCCGCTCCTAACCATCATAGCATCGTATTGGGGGATTCTCGCGATTATCTCCTCCTTGGAAAGCCCTGGAAGGTAATCAACCTCCATCTCTTGGCGTAGGATTTCCAGTCCTTTTTCCGAAATCTGGTCTGAGACAAGGATTTTCGGCAATTCATTGCACCTCCCTTGCTATGAATTCCTCTGCTTCCCTCAAAGCTTTCCCCAATTCCACCGGGTAGCCCATAATCTTCAAGCCCATTTCCAGAGCTGATAGAGCGACAAGAGCATCTATAACATCAACATAGCCGAGATGTCCGATGCGGAAAATCGTGTTTTGAACTGCTCCTTGCCCTCCCGCTAAGACGACGCCAAATTTCGTTCTTAGAAGGGAGCGAAGCTTCCTTCCATCTATGCCCTCGGGATTATATATAGCTGTGACTGTGTTGGAGGCGTATTTTTCGTCCCCGAAAAGCTTTAAGCCCATCGCTTTCACTCCCCTTCTTATCGCTTCCCCCACGAGCTGATGTCTTCTTTGAACATTTTCCAATCCTTCCTCCAATATTTGCCTCAGCGCCTCTCGGAGGGCGAAAAGTTGGGGCAATGCGGGAGTATAGGGGGTTTGGTTTCGCTCCATTGATTTGAGCATAGATTTAACATCAAAATAAAAGCGAGGCATTTGGGCGCTCTCGCTCATTTCCAAAGCCCTTTTGCTGACGCAGAGGAAGGAGAGACCAGGAGGTATCATAAAAGCTTTTTGAGAGCCTCCAACAACTACATCTATGCCCAATTCATCGGTTGGTAAATCAATTGCCACGAGAGAGCTTATGGCGTCAACAATCCAAAGGATTTCTCTATCTCCTATAGCTTCCTTTATCTCTTTGAGGTCGTTGGTAACGCCCGTTGATGTCTCATTGTGTGTCATCAAAAGAGCTTTAGCATCGGGATTCTCATCAAGGCATTCCCTTAGCCTCTCTGGGTCAATCGCTTTCCCCCACTCAAAATCCAATTTAACTACCTCTGCTCCAAAGGCTTTGGCTATAGAGGCGAATCTGTCGCCGAACACGCCTATGCTGGCACAAATCACCTTATCCCCGGGAGATAGGAAATTAACTACAGCTGCCTCCATTGCCCCTGTGCCAGCGGAAGGAAAGACTATAACTGGATTGGAGGTCTTGAAAACCTTCTTGAGGTTCTCTATAATCTCGCTCTGTAAAGCCTCGTACTCCGGTCCCCTATGATTTATCATAGGACTGGATAAAGCCTTCTGAACCTCCGGCGTTACGGGAGTTGGACCGGGAATGAACAGTCTCATCTTAACCAACGAAAAGCACCTCCTTAAAGAAAAATGGGGATACCAATATTGAATTATACAATTTTTTATCTCTTTCGTTAAACATTATTGCTTATTCGCCGATTACTTTTATAATTACCCTGCGAGTGCGGGGACCGTCCATTTCTATGAGGAAAACATTTTGCCAAGTTCCAACATCCAATCTGCCTCCCGTTAAGGGCATAACTACGAATGGCTTGAAAATTATTGAGCCCAAATGAGCGGTAGCGTTGTCATCAATGCGGTTGTGTAAGTAGGGACGATTTTCCGGAATCATCTCCCCCAGGAAGGAAAGGACATCCCTCATCAGCCCTCCTTCGTGTTCGTTGAGGTAAAGAGCAGCGGTAGCGTGGGGAACGAAAACCATCGCTATTCCGTTCTTTATGTTGCTCTTAGCCACTTCCTCCCGCACCTGTGCGGTTATATCAATTAGTTCCTTTTTATCTCTCGTTCTAACCGAGAATTCGGAAGAATAGACCATAAACTTTTACCTCCCTTCACTTATTCTTTTTAAGAATTCGTCAATGTCTTTCAAGCCCTTATGCAGGACCTCATAAACGATTTCATAATCTATTTCCACATAATCATAGGCAAGGATGTTTCTAAATCCGACCATTTTTACTAATTGCTCCGCAAGCTTTTTATCTATGATTTTTTCCTCCTCTAAAATTAGGAAACTTTCCCCATATGTCGTCGGTTTGCGAAAGCCTTCTAATGATATTATTGCCTGCGCTAAATCTATCGCTGATTGAATTACATGATAGAGATAACGCCCAACTGCTCCTCTTATATCAAGGTTTATCTTTATCTCTTCCGGAGTATACTTTTTATAGTTTTCCAAAATCTTCAAATATTTCCTTACCGTGCTTATCTTGTTTTCTATTTTTGATAGATTTGCCATTTTCATCCCTTCGTCAAATTATGCCTCTGCAAGCTCATCTTGAAATCAAAATATTCGTTCATAATCCTTGGCTCAACTAAAAGTTTGGATGAATCCCTTTCAAAAATCGCTTTTCCTTCCTTGATTATGTTATATTTCAGCTCAGGAGCATCAACTGTGTTCAGAACCACGATATCCACTTTGTCGGTTTGTAAAGCTCGGCTGATGCTTGCCAACAATTCCAATTTGATATCAAAAATCTTCTTTTTATCCTTTTCATCCAGATAAATTGCGAAATCGTAATCGCTCAAGGGACCTGCTTTACCAGTTGCTTGAGAGCCGAAGAGATAAACAAGCTTAATCTCTTTATATTTTTTGAAAATTGGCAACAATTTCTTTCTTAATTCGCTTATTTCCATATATCTCAATTTTAAATTCACAAAATGCAAAAATCAAATGATCTTGTCTAAAAATTACGGGTGAATATCTATTGAACGTTTTCCGGGAAGATGTAAAATAAGTTAAAAAATAAAAGAAGGAGGCGAATAGCTATGGAGGAAAGGATAAATGAGTTAATTTCTAAGATGAGCATTGAGGAGAAGGTCGCTCAGCTCTGTTCCGTTGGCGGTGAGCATTTGCTGGATTACGAGAGGTTCGCCGAGGAAAAGGCGGAAGAGCTTCTGAAAAACGGTATGGGTCAGATAAGCTACATCCTTCGCCATTTGGACCCCGATAAGGGAGTGGAGATAGGGAATGAAGTGCAAAAATTCGCCCTTGAGAAGACCAAATCAAAGATTCCCATCATCATTCACGACGAATGCCTTCACGGTTGTATGGCTAAAAAATCTACCAGCTTTCCCCAGTCCATCGCCTTGGCGAGCAGCTGGGACCCCGATATGGTGAACGAGGTGGCAAGGATTATAGGGAAGGAGACGAGGGCAAGGGGAATTCATCAAGCCCTTTCCCCTACCATAAATATCGCAAGAGATGTCAGGCATGGCAGGGTTGAGGAGACATATGGTGAGGACCCTTATTTGACCTCAAGGATGGCAGTCGCTTTCATCAAGGGTTTGCAGAGCGAGAAGGTTGTCGCCACCCCAAAACATTACGCAGCTGATTTCGCTGGCGACGGAGGGAGAGACAGCAGCGCCACCTATTTCTCGGAGAGAACTCTGCGGGAAATCTTCTTCCCTGCTTTCAAAGCGAGCATAGAAGAGGCAAAGGCTTGGTCTATAATGGCAGCTTATAATTCCATAAGCGGGGTGCCTTCTTCCTCTAACAAATGGCTTCTCACGGATGTTCTGAGGGGAGAATGGGGATTTGAGGGGTTCGTTGTCTCCGACTACGGTTCAGTTTGGGGGTTATATGGCGCTCACAGGGTGGCGGAGACCTTGGCTGAGGCAGGGAAGCTCGCTCTTGAAGCGGGTTTGGATGTGGAGCTGCCTCACTCTGTTTGTTTCCCCGAGCTTGTTAACCTCTTGAAGGAAGGCAAGCTATCCGAAGATGTCTTGAATGAGGCGGTTAGAAGGGTTCTCAGGGCTAAGTTCTGGTTGGGGCTGTTTGAAAATCCTTTCTCCGACCCGGAGTATGCGAGGCAAATCTGCGATTGCGACGAACATAGGGAGATGGCGTTGAAGGTAGCGGAAAGATGCATAGTTCTCCTGAAGAATAACGGCATCCTTCCTCTGCCAAAAGACATTTCCTCTGTTGCGGTCATTGGACCGAATGCCAATGTGGCAAGGTTAGGTGGATATAGCGGATATGGAATGAAGGTTGTAACGCCTTTGGAAGGAATAATTAATAAAGTGGGAAGGGGGACTAAGGTCTACTTCGCCGAAGGGTGTAAAGTTAGGGATTATTCAAAGGATGGCTTCGCAAAAGCTGTTTCCGCTGCCGAGAAAGCCGATGTAGCGATTTTGGTTATGGGCAATTCTGAAGAGACGGAGGGAGAAGGAAGGGATAGATGCAATCTGGATTTACCCGGCGTTCAGGAGGATTTGATAAAGGCAGTAGTTGATACGGGGACTCCTGTAATCGTTGTTCTCATAAATGGAAGCGCTATCACTATGAACAAATGGATAGGATATGTTGATGCTGTTGTGGAGGCATGGTATCCTGGAGAGGAAGGAGGAAATGCAATCGCCAATGTCATTTTCGGCGATTATAATCCCGGCGGCAAGCTCCCCCTCACCTTCCCAAGATATACCGGTCAAGTCCCCCTCTATTATAACTATAGACCCTGCATTAGAAGCCTTGATTATGTGGAAGTGAGGGGAAGACAGCCGCTTTTCCCCTTCGGCTTCGGGTTGAGCTACACGAGCTTCAACTATAAGAACTTGGAGGTATCACCGAGGATATCCTCAAGAGGAGAGAAGATAAAAGTAACTGTTGAAGTAGAAAATACGGGAAAATACGAAGGAGACGAGGTTGTTCAGCTTTACATCAAGGATAAAGTGAGCAGGATTGTTAGACCGGTTTTGGAGCTCAAGAAATTCAAGAGGATACATTTGAAGCCCGGGGAAAGCCAGAAGGTTGAGTTCTTGCTTGGCGAGGAGGATTTGGCATTTTTGGATGAGGATTTGAAGCCGATTGTTGAACCTGGTCAGTTTGAAGTTTTAGTTGGATGGAACTCCGAGCAGGGATTGAGGGCAACATTTGAAGTAAAATAAAAAGTTTGGAGGGGCTCCCCTATCGGGAGCCCCTCTCAATTTCTATCTTCTCGTTATGAAAACTCCATTCTATCTTTAAATATCCCTCATCTGCTTTAGCCAGCCAACTTTTCCTCTCGCCGGTTAAGCAATTCGTTATCGTTATCTTATGAAGAGAGCCCTTCTCTATTTTGTATGCTCCGCTACCGAGGATTATCGTCCCCAAAGTAGTGAAGTTTGGTATCGTCTCGGCTTTTTCGTTAGATAATAAGATTTTCCCACCCTTTCCTACGACCTTCAATTCTACCTTATCGGATGTATAACTC
>Ga0209225_1003364_pt1 | contig 13417 bp, 12 predicted proteins | sample WasSprMetagenome_FD_184732 | JGI IMG/M metagenome (GOLD analysis project Ga0209225, IMG submission 184732) | Sulfidic aquatic microbial communities from Washburn Spring, Yellowstone National Park, USA - WS (SPAdes) (version 3) | ecosystem: Environmental > Aquatic > Thermal springs > Hot (42-90C)...
TTCGGGATTGTGGCGGGTTGATATGCCCTCGTTGCGGAAGCATTTTCCCAATTCAAATACCCTCTCAATGCCTCCCACGAGAAGCCTTTTGAGATAAAGCTCTATGGCGATGCGGAGATAGAGGTCTATATCAAGGGCGTTGTGATGGGTGATGAAGGGGCGAGCGAAAGCTCCACCGGGAATAGGCTGCATCATCGGCGTTTCAACCTCAAGGAAGCCTTTCTGGGTGAGGAAATCCCTTATTCCCTGGACGATTTTCGCCCTTTTATAGAATATATCCCTTGTTTTCTCGTTGACTATGAGGTCAAGGTAGCGGAATCGGTATCTTAATTCCGGCTCGCGCAGACCGTGCCACTTTTCAGGAAAGGGCTGAAGGGCTTTTGCGAGGAAGACGAAGTCATTGGCTTCTATGGTTATCTCGCCAGTTTTCGTCTTGATAACATCTCCGCTGACGCCGATGATATCCCCTATATCCAAGAGGGGGAGGAGCTCATAGAGCTCCTCCCCAACTTTGTCTTTTCTTATAAGGATTTGAATCCTCCCTGAGGAGTCGTGGAGGTCAAGGAATGTGCTCTTCCCGTGGCTCCTTATCGCGAGGACCCTCCCTGCAACCGAACAATTCTTTCCTTCCAGGGAGGAGAAATTATCCTTCACCTCCTGGGCGAGGTGGGAGCGCTCAAACCTCTCCTCAGCGAAAGGATTTATTCCTCTTTCCCTAAGTTGCTGCAGCTTATTGAGACGGCTCTGAACAAGGCTCTCTTTAGCCATTATTTTGATATATCCACTATCTTCAGCCTGCGGGTGCCGGCGGGAACTTTAACCACTGCTTCATCCCCTTTCTTCTTGTTGAGAAGGGCGGAGCCTATAGGCGATTCAACGGAGAGATAACCCTCTCGGGGATTTGCCTCCAAGGGGTCAACGATAGTGAACTGGGATGTTTGCTGGGTATCTAAATCAAGGACTGTCACCTTTGAGCCGATATCAACGCTTTCCGTGTTGATGCTGTCTTCTTCAAGAACGCGAGCGAGGCTCAAGATGGCTTCCAGTTCCTCTATTCTCCCTTCAATCATCGCCTGCTCCCTTTTCAGCTCCTCATATTCGGGATTCTCTCCTACCTCGCCGAAGTCAAGGGACTCCCTCAGGCGCTCCCGGATGTCCTTCCTGCGAACCGCTTTAAGGTAATCCAGCTCCTCCTTTAAACGCTGATAGCCACGGGCGGTTAAAATTATCTCTCTTCGCATCAATTCTCCTCCCTGCTTAATTTTTGCTCCCTTTTTACTTGTCCTCAAACACCTCCGTCTTCAGGTTCGCCTGTGCAGCGGCAAGCCTCGCGATGGGAACCCTTAAGGGAGAACAGGAGACATAATCAAGCCCCAACTCGTGGCAGAGCTTGACGGACTCCGGCTCCCCGCCGTGTTCGCCGCAGATTCCGATGACGATGTTGGGGTTGGCTTTCCTCGCATCCTCTATGCACATCTTCATAAGCTTGCCAACGCCATCCCTATCCAAGACCTCAAATGGATTGTTGGGCAGGATTCCCTTCTCCAGATAGGGACCGATGAATTTGCCCTCCGCATCATCACGGGAGAAGCCGAATACGGTCTGCGTTAGGTCGTTCGTTCCGAAGGAATAGAAATCGGCGAACTTTGCTATCTCTGAAGATGTGAGAGCCGCTCTGGGAATCTCTATCATCGTGCCGAAGTGATATTCAATATCCACTCCCTCCCTCTCAAGAACCTCTATCGCAACCTCTTCAAGGATTGGGCGGAGGTATTTCAGCTCGTTCACATGACCGACGAGGGGAATCATAACCTCGGGGTGAACGGGGAATCCCTGCTTGGCGAGATAGGCAGCGGCTTCAAATATCGCCCTGACCTGCATCTTAACTATCTCGGGATAGAGGATGCCGAGCCGGCAGCCCCGAAGACCGAGCATTGGATTGAGCTCCCTCAGCTGAGTAACGCGCTGCAGAAGTCTTTCCTTCTCCGCCAATTCGGGAGAGTCGGGATTGGTGAGGCGGAGGGTAATCACTTCCTCCAAAAGTGTCTCATAGCGAGGAAGGAACTCATGGAGTGGCGGGTCTATCAGCCTTATCACGACCGGTCTCCCCTGCATAGCCTTGAATATGCCGATGAAGTCCTCTCTCTGGAAGGGGAGGAGCTTCTCAAGGGCTTCCTCTCTTTCCTCTGTTGTCTCGGCGAGAATCATTTTCTGCACATAAGGGACTCTTTCCTCTCCGAAGAACATATGCTCGGTTCGGCAGAGACCAACGCCTTCAGCTCCGAAATCAAAGGCTTTCTGGGCATCGGCGGGAGTATCGGCGTTCGCCCTCACGCCCAACCTGCGGAATTCATCCGCCCAGGAGAGGAGCTCTCTCACTTCATCGGTGAGGCGTGGCTCAATTAAGGGCGCCTCTCCCAATATGACCCTTCCCGTTGAACCATCTATGGTGATAACATCACCTTCTTTCACGACCGTCTCATTGACGGTGAAGAGGTTCCTCTCCTCATCTATCCTTATCGCTTCGCATCCCACGACGGCGGGAATTCCGAAGCCCCTGGCAACAACAGCTGCGTGTGAGGTCATACCGCCTCTTGCGGTAAGGATTCCTTGTGAGGCGAGCATTCCCACGATGTCATCGGGATTGGTCTCCGGTCTAACAAGGATGACCTTTTCTCCGTTCTTTCCCCATTCAGCTGCCTTGTGGGCTTCGAAAACGACCTTACCAACAGCGGCGCCCGGAGAAGCAGCTACCCCCTTAGCGAGGACCTTTAGCTCAGCCTTGGGGTCAATCTGGCGATGGAGTAGCTGGTCTAGGTCAGCTGGGTCTATTCTCATAACGGCTTCCTCTTTCGTTATCAGTCCCTCCTTCGCCATATCAACCGCTATCTTTATCGCTGCCTGCGCGGTTCTCTTCGCGACTCTGCATTGAAGGATATAGAGCTTTCCTTTCTCAATCGTGAACTCTATATCCATTACATCCCTATAATGTTTCTCCAAGATTTCACAGACTTTCACGAATTGTTCGTGGATTTCCGGCATCCTCTTCTCCAGCTCCTCTATCTTCAGAGGAGTGCGAATTCCCGCCACCACATCCTCGCCCTGGGCATTGAAGAGAAATTCACCATATATCCTCTTCTCGCCAGTTGCCACATCTCTGGTGAAGGCGACGCCCGTTCCGGAATCATCGCCCATATTACCAAATACCATAGATTGCACATTCACTGCAGTGCCCAAATCGTGGGGAATCTTCTCCCTCTCCCTGTAGGCTATGGCGCGAGGATTATTCCAGGATTTGAAAACCGCTTCTATAGCCATCTTCAACTGCTCGAGCGGGTCTTGAGGGAAGTCAAAGCCCTTCTCCTGCTTAACGAGTTCCTTATATTGTTTCGTCAATTCCTCAAGGTCCTCAGCGGTAAGCTCAACATCTTGGGTTACGCCTCGTTCCTCCTTCATCTTATCCATTAGGGCATCGAATTTGCGTCTATCTATGCCCAGAACGATGTTGCCGAACATCATAACGAATCGCCTGTAGGCATCCCAGGCGAAGCGAGGATTTTTCGTTTGTTCAATTAATCCCTTAACGCTTTCGTCGTTCAGCCCGAGGTTCAAAACGGTGTCCATCATTCCGGGCATAGAGAACTTCGCCCCGGAGCGCACGGATACAAGGAGAGGATTCTTGGGGTCTCCCAACTTCTTCCCCATCTTTTCCTCTATCTTCTTAAGGGCTTCAAGCGTTTGCTCCCACATTCCGGGTGGGAATTCGCCATTCTTCATATAATAGATGCAGGCTCTCGTCGTTATAGTGAAGCCTGGTGGGACGGGCAAGCCGATGTTGGTCATCTCGGCGAGATTGGCGCCTTTCCCGCCCAAGAGGTCTCGCATCTGGGCGTTGCCCTCCTCAAAAAGATAAACCCATTTCTCTGACATCTAAAATCCCTCCTTTTTATTTGGAAATTTTTTACATCTTGGGGTCTCTTGCTTTCTGCTTACCCCTTGATTACCGCAAGGGGACGGAGTTTAGCTACCTTCTTTGATATTCCTGCTCCATCGCAAGTATCCACCACATCCCCTACATCTTTATAAGCCTCTGGTATCTCCTCTGTCAAGGTAGCGAAGCTCGCTGCTTTCACTAAAATCCCTTGTGCCTCCATTCTCCTCTTCACTTCCTCACCCCGAACAGTGCGCGATGCCTGCGCCCTGCTCATCAATCTTCCCGCTCCATGACAAGTGGAACCGAATGTCTCCTGCATCGCCCTCTCAGTTCCAACGAGGAGATAGGAGGCTCTTCCCATATCTCCGGGAACGATTACGGGCTGTCCAATCTCTCTGTAATCCTTGGGGACAAGGGGATGACCGGGAGCGAAAGCCCTCGTTGCGCCTTTCCTATGCACTACAACTTTCACTTTCTTTCCGTTTATTGTATGTTCCTCTACCTTGGCGATGTTATGAGCTACATCGTAAATGAGCTCCAACCCGAGCTCCTCAGCGGATTTCTTGAACACCTTCTCAAAAGCCTCTCTCACCCAGTGGGTTATGCATTGACGATTAGCCCAGGCGTAATTGGCGGCGCAGACCATCGCGGAGAAGTAGGCTTTCCCTTCGGGCGAAGAGAAGGGGGCGCAGGCGAGTTGCTTATCGGGAAGATAGATGTTGTAGTGCTGGGCGGAACGGAGGAGGTCCTTCACATATTCATCGCAGATTTGGTGTCCAAAACCCCTGGAACCGGTGTGAATCATAACGGTTATCTGCCCTTCTTTTTCTATCCCCATAACCTTCGCTGATTTCCTATCATATATCTCGCTTACTACTTGGATTTCAAGGAAGTGGTTGCCTGAACCCAGTGTTCCCAGCTGGCTTCTTCCCCTCTCCATCGCCCTCTGGCTGACTTTCTGGGGGTCGGCTCCCTCCATTTCCCCATTCTCCTCCGTATGTTCAAGGTCCCTCTCCCAACCATATCCCTTCCTCACCGCCCATCTCGCTCCCTGAATCATAACTTGGCGGAGCTCCTCGTTGCTCAAGCGAAGCTTTCCCTCCGAACCAACACCTGAGGGGACATTGCGGAATATCTCATCAAGGAGGCGACTGAGATAAGGTTTTATATCATCAATCGTGAGATTCGTGCGGAGGATGCGGACACCGCAATTTATATCATAACCAACACCACCGGGTGAAATAACCCCTTCCTTAACATCAAAAGCTGCCACGCCACCGATGGGGAAGCCATAGCCCCAGTGGATATCGGGCATAGCCATAGAGTAGCCGACTATTCCTGGGAGGCAGGCTACATTCGCTACCTGTTCAGGAGCCATATCCTGCTTAATCTTCGCCAGCATCTTCTCCTGAGCGAAGATTAAGCCGTCCGTCCTCATACCTTGCTTATATCTTCTCGGTATGAGCCAACGGTAATCATCAATCTTCTCTAAGGGACCAGACCAGCCAGTAGGCATAGGGGTAAATATATCATTTAGTTATTTTATAGAAAAAATACTAAATGTCAAATCATTGTATAATCTCATAACATTTGAGAATCCCGAGGTTTATAATCTTAGAACATATTGGATTCTTTACGAGTAAATTATAAACGCCAAGGGACTATATCTCCAGAATTTCGCTATAATCTACCACGATTCCGTCCTTATCTTTCTCGTAGTATATCACCAATGAAACCATCTATCCCTTTTGATTCTTCCTCCGGGGAAGAAAACCTCCAATCCATACCTTTTAGCTCTGCCCCTTTTCTCAGAATAGCTTCCCGAAATTTCAACCCTATGAAAGTCTTTACAAGAACTAAATCCCTAACCCACATTTCCACAGTCTCCCTATTTACATACCCTTGGACGCGTCCCTTGAGCAAATTGATTAGCTAGATAACGAAATTTGTTGAGCATATTGTTTGAAATTTTGAGAAATTTTTCTTTGTATTTGTAATCAAGATTTGTATCCACATCCACGAGTCCGTTCTTTATAAGGTGAAAATTAAGAAAAGTCTTATTCTGCAAGTAAAGATAGCAAAGTAGATTATTTTCTTCATCAAATTTATAAGTGTCAAACTTGAGAAAAACTTTTTGCCCCTTTGTTTTCTCTCTTATGAACCTTATCGCTTCCTCCCTTTTATCCGCCTTCTCTTTCACACCCAACAACTTAATCCTCAATCCATTATCCAGTATTAGCAGTTCAGGGGAAACAATTTGCTTCACTTTATATAGCTCTTCCCTTTTTGATTCCGACATATCTATCTTTGAGCCGAATTTGAGTTTTCTTGGGTCAATTTTCTTGTCAAATTTCACAGGGTCTCGGAAGATATAAGGCAACTTCTTTATCTCCTCTTCAAAATCTATTGCCAAATCCCCCTGCTTAATTATCACGAATTCGGCATCGTCAAATATCCCGCCTTGTTTTATCCCCAACTTCTCCTTTATTATGGGGAGGAATTCTTCATTTATTTCGTATCCAATTGAATTCCTTTGGAGCTTTCTTGCGGCCGATGAGGTGGTTCCACTTCCCAAGAAGGGGTCTAATACTGTTTCTCCAACGAAGCTGAACATCCTTATCAAACGCCTTGGCAATTCCTCGGGAAACATAGCTAAATGTTTATCATGTTTTTCCCCAGGGAAATACCAATGCCCGGAGAAATATTCGTTCCATTCTTCAAGGGTTAACTTAGAAAGCTCCTTCTGTTCCTTATTGACCTTGGGTGGTGTTCCCGGCTTCTTAAATATCAATATAAATTCATAATCCAACTTTATGATTCCATTTCTTGGATAGGGATAGGAACCCATTATAGTAGCTCCGCCGGTTGTATTACAGGTTGTTACTTTCTGCCAGATAATGGCTCCCATATAATCGAATCCGATGGACTCGCAAAATTTGATTATTTCCGTCCTTATGGGGATCACTTTATATCTTCCATAATACACAGACCTAGCGAATTGGTCCCCAATGTTTATGCATAACCTACATCCCTTGTGTAAAACCCTGAAACATTCCTTCCAAACGAGATTTAGGTTATTTATATATTCCTCATAGGTATCGTTAAAGCCAATTTGTCTTGGGGAACCATAATCCTTCAATTGCCAATAGGGAGGCGAAGTTACTACGAGATGGACTGATTCATCTGCAACCTCCGCCATCCTGCGAGAATCTCCGATGATTATCTTGTGTTTGGTTTTCATAATTTTTCACTATAATATATACATTTTCTCATTCCCGAGTCAACAGTAAAGGTATTGGCAAAGATAAATAGAATTGTTATAATAGAGTTAGGATTGGAGAGGTGGCCGAGCGTCGGTCTAAGGCAGCCGCCTGCTAAGCGGTTGGACGCCCAAAAAGGCGTCCCGTGGGTTCGAATCCCACCCTCTCCGCCAGAAAAAGAAGGCGCCCGTAGCTCAACCCGGATAGAGCGTTGGCCTGCGGAGCCAAAGGTTACAGGTTCAAATCCTGTCGGGCGCGCCAAAATGCCCCGGTAGCTCAAGAGGATAGAGCGGGACCGTCCTAAGGTCAAGGCTGCAGGTTCGAGTCCTGCCCGGGGCGCCAAAATCTGGAGAGGTGGCCGAGTGGACGAAGGCACTCGACTGGAAATCGAGTGAGGGGCTTAAAGGCTCCTCCGTGGGTTCGAATCCCACCCTCTCCGCCAGAAAGGAGTGGTAAAATTGAATAGAGAAGTGAAGATAGAAATACCTCCAGATTTAGAGGGTATATTCTCTAACCTGGCTATTATTACCCACAACGATAGCGAATTCATCATAGATTTCATCCAAACGGGTCCGGGCATTCCGCCTAAAGTAAAAGTTAGAATTTATTTGACGCCTCAACACGCCAAGCGCTTCCTTTTCGCTTTACAGGAAAATCTTGCCAAATATGAGGCACAGTTCGGGGAGATAAAACTGCCTCCAGTTATCGGAGGAGATATAATAAAAGAATAGAGAGCCCCCGTGGCCAAGCGGATTAAGGCACGGGCCTCCGGAGCCCGGATCGTGGGTTCGAATCCCGCCGGGGGCGCCAAAGCGGAGAGGGGGCCGAGTGGACGAAGGCGCTCGACTCGAAATCGAGTGAGGGTCTGAGAAGCCCTCCGTGGGTTCAAATCCCACCCTCTCCGCCAATTGACATAAATACATATGCAAAATAAAATTTAATAAAATGACAGAGGAATTAACGGAGTTAATAAAGGTTTTCGCCATAGGAACAGACGAAGATTTGCAAGGGTATATTGACAGCAAATCTCCCACTACCATTTCTAATATATTAAAAGAGCTCCTTTCCCTTTACCTCAAGGATAAGAATTCGTCTTTTCTAAGGGAGTTTTTAACGGTTAGCCTGGCTGGTTACCAACATCGTCCCGGGAAAATAGGTTATAATGGCTATATAGAAAATGCTAATGGAATGACCAAAAGGTGCGAGGCAAAGCCAAAGAATGTTGATACAATGTCTTCTACTCGCAGGAAGTTAGACGGAGGAGGAAACTTTACAGATTATAGTTTTGACAGATTTTATAGAGACAAGAAAGAAAACCCTAATATGCTGGTTAGCGGTTTTGTAGATGGGCACCTCGTTTACATATTGGAGTTCCCCTTCGCTTGCCCTACTTTCCTAAAAAAGTTGGAGAATCAGCTCAAGAAATGGGAAAAGAAATTGGTAGAAGGAAGACAAACAAGAGGACAGTTTTTAAGAAGTGCTTATTTTAATTATAGAGACTATATCAACTGCGCGGATTTGAGGATTGTTTATCTCCCGCCAAAGGCAAAATTAGAAGAAATTAAACAATATATAGCTCCCGGTTTCTATCAATTTCTTCTTGAACAATCTGAGAGAAGGGAGGAGCAAAATGAGAGCTGAGGATTATTTGAACAGAATTTTCCTCGGCGATGCTCTAACAATCCTCAAAACCTTACCTGATGAAATAGTTGATGTAGGGGTCACTTCTCCGCCCTACAACAAAGGCGAAAATAAAAAGGGATGGCTAGTTGACCGAGTTAAATATGCTGGCGCTACAGATAATCTACCCGAAGCTTTATATCAGTCCATCCAAATAGCTGTGTTGAATGAACTTTATAGAATTACAAAGCCTGGCGGTTCTTTTTTCTACAATCACAAGATTCGCTGGGAAAGAGGCATATTGCTTCATCCTATGGATTGGTTAAGAAAAACTAAGTGGGTTATAAGACAGGAGATAATCTGGGATAGGATGATTGCCGCAAACATAAGAGGCTGGAGATTCTGGCAAGTCGACGAAAGAATATATTGGCTTTACAAACCTAAAGGGAAAAGATTGATAGGAGAGGAGCTGAAACCGAAGCACGCCCTTCTTACATCCATATGGCGATTCCCTCCCGAGCAGAAAAATCCGCATCCTGCTCCCTTCCCCTTGGCACTGCCTGTAAGAGCAATTTATTCTGTTATGGACGATAGAAAAGGCGTTGTAATTGACCCTTATTGTGGTTCGGGAACGACTCTCGTTGCTGCGAAAATACTGGGACACGATTTCATTGGCATAGATATATCCCCAGAATATGTAGAATTCGCTCGCAAAAGGTTGGAAAATTATCAGGACGAAATAAAAGATGCCCAAGAGGAGATAGCGAAACATATAGTGGTCAAAACCTTTAAGGAAAGGAAGGAGAGAGGAGAGTTTGTGGGAAAGTTTGGAGGAAAAACAAAAGAAATCCTCAAAAAGGAATTCCTAAAAATAAGCCTATTTTCGGAAGAAAAAGAACAAAAATAAAATTAGCGTTGCCGAAGGGAAGATTTGCACGCCAAAAATGGGTTTGTTGCATAATTGATATCCTCATATGGCAAGGGTTTTTATTACCTTAAAAAATCATCCTGATATTTACATATTTCCAAAAAATTTATTATTTAATCTTTCCTTATCCCTCCTTATCTTTACAACTTTGTCAGAATATACTTTTAAACTTTACATTTTTTAAATACCTATACCTAAAAAGAACCCTTTTCGGTCATTTATGCAACAAAACCCCAAGAATTCTAAAACATTTTCCTATTCCTTGATTTCCAAAGCTATGATTACTGCCTCCGCCACTTCTTTCATCGGCTTGCGGTATTCCATACTCCGCTTCTGCAGGTATCTATAAGCGTCCTCCTCGCTTATCCCCAAATGCTTCATCAATAACCCCTTAGCCCTCTCCACTAATTTCCTCACCTCTAAAGCCTCCCTCAGCGAGGAAACCTCCTTCCTCAGCTCCTGTAATTCCCTAAACCTCGCCATCGCCATCTCTATCGCCGCAATTAAACTCTCTCTCGTGAAAGGCTTCACCAAGTAAGCAAGCACTCCTATCTCCTTCGCCCTATCTATGAACTCTTTATCGGCATAGGCTGTCAGGATTAGAGTTGCTATTCCCTTCTCCATCAACTTCTCTGCCGCCTCAAGACCGTTCATCTTGGGCATCTTTATATCCAATATGGCTAAATCAGGCTTTTTCTCTTCCCCTAACTCCACAGCCCTCTCCCCATCACCCGCCTCCCCCACGACTTCGTACCCACTCTCTTCCAGCATCTCCCGCAAATCCATCCTCACAACTGCCTCATCATCAGCTATCAATATTCTAAGACCCATATCGCTACCTCCTTGGGGAAAACAACCTTCGCCCTCGTCCCACCATTGGAGGAAATCTCAAATCTGCCTCCCAGCTCCTCCGCCAGCCCCTTAACAATGGATAAACCCAAGCCGCAACGGAAATCCTTAGGCAATCCCCTACCATCATCAATTACCTCCAAAGTGAGCTTATCACCTTCTTCGTTTAGTTTAATCCACAAATTGCCTCCCTCTTCTCCAAACGCGTAGCGAAAGGCGTTTTGCACAAGCTCGTTCAAAATTATCGCTATGAGGGATACTACGGGAGGGGAAAATAAGGGAGAAATTCCCTCCAAGTGGACTTCTACTTTCTCCATTCCTAAAGAGCGTTTAGCGGTGCCTACGAGCCTTTCCGCGAGCTCGCGAAAATCCACCCCCTCTATCCCTCCCTCGGAAAGAAGCTCGTGGACCGTGGCTATGCTTGACAATCTATCTATCGCCTCATCCAGAGCAGCTCCCGCCGATTCCTCGTTAACTCTCCTTCTCTGCATCCTCAATATGCTCATCACCGTCTGGAGGATATTTTTTATTTGATGATGCATCTCCTGAAGAACCTCCGAACGAAGCATCTTCTCCTGAAGACGGCGCCGCAATAGGGATATGTCGCAAAGAACGGAGAGGGAATAGGAATCCACGAGCTCAACATCTCTTTTCAGGATAATAGTGGAGCCAAATTGAATCTCCTGCTCGCTGTAGAGCTCTTTCCTCCTGCTTATCAGCCTCACCGCGCCATCTAATTCCTGCTCTTCAAATCTCTTATGGAGAGGCGAGCTTATGCCTATTTTCTTATAGATAGCTCTTGCTCGCTCATCGGCGAAAATTATCTCCCCATCCCTCCGCAAGACCTTGCCATCTCCTTGCTTTAGCATCTGAAGCAATATCTTTTCATCCATCTTCCCGGCAAACAGCGAACGGTTTAAAAGAGAGGCTATGAGGCGTAGATAAGGAGAATAGGTGCGCGTCATCCTCCTCTGCAAAAGATTCTGGTCTACTTCTATTATCCCCACAAGTTCACCGGCAAGGAGAACGGGCGCCGCCCATCTCCAAACTGGTATCCCCCTCACCATCTCTCCCTCGACCCCCTTAACGAGCTTCAATTTCTCAAGAGCTAAAAAGGGAAGGGAATCAGTATGAGGGGAAAGCGTTTCCCCTTCCCTGCTTCTGCGATAGATAAAGGGAGCGGTTGAGGGTTTTGCGTGGAAAACGACTTTAAGATTTTTCTCTTCCGTGGGGCGGAGGAAGAGAAGCTCGGAATGGGCTATATCGGCGAGGAGAGGAAGGGAAAGGGATATCTCCTCCAAAAACTCCTCTATCCCTTCCATCTTTTAGCGTATTCTTGCCCTTTGTATAGCGCCTTTTCATTTAAGGGAATGGCTTCCCTCCTGCGAGCAGGGATGACCTTCGGCATAATGGAGATGACCGTTTGGGGAGAAACAACGGGAACGAGCTCCAGATAGGCGCCAAGCATAACGAAGTTCGCAACCCTTGCTGAACCAACTTCTTCCGCCAGCTCGTTTGCGGGGAGAGGGTAGATTTTCCAATCGTCCCTTTGGGGGATTTCCTCGCATAGCGAGGAGTTGAGGAAGAGCCTTCCACCGCTCTTCAACTCCTCAGCTACATCCAGGAAATTTCCATGCATAATTATCACTGTATCGGGCTCTATTCCAACCGGCGAGCCTATCTCATCAGTGGAAATGATTGTCCTGCAGTAGGCGAATCCACCCCTCATCTCGGGACCATAGGAGGGATACCAAAGGCAGTTCTTCCCCTCCTCCATCGCCGCATAGGCTAAAACTTGACCCATAAGCATTAGCCCCTGTCCACCCAAGCCCGCGATGAATATTTCCTCGTAAAAAGAATCTCTATCGCTCATTTTTCAATACCACTACCTTAACGGGAGCAGGGAGCTTATCTTTATCTATTTCCAGATAGGGAAGCCTTTCCACATCCTCCTTCCCCTTCAGAAATTCCTCAACTCCGCTGATGGGGAAATCTATCTTCTCCGTCTTATAATGCATAGGTATGACGATGTTGGGCTTCAGGAGGGAGACTATTTCGCTAGCTTGCCTTGCGTCAATTGTATAGAAGCCGCCCACTGGGATGAGCAATATATTCACCTCGCCGATTTCCCTCAACTGCTCTTGAGATGGGATATGACCCAAATCACCCATATGGCAGATTTTCACCCCGTCAACTTCAAAAACGAAAACCGTGTTGCGTCCTCTCTTGCTTCCCCTTGCCTCGTCGTGGAATGTTTCAACAGCCTTGAAATTTATCCCCTTAACAGTTGCTGACTTTTTCACGACATCGGGATTGCCCTTCACCTCTTTAACCGCATTATGGTCGAAGTGGTCATGGGAGACGGTGACGATGTCCGCGGACTCGTTTATGGGCGAATATCCTATATTGGGCTCATAAGGGTCGGTGATGATTCGGAGCCCAGAGGACGAGGTGATGAGAAAGCAGGCGTGTCCCAACCAATCTATCCGCATTTTTCTTACCTCCTTTCAATTGAGTTATAAATATTATACCCAAATTTGGGAGAAAAATACAAGCGATTGTATAATCACATAACATTTGAGACTTCTTCTAATTCTCTATTCTCTTCATTGTCATTGCTGGCATGGGTATAGGTTTAGGAGTATAATGGGAGGGATAACGAATGAAAAAAGAAAATGAAATTAGGCGCTCAACGCCTGATTTTCCATCCCTCGCAGAGGAGGGAGAGCCGTGCGCTCGCATGAGCTTTTAAGCTCGAGTCATTGCTTTTGGCTTAAATTTGAGCGAAGCGCCTATAAGGGCCTTAGAGCCCGAATAGATGTATGC
>Ga0209225_1003374_pt1 | contig 13379 bp, 8 predicted proteins | sample WasSprMetagenome_FD_184732 | JGI IMG/M metagenome (GOLD analysis project Ga0209225, IMG submission 184732) | Sulfidic aquatic microbial communities from Washburn Spring, Yellowstone National Park, USA - WS (SPAdes) (version 3) | ecosystem: Environmental > Aquatic > Thermal springs > Hot (42-90C)...
GGAAGGAACTCGTAAAAATCCTTACAGGGAGAATGCTCAACGATACGAAAACAATAGAACTCGCTTTTAGATGGTTTTTCTGGCATTTTATGCTCGTTGGCGCTGCGGGTTACATATATGGTCCTTTAAAGTTTCCGAGAAGGCTCTAATAGCATTTGTCTTCATCTTTGCTTTATCTCTGACGATTTATGTGTCCTTATCGCTCCCTCACCCATTCAAGGCATTGGAGCAACGCGAAAAACTTCTCATTGCAAAGGGACTTATCACCTCTCCTATAGAAATTTACCCCATATTTATTTGGGTATCTATTATATAGCCTGGCGAGGGGATTAAAAGGTTCAAATTCTGGGAAGGATAATAAAAAGGGTCGGAGAAATCTTTAAAAGGGGGAAATAGAGGGATCAGAGCCAATTTATAAGCTTCGGGACGCTTTGGCTCATCCGAGATGGGCAACGGATGGGAGCTTCATAATTTGGTAGCGTTTCAAAAAAGCGGATTCACGATTTATGTTCTACATCAAGAATAATTTATGGGTGATTCGCTAAGAGATATAATGAAATTTGATGTTAAACGAAAACATTATATCTGGTGACTTGTTCTTTTGAGAAAAAATTTTAGGATAAGGATGATTTGGGGGAATTATGCGTAGTGGAATATTCGGCGTAACTATATCCGAAATAACGAAACGCTACCCATAATTTATATATTTTGACATAAATTTAAAAATCGCTAAAATTAAATCCTGAAGATGAAGGCAAAGAAGAGAAAGAATAATAAGAAGAACCATAAAGAAAAAGAGAGAAAACCATTAAGCCCCCTAACTTATGATGTAATAGGGATATCTCTTATCGCTTTAGGCTTGGTCGTGCTCCTTGCCATCCTCTTCAAGGAGGGAGGTTTGCTGGCAAGAGCTTGCTTCTATCTCTCCCTTTTTTTGGGCAAAGGTTCCTTCCTCCTCCCCCTCATCCTCTTCTTCATAGGAATATCAATCCTCATCAGGTTGGAGAAACATAAAACGAAGAACACAGCCATCGGTGGTTCTCTCCTCCTACTCGTCATCCTCGCTCTCCTCCATCTTCCCCATATATCTGATGTTTGGAGCTCGGCAAGCAAAGGCGATGGAGGGGGATTCATAGGCGCTTTCTTCTCCTATATCTTCTTTAAAGCAGTGGGCTACTATGGTTCCTTTATCTTCCTTTACGCCCTCGCTCTAATTGGCATCCTTCTCGTCATCGGCTCTCCCATAAGAGAAATTGCCGAGAGACTCAAAAAGAAAGAGGAGCAGCCACAGCTGCAGCCACCCCCTCGCCCCATCAAACCAGCTCCTCTCCCTCCCAAGCCTCCTGAGGAGGAAAAGAAAAGCGAGCCCACCTTTGGGAAGCTGAAGCTTCTTTCCTTCCTGAGGAAGAAAGAGAAGGAAGCGGAGGAGGAGAAAGAGGAGATAAAGCCTCCCGAGAAATCTCCCTGGCAGCTTCCACCCCTTGACCTCTTGAATAAACCGAAGGAGTTTTCCGAGAGGCGTCTTGAGAGCGAGGCAAAGGAGCATATCGCCATAATCACCCGCACATTGGCTGATTTCAAGGTTCAGGCGGAAGTGGTGGAGATATCAAGGGGTCCCACGGTGACTCGCTATGAGGTCCGGCTTGCGCCGGGGATAAAAGTGCACAAGATAGTCAGCCTTGCCGATAATTTGGCGATGGAGTTAGCGGCTAAATCGGTGAGAGTGGAAGCGCCCATCCCCAACAAATCCGCAATTGGAATTGAGGTCCCCAATAAGGTGGTTAGAACGGTTTTCCTCAGGGAGCTTTTGGAGAAAGAGGAGTTCTGGAAGAATCACACGAAGATTATCTTTCCCTTGGGATTGGATGTCGCTGGGCAACCCATTTATGCTGACCTCACCGCGATGCCTCATCTCCTCGTTGGAGGAGCTACCGGTTCAGGGAAGAGCGTCTTCCTTTCTTCCTTCATCACTTCCCTTCTATATAAATTCAGCCCAGATGAACTAAGATTGATAGTAGTAGACCCAAAAAGGGTTGAATTGACTTTGTTGGATGGTATACCACATCTCGTGGAGCCTGTTGTGAAGGAAGTAGCGGATGTTGTAATGGTTTTGCAGAAGGCTTTGCGGGAGATGGAGAGGAGATATGATATATTCGCGGAGGCAGGAGTGAGGAATATAGCGGGTTATAATCAGCGTTTTCCCGAGAAAAAGCTCCCCTATCTCGTCATAGTGGTGGATGAATTGGCGGATATAATGTTGACGAAGCAGAAGGCTCAGGTTGAGGCGATGATTTGTAGATTAGCTCAGCTGGCGAGGGCAACGGGAATCCATCTCGTAGTCGCAACCCAGCGTCCCTCAGTGGATATCATAACGGGCTTGATAAAGGCTAACTTCCCCTCCCGCATAGCCTTCGCCGTCTCAACCCAGATAGATTCAAGGGTGATTTTGGATACGGGAGGGGCGGAACTGCTTATAGGTAGCGGAGATATGCTCTTCGCTCCCTTGGATTCACCCAAACCAATCAGGATACAGGCTCCCTTCATCAGCGAGAGGGAGATGGAGAAAGTAGCGGATTTCTGGCGCAAGCAAGGCGAGCCTATGCCTCTTGCGGATTGGACAAAGCCAGTAGAGCTTGGCGAGATGTGGGCGGAGGAGATGAGCGATGACGAGTTGTTCGAGCAAGCGGTCAGGCTCGTCGCCACGCTTGGACAGGCATCAACTTCTATGTTGCAAAGGAAAATGAGAATAGGCTACAATCGGGCAGCACGCTTGATGGAGCTTATGGAGGAGAGGGGAATCGTTGGACCGCAAGAGGGGGTGAAGCCGAGGGAGGTCCTCGTCACTCCCGAGGAAGTAGAGGAAATGTTCTCTTCAAAGGAAGAAGAATAGTGAAGGTTGCCTTCGTAAGTTTGGGCTGCCCCAAAAACAGGGTGGATACGGAGAGCCTTTTATCTTTCCTCCTGACGCAGGGATTCACTCTCTCCTCTGAAGAGGAGGCGGATGCTATTGTGATAAATACCTGCGCCTTCATAAAGCCGGCGGTGAGGGAGGCTTTAAGAGAGATAAGGAGGGCGAGAAGGAGGGGTAAGATTCTCGCCGTTGTCGGATGTCTCCCACAAAGGTGGAGAGATAATCTTTCTCGCATAGATGCTGATGTTGTCCTTGGGCTGGGGAAGGGATGGAGGCTTCCGGAGGCTTTGAGAAGGGCAGTTAATGGGGAGAAAACAATAGATGTTGATGAGCCCGACCCATTGAATACACCTTCCCGCATCGTTCTCACGACTTTCCCCTACGCCTATCTCAAGATAGCCGATGGATGCGATAATCGTTGCAATTATTGCACCATTCCCTATATCAGGGGAGGATTTAAGAGCAGGCGAATGGAGGATATTCTGACGGAGGCTGAGGAATTGGCGAAAAAGGGGATAAAGGAGATAATCTTGGTGGCGCAGGAGACGACGAGATACGGATTGGATATTTATGGTGAGTTGACGCTTCCTCAACTTCTTGCTAAACTATCTAATACCGATGTTAAATGGATACGAATTATGTATATGCATCCTTCAAGGATTACCCCCCAGCTTCTGGAGATGATGGCGGAAACGAATAAAATAGTTAAATACTTTGATATCCCTTTTCAGCACGCTTCTCCTCGCATATTGGAACTTATGGGAAGGGAGGGCTCGGCTGAAAGGTATTTGAAGCTCATAGAGGAGATAAGGCGAGCCATACCCTCCGCTTGCTTTCGCTCCAGCTTCATCGTTGGCTTCCCCACGGAGAGCGAGGAAGATTTCCAAATGCTTCTTGAATTTCTCAAGGAAGCCAAGCTTGATAAGGTCGGGTTTTTCCCCTATTATTCCGAGCGGGAAACGAAATCATCCCTTCTCCCAACTTTAAAGGGAGAGATAGTAAAGGAGAGGCTTAAAGCCGCTATGGAACTGCAAAGGAAAATAGCAAGGGAGAGGAACAGGCTTTGGGTAGGGAGGGAAATGGAGGTTTTGGTGGAGGGGATAGATGGGAAAAGATTCAGCGGGCGTTCGTTCAGGGAGGCGCCAGAGGTGGATGGCAGGGTGTTATTAAGGGCTAAGGATTGCCGGATAGGGGATATCATTACCGCGAGAATCCTCAATGCTGATAGCTATAATCTCTATGCAGAGGAGGTTGAAAGATGAAGTTGAAGATATTTTGGCAAGAAGGTTGTCCCCGTTGCCCAGCCGCGAAGAGATTGGGAAAGGAATTGGAGGAGGAAGGTGTGGAAGTCGTTTATTATGATGTTAAGAGCCTTGAGGGGTTGACGGAGGCTTCCTTTTATAGCGTTTTCTCAACTCCGGGGATAATAATCGTCAATAACGAGGACGAGGAGGTCGCAGGTTGGAGAGGAGAAGTGCCGGCAAAGGAGGATATATACCGCTATCTGAACGAAAGTGAATAAGCGTCCTTCCCGCATAAACCTTTTAGGAATAAAGGGATTTTTGGAGACATCTTTCCTTGATTGGGATGGGAAGGTATCCTGTGTTATATTCCTTCCCGGCTGCAACTTCCGCTGTCCCTTTTGCCAGAACTGGCAAATCGTTGAGGAGCCGGAGAAGTTTGATGACATAGATTGGGGAATCGTTGAGGGATATTTGAGAAAGCAGAAGGATTGGATAGATGGCGTGGTGATAACGGGAGGCGAGCCCACGATTTATCCTCATTTAGTTGATTTGCTGGAGAGGATAAAGGAATTGGGGCAAATGGTTAAGCTCGACACAAACGGCTATAATCCCCAGCTTTTAAAGGAGCTTTATGAGGAAGGGCTGGTTGATTATATAGCGATGGATGTGAAAGCTCCTCTTGATGAAAGGTACGAAATAGCGAGCGGGATAAAGGGATTGGACTTGGAAAGGATAAGAAGGAGCATTGAGTTTTTGCTTTCCATAGGTGGCGACTACGAATTCAGAACCACGCTCGTGCCATCAATCATCGGGGATGAGGAGATAGAAGATATCGGTAGGACGATTGAGGGGGCAGGAAAATGGTTTTTGCAGGATTATCAACCGGAGCAGGCGAAAGAGGAGGCGTATCGCCATCTCAAACCCTATGGAAGGGAAGAGGTGGAGCGCTTTCTTTCAATCGCGAGGAAATATGTGAAAATAGCAAGATATAGAGGTAAATGGAGGTGAAATCTTGGACAAGACAATCTCTCATATAGGGAGGATTGTTGCTCTGCGCATCTTTTATGATATGGTAAGGGACATTCTCCTTGAGAAGGGGAAAGCCCTCTTCATCAAGGAGCTTGTTCCCCTGCTGGAGCAGAAAGGGCTTCGCCTTCCCCGCAAGCTGGTTCGCTATCTCGTCCCGATGTGGGAGGAAGGCGTGGTTGAAGAGGGTAGCGTGAATATAAGATATAGAAAGGAACAGGTAGCTCGCCCTTTGGAGGGCGATATTGAGATGATATTGAGGAATGTAGGGAAGCCCATCTCCCTCAAAATCCTATCACAAGAGTTGGCGATAGTTCAAAGACGTATTCCCGAGGTTTATCTTCACTCGCTTCCTTCCCTTCTCTCCTCCCGTCCCAAGAAGTATTTCGTTTTAGGGGATAGGGCGGGGTTGAGGCGCTGGCTGCTTCAAGTGGAAAGGGGGGCAAAAGAGGAGGATATAGTTTTCTATAACTTTATGGATGAGGAGATAAAGGAATTGGAGGAATGGATGGCTATGCCTCCCTTAAAGGGCGAGAAGCTGATAGAGGAGATAAAGGCTTTGTTGAATGAAAGGGGAGCTATATCTCATAAAGTTCTCTCCTTCCTTGTTTGGAGGGCGAGGGGTGATGTGGATTCTCTCGGTTTGATGAAGGAGATGTTTGAAGATGGCGGATTTTTGATGATTAAGGAAGCGACTTGGGTGAGCAAGGAGCAGATTCCCGCCGCAGTGGCTCTCTTAAAGGAGATAGAAATCCCACCGGGAGCGGTAGAGCCCGAGCCCTTCATATTCGGCAAGGAAGAGCAAGAGATGTTTTTGTCGTATATTGAGGGTAAAGACATCATATCTATTAGCAAATCCGCAAGGGAGCTATTTGAATTAGAGGATGTGGATATGAAGCAGGTTGAGGAGACCCTCAGTGAATTCCTCAAGGGAAGAGAGGGTCTATTATGGGTAGGAGGGGATAAGTGGACCAAATTGGAGAAAATACCTGCGGAAATCCTCGCCATCCCCGAGGAAGTGGAGATAGATAGGGAATTTCAATATGAGGATTTGGATGGGGAGCAATTGGAGGTTGAGCTCTCCGATGAGGGATTGGAAGACGCCCTTCCCCAACTTCTCAAGGACCCAATAATTCAGGACACGGGCGACGAGGAGGAAATAGAGGTTCCTCCTCCCCAAGAGGAAATCCAGCTCGTCATCCCTTATCATCATTATATCGCTGGAACGATTCCCGTGCGCAAGTGGGAGAAAAGCTTCTATCCACCTGAGCCTCGCCTCCAAGCCCTTACCTTTATTTATGAAGACGAGGAGATGGAACTTTGGTATAACCAGGACCTCCCACTCATTTTCGGTCTGAAAGAATGGTATAAAAATAACCTTCCTCCCTCTGGGGCGATTATCAAGATTAGGAGGGAAGACGAGGGAATTTATAGGTTGATTTGGGAGAGGGAGACCCATCCCCTTCTCTCCATACCCCAGAGGAGATTGAACGACCTCCTCAAATTGCGAGAAGAGCTGAGAGAACAACCAACAATTGAGGTGATTCAAACCCTCCTTGAGTATCACAAGAAGGCTCATTTCTTCACGATTTTAAGCGAGGTGAACATAATAAGGAGGACGCCGAAGAGGAGGGTGGCTTCCATTTTGAGCATCTTCCCCTGCTTCTATTTAAGGGAAAAGGAAGAGGGCTACTTCTATTACGATTCCGCTAAGAGGGACGAGGTAATGAAAAGGTCTAAGAAGAAATATATTCTCACTAAGTGAAGATGGTAAGGGTTCGCTTCGCTCCGAGTCCAACGGGTCATCTCCATATAGGGAGCGCACGCACCGCTCTCTTCAACTGGCTATTCGCGAGGAAAATGGGCGGAGTGTTCATCCTTCGCATTGAGGATACTGACCTGCGTCGGAATGTTGATGAAGCATTCTCCGCCATCCTCTCCGCAATGGATTGGCTGGGCTTGCATTGGGATGAGGGACCCTATTATCAATCACAAAGGCTTAAGCTTTATAGGGAAGCGGTAGAGAAGCTATTAGAGGAAGGATATGCCTATCTCTGCTATTGCCTCCCCGAGGAGTTGGAGGAGAGGAGAAGGGAGGCTTTGAAAAGAGGGGAGAAGCCGATGTATGATAGGCATTGCAGGGAATTATCTGCTGAGGAAAGGGAGCGTTTGGAGAGGGAGGGTAGGAAGCCGGCGATAAGGTTCAAGGTTCCCTTGGCGGGGAAAACGGTGTTTAGGGATATAATCAGAGGGGAGATAGAGTTCGTGAACGAGGAGATAGAGGATTTCGTAATAATGCGTAAAGATGGAATTCCCACTTACAATTTGGCTTGCGTCGTTGACGATTTTCATATGCGGATAACCCATATAATAAGAGGGGAAGACCACATCTCAAATACGCCAAAGCAGATACTCCTCTATCAAGCTTTAGGTTATCCCCTGCCCCAATTCGCCCATCTCCCTATGATTCTGGGTCCCGATAAATCTCGCCTCTCCAAACGCCACGGAGCGACTTCAATAAATGAATATAGAGAACAGGGATTCCTTTCCGAGGCTATGCTCAATTTCCTCGCCCTCCTTGGATGGTCTCCCGGCGGGAATAGGGAGATAATCTCAAGGGAGGAAATGATAGAGGAATTCAGCCTTGAAAGGGTTAAGAGGCATCCCGCCATTTTCAATTACGATAAGCTCGTTTGGCTGAATTCCCATTATATGAAGACATCCTCTCCTTCTCGCCTTGCCGAGTTAGCTCGCCCCTTCCTCATCAGGGAGGGATTGATAGATGAGAATTATCCCATTTCCACTCTTGAGGAGATAATCCCCCTCGTTCAGGAGAGGGCGAAGACGCTTGCGGAGATAGGGAGATGGACGGATTTCTTCTTCCTTGAGAAGATAAATTATGATGAATCCGCTGTTAACGAGTGGCTGAGAGGTGAGGAGCGAAGGCGCCTTCTCACCCTCGCCAAGGAAACCCTAAGTCAATGCGAGCCATTCACGAAGGAAAAGATAGAAGAATCTTTGAGGGGGCTGGCGGAAAGGGAGGGAGTGAAGGCGAAGGAGGTATTTCATCCCCTGCGGGTCGCAATCACGGGAAGGACGGTCAGCCCGCCCCTAATAGAGTCAATCGTGATTTTGGGCAAGGGAAAGACCCTGAAGAGGATAGAGGAAGCGCTTAAGCTGTTCAGCGAAAGTTAGAGGCTTTCTCGTCCATCTTCTGCTCAAGGATTTCCGCTCTGCGGAGGTCGTCAAGGGCGAGGTAAAGAAGGTTTATAGCCTCCTTTGATGGCTCGCTTTTCTCCTCAGGATAGTTCGCTAAAAGATAATAATTGCCCGTGGAGAAGATAAATTTGGGTTTCGTGTTGTAGAAGAAATGCCCGAAAAGGAGAAGGCGGAAGGGATTCTCACCAGTCTGATTGAAGACAAACTCGCTGGGGCTGATATAGAGTTGATTCATACCAAGGATAAGTGAACCGTGATAGTTGTTGATATCGGCATAGGGCAATGGCTCGTTTAAATGGGATTTGGCGCCCATTATCACCACTCTTCCCTCAGGGTCTCCCTTGTTCCCTTCCAAATACAGATGCCTCTCCGATTGTTCGTTGTAGAAATCAACGAATGTCGCTGAATTGCTATCATAGACATATAGGCTATAGGATACGAGGGTGGCGAGACGCATAAGAAAAGCGGTTAACCCATCCCTCTCTTTTCCCTTTCCCCTTATCACCACCGAACCCTCATAGGAATTTCTGAAAAGGAGGTTCGCTCTCTGGCAATCATCCATCCTTATATTCCCCTGCAGATGGAGGACATCAACGAAGTCGTTTCTTCCCAATCCCTTCAAATGAAGCCCTTTCTTGAATGGGTCCTTAAGATAACAGCCATAGACGAATACTCTATTATACCGAACGAACGAACCCTTCCCCGATGATGTCTGGAGGATGTCCTCGGAGTTTTCAGCGAGAGGGAAATCCCCGTGCCCGATTGCGATGTTCTCAATTATCACATTCTTGGCATCCTTAATGGAGAGAATCGTCCCTCCTTTCTCTCCTCCCCAGATTATCCCCGTGCGAAAACCCGTTCCTCCGAAGAAGAAGTTGGAGCCCGATATCTCAAGGGTTTTGGAGACCTTATAGCGTCCAGTGGGTAGATAAGCGATGGCGAATCGCCCATATTTGCGAGCTGCGTCTATGGTGGATTGGATCGCTTTTGTATCATCGGTTATTCCATCTCCCTTTGCTCCGAAATCAACCTTCGCATCAAAGACCTTCGTGGGGATTCTGACGCTCTTAGGGATTACCGTTCTTCTGGGATTTAACCTTATTGGCTTAACCTTCCCCTCGGGAACTTCCACTACGAGGGAATTGGGAGTTTTCTCCAAGAGAGGATTATCTCCCTCAATTTTATTTCCGCTCACAATCAATCTTTGGTCGTCGCGAACAATCTTGATTGCCGGTCCTTTCTTTGGTGGGTTGGAGAACTGGCAATCAAATATGAGGACTGGCGAGCCATTGAGGATGATTGCTCCCTCCTCCGATTTCCAATTGCTGATGTGGCAATTCTCAACTGTTAAGGGGGCGATTGTCCCAAGCTCTCTTATGAAAGTCCCTGAGCCATAGGAGGTTGAGCGACGGACGGAGTCGCCATGCTCGCTATTGAATTGTATGTCCGTGCCATTGAATTCAAAATGGCAATTGCGAACATAAAAGTTCCCGTGAAGGTCGCTGATGCCGATTTCGCAGTTTCTGAACTCACATTTATCAAATGTGTGGTCGTATTCGTTCCAATTTGACATAGAGAAGCCGATTTTGCAGTTCTCAAAAATGCAGTAACGGTAGATTGCCTCAGCGGAAGCCAATTTCTCGTTATAACCTATGCGAATTCCCGCCTCCTTGAAATTCAGGAAATGCTCAAACTCGTGGTCGGATTCAGTATTGAAGCGAAGATGAGAGGCGAAATCCAATCCCACTCCCGCCTTATTCTTCCCATCCCAAACAATCCCCATAAAAATTGAATATGCCAAACCGTTTACCCATACCATCCTCCCTCCTTCCTCACCATCCCAAACGATTCTCGTATCCCTGCCATGCCCAATTATGCTTACTCCTACTGCGGGTCCTCTGAATTCAATCGTCTTCGTTATCCTGTAAGTTCCGGGAGGGAAATAGATGACCATTCCATCTTGAAGATGGGAGAAAAGGCTTTGAAGCGCTTCCGTGTCGTCCGTTTTCCCATCTCCCTTGGCGGGTGGATTTATATCCGTCTTGACATTTATCCAATCCGAGCGCTCCCGCCAATTCAAAGAGGGAAGCTCGCTACATCTTAAAGCACACAAAGCGAAAACAATCAAGCTCAAGAGAAAGAAAACACGCATTTCAATGTATTATACCATTTAAGAGACAAGAAATAAAAGAGTTGTATTCTATATTTGCTATTGCGAGGAGCGTAGCGACGAAGCAATCTCATAGAAATTGCCACCCCTCCCTTTCGGGAGGCTCGCATCTATGTGTATAGGTTTTAATGTATTATTATCCCCCTTTCGCTTTATTACTCCATTCCACCCCCCAAAATCCTTAAGTGTTGGTTTAAAATTGATAGAGCTTTACAAGTATTTACATATTTTTGGATTTTCTAAGCTTTTTAGCCAGTTTAACAAGATTTCTTATAGAAGGTATAACCTCCTCCCATTTTCTTGTTTTAAGCCCGCAATCAGGATTTATCCAAAAATTTTCCTTAGGCAAAACTTTTAAAGCTCTTTCAACAACTTTTTCCATATCTTCAAGTTTAGGAACCACAGGAGAATGTACATCCCACACTCCCAGTCCTATCTGTCTATCAAAATTTATTCTTTCAAATGCCTCTATTATATCTGCTCTACTCCTTGAAGCTTCAATCGATATGACATCAAAATCCATTTGTAAAATATATTCAATTATTTCGCTAAATTCTGAATAACACATATGGGTGTGAATTTGAATTTTGGGGTCAACATTTGAAGCAAGTCTAAACGATTTAACAGCCCAATTAAAATACGACGCCCAGTGTCTCTTCTTTATCGGTGCTTTCTCCCTAAAAGCAGGCTCATCAATTTGAACTATTTTAATCCCGTTTTTTATAAGATCATTGATCTCGTCTCTTAAACATAATGCAAGTTGGAAGGCTATATTATCTATTGAAATATCATTTCTTAAATAACTCCAGGCTAAAATTGTAACAGGTCCTGTTAATATACCCTTAACTGGTTTATTGGTTAGAGATTGGGCATAAGAAATCTCCTCTATTGTCATTGGCTGTGGTCGGGAGATATCACCATAAATGATTGGGGGTCTGTAACACCTTGTTCCATATGAAATTATCCAACCATTCTTAGTAACAGCAATTCCATTTAACTTCTCAGCAAAAAATTCCACCATATCTGTTCTCTCAAATTCACCATGAACTAATACATCAAGCTCTTCTTCCTCCTGAAATTCAATCAACTTTTTTATTTCTCTCCTAATGAAATCTTTATACTCACTTTCAGGAATCTCGCCTTTTTTATATAAACTTCGCTTCTTTCTAATTTCATCGGTCTGCGGAAAGCTCCCAATTGTTGTAGTAGGGAACAACGGCAATTTCAAAATATCTTTATGTAGCTTCTTCCTTTCACTATAACTAACTTCTTTTATAAAGTCTTGTTCTTTTAAACTTTTAACCCTTTCCTGAACTTTTTCATCTCTCTCAAATTCACTTCGGTGAAACCAATCAACTTCTTTTATGTTTATGTTTCCGTCAAATACATCTTTTATAAGTTTTAATTCATATAACCTCTCCTCAGCGAACGAAAGCATATTGAGAAGATTTTTATTTAAACCATCTTCGTTTTTAATAGAAACGGGTAAATGATAAAGTGGTGAAGCATTAGAAATTATTATATTTTCAGCATAATGTGAAAGTTCTTTTAAAAATTCAACCTTCTCTTTAATATCACTTCTCCAAACATTTCTTCCATCAACTATACCAGCAATTAAGATTTTATTATCCGGAAAACCATTTTTCTTAATATACTCAAGATTATCTTTTCCATAAATAAAATCGAGCCCAATAGCTTTAATAGGTAAATTAACTAAAACAGATAAAAAATCTACAGAGTCGTAATATGTAAAAAGATATATCTCAGTTCCTACCTCACATAATTTCTTATAAAAACTTTCAATTGCTTTTACCTCATCCTCTGTTAAATCCATAACGAATGCAGGCTCATCAAAATGAACCCTTTTAAAATTTGAAATTAGCTCTTTGTAAGGCTTTAGAAGTTTTTCAAGCAAAATTTCAAAATCTGATTTATTATATCCTTTTGAAAGTTTTAAAAAAGTAAATGGTCCTATAAAATAAGGAATTCTATTCCCACTCTCAACCAATGATTCTTTTCGCCATTTAATATAAAATTCCGTATCTTTGGAGATTATTGGAACAAGATAATGATAGTTCGTATTGAACCATTTTGTCATTTCTAGTGCATCTTTTCCACGACATAATGAAAAGTAATTATCAATATTTTTATAATCATACACTCCAAGCATCAAAGCCATATCAAGCATATTATCATAATATGAAAATTCACCAACAGGATAGAAATCGACATATCTTTCATAAATATTTTGTATATTTCTTTCAATCTCTTTAAGGTCAGCGAATAATTGTTTCTCGGAAATTTTTTGGGACCAAAACGATTCAATAGATTTTTTAAATTTCCTGTCTTCTATTAATTTGGGAAAACCATATGCATAAGTTTTCATATTCGTTATCCTCCTTTTCTGAAACGCTACCATCCTTCTAAAGATTAGAATCTTGTTCCGTCAATATGCAAATCCTTTGTATTCTAATTCTAACTGCCATATCGGGTAAGTCAAGGGTTTCCGTACAGGTCACCTTCATTCTACCTTCAAGCCAATCTACCCCCCTGACGCTGCAAGTTCCTCATCTTTACCCATATAGATAGAGATCTATCGCTCCCTCATCTGAGAAAAACCATCCATAGGACGAACTCCGCTACGAAATTCCTTTGGTAGAGTAAAGCGGGAAATGACGCCCACACAGATCTACTTGTCTTTGAAGTTAATTTATATCCAATGGTAGTCATTGAAAAGATACTTCTATGTAAATCTTTAGAAAGCGAGGTGTATTTGCTCTGGTTGGATTAAGGGATTCCCTTCATATTT
>Ga0209225_1003377_pt1 | contig 13373 bp, 17 predicted proteins | sample WasSprMetagenome_FD_184732 | JGI IMG/M metagenome (GOLD analysis project Ga0209225, IMG submission 184732) | Sulfidic aquatic microbial communities from Washburn Spring, Yellowstone National Park, USA - WS (SPAdes) (version 3) | ecosystem: Environmental > Aquatic > Thermal springs > Hot (42-90C)...
GCATTTCAAATCCTTCTTCTAACCCTTATCTCATCAGTTTTAGGGTGCATCTACCCAGCTCTTAAACCAGGTGGGAGATGCCTATGATTTTGGGCTTCAGATACCTCAGATTTAAGCGAATTCTTGCGCTTTTCATCGTTCTTTCCCTTTCCTCAATGCTCTTCTTCACGACAGCACTCAGCTTGATGGGCTTCTACAGGGGCTTCACCTACTACCTCGGTGAGGAAAAGGGTGTTATAGTGATATACGATATCAAAAGCAGGACTCCCTTCACAGGCCTTGTCCCGGCAAATCTGGGCGATAACCTTAACATAACAAGAAGCCCCGAAGTGATAGTTCCATGCATCCTGAGGAATGAATCGGTCTTTCTCAGAGGGGTTATCCCGCAAAATTTCCTGAGGATAGACAGGATTAAAATGGAGGAGGGGGAAATTCTGGGGAACGATGACCTCAACTCAGCTATTGTTGGGAAAAATCTGGCGGAGAGGCTTCACATAAGGACAGGGGATAAGCTCCTTGTTCTGGGGGTTCTGGCAGACAGATATGTTGAGCTTGATGTCAAAGGAATTTTCTCCTCCAGCTCCCCGATGGACGATGAAATTATAGCCCCATTGCACGTGGGACAGTGGCTAAGGGGGACTGATTACAGCTATGTCACTCTGATAAGGATAAAGGGGGAGGTGAATCAATCAAAAATACTGGAGGAGCTTGGAATCAAACCATCTGAAGGAAAAGAGAAGGAGGAAAAGGGCTTGAGCACTTCTGTTCCGTCATCCCTGCCCCTTAAAGCCGGGGAGATAGGTGCAAAGGAGGCATACGATCTCATGAGGAGCTACATGGAGAGATACGGCCTGACAAGGGAATCACTTCTTGTTCTCTCATCCACAGTTCTTCTTCTATCCAGCATAAGCATAGCTGTCGCATTCAGGACTGTGGTGGCACAGCACAGAGATGAGATAGAGGTTATAAGATCTGTTGGGGCATCAAGGAGGCTTTTAAAGGCAGATATCCTTGTGAAGCTTCTGCCCTGGGCTGTTGCAGCCTCATTAACCGGGCTTCTTCTCGCAGTTCTTACCCTTAACTTGATTCAAAGAGCTGGATTCCTTCAGGTTCTATCCCACAGCCCTCCGATTTCCGTTGACCCCCTCATATTCCTGCTCAACTTTCTCTTCGTCCTTCTCCTCATGCTTGCATCCCTCAGAGGTGATATAAATTGAAGAAGCTTCTTCTATTGGTTACAGCTCTTTCCATTGCGGTGAGGCTTTATCCAACCCTTCTGAGCGGTCTCCCCTTCTCAACAGATGCCTGGAGCCCCATAAGGAACACGGAGCTCATCCTCAAGCACACACCTGTTAGACTGGACAGCGGAATTCTGGATAACTACAACTGCTACTGGCCAGCAAACAGCATTTTCGGTGCCTCCATTTCTATTATCACGGGGATGAAGCCTATGGATGCGATGAGGATATTCATCCCATTTTCCGGATCAATGACAGTTCTGATCTTCTATGTTTTGGTGAAGAGAATCAGCAGGAGCTACAGTGTAGCATGCCTTTCATCAGCTTTTCTGGCAACAGCTTACTCATATGCTTTTTTCACAGCTGGAGTGACGAAGGAGACGTATGCAAACCCCATCTACATGCTTTTAATCCTGTTTTTCCTTGAAAACTGTTTTATAGGCTTTTTAATATCATCATTAGCTTTGGTAATGGCCCATCACCTTACAACTGCTGTCACAATAACAGTCCTTGCGAGCATAACCATAGCTGATTACGTAATCAAAAAGGGATCGATGGAAAGATCAAGGATAGCTTTCCTCCTAGCTTTAGTTGCGATAACACTCCTTTACTTCCAGCTTTATGCAAAAAATGGGATGAAGATATCGGTGGCACCAAGCGATCTTCTCTCGGTTGCCTCTTACCAGGTTATCTTCTTCTTTGTAGCCCTTTACCTTTCAGAACAGAAAAGAACAGTTCCATCGGTAGTTGCCCCTATATTCACTTTCTTAATAGCTCTGCTGTGGATAAAAGGCGATGTTGTTCCAGGAGCCCCTAAGCTTCCGGCCCATTATCTCATCTACGCTCTTCCATTCGTGCTAATATCCCCCTTAGCTTTCCTTGGGCTTAAGAGAAAAGAGGTTATCTTCTGGCTCTCGGCAACACTGGGCCTTGAGGCATATTCAGTCTTCAGCAACCCTCCAATTGCCTTGGCATACAGGATCCTGAACTTTGTCTGGCCCCCTCTGGCAGCCATCTCAGCCATGGGATCACGAGATATAAAGAAAGTAATTAAAATTTTAGCAATCCTGATAATCGCACTAAACCTTTACAGCATATACGCAGCTGTGAGCCTTAGGGAGCGCTACATGGGGTACTTCTGGCTCTACAATCAGCAGGAATATCTGGCAGCCTCGTGGCTTTCTTCGTCGAATTTGACCGTCTCATGCGATGTAAAAGCATCTTATCTCCTCTCGGATTACCTTAACATGAGGACAGATGTATTTAAGTACCTGAGGGGCAAACCTGAGCTCTTCTTTCTATATGGGGAGATGCTGAGAAACGGGTATGTCCTTTACGGAGGCTATATCATGGACTTTGACCCGAAAAAGCTGCTCGATTTCAGCCTGATTTACTCAAACGGGCAGGTTGAGATATACGGGTGATCTCTTGATAGAGCTCCTTAACGTGAGGAAAGGCTATGGCTCAGTTGAGGTCCTCAAAGGCGTAAATCTGAGGATAGAGGAGGGGGATTTCGCATCGATAAGGGGGAAATCGGGTGCAGGAAAGACCACAATGCTGAGGATAATGGGCCTTCTTGATCCCCCTGATGAAGGAGAGATAAAGCTTTTTGGAATTCCAGCAAGCAGGCTTAATGATGATGAGAGGTCAAAGCTGAGGCTTCACAACATAGGATTTGTCTTCCAGTTCTTCAACTTGATCCCATCCCTAACAGTCAGGGAGAACATAGAGCTTCCTTTGGCCCTTGCTGGGATAAGGAAGGAAGAGAGGAGAAACAGGGTAACAGAGCTTCTGAGGTACTTTGACCTGATAAATCTGGCTGAAAGATTTCCCGATACTTTGAGCGGAGGGGAGAGGCAGAGAGTTGCAGTTATGAGGGCTCTTGCGAACAATCCTAGGATAATACTTGCAGATGAGCCGACATCAAGCCTCGATGATGAGAACTCCGAGCTTCTTATGGACCTCTTTAGTAGGATAAACAGAGAAAAAGGTGTTGCAATAGTGATGACGACGACAGATCTTTATGAGAAGCTTCCCACAAACAGGGACTTCGTCCTGAAGGATGGCCGTTTGACGGAATTTTTATAAAGATAAATTTATAAATTTCCCCTATTCGTGTTAAGGAAGATGAGCATCGGAAAGGGGGATCTAACGGTTCTTATTCCTACTTTAAACGAGGCTGGGGCAATAGGACAGCTTATAGATGAGCTGAAGAGCAGGGATTACAACATACTTGTTGTGGATGGACGCTCAACAGATGGAACTGTTGAGATAGTGAGGAGCAAGGGGATAAAACTGATTTTTCAGGAGGGAAAGGGGAAGGCTGATGCCCTGAGAACCGGAATTAAGTTTGTCAAAACTCCATATCTGCTTGTGATGGATGGGGATTATACATACGATCCTGATGATATAGAGAAGTTCCTGAACACAGAATTTGATGAGGTAATAGGGGTTAGAAAAAGGGATAACATGAAGAAGAGCCACATATTTGGAAACTGGCTCATAACAAAGGTATTCAATGTCCTCTTTGGGACAGGCCTGAGGGATGTCTGCTCCGGAATGTACCTTCTCAAGACGGAGATAGCAAGGGAGATAGAGTTCAGGAGCAGGGGATTTAGTGCTGAGGTGGAGATAGCTGCCCACATTGCATCAACAGGAGGGAAAATAGGGGAGGTTGAGATAAACTACAGGAATAGGATAGGAAAACCGAAGCTGAAAAAGATGCATGGGATATCCATAGTTCTGAGCTCAATAAGGCTCATGCTTGAGTACAACCCGCTCTTCTTCATGTTCCTAGCTAGTTCAGCAGCCCTCATACCTGGAGCTATTATAATAGGATATGTTGCATTTGAACTAATATTTCGAGGAATAAATCATCATGTATGGGCTCTCGCTGGCATAAGCCTCTCGGGAGTTGGCTACATCTCCCTGCTCTTGGCTGTTCTTGCATTATACCTGAAGAGGCTTGAGTACAGGATAATGAAGTTTATCAGGAGATCCTAACATCGATGAGGAAAAGTTATTAAAGACCTCTATGAGAGGTGCTACGATGTCCTTCAGGATTATTCTTTTGCTTCTCATGCTTTTCATTCCCCTTGCAAACTTAAAAGCCCAGCCCAATGGGCTTGAAAAGGCTTTTTCCCTTATAGAGCTCCTGAGCAGCGAGGGGATGAATGTCTCAAGGCAGGTAGATCTTCTTAATTCAGCTCTTTCCCTGTACAGGCAGGGAAAAATGGAGGAGGCAGATAACCTCGTCAACACAGCCTTGAGCGAGCTTACTTCCCTTCAAAAAGAGCTGCCAAACTATAAGTTCTGGAGAAATTTCTGGCTTTTCCTAAGGATATCGGCAATTGCCATTGTTCCGCCTGCATTCTACTACATATTCCCCAGAATATACGCATATCTGTGGTATAGAGCTAGGAGGAAGTGGGTTGTGAGGAGGATAAGATGATAGTCGATGATGAGGTCTTTGCCGTCCTGATGGCCATAGTTATTGTGTCCTGTGCGATTGCAATAGCGATGACAATCCCAAGAAAGACGGAGCCATTTTCAGCAATAGGGGTTCTTAACGAGATGGGGAAGATAGGGGATTACCCGAGAACTGTGGTATCAGGAAGTCCCTTAAAGCTGAATGTCTTCATAGACAACCACGAGGGAAAAGCAACTGCATTTATGGTCTTGGTGAAGCTGGGATCGAGAGGAAACATACCTAGCAACACAACCCCTCTCAGCTCAGCGCCCATCTGGAACTACACCATCGTTTTAAATGATGGAGGCAACATCACAATACCAGTTGAGCTTAATCTAAGCGGGGAGGGGAAGAACATAGCAATTGTGTTCGAGCTCTGGGAGTTCAACTCATCCAGATGGGTTTACACTGGAAGGTGGTGCCATCTCTATGTCAACCTGACGAGGGGTCCCTATGGATAAGCTTGAGGATCTAGTTAGAGAAAAGAAGCTTAAAACCTTGGAGCTGTACAAGAAGTGGGCAAATGGAGATCTTCACATAGAGGATCCCTCCCCTCCGGAGACATTCTTTGAGTATCTTCTCAGGCCAGATTACAGCAGCTGGCTCTGGACAACGATATCCATTGTTTTTCTGACAATAGCTGTCGTTTTTCTTGTAGAAAAGGGTCTTCTCCTTCCCCTGAGATACATCCTTGGCTCTTTCTTCGTTCTATTTATCCCCGGATACACGTTAATAGAAGCTCTGTATCCAGAGGAGAGAAGCTTGAGCCCCTTGGAAAGAGTTGCACTGAGCATAGGGCTTTCCCTTGCCCTAGTACCCCTTGTAGGTCTTCTGCTAAACTATACACCCTTTGGAATAAGGCTTTACCCTGTTCTTTTTTCCCTCTCAGCTTTAAGCATTCTTCTCTCTTTTGTCGGGGCTTACAGGAAGTATGAGATTGCAAGCCTTCCTAGGCAGGTGAAAAAATGAGGAGAGGGGATATTCTCGGCATTTTCCTCGTATTCTGGGGCCTTTCCCTCTCAATATACTCCTATGAGGTTCTGGGAGACATTCCCCTGACTGCCCTTGGTGCAGGAGCTTTTGTAACAGGGATATCCCTGCTCAGCACTGTTTCAAAATCCCCTTACAGAGAGGCATTTGATCTCCTCCTTAAGGCATATGCGGACAATATCTCCAGGGTTCTGGAGGAGTTCGGGGCCTCATCAAGAGCTGTTTACCTCTCCAACGGATCCATTCTTGTTCCTCTGAGCGGATCCCCCAGAAAAGTTCCCAGTAAAATCCAGAATTCGCTGATAGTTGGGGAGAGAGGAGGATATTATCTTTTTATTCAGTCTCCTATCTCCTCCGAGGATCTAAGTCCCGATATAGAGACCTCTCTTTACTCTGTGCTTGTGGATAGCCTCGGCCTTTGCGATTCGGTTATGGTAAGCAGGAATGATGAAAAAATAATATTGAAAATTAGAAATAGCAGGGCATCTCAAGTTTCTGCTAGGTTCTCCCAAGTGCTCGGGCCTCTAGCTGCTCACCTTGCTTGCTCCATTGTGGCAGCCTCCTCTAGGGCTAACTATTCTCTCGAGGATGTTAGGGAGGAAAAAGGTGATATTATAGCCTCTCTGGTGATGATAGATGCTGAGAAAGGATCTTCTGTTTAACATCCTGCTTCCAAGCCTTTACACTTTTACCGTGGTTTTTCTCTCAGCTTTAGGGGAGAGGAGATTTGATGTCTACTTCTCCATGCTCACCCTTGAGTATTCGGTGCTTTATGCCCTTTTCAGGCCAAAGAGAAAAGGAAGGGAGATAATGCTCCCGATCCTCCTGTTCATATTCTTTATATTTGTCGCCATGAGGATAGCGGAGGTGCTAGGGATATGAGAAAAATCTTGGCATTTCTCCTCATCCTGACAGTTCTGCCCACTCTAGCTCAGCCGAGGCATGTGAATCCTGAGGAGGTAACAAGCCCATCAATAGATCCCCAGTTTCTCAGCTCTTTCTACCAGCTGATCTCATCTTATATCATGAGCGGGAACCTTACAGGCTCCTCTGACATACTGAATCATCTGCTAAATATAACAGCTCCTCCTGACATCAGGTACATTCTCTCCAGGTTTCATGAGCTTGCTTACAGCGAGAACGAGCTTTTAAGAGCTGTATACTCAAATCTAAAGTTGGCCAGGGATCTTGCCTTAAGAGGGGATTTGAACGGATCAGCAGCCATGCTGAATGACATCTACAGATCATTGGCAGAGGCAAACCTCACTTACATAGGCCTTGAGGATGCAGCTAGGGAGGTTGAGAGGAGGGTGGGGGCAAGAGCTGGTCTAGTCCTAACGGCAATTGCCAAGATGATTGGAAACTGCTCAGCTGGGGCATCTGATCTGAATGAAACAGTGCGTCTAAACCTGACAAAGACGGAGCTCAACCTGTCCAGCTTGAGAACAGAGGCATGGGTCGGGGATTCTGTTCAGCTTTTCGGCTCATTAAGGGCCAATGGAACAGGGCTTGCAGACAGAAAAGTCATTATAGTGGCTGATGGGAGGGAAGTAGGCTCATCTCTCACAGATATAAACGGCAGCTTTTCGTTCAACCTGACAGTTCCCTACAAATACGTGCCATCCATCCTCATATATGCGATCTTCATCCCGAATGGAAGTGATTCTCTCAGGTACAGATCATCTGTATCGAACAATGTTACCTTAAAATTAAAATATATTACTCCATACATAAATATATCAGTTGAGCCGGGAAATGTAACTCCAGGAGGAAATCTTAGCGTAAACATCTCCTCCAGCATAGTGAACCTCAATGCATCAATCTACGTATTCGATATGCTGATAAAAAGAGTGCTGAGCTATTACACTGCAATCGGGTTGAGAGTTCCTGATAATATCTCAGAGGGCCCCTACAAGATCCTTGTGCTGTCGGAACCGAGCGGAGTTGTCGGGCCGGGGAGAGAGGAGGCAAGCTTTTACGTGAGGAAGATCGGGATAAAGATAGATGTCAATATTCCCTCATATATGCTGGCCCTTATCCCATATAAGGCCAAGATCTGTGTAATAGGTGAGGGCAACCGATCCATAGGCCCATATGCTGCAAAGCTGTCTATTTCATCCCTCAGTATGGAAACTCTGTCGAACTCGACATGCACAAACCTGAGCTTTTCTCTCCCACCTCTCTTTCCATCAGGATCGCTTGAGGCAAGAGTTCTGGTAATTCCGAACGGGACTGAATTTAGGCAGGATAGTGTATCCACCTATATTGTTGCAATAAATCCAATTATGGTGCTCGTGGCGCTTCTCATACCAATTGCGGCACTTCTGGCATACAGACATTATAGGAGGCCTAAATTAAAGGTAAAGCCGAAGATAGAAGAGGTTCCGGAGGTTCCAAAAGCTGTTGAGGAGGAGAAAAAGCCAAGCTACTCGGAATCCCTCAAATCTGATGATCCTGTGGTGAAGGAGTATATAAGGGCGGTGATGCTAGTGGAGAAGGCAACGGGAATCCAGCTGATGCCCCATCACACGATATCAGAGTATGCAAAAATTGTTGCCTCAAAGCTCGGGGATTCCTCTGAGCTGTTCCAGAGGCTTTCTTACCTCGCTGAGATGAGGCTTTACTCCAGCGCTGAGGTTGATCCATCCATGGCAAGATCGATAAGGACCCAGCTTGAGCTGAAGCTTGGCCTTAAGCTCCCCTCAATTTAGGGGGATTGAATGAGATCCTATATCCTGCTCCTGCTTCTCCTAATTGCCCTGACCCTCATCGCTGTCACATTAGTGTATCCGATAAGGGATGACTTCAGCCCCCTCAACCCGTACTGGAACGGGCTTGAGAAGTTCTTCGATGAGAAGAATGCCTCCTGCTTGAATCTTGCTGCTGCAGATACCGTGGATCCATCCAAGAACGTGATATTGATCATAGGGCCATCCACAAGCTTTACCTCCAGAGATATACAGAGTTTAAGAATATTTCTGCTGAGAGGAGGCAGGGTTGTCCTTGCCGATGATTTCGGAACTGGAAATGAGCTTCTAACCGGCTTAAAGGTTCCATTAAATCTGACAGGATATCTTCTCTCCGATCCTCTCATAAACATCGGGTCTCCCTATCTGCCCATCGCGTACTGGGGAAAGAGAAGAATTGCCCTGAACTATGCGACAACTTTGAACTCATCAAAGTTCAGGGTTATAGCTCAATCCAGCTTTTTCAGCTACTTGGATATCAACCAGAATGGAAAACATGATGAGAATGAGCCTACTGGTCCATTTCCTGTTGCAGTACTGGTTCCCTATGGACCTGGGGAACTTTTAGTCATATCCGACTCCAGCATCCTGATAAATTCAATGGAGTCGAGGGAGTCAAATCGGGATTTTACAGATTTTCTCCTGTCAGGGAAAACTCCTCTTGTTGACTGCTCTCACTTCAACATGTCAAAGGCATCCATGGCAAGAAACTCGCTTCAGGAAACCCTATACTTTCTTCAGAGCCCAGAGGTGAAATACTCAACAGCCCTCACAATCCCCTGGATTGTCGCCCTTCTCCTCATCAGAAATCTTAAAAAGATGAGGGGTCATCGATAAAGGGGATGATATGCTTTCATTGAAAACCGATGCGCTTCTCAAACAGATAAAGGAGTACTTTGTCGGATACGATGAGCTCCTCAAGCTGCTCCTTATATCCCTTCTGTCAGAGGGCCATCTCCTCATAGAGGGGCCTTCGGGAACTGGTAAAACCCTTCTGGCAAAGGTCTTTGCATCAAGTATAGGGGCATCATTCAGCAGAATTCAGATGACTCCTGATCTCCTTCCCGGTGATCTCATCGGAACAAGCTACTATGACATCCAGAGCGGGACTTGGAAGCTAAAGCTAGGCCCAATTCATGCAAACATAGTCCTTGTGGACGAGATAAACAGAGCTTCACCAAGGGCTCAGGCTGCCCTTCTCGAGGCAATGCAGGAGAGGCAAGTATCAATAGAGGGGAAAAGCATCCAGCTTCCCAGGCCATTCCTAGTTGTGGCCACCAGAATCCCATACGCAGGAGAGGGGAGCTTCGATCTTCCACTTGGGGAGATCGACAGGTTCTCCTTCAGCATGAGCATAGAGGGATTCGATCCTGAGGTTGAGAAGGAGGTCCTAAGAAGGATAAATAGCTTAATGGAGCCAAGGCCCAGCGTTGTATTAACAGCAGATGAACTTTCCGAGATGATAGCTGAGGTTAGGGACATCTATGTGTCTGAGAGGATAAGAAACTACATAGTCTCCCTTGTTCTAGCTGTGAGAGGATGTGAGGAAGTTGATGTAAAGCCGAGCACTAGAGCACCTATATGGATGCTCCAGGGTGCAAGAGCCCTTGCATACCTGAAGGGGAGGGATTATGTGACTCCTGATGATGTGAAGGAGGTAGCTCCCTACGTCATCAGGCACAGGATTTCCATAAGACCTGAATACGTTTACGATGGTGTAACCCCCGATGATCTGGTCAGAAGAGCCCTCGAACAGGTAGAGGTGCCGAAGACTTGAAGTTCTCAGAGAGAGGATCTTTGATCTCAGTTGCTGCAGCAGTTCAGGCCCTTATTGCACTTGCCCTCAGGGATGTAGTTCTTGCAGCAGTATCTCTGGCCCTGTTCCTGATCATAGCAGCGGAAATCCTCCTTCTTTTCATCAGAAAAGGGAGGATTTTATCGATTTTAAGGAGAAATATGGAAAAACTGAGCCTCTCCATGCCTGCTGGTTCCAGAAAAGAGGTGTTCATCAGGACAGGCTCTCTTCCTAGATATCTATTGCCAGTTGAGGCAGAGTGGGCCAACATAAAGATTGAAAGAGAAGGAGTGCTCCTAATTTTAAGCCCAAAGCTCTTTGGAAGACATTTATTTACCCCTGAATTCATCATATTCTCGCCCCTTGGCCTCCTTTTCAGCAGAATAAGGTGGAATAAGGAGGTGGAGGTCTTATGCATGCCCAGATCTCTAGGATCAATCCTGAGAGCTGTATCGATAATAGCTGAGGAAGGAGGCGAGATAGGAGAATCAGGAAGAGGTGCTGGTGAGGAGTTCGGAAGGTTAGTCCGTCCAGAGGGATTGGAGTACGTTGGAACGAGGGAGTACATCCCAGGGGAGAGGATAAGGAGGGTGGACTGGCCTGCTACCTCTAGGATGCTGAAGATAATGATAAGAAAGTACGCAGCTTCTGGTGGAGAGATACTGCTTCTAGTCAACCTTGACAATCCAGGTCCCAAAACAGCCGATTTCACGGCATCTGCTATGCTATCAACGGCAATTGCATGCTTTAAATCAGGTTTCTCAACAAATCTAATGTTCATCTCAAGGGGGAAGCTCATATCAGCTGGCAGGCTTGAGGGGGATAAGATGCTAAGGCTCTCAGTTGCAGCTTCCCTCAAGCTTCTAAACATGAGCTATGAGAGCCTCGAGTTCATATCTCCTAGGTCATCCTCAAACATAGCTCTCATCCTAAAGGAGATTGGGGCTGTAAAGCTTGAGGAGTACTTCAGGGAGAGGATAAGGGATATCCGCTCCTTCCTCGCAGGGCTGCCGGAGTTAATTGTGTACTCCGGCTCTTTAGTATCAAATCATCTGCTGCTGATCGACTTGATGAGCGAGCTCTCAAGAAAAGGCCTCAGAACCCTGATAGTTGCGCATCCAAAGCCTTGGGTTGATGCTGCATCACCAGCTGAGGAGAGGGTTCTCAAGATCACCCATTATCACATGCTTGAGGCCATGAAGCGGTATTTCAAGGTATCCTTCAACCCTGAAGCTCCGGAAAGGGAAGTTATGCTTGTCAGGATCCAGAGATAATCTACTAATGTAGAAGTCCCGATCTGTCCTTTCAAACTCACATTTCCAACTCTTTGAGGATCAAGGTTAAGCTATTTATTGTCAATAACTTTAAATAATTTCGATTGAAGTGCTGGTGAGGAGAAGGGAATGAGAGCGCTTCTCATTATCTTCCTTATTTTCCTCTCAGTTCTTCCCATATCAGCTCAGGATCCCTTGATTTACAAGAGAGTTGACATTATAATAACCTTGAACGATAATGGATCAGCCATAATAAGCTTGAGCTATGAAATAGAGAACACAGCACGAGTTCCAGCTGTGCCAGGATATGGTTATCTAGAGTTCAGCAATGGCAGGATATCTAAGGCCTCAGCCTTTGTCAATGGCAGGGAGACCGAGGTCCTTGTGAACGGAAGCACTGTCAGGTATTCAGTTTGGGAAGTCATAAAGCCGGATGAGGACATAAATGTGAGAGTTAATATCACTCTGTCGGATTTTCTGAGCAAGGGCATACTCTTCAATGAGTTCCAAGCGAAGATAGGGCCATTCTCATACTGGGTAGAGGAGGCTAATCTGAAGGTGATACCTCCAAATGGGATGAACATTGTCTACTTGGAGGGCAAAACTCAATCACTCAAGCCCGGAGAAACAATGGACGTCATGGGAGAAGTCTCAAGGCTTCCGCTCCCGAACATAGGGATCAGGTGGTACCCGATCATCTGGTTGATCGTAATAGCTGTTTTAGTAGCTGCCATGGCCCTGCTGAGGAGGAGGAAAAGAGAGCGATAATACTGTATCGGTGAACTCAACCTCAAAAGCTTCTTTAATTCTTGAGTGGATGGAAAAACTGTTAATAAAGCGGAAATAGAAAAAAAGGAATAAGCACTGTCCTGCTTCGCTGATGAAAAAGGGGAACACAATGTCACTGTAAGGATCTGTTCCTCAGCCTGCTCCGATAACAGGTTCGTAATAAAGGTTCTGGACAGAAAGGATCTTGATGGCCTTCTCCTCAAATTCAAAAAAGTAAAAGAAGCTTGGGATCTTCTGAAAAGCAGGGGGATATCTGCAGAAATCTGCGCTGCAGCGGAAAATGACGTTATTCTCCTGAACAGGACAGGCGATCCAAGCATTTTCAACAGGACAAAGGACGAGGTTGATGAGTGCTTTCTTCACCTGAAGAGCTCAGCATGCAACCTGCTTGGGAACAGCACAAGCGATCCTGAATCTAAGAGATATGTGGAGATGGCCAGGAAATCCGAGAGGCCTGAGGACTTCATAGGAAACATAAGCCTTGTTAAAGCTGAAAATCCTGTTTACCCGGTTTACCTTATACCTTTGATCCTTCTGGCAGTTCTCTCAACGCTGTTTCTTGTCTTTCACAGGAGGAAAAGGGGATTTGGAAGGAAGTATAGTGGCTTTAAGTACAGGCTCTAATGAAGCGGAAATATTGCACACGCAGTACGATAATTAGTATTGAAGTACTTTTACATATTTTCCCAAGTGTGCAAGCCGAATATTTTCAGAACGTTTCTAAAGCGGTGCATGCCAGAGCGCATAAACTCAACGAAATCCTTAAATATGGTCGCTTTACAAAGATCTGTGAGGCTCCAAGCTATAATCTGGAAAGAAGAGGGCATGTTCGTGATTAAGGAGGCTTTTACCGGCGTCACTACCCAGGGTAAGACGATAGAAGAAGCCATGGAAAATCTAAAGGAGGCAATCGAGCTTTACTTAGAGGAAAAGCCGGAAATAGCCACTGAAATTAAAAACATAGAGGCTGTAGGTGCATTAAATGTCGAGATTACCAAGGCTGTCAGGTGAAGAGATAGTCTTTGGTCGAAAAATTCGGGTTTGAGATCGTTAGGCAAAGAGGTTCGCATG
>Ga0209225_1003378_pt1 | contig 13369 bp, 14 predicted proteins | sample WasSprMetagenome_FD_184732 | JGI IMG/M metagenome (GOLD analysis project Ga0209225, IMG submission 184732) | Sulfidic aquatic microbial communities from Washburn Spring, Yellowstone National Park, USA - WS (SPAdes) (version 3) | ecosystem: Environmental > Aquatic > Thermal springs > Hot (42-90C)...
TCACTGGTTTTTACTTTCAGTTTTGACTGAACTTTTCATTATCTTTTCTGTAAGGACAAGGAAATTTTTCCTTTTGGCAAAACCTCCAAGTTCAATTTTGATTTTCCTTTCAATTCTTGTCTTTTTAATTTCCTTTTCTCTTCCATTTACTCATTTTGGTCAAAGTTATTTTAAATTCGTTTTGCCATCTTTTTCTTCGATCTTGATTCTAATTTCCCTTTCTTTAGCCTATCTTTTAGTCAATGAAATCGTTAAATTTTTTTATTGCCAGCATCAAAACTCAACCAAAATAAAATAAATGGCAAAAATCTTTATTGGTACTTCAGGCTACATTTATTCTCATTGGGAAGATGGAGTTTTTTATCCACCTGGCTGGCCAAAATCAAAAAAATTGGAATATTACTCAAAGCACTTTGATACAGTTGAGCTAAATAATACATTTTATAGATTGCCAGGCGAAAAAACTTTTGAAAGCTGGTACAAAAGAACACCAAAGAATTTTATTTTTGCTTTAAAGGCCTGGAGATTTATTACTCATATTAAAAAATTAAAAGATTGCAAAGATCTTTTTGAAACTTTTTTAAAAAGAGTATTAATTTTAAAAGAAAAATTGGGTCCAATTTTATTTCAACTACCTCCGTTTTTGAAAGCAGACCCAGAAAAATTAAAAAATTTTTTAAACTTAATCACTCAACCACTTGGCCACTTGACCACTCGATCACTCAGATTCGCTTTTGAATTCAGAAACGAATCCTGGTGCAATGAAGAAATCTATAAAATCTTGAAAGAAAAAAATTGTGCCTGGGTTGTTGTTGATTCTCCTTCTTGGCCAAAAGAATATCAAGTCACTGCAGATTTTGTTTATGTTAGAATGCATGGATCAAAAATTTTATTTGGCTCAAAATATACAAAAAAAGAACTCAAAGATTTGGCAGAAAAAATTAAAAAATGGAAAAATCAAAATTTAGATATCTATGTTTATTTTAACAATGATGCTCAAGGTTATGCAGTAGAAGATGCAAAAGAACTTTTAAAGCTTTTGAAATTTGACAAACAATTTTAAGGAGATAGAACGAAGTTGTAATAGAAAGGTCAAAAATAAAGATTAATTTAAAAATGGAGAAAAAATTAAAAATTTTAGTAACTACTTTATTGATACTTGGGTTGATTTTAGGTTTAGCTAAGACAATTTCTTTTGCAAAAGATGAGCCAAAAGGGAGAAAAATTGTTGTTTTTAAACCAGAAATTGATGAAGCAACACAAGAAATATTAATCAATAAAGTAGGTGGAGAAAAAATTAAAGATTTAAAAATTATTAAAGGAAAAGCAGTTTGGTTGACGTCCCAAGCAGAGAAAAATTTATTAAAGAGAGCTGAAGTTTTAAGAATCGATCCAGATGTTGAAGTTTATGCATTGGAGAATGTGAAAATTAAAGGAATTAAACCACAACCAGCTCAAATTTTGACCTGGAATATTGATCGAGTTGATGCTGAAATTTCTTGGGAAATTTCTGCTGGTGATCCAGTCAAAGTTGGAGTTATTGATACTGGAATTGATTTGAGTCATCCTGATCTTAAAGACAACATCAAAGTGGGATATAATGCCATTTATCCCTGGAAATCACCCAATGATGATAATGGTCATGGAACGCATGTTGCAGGAATAATTGCAGCCTTAAATAATAGTATTGGAGTTGTTGGAGTCGGTCCTAAAATCGATCTTTATGCAATTAAAGTTTTGAATGCCAGCGGCTCAGGATATCTTTCTGATGTCATCGAAGGATTAGATTGGGCAGTCAAAAATGGAATGCAGGTTGTTAATATGAGTTTGGGGACAGATCAAGATGTTCAATCTTTGCATGATGCAATCAAAAATGCATACAATGCAGGAGTTACAATTGTAGCTGCTGCAGGGAATAGTGGAGGCGCAGTAACTTATCCTGCTGCTTATTCTGAAGTGATTGCTGTTTCTGCAACTGATCAAAACAATCAAATTGCTTCTTGGTCTTCTCGAGGTCCAGAAGTTGATTTGGCAGCTCCTGGAGTTAATATTTATTCCACTTATAAAGGATCGACTTACAAAACTTTAAGCGGAACATCAATGGCTGCTCCTCATGTAACTGGTGCTGCCGCTCTGGTAATCGATGCTAAAAAATGCGGCACCTGTACTCCATCCGAAGTCCGGCAAATATTACAACAAACCGCTATTGATTTGGGAGATCCTGGAACAGACAATCTTTACGGAGCTGGTTTGGTAAATGTCTACAAGGCACTAACAGAGTAGGAGCTTTTAAACCTTCCCAATTTATATTGCAAACTTGGAAGTTTTGCTAATTTTTGGATTTTTTAAGGTAGTTTTTTATTTTTTCAATCTCAAAATCTGGAGCTGATGTTCCAGAAACTACGCCCAAAGATGAAATTTCTTTTAGATTTTTCTTTTTGAGTTCTTTTAAAGAATTTATCCAAATAAGTTTTTTTCCTGAATTTTTTACAATTTTTGCTAATTTTTGAGTGTTTGAAGAAGATTTCGAACCAATAACCAAAACTGCCTCAACTTTTTTTAAAATTTCTTTTAGTTCTTTTTGTCTCAATTTTGCTTGAGGGCAAATTGTTTCGAAATATTTAAACTCTTTGGCTTTCTTTTTCAAAATTTCAAGAATTTCAAAAAATTTTTCTTCATCAGAAGTTGTTTGAGAGATAAAACCAATTTTTTTAAATTTTAAAAGCTTTTTTGCTCGAGATTTATTCTCAACAATTAAAGCCTTATTTTTTGAAAAGGCAGAAATTCCGATTACTTCTGGATGATTTCTTTTTCCAAAAATTACAACTTGATATCCGTCTTTACTCAAATTGCAAGCTAAATCCTGAACTCTTTTTACAAAAGGACAAGTTGCATCACGCAAGATAACTCTTTTGGACATTTTAAAAGGGGGAAAACCATGAGCTCTAATAATTAGAGTGCCATTTTTAACTTCTCTTGGAGAAAAAACAATTTTTGCGCCTTCTTTTTTGAGCTTTTGAATTACTTTTTCATTATGAACAATTTCTCCAAGAAGATAAATTGGTTTTGGATCATTTTTAATCGATTTTTCAAGAATATTCAAAGCTCTTTTTACTCCAAAACAAAATCCTAAATTTTTTGCAAAAATTATTTTCACAAATTAGTGAGAAAAAGAAATGGTATTTCCTTCTATTTTGAATTTTCCCTTTACAAATTTTTCAATTGTCCAGATATTAGTTTTTAAATGAGAAGTAATTTGACTTACAGTTACTTTACTTTCTCCTTTTGCCAAAGCCATATAAATTAAAATTTGATCTGCCAAAAATTTATCCAAAGAAGCTCCTGTTTTTTCTTCTTCCAAAAGAGAAATTGCAGTTTCTCTTCCAATATCTTCTGCTCTTTTTCCCAATTTCCCAAGATTATCTGTTCCAATTGTTGTTTTTTCAAATTCAGCCACAAGACAAAGACTACTTCCAGGACACTCTGTTTTTGCGTATTCTATTTTTTCTTCAATTTCCAAATTTAATTTCCCCAAAACCTCTTTTGCTCCAAAAACCTGTCTTTCTGCTACTTTTTTCTCTTTTAAAAAATCACTTGCTACAGAGAAAATTGAGATTTTTTTGAATTCTCCTCTCTCTGTTAAATTTATAGGCTTTAAATTAGACGGAAAAACTTTCACTTTAACTTTTGCTCCACCTTCTGGATAATAACCTCTTTTTAAAATTTCAATTTCAATTTTTGCTTGCATTTTTTCTAAAATTTTCAAAAACACAAAACGAAAATGATCCAGAGTCGGGGCAAAAAAGGTGTCAGTAGCTCCTCCTTCAAAATAAATTTCAATTGGAAATTGGGCAAAAAGACAGGGAGGAATTAGTGATTGCAAAATCAAAGTAATAGAACCTGCAGTTTCAATTTTTATTGAAATTTTTTCCTTTTTAATTTCTCCTGGCCAAAAAACAATTTCTGTTGAGCCAATTTTATCGCCTTCTAAATTTCCATTAGTTAGTTCTTTTAGAGCTCTCAATCCCATTAAATGTTGAGTCTTCAATCCAGGTTCATCTCTTCCTTTTCTAATATTAAAAACTCGGCAAGGAACCTTTAAAATTGCTGCCAAAGCAGTCGCAGTCCTCAAAATTTGTCCCCCTCCTTCTAAATAGCTCCCATCTATTTCGATCATATTCTTTAATTTTACCATCTTTTTTGTCCCTGCATGAGGTCAAATACATCATGGAAAATTTTAAGGGTAGAAAGGAGGCGGAATTTTTCCCTTAGAGAGTGAGTAAAATACAAAGGAATTAAGGGCTTTGTCAGTTTTTACAATTGAGCTTTTTACAGCATCCATTAAAATACTTAGCCGAAAACCCCGAATTTTCCATGATGTTATGGAATTATACAGATTATTTGCTTTTTGATAAAAAGAAGGTAAAATAGATTAAAGGAGTAATATAAGGTTGAGTTTTTTTAAAAAATTTTGGCAAAATAAAAAAATGAACCAAAAAAGAGAATCTTAATTTTTAGCCTCACTTTTTTATTAATTTCTTCGATCACTATTTTTACTCTTTTACCAGAATTTCTTGCCAATTTTCAAATTAAAGATTTTAAACCCCAAGCTGAGAATGTTTCAAATTTAAAAGTTGACAACCCAGAAATTAACACACAAGACATCACCCACAAATTGTCTTTAAACTCTCTCAATCCTTTTCAAGTCAAAACCATTCTTGCCCAAACTTCACCTACTGACCCACCTTTCATAAAAGCGATTGGCGGAACGAACCAGGATTATGGTTACTCCATCCAACAAACCTCAGATGGAGGATATGTAATAACAGGAAAAACTAACAGCTTTGGAGCAGGATATTATGATGTTTTTGTCATCAAATTAGATTCTTCTGGTAATTTATCTTGGGCAAAAACAATACCTGGAGTAACTTGGGATGAAGGTAACTCCATCCAACAAACCTCAGATGGAGGATATGTAATAACAGGATACACTGAAAGCTTTGGAGCAGGATGCTCTGATGTCTTTGTCATCAAATTAGATTCTTCTGGGAATATTCCAGGTTGTCCATACATATCTTCGGCAAGCCCCTCGATTCAATCAGTAAATCCATCTGTTGCCTCAGTCTCTCCTACATTGACCTCAGTTACCCCTTCCATTTCTTCTGTTTCTCCGTTAATCTCAAACGTTAGTCCAGCCGTAAATTCTGTATGTGGCCCTTCCACACCAGCTTCTACGTCAACGCCTACCCCAACTCCAACACCAATTGGCACTGGCTATAATGTTTGGGGATGGATTTGGTCTGAGGGAAAAGCTTTAATTTTCATTTTGGTTGTTGCTATTTTGATAATAGGAGGGGTACTTTTGGTTAAAAATTTTAAAGTGAAAAAGATTAAAAAATAAAATACCGCTTCAAGTATTGGTATTATTTATCAATCGCAGATGGAAAAACAATTTTTAGCAAAACTTTACAAGAACACAACCTTGCTAAAACAAAATATCTGAAATAATTTGCCACCTCTCTTTGGCATAAATTCAAACACATAGTGGAAAAATTCGGAGGTAGAAAAAAATGGTGGAATTCTAACTTAATTTTGAAAAACCCCGGATTTTCCATTATCTCATGGACCTATACAGTCCCTTGACAGATTTTTTGCAAAAACTATAATAAAAATAGTTCATGAAAGAAAGAATGGATAAAAAAGTTTGTTTTGCAAGAAACGAAACCGACTTTTTCTTTTATATTTTAGAAAAATCTTTGAGGGGGAGGTTTGGTAAAAGAAATTAAAAAAACAAAAACAAAAAACTAAAAAACCAGGCCTCCCCAAAAGGGAGGCTTCAACAAATTTATGGGAAAAAAATTTTATCTAACTAAAGAAGGATTAGAAAGAGTAAAAAAAGAATATGAGGAATTGAAGAAATTGAAAATGATAAAAACGAGCGGGGAGAAACCAGAAATTTTACACTCTGAAGATTTAAATCCTGAATATTTGGCAATGCAAGAAGATTTGATGTTTTTAGATTTTAGGCTCAGGGAGTTAGAAAACATTTTAAAAAATGTTCAATTGATTAAACCTCCACCAAAAGAAAGAAGAAATATTATAGATTTGGGAGCGAAAGTAACTTTAGAAGACGAAGAGGGAAAAATTAATGAATTCATGATTGTTGGAAGTTTAGAAGCAAATCCGAGCGAAGGAAAAATTTCTTATGAATCTCCGGTTGGAAAAGCGCTTTTGGGACACAAAATAGGAGATAAAATAACGATTGTCTCTCCGATAAAAGTTGTTTATACAATTAAAAAAATCAAATATCAATTAGATTAAGTTTGCTTTTATGGAATCTCTTTTGCGTTTTTTATTTGAAGTAAATAAGCTAAAAGAAACAGTTAGAACAGGTTGGATTATTTGGAGAGTAAAAAACCCAGAAACAATCGCAGAACACATTTTTAGAGTTTCTTTTTTAAGCTATTGTTTGGGATGGAAAAAGGGTTTAAATTTAAAAAGAACAATTCAGTGTGCCATTTCTCACGATTTGTGCGAAGTTTATGCGGGGGATGCAACCCCGCTTTTTTATTACGAAAATTTAGATGTTAGGAAGAAAAAAGATAGAGAAATTTTAATGAAAGGAATTAGGTTATCAAAAGAAGAAAAAGAGAGAATGTCAAAAATTAAATTTGAAAATGAAAGAAAATCTCTTTTAAAATTAATTCGTCCGCTAAAAGAAGATTTAAGACATGAAATTTTTTTCCGCTGGTTAGATTATGAAAAGGGATTTTCAGCTGAAGGAAGATTTACTCGACAGGTAGATTGGATAGAAAATTTGATTCAGTTTTTAGAGTATTTAGGACCAAAAAAGAGTGGAAGAGGTTGGTGGGAAATTGCTGAAGAAAAGGTTTTTGACCCTTTGCTTTTGGAATTTTTAAAAGTAATTCAAATCAAGTTCTATTCTCAAAGAAATCCTAAAAAATCTGAAAAAGGATTGAAGGGAATTTTAGAGTTTATTTTAAAAATTGGAAAACTAAAAAGAATGGAAAGAGCTTATTGGAAAGCTTGGGGAATTAAAAAAGCAGAATCTGTGGCAGAACACATTTTTTCTACAACTTTACTTAGCTGGATTTTTGGAAGAGAAAGGAAACATTTAAATCAGGCAAAACTTTTAAAAATGGCACTTTCTCATGAAATTTCAGCAGCAATAATTGGAGATACAATTCCCTATATTGAAAAATTGCCATCTCAAGAAAAAAAGAAAAAAGAAATTTTAAAAAAGTGGCCAAGGCTTCCAGAAGATGAGAAAGCAAAAAGATTTTTAAATCAATATGAAAAAGAAAAAAAGGCAATGGAAAAGCTTACCTCAACCTTAGAACCAGAACTTAAAAAAGAAATTATTGATCTTTGGAGCGAGTATCGAAGAGTTTCAAGCGCTGAAGCACTCTTTTTAAATCAAATCAATGTTTTAGCAGTATTGATTCAGGGAATTATATATCATAAAAAATACAAAATTAATATTGCTCCTCTTTTTGAATGGGCTTTTGAAAAATGCGACGATCCAATTTTACTTTCATTTTTAGAGAAATTGGCTAAATTATAAATATGATTCATTCAGTTTTGATTTTAATTTTTAGTTACCTTTTAGGTTCAATTCCCTGGGGTTATATTGTTGTCCGCTTAACCACAGGCAAAAATATTCTTTCTATAGGTTGGAGAAAAACTTCAGGAAGTAATGTTTTTAGACATGTAGGGAAAAAGCAAGGTGCAATAGTTGGGATTTTAGATATTTTAAAAGGATATTTAGCAGTTTTTATTTCTCAAAAATTAGGAGGCTCAATTCAAATTCAAATTTTAAGTGGATTTTTTGCAGTTTTAGGTCATAATTGGTCGGTTTTTTTAAAATTTGCAGGGGGAAGAGGAATAGGAACTTTCTTTGGAGCTACTCTTTTTCTTTCTCCAGAAGTTGCCCTAATTTCTTTGATTTTTTTCATTTTATTTACTTTTATTCTCAATTCTCCAATAGCCACTTTTTTGTTTTTAGGATCTTATTTAGTTTTTTCTCCATTTTTTAATTCTTTTTACACTGTAGGAGCATTAACTCTTATTTCTTTGCCAGCAATTCTTTTTAAAAGATTAAGCCCGATCAATGAAATTTTTCCTTTAAAAGAAAAAAAATCAATAATTAAAAATCGTCTCCTTTATGATCGTGATGAAAAAGTACCCTTAAGAATAAGTCAATATTTAAAATGACAGAGAATTTAAAAAAAGAAAAAGTCACAGCAATTGTTCCAGCCTTCAATGAAGAAAAAACTATTGGTAATGTTTTAAAAGCCCTAAAGGAAGCGAAAGAAATTGATGAAATCATTGTTGTCAGCGATGGTTCGACAGATAAAACTGCACAAATTGCTAAATCTTTTGGAGTAAAGGTTTTAGAAGGAAAAGAAAGAGAGGGTAAGGGAAAAGCAATGAAAAAAGGAGTTAAAAATACTGATGCAAAAGTTATAGCCTTTTTTGATGCTGATTTAATTGGTTTGAATCCTGAGCATGTTTCTCAATTAATTCAACCAATTTTGAAGGGTGAGGTAGGTATGGTAGTTGGAATTAGAGATAGAATAGGCGAGACCCCTTTGTGGCTTTTAAAAATTGATCCACTCTTAGCCTTTGGGGGAGAAAGAGCTTTAAAGAGAGAAATTTTTGAAAACTTGCCAGAGGAATTTGTAAAAGGTTTTGAAATTGAGACAGCCTTGAATTTTTATTGCAAGCTTAATAAAATTCCGGTAAAATATGTTAAGCTAAAAGGATTGAAGATGGTAGTCAAAGAAAGAAAATACGGAATTTTGAAAGGTTTTTTAGAGAGGTTAAAAATGGAAGGAGCAATTTTCAAAACAAGAATTTTGCTCCTTTTTAAAAAGAAAGAATTTTTAAAATCAAATGAATAAACTTTCTTTAATCGACCAATTAAAATTTATAACCTCAAGAGTTTCCAATCTTTTTATTCCCCAACTTTTAACAGTTTCTTTTGAGACTACTTTATCTTGCAATTGCAATTGCAAACATTGTGATCTCGGAGGAATTAAAAAAGAAGAAAATCAAATTGGACCAAAAGATTATGCAAAAATTGTAAGAGAATTAAAACCTTTAGTTGTTCAAATTTCAGGAGGAGAACCTCTTTTAAGAAAAGATATTTTTGAAATAGTAAAATCTACAAAGCAATTTGGAAATTTGCCCTATACAATTTTAGTTACCAATGGAGTTTTATTAACTGAAGAAATTTACTTGAAATTAAAAGAAGCAGGTCTTAATCAGTTGTCAGTTTCTCTTGATTTTCCTGACAAAAGACATGATGAATTTAGAAGACATCCTGGATTGTTTTCCCATTTGGAAAATGTAATTCCAAAACTTGCGAAACATGGATTCGACGATATTATTTTGAATTCTGCAATTACTAGAGAGAATTTTAGAGAAATAATTCCTTTGGCAAAAAAAGCAAAAGAATGGGGAGTAAAAATTTCTTATTCAGCTTATACCCCCCTAAGAACCGGAAACAAACAACTTTGCATTCAAGATGAAAAAGAGAAAAAAGAATTAAGAGAGATTTTTAAAGAATTAATTTTGCTTCAAGAAAAAACAGATCTTATAGTGAATTCAAAGAATGGTCTTTTGAGATTTTTAAAATTTTTAGAAACAGGATATATCCCAAACTGCCAAGCAGGTCTTTCTTTTATAGTAGTGATGCCAGATGGTTCTTTTGTGCCCTGCTCTTTAAGAAGGATAAAATTTAAGAATTTAGAAGATTTAAGAAAAAATTTTTCAGCAAAAAATACTTGTGGAGGGTGCTATGTTGCAATCAGATGTTATAGCGAAGAATCAATTTTCAATCAGATCAAAGAATTACCTCATTATTGGAAAATAATTAAATCTAAGCTAACTTTTTAATAAGCTTTTGTAAATTTTGATCAGTTTTTTTGCCTGATTTTCTTCTGAGAAAGAAGAGATAGCTTTCTGTGAATTTAAAGAAAATTTTTTATAAAGAGAAGGATTTTTTAAAACTTCTAAAACTTTTTTTGCAAAATTTTTTGGAGAAGCTTTTTTAATCAAAAACCCATTTTTATTTTCAATTACCATCTCTTTAAAGGCTTCATCTTTTAAAGCCACAACTGGCAATCCAGAAGCAATCGCTTCTAAAATAACAATTCCTTGGGTTTCGGTTTGAGAAGAAAAAACAAAAATATCAGCTGCTTGATAGTATTCAGGAATTTTAGAATGGGGGACAGCCCCAGTAAAGATAACATTTTTTTCAATTTTCAACTTTAAGGCTAAATTTTTAAGTTTTTCTAAAATCGGACCATCACCAACCATTAACAAAAATATATTCTCAAATTTTTTTAAAATTTCTTCCATTGAATACAATAAAAAAGAAGGATTTTTCTCTTCTCCCATTCTTCCAACAAACAGTAAAACCCTTGAGCCAAAAGGAATTTTTAATTTTTTACGAATTTTTAAAACCCCTCTTTAGATTTTTTAAAAATTTTTAAATTTACCCCAGTTGGTAAAGTATAAATTGGTTTTGTTTTCTTTACTCCATACTCTATAAAAACCTCTTCATTTTATAAGAAGGAACTAAAATTGCTTGAGCTTGATTAGCAAACCAGGCGCTGAAATATCTTGCTAGTAAAGGAGTAATTATTTTTTCTTTGAGGTAAAATTTTGCATATTCAGGATAATGGGTGTGATGGGTATAAACTAAAGGAATTTTTTGATAGTTTGCTATATATTTTGCAAAAAGTCCCATTGAAAAGGGAGTGTGGGCGTGAGCAATATCTAATTTTAAATTTAAAACTTTCTCGAAATTTTCTCTTGGTAAAAAAGGAAAAGCTAACCTCATTTCAGGTTTTTTAATCACTTTAATTGAGCGAAAACGAAGCACTCGGGGATTTTTGTCTTTGTAGCCTGGAGAATAAGGGGCAAAAATAAAAATTTCATGCCCCATTTTTTCTAAATTTTTTCTAAAAGTTTCCATTGAAACCTCAACCCCATGAATTACTGGTAGGTAGGTATCAGTGAAAAAACCAATTTTCATTATGATTATTTTAACAAAAATGCTAAAATTTAAAAATGAACCTCTTAACTTTTTTCGATATTAAGACCTCACTTTTTTTAAATAACCTCAACAATAAATTTTTAGAGCTCCTTTCTTTGGGAATTTCATGGATAACTGAAGGAGGTTTTTTGTGGTTTCTTCTCTGTTTTTTAATTTTGATTTTTGACAAAAAATACAAAAAAAGAAAGTTTTTCCTTTTATTGTTAACCCTTCTTTTGGCAGATTGGATAGTAAATGTTCCATTTAAATTAGTTCTTTTTTGCAGAAAGAGACCTTATCAGGTATTAGAAGGAATAAGGGTGATTGGAAAAATTTGGAACAATTGTTCTTTTCCTTCTGGACATTTAGCAGTTTCGAGCGCCACACTTTTAGTGATTGGCTATTTGTATAATTTAAAGAAGAATTGGTTTATTTTTTTGCCACTCTTTTTATTTTAATTTTGGGTTTTGCCAGAATTTATTCAGGAATGCATTATTTAAGCGATGTTTTAGGAGGAATAATAATAGGCATAATTTCTGCTTTATTTATTATATATTTTGATCACTATGTAGAATGGAAAGGTTGAGGTTTTGAGAGAATCTTTTTATCATTAATTAATGAGGTTTAAAATCTCAACAAAAGGATTTTGCGACATAATTGATATTACTTCAAGAGTTGAAGAAGCAGTTGAAAAATCAGGAATCGAAGATGGAATTTGTATTGTATCCTGTCCTGGTTCAACAATTGGAATTACAACAATTGAAAATGAACCTGAACTTTTGAAAGATTTCAAAGAATTGATGGAAAAATTGGTTCCTTCTAATAAAAAATATCATCACGATGATGTTTGGGGAGAAGCAAACGGATTTTCTCATTTGAGGTCTTCCCTGATAAAGCCTTTTTTAACAGTTCCTGTCGAAAACGGAAAATTAGTTTTGGGTACGTGGGAACAAATTGTTTTTGTTGATTTCGATAATCGAGCAAGAGAAAGAGAAATTTTAGTAAAAGTTATTGGGAAATAAAGGTCGAAAATAAATAAAAATAAAAAATAAAAAATAAAAAAATGTCACCAAAACTTTGGAAAATTTTTGGAATATTTGGGATAATTTTTGTTACAATTTTAGTAGTCTTTGGCGTAGTTTTAGTCTTTTCAATTTCTGGTGGTTCAGTTGGGAGAAAAACAACCCCGCCCCCCTCAACTTATGAACCTAGGATAGAAACCATTCAGCCTCTTTCCACGTATAGATTGCCTGAGGTTTCTTTGGAATCAGCAGGAGGTTTCCCCTTCTTTTCTCAACCCGCGACACCTTCAAAAACAACCACTTATCAAACTCAGGCTGAGGTTCTTTCAAGAATGATTATTAAAACTGGAAGGTTAAATTTGGTAGTTAAAGATGTTTTAGATACAGTAAAAAAAATTGGAAAATTTGCTGAAGAAAATGGAGGATGGGTGGTTTCGAGCAATATTTCAGAATACGAGAAAGTTCCTTCTGGTTCTATAACTGTTAGGGTTCCAGCAGAAAAATTTGATGAAGCTAAAGAGTATTTTAGAAGTTTAGCTGTTAAGGTAACAAATGAAAGCGTTCAGTCTCAGGATATTACTGAAGAATATGTTGATTTGCAATCAAAGTTAAGAAATTTAGAAGCAACAGAAGCTCAGCTTTTAGAAATAATGAAAAGGAGCGGAACGGTTGATGAAATTTTACAGGTTTATCGAGAATTAGCTAATGTTAGGCAGCAAATTGAACAAATAAAAGGGAAAATGCAATATTTAGAGCAATCTGTAAAAATGTCATCGATTACGGTTAATTTAGCTCTCTCTGAAGAATTATTGCCAATTCCTCCTTCTGAAAAATGGAAACCAAAATATGTCTTACTTCAAAGCTGGAAAAATGTCATAAATTTCTGGAAAGAATTTTCTTACTTTTTGATTAAATTAACTGTTTGGGCACAAGTTTGGGTTCCGGCATTAATTATTATCTGGTTTGTGAGAAAAGTTTTAAAGAAAAGAAAGAAATCTAATCAATGACAAATTATCTAAAAGTTAATCAGGTAATCAAATATCTAATTTTAGCTGATTTGATCTTTTGGTCAGGGTGGGGGCTTTTGTCTCCAATTTTTGCGGTTTTTGTGATTAAGAATATAGAAGGTGGAAGTTTATCAGTTATTGGTTTAGCTAGCGGAATTTATTGGATTTTAAAATCTCTATTGAGAATTCCTATTGGGATTTTTTTGGACTCAAGAAGGGGAGAAGAAGATGATTTTTGGTTTTTGTTTTTTGGTTTGGTTTTAAGTTCTCTAGTT
>Ga0209225_1003383_pt1 | contig 13353 bp, 10 predicted proteins | sample WasSprMetagenome_FD_184732 | JGI IMG/M metagenome (GOLD analysis project Ga0209225, IMG submission 184732) | Sulfidic aquatic microbial communities from Washburn Spring, Yellowstone National Park, USA - WS (SPAdes) (version 3) | ecosystem: Environmental > Aquatic > Thermal springs > Hot (42-90C)...
ATCAGACTACCTCATTCAAGCAAAGACAGGAGAGGCTCTACCGAAGATAGTAGAGGAAATAAGAAGGATAAAGGTAGATATCTAGAATATACAGCATAGAAAAGAAAGAAAACCTAATCTCACAATAATGTGGCGCCGCCAGTGCGGACTTGACCCAAAAATGGTACAAGTCCGCACTGAAGACCGCTGGACCTAGGTGGCTTAACGTTTCTAAGGATGTGTTTAGAAGGCGATAAAGAGCAAGCTGGAGTAAGCGCATTAAGATTAGAATATGAAGCGAATGAAAACCGAATCCGTTAAAGATCGATGAACTCGTAAAATTCCTTAATAATATAAGAGAGTACATGAAGGAAAGAGAGGAAAGGCAGATGATTCAAGAAGGTGTTCGCATATGTGGATCGAGAAACCTCAGATTAATGGAGAAGGGCGTTTGGCGTCTAGCACCATTTACCAGGTAATGAGTTTGACACATCGGAGTGCGAATCATGTAAGAGAGGGTTAATGTGATTCGCCATTCTCTATTAACAAGGTGGTAAAAGTGGGCAAACGTAGCAAAAAGTATGAGCTTAAAAAAGAGGCTTGCGGAGAAGGTGAAAAATTGCTTGGGCTATGGATCTACACGGGCTGAGCAGGTTGTTAGATACGCTAGTTACGAATCTAACCTTCCTAAGAATATTAATACTACTTCTTGAAAATAGCTCTTGGAGCAATGTATGAATCACAATTTACTTAGACGATGTGAAGACTTAAGACTAACCCCTTGAGAGGTAGGCATTAGAGCTGTTGGGCTTGATTGTGTGTGAAGCAAATTGTTTTGCTCGATGAGGAGGCATATGAAGTCATACAGCTCCTCGATGGAAAGACAGAAGGTGGCAGAAGAAGCTGAATTCGAAAAGGAAGAAGAGGTATTTATTAATGAGAAGTGATATGAAGTGAAAAATTCTTAAGAGCCTTTATGAAAAATTCTTAAGTATTACGATTGATAAAGTTAGGAAGGATCTCGATGACTAAAATTTACAGGAAGGATCTGTTGGCTAAAGTGGATCTCATAAAGCAGGCAATTGTATCGGGTAAGGTGAAGGAAGAAGAGATCGAACTTTGGCTTCTCCCGACTGAGTGGCTCAAGGTGCTAGAGAGCAAAGTAAATGAACTTCCAGCCAATGTTCTGGAACTAGATAAAATCAAAGAAATTAAGGAAGTTATAGAGCGGTTGAAAACCTCGCTTAAGAACCTTGAAAATATAGTCTTCCCAAGCTGAGTGGCCTAAAGGTATTATGTATGGCTTGTCCATTTTTAAATGATCTTCTCTTATCCTCCCTTTGACTACTTAGTTCTTCGAATAGACCAAAGTGGATACAATTCTTTTGTTTAAGTTGCAGTGTTGTTTGGTTTGAAGAGATGTTCGGCCGCTGTCTATATGGCACTTGCTTCTCTTTTGTGTTTTTCTGGAAGGCTCTCTCTGCGTGGCGGTATTACCAATTTAACTTTAACAGGAAGTCTAGCAAGGTGTGACGAACACGGAACCTTACACTCAAAGAAGCATCCATTAGCAGAGGCTTATGAGGGATTCTGCAAAAGTGGATATACACCACAAAGACATCCGCATATCTTTATACAGGCTTCTCCGAGATCTACAAAGTGAACCTCAGCATCCCTAAGGCGAGAAGTGAAGCAATAAAGTTTAGCCAAGACGAAGTGAATGAGGTCCTCACCCGATCAGATATACATGCCTTTACTGATAGATACGAAGCGTTAATGACAAGGAAATTTCAAGAGTTCTTGGACAAAGCTGGCGGTAGGGACGTGGTTCTATATACGAAGATCCCTCCTTCAGTAGAGAGCAAATTTGCAACTTTCAATATTATAGGATATGGTCTTAGAGAAATTACTAAGGCTGTGGGGGTGAGGAAGGGTGTTAGGACGCAGGTCTTGGGCTACAGAGCATTCGAGCCTTATGATCTAGCCGATGGTATGTGGAATCTGTCCCTCGCAGCCTATGTGCAAGCTGGTGGAAGACCTTGGAAGATCAAGGAGATCCCTCGTGCTTCGATATTTATGGGAATAGCCTACGGCATAAAGAAGGATGAAAAAGGTCAGACTATAGTAACAGGATTAGCCAAGATATTCAACACCTACGGAGAATATGTAGACATAGCCGCTTTAGACTTTGAATCTAAAGACTTCATAATAGACCCAAAACTTATAGCCTTTACTTAAGCTACGATGCAATGAGATCACTTGTTGCGAAAGCTATAAGATATTATTGTGAGAAATATGGTGAGGGAACCCCTCTAACTGTGGTGATTCTAAAGACAACAGACTTTAAGGATTATGAAATTAAAGCAGCAAAAGATGTTGTGGGCTCTTCTGCAACACTCGACCTGGTGCACGTCTTAACGAATCCAATGCTAAGAATTCTGGGCGAAAGTCAAGCCCCACCTAGAGGTTCCTTTTATCAAGAGGAAAGTGATCCAAACACTACACTATTATACACTACAGGCTACGTAAGCGAAGATAAAACATATCCAGGTATTGGCAGTCCTGCTCCTCTCGAACTCAGAAGAGATTATGGAAACACTGAACTATCTATTCTAGGCTTGCAAGCCTTCTCCTTAACAAAGATGGATTGGAATACCACAAGAGTCATGCTCAGAGAACCAGTAACCATAAAATTTGCAAGAAAGGTTAGCGATGTTATAAAGGCAGGTCTAAGCGCCGAAGAGCTTGTAAGAGACTTCAGGTATTACATGTAGGAGGAAGTTGACCAAAATCCTCATTTTGACTTTCTGAAGCAAGGAGACAAATAGGCTTCGCAACATAATAATCCACACAATATTGGCTAGGTCGCTTTGTTCAAGGAATTTAGTGGCTTGTCTTCTTTTTGCTGAAGATTTCTGGATAAATTTCGTCTATCTTTTCTAGGGCCTTCGCAACAAGGTCTGTCATTAAGTTGATATGAGCTTGGCTTAGCTTAGGAAATTTAAGGTAAGCTAATTCTCTTGCTACAACGGCTATCCACCTGAATGGCTTATCATTTCTCAACGCATTAAAGAAAAGTTGACCTTCCCTTCTATCTCCATCTGTTTCCAGATTAGCTATGCAGATATTGACTGTGTCTGGATTTCCTCCCATGATTTCAACTATTTTACATAAAAATCTTCTAAATTCTTTGACGAATGGTTTGACAGTCTCTATTTTAACAGGATCAATACCTTTCTCAACATATACGTTTTCTCCTTCTAAAGTACTCAGTTCCCAGTTTTTCCCGGTTGAAATGTCAACAGTAGTTCTTACTACAATTCTAGGTTTGCTAACGATCTTTTCAATTTTTTTTGGGTCTCTCCAAACATCAGTTATTTCTAGAACCCGCGTTTTCTCACCTGTCAGTAACTTTTTTGCATCTTCCATTTCTTTTGTAAGCACTTCTTCATCCATATCTGTTTCAATGACTGGTTCTGGCATCTTTTTAGCAGACCCTTCAATGGAAGTTGATGGTCGAGTTACAGACTCGGATACTTCTTTGAACTTATCCACAAGTGGAGCAAGCTCGAATTCCTTTTCAGGTGTTGGTAAATGTATAGATTGTATACAGGACTTCTTGAATTGATCTGAAATGCTTTTAGTATTCTGCTCAGATATCACAAAACTTATGGTGAATTCAGCGCCGGAAGGTGCTTCAAAGACTTTTGTAAGCTCTCTAGCTATGTCCATTAGATCTGCGTTAGATGAAACATATATTTTTCCTTCTTCCATGTTGCAGAAACAAGAAACCTCAACTCGATAAACTTTATCCAGTACTGTGAGATGAAGTTTTAAATAATTTGTTTTCAATACTATTGCTTTTTCGATAAATCTTGGAAAATATTCTAATTTATTAGCCTTATAGTGTGATAATACACTATATAAATAATCCTTCTTTTGCCTTAAGGTAGTTGTCAAGTGAACATCTTCGGCAATCTCTTGGCCAATTATAATTTCTCTTTTCATTAATGAAGAAATTCTTTGGACCCCAAGAGCATCGAAGAGTGTCTGAATTTCTAGTCTTGACAAGTTATCTGGAACCCACGCGACTGGCAACTCTTCGCCAAATACTTCCTCGCCTTCGGGTTGATCTATCCAGATCAACCTTTGTGATAGCTGAAAATTGCCCTTTCTATCCAGTATATGAACATCTTTGTCGACTTTTTCATCTTCACATACATTTGCCAACATTTTATAGATACGACTTAATTGTGTTTTAAGAACATCATTAACTTCTGCGCCTCTCGCCCTATCCAAAGCTGACAACAACGTCTCTAAGTTGACCTCTGTTTTAACATTAAGAAATTGAAGAAACTTATCGCCTTTTCGAAGCTGTTCTTCTGAGATCTTTAAGTATGGAAGAAGATTTCCGCAGACTCTCTTAATTTCCTTGCACGGCGCAAATACGTCGCTTACATCTTTTAACCCTTTTGACGTTGGTAACCACTCTCGTGCTTTTAATTGATACACAAAATACGATGGTACCTTTTTCTCTCGGCTATGATAGTAAAACCAATGGTATGAAGATTCTAAGTAGAAGTTATAATAGTCATCCCAGTGTTCGAATAAGAAATTTAGATATTTTAATATCCTTTCCTCATCTCGGTACGAGACAGCTTCATCGAAACCGTCTAAATATACCGTGGAAACCGTTTCAGCCCCTGTGCTATACTCTAAGTGTTTGCCCTCATATAGCCAGGACCAATAACCCAACCAGTTTTCTTTCGAAACTCCCTGAGGTGTATCCCATTGTTTTTTCTCTAATGGAACCAAGCGGGGGAATGCTACTACGTCTATAAAGTTTAGGAAACGCTCGGCTTCCTTCACAAAACTTTCTATTTTGGCGAGGTCGATGTAATTTGCATGTGGCAAAACCTCTGTTAAATCTGGGGTCATGATATAGCATTCAGATGCGATTGCCCAGCCCTTTGTAGTGGGAAGAACTAAGTTACCAAATTTCCTTTTTTCGATTTCAATGCAGTAGTCGTTTTTTCTAATGAACTCTGCAATATAGCTTATCGCCTTTAATCTTTGATCTTCGATCCAATCTTTCCATTCTCCTTTGCCTTCGCTATCCAATATCCTATCAACAACCGATTTGTCTGAGAACTCTCTTACTCCGATTTTCCTTAGCAGTTCCAGATTCTGGTCAGATAAAACAGCAGGATCAACGAAAATCAAGCACGGCAAATCAACTAATTTGCTTGAATGTTCCTCTGATTCTCTTGGAAATAGGGTTGCTTCAGCTTTATAAAATTGGCCATTGGTAGCTTTAACTATGTCCATTTGTTTAAGTTGTGTCTCAATCTCTAACTTCTCCCACCAAGTTAAGTTCCAAGATTCCTCACCTTTTCCGTAAATTTTACGCTGTAAGAATTCATAAATCTTGCGGATCTGATCTGCGGTTAAAGAGGCTAACCACTCCTTATCTTGCAAAGCTTCGAGAACGAATTTTCTTTCTTCGGTTTTCCCTGTAAGATCCTTAACGCCCAGCTCGTCTCTCAAAAAGACTCGACCCTGAATTCTATGGTCAGCATAGAATTGAACACTAGCCTTGCTTGGCGGGATTATTTTTTGCACGTCCTCCGAAGCCAACCTCCGAAGGTTTGGCTAATTTTCCATCTGATGTTAACACACAAGGGTGGTCCTTCATATAATTAATTAGCGGCGCCGCTATCTTAGAGAAAAATCTCTCAGAAACTTCTTCCTTTCTAGGCAAAACATCGTATAAGCTTAACACTAGTTTTTCGTCCCGAACAAGTTCGTTGACGATTTCTTTTAGGACATTACCAATACTTTCTAATATCCAAAGGTTCCATCTAGATGTGAAATCTGGCTCAGATCTTTGGGTATTCAGTAAGAAATCACAATTTATTGCAAATCTAAGACCGGTTTCAAATGGTGTTGGTAAGAAAGTGTAAAGTACTGACTTTAGAGGTTTAAGCGAGTCTTCTCTGAGGCTAAAAACTAGTGTTATATCGGTTGTTTTAAGCTCTGATCTACGACTGTCCTTTGCGTCTTGTGGTATATCCAAGGTTTTCTTGAAGACCAAATAACTATAAGTCCTTTCTTCTTCGTCTTTCTTTTCGGTAACTTGAACTTTCTCCTTGTTTAACGAAGAACTACTAGAAGTTTTTTGACTCTTTGTTAATATGCGTGTTATATTATCAGATACAATTTTTATCTCGTTTATATTCCTGAGAAATACTAGACAAAGTGGTTCAAGCTTCTTTAGAACTGTATCTTTTAAAATCTCTAATACCTCAGGAGTTAAATCTTGTCCAAATGGGAGGAAGAAAGTCGTAAGCCCTCTTTTAATTCGTTCTTCGATATCTGCTGTTACATTAGGCGCCCAGTAAGGTACAAAAACGTCTTCACGCTTAAAATGAAACCTATAAGGTCCTGAGAAAACATACGGTCTGTCAGATATCCTAAATGTCGCTTTAAAACCTACCCCCATAAAGCCTATGTGAACACCTGGCTTTTTTGTTGTCTGACCTATGTCACAAAGCGCCCTTAAGTGCTTTTCATTAAAATCTTCGCCATTATGAATAAAAAACACGCCTTTGTTAGTCAATTCGATTTCTGCGAACGTGGCTCCAGCGTCATCGGCGTTCTGAAGTAATTCTGTAATAATATGTTCAGGAGCAAAACTTTCTAAGATCAATTTGATGCTATTTTGGATTCGGGGGTTCGAAGCGTCAAATCGAATTTCTTCAGCTATCCTTTCAATAAGTTTTTCTGCCTCATTTTCATGTTCTACCTTACCCAACGCTGGTATGTCACTGAATTATTTTCGGATACCTGCTCCTATATATTTTTACGAAACGTCTATCGTGCGTAGCTTCGATTCATTATTCTCCACCTTCAATTCACAAGAATGAAGCGATCGTCTTCATATCCTTTACCGTCTTAGGCAAGAGACCTGGCAACTTAAGGCTTATTAGGTCAGCTTAGGTTAGGTTCTTTATGCTATGTTGAGTATTAGGTCTTTGGTTGAGAGCCTCGGCGTTTTTGAAAGGAATAGGGTACCTGTGGAGCTTAGATATTGGGTTTGGCATTCTACATTCATCTTTCGAGCTTAAGGAGGGGGCTAAGGCTCTTTCTGAGATCCATAGGGTATCTAAGACAGCTGTTTGGAAGTGGATTAGGAAGCTTGGTGAGAGGCTTAACGTCAACCCTCTAGGATACCTAGGAGGCTCATAGCATTGGATGAGACATGTGTGAAGGCGAATGGATCGGAGTACCGGGTCTACGCAGCCATAGACGTGGATAGAAACGAAATCCACTCTTAAATAAGAATGTTGTTGGTAACTTTTTCTTCTTCTGCTCTTTGTGATGTAGGTATGTTTACCCCGGTGGTTCTTAGGTTTCTCTCAAGTGAGGGTGAGTGTGTAGCCTTACTTCGTAGGGTTCGTTGGCCTGATGGTGTTACGTGCCCTGTATGTGGCTCAAGGGGTGTGATTCGTTGGTGTAGGTATCGTGACTACCAGAGGTATATGTGTAAGGTCTGCCGCAGAACATTCAATGATAGGACTGGGACGATATTCCACTACTCTAGGCTTAGTCTTAGAGCCTGGCTCATCCTAATAATCCTCCTCATCCTAATTCATACATCCATGAATTCCATAAGCTGGCTTCTAGACACATCGTATATGACGGTGTTTAGAGCTTCTAGACGCCTCCTCCTCAGGCTTAATCAGCCTATAGCTGAGCTTCAAGGCGAGGTTGAGGTAGATGAAGTCTACCAGACAGCTGGATTGAAGGGGAGGAATAACAGCATCCTCATTAAGCTACTGAGTAGGAAGCTTAGGAGGAGGGGTTTGAAGCGTCGAGGTAGGGGGACATACAGGGAGGATAAGGTTCCAGTCTTCGCATTTATTGAGCGTGGTGGTAGGAGGCTCTTCGCAACAGCTAGGGATGTTACGGAGGAAACCATCCTAGCTAAGCCCTGCATAAAGGCTGGAAGCACAGTCTACACAGACAACTTCACCTCCTACAATGTTCTTAACGACCTCTATAGGCATGAAACCGTAAACCACTCGACAGGGGAGTATGCTCGTGGAGAAGCTCACGTAAACACCTGTGAAGGCGAGTTCTCCGTATTCAGACCATTCATCTCCATTCATAGAGGTGTAGCTAAGTGTAACATGCCACTATACACCTCACTCTACCAGCTCCATAGAGAAAACCGCCGAACGAAAGCCATCCAAGCCCTAGAGCATACAATCAAAACAACCCTACCTCTACTCCTCCAGAAAATACTAGTTAAAGCCCTCATCACACACCAACAACATTCTTATTTAAGAGTGAAAACTCTTCACATTATACTACAACCACCTAAGAAGGTGAGTTTAAGTTGCCAGGTCCTTAAGCAAGAACCGCATACACAGAGACGGAAAGAAGTGCAGAAAGGCACTAGACCCCCGTGAAATTAAAGGTTGAACTCTCCGAGACAAAAATAGACTTTAATTTAGGTTTTTCAACAAAAACATAGTTAAAGGTAACTAGCAATATATTCTAGTATTAGTTTCCGTCTCTCTTTTAGGAACTCTTCATAGGCGTTTATATTCCACAACTTTTCATCGGTGGGCACAAAGTGCTTACTAAGTAGTTCAGGATCAGCTTTATGCAACTCTTTTAAGTAATCTGAAGGCGGCTTGTTGCTGATTCTCTCATTGGCCTTATTCGATATTATAGTTATGTTTGCGACATCATCAACTAACTGATCCTTTCCCACTTTTTCTAGGACGTCCTTTGGGAATATGTGGTGGATCTGTAGCTCTCTGCTATTAACTTCCCCTATCGGTGGTATTGTAGGTTTCCTACTCAAGTCCCAATCTCTTGCTTGCAAGCTGCGGTATGAAGTCAAGAGAAGCGTGAGGTGACTTTCATCATAGCTACCCTCTAGAATTTCAGGAGGAACGGACTTCAACCGGAGGTTACCGAGCAAACCATCTACCCCCTCCCCACCCACTATCTTAGAGACATCTTCAAAAAGGTCTGTCTCAAGCCTACCAGTATACCTCTTATTCACAGATGCTAAGATGAGCCACTTAGTTAGACCTCTTCTGACGTTTTCTGAAATCAACTTACCTTTGGATAGTATGTCTTTATGTAGCAGGTAGCTTAATGTAACCAGTAAGTAGTGCGATGGTAGGTATTCTGAGCTCGGAATCCATGCTTCTTTCCACAGAAATTCTGTTGAATGTAGCATAGCTTTTTCCACCTCCTCAAGCGAATTTAATAGTTCCTCCTCAGCCTTCGTATCAAGCACCTCCCTTGCATCCTTGAATTTCGTCGTCCCTGCGACCACAGCTAGGTAAAGTCTCATGATAACGGACTCACTCAGCTTAAAGCCTTTCTCTTCCAACCCCTTTAGCACAGCGTTAAACTTATCCCTGAAAGAAACCCACTTAACTTTCCTTACACGAGCCCCTACAAGTGCTAGGACAAGATCAGGCATCCTTATCCGTGTGCCTGTAGAGTTCATGGTAACGAAAATCCGTGATATCTTTTCGAATAAATCTAGAGGGTTCCCAGAGTAGTCGAGTTTAGCCTCGATAAGTGCTATCTCATAGTTCTTTAAACGATCACGTAACTCCTGTAATCCTTCCACGATAACCGGATCACGAGTTATCTGATCGTCGCTACAGAGCTTCGCCTTTTCTTCTAAAACATCGAATACATTCTTTTTGTTTAAGACGTCAGTCACATTAAACCAGTTCGGATCTTTAACAAAGCTTTTTCTACCTAACTCAATTCTACCGTTTCTCGGATTAAAGAAAAGGTCTATTTTACGCTCTTTTTCACCAGAAGAAGTACTTATACGTATGCTCCCTCTCTTAATGAGAAGAAGCGACGTCAACCTCTGCTGACCATCTATAACCAGGTACTTCATGTTTTCTTCAGGTAGACCAAGAGCCATAGGTCTCACTAGGTCCTTATAATCCTCAAGGAATTTGTTTGACATTTCCCAGACAATAATACTGCCTATTGGATAACAGTTATAGATAGAGTCTATAAGTTCTCTAATTTGAGTATCTGTCCAGACAAAGTATCGCTGTATTTCAGGAACCGCATAAAATCCAGCTTCCAGCTTATCAAGAAACGCATTCAGATTCAAACCTAACTACCGCATACATTTCGTTAGTTTATGTTTTTAATACTTTTTGGTTTATGCTTTTCTTTCGAGCAGCGAAAGTAGATTCACGCTGAACTTCTGTCTTACACAAAAAGATGGTTTTAAGGAGCTGTCAAAGAAGAAATTGAAATAATACATTAGGCGTCGTTAGCAGGGTTAGTGCAATTTCATAGTACCCAGAAGTGGTAGCATATGAAGTTAAAGGTCGTGATGTTTACTGCTCAAAACGCTACTATAGAAATGTGCTAAAGGGCTGCTGATACTGAAGTACTAAAGTTGTATAGTGACCTCCACGCTTAGAGTCGTCTAACCCTTTGTTACTCTAGATGTGTTCTTCTCTATCCTCCATCTGAGATCTTATTTGAGGTCTATAGTATCTTCTCCGATTTTGAAAACCTCTTCAAACCATAACTTGAACTCTGCGCTAAATGCGGATTCTTTGCCGAGGAAGTATGATCTGCTGCCGTTGTAATAGATCTGTTAAGCATCTCCACAATGCTCACAGCCACTTTGTCTGGGTTGTATACCTCCAAATTCTAATAATAGATCGCTGCTTTTGCAACGGTGCCAGTTCGATACTCACAGATAGAAAGTTCCTAATTGCTTCAGCCTCTACAAGTTGATAATATCTACTACAGTTCTCAGGTGATGTAGAATTGCCCGTTGATTTTTGATCGCCTTGTTGGGTTGTGTTATCTGTTTCTTGTTTTAGTGGTACATGTATGTTTCTACTGGTTGGCCTGCTATGGTTCTTCCCATTATCTTTTGGCAGTTGAAGGTTGTGTTGGTGTTTGTGAAGCTTCTGTGTGGCGCACCTTCTTTGAGGGTCTTCGTGGAGTGCTTTACTCTATAGAGGAAGGGGTCTGTGTTGGGGAAGTTCTTCATCTTATGCCATAGGCATCTGTAGCTTCTCACATTGTCGTAGCATTGTGAGCCATCGGTGATTATCGCATCACAGCCTTTGAGCGGCTTCGCCAACGCTTCAGCAACCAAGCTGTTGAACGGTGCTTTCGGAAGCGGAAAGCTTGCTTAAGAAAGGGTTGATAGTGGAGAAGAGATTCGAACAGTTTGCAAGCTACAACAATAGATTTACACACTAGCATTTGTCTGCGCTTTCTGGGTGGTATCAAGGGCGCCTAAGGGAAACCACGCTCGTTCTGTAGATGCTTAGTTTAAGTTCGCTAGCCGGAGAAAATTTTTTCGAAGGAAAACTTAAACTAAATACCCTATCTAGAGCTTTTTATCGTCTTCTGCAGCTCCATTATGCTGGGATCTTCCACTTGGTAGGGTTGATATTTCAGATCTCCGCCTTAGCAGTGAACCTTTGCTCTCCACCTAAAATTAGTTGGCTTCAAGCCAGCCACTTAAAGCGAACCCGACCATCTAGTACCGGATTTCCGCGGCGGAAAAAATTTTTCGGCAAAAACGTGGTACTAAATCCGGTACTAATGCTTCCACACATCACCTTAACCTTCTCCTAACGATGTCTCCAATACACTCAACTCCTCTACTAAGCTCTCATAAAGGTGATGGAAAAGTCACTAGGAAGGGGGCGGCTGCGCAACTTAGGCGGGTGGGCCTTCGTCCTCTCAATACCATGCAGGATAGTCGAAGAATACACAAAACCCCTTGCCTCTAGAAGTGAAGATCCTCTAACCCTCTTAAGGAAGTGTCAAGAGATGCACGGCAACGAGCTCATTTAGCGAAGCTGAGCTTGAGCGCTACCTCACTGAAGGCGGGGATGTTCAAACGGTGCTGCATCAGGAGAATGCTCATAAGAAAGATATAGCCGCTTGGCAACTTCTAAACGTGTTGTCTTATCCTCTTCCTGATCAACTTGAACGCTCATATCTGAACAACAGTAGTTGCTGCGAGCTCTCGTACATCAAATGAGAGGAAAAATGACCTACCACTATCTATATATGAGCGATGCAAAGATATTCTGGGGCAGTTGTGATCCTCTCTATATTAGATCCGAAAGCGCGTATGTTTCTCTACGAGGCATATAAAGCAGGAAGTAGTCAATACCCTTTTGATTTTGTGTGTAGATGAGGTGGGCAACAAGTATTTAGTTGATGTTACATCGGTGAGGCAGATAGATGAGAAACCAGCAGAATTGTCTAAGAAAGAAAACCAGATCGCATATAAGGCTAAAGAAGCTGGGTTTAAGATTCTGGTGCCAGTAGTAAGATTTCTTGAGGATTGGCAAGTTCAAGTAGAGCTCACGGAAACTTAAGCGGTTAACTACTGTAGGAGAACGCCTTTAACTTTGTTGATAAACTCAGCGTCCTCTGGGTGTATAGTTATTTCGTTATCTTCTTTGTGGTGTAGATTTGAGGGATATTCTTCAACCCAATAGTATCCTTTCTCAATTCTCTCGAATTTCGGAAGCGCGAGTTTCGACATAAAGTAGGTACCTCTTTTGTATGCTTGATCTTTAGTTGGGCTGTAGATGACGAATAATACACACTCCTGTTTTCGCACATCCGGAAGGTATGAGTAAACCCACTTCCATCTGAATGTCTCATCCATCTTTTCTAGGCGTTCAGCAAGAGCTTCGGCTTCAGCAATTATTTCCTTAGGGACTTTAACCATGGTTTTCCAGCAAGGCAGAAAAAGAAAGTGTATCCCATATTTCTCCATTAATTCTAGGGCTTTGCTATTTTCCACCTTCTGTCCGTTAACAATTAGAAGTGCTTTCATCTTTCAACCCTTAACTCTGTATCCTATCTTCTTTCTTTCGAATTCTCCTGGTCGCATGAAGTGTAGCCAGTCTGCTACTCTCTGCCTGTATTCGACTGCGAAGTCGAGTGCGATCTTGAGCTCCGCTTCTCCTATGTCGCCGTGTGGTGTGATGAGTTTTAGGAGGCCGCTTGCTAACCTCTTTACAGCTTTTTCGTCTCTTCCTGTGACGTTTGAGAGCTCGACTTTATCTGAGATGTAGTAGTGGAATTCTGTCTTCTTTCTTAGCTCGTGGAGTATTTCTGCGAAGTAGTCTGTTACGAAGCCGTAGTGTTTTGAGATGTATTGGTCGAGTTTGCCTATCTTGGGGATCTCCCACCCTGGTATGAATCCGTGTATTCTGTCTATGAAGGCTGGGTCTCTCATGACTTCTGGTAGGATTAGTGTGAAGTCTTCTATCGGCACCTCGCCTTTTATGTCGACGTTTCCCATGAACATTAGGGAGC
>Ga0209225_1003394_pt1 | contig 13311 bp, 14 predicted proteins | sample WasSprMetagenome_FD_184732 | JGI IMG/M metagenome (GOLD analysis project Ga0209225, IMG submission 184732) | Sulfidic aquatic microbial communities from Washburn Spring, Yellowstone National Park, USA - WS (SPAdes) (version 3) | ecosystem: Environmental > Aquatic > Thermal springs > Hot (42-90C)...
CAGAGGAGTCTGCACGCCCTTCATCAATTCCATCACTTCACGGCCTTCCTTACGTGGTCCGCGCGGGGTTCCGCAGGGGGTGCCTAGAACTGGTCTCCTCAGGCGATGCGACCTCTCACGATGTAATAACACGGTCCGCCTCTCATCAACCGATGTGAAGTCGATGGAGTGGCGTGGCCCGCAGGGGGTTCCGCACGGGTTCATTCTTGTCCGCGCGGGTCATAAGGACGTAAAACGTGAGCTCGAGAAGGTATGAAGGTCGATGGGCGGTCGAGGTCTCGAAAAGTGTTGAGAGATCAAGTGTGAAGGTGGTGGCCCACCACCATTCTCTCAATCCCCTCCCCTAGAAGCTTCTGAAGGACAAGCCCGCCCGTGATGACAATTCCAGCCCACGACGCCCGGCGCTGCTCTAGCGATTTCTCTCGTTTCCCCAGCAATTTCTGTGGAAACTTGAGTCAATGCTTGGCGACGCCGAGCGTGAAGTGAGAGAGAAAGGAAAAAGAGGGGGACGAGTGGGCTACTTTGGCTCGGCGCCTCGTGGGCCCTCTACGACACCTTCACCTCGTACAGCTTGGGGCTGATCCTCTTCAATATCCCGCACTCCTCGAAAACCCTGGGCCACTTCTTTAACGTCCTCCCGTCGGGACCCCTGACCGCAGCGACGGCCCTCACCAGGTCTTCGTGTAGGAGGTGGCGCGTGTAGTTGAAGTCGTACTTAAGCGCTCCCTCCAGGTATTCCTTCACCTGGAGCCAGACCTTTAAGTAGCGTGGTGGTGGGTTGAACTTTGAGGCCTCCAGCTTCACGCCACGAGTAGAGGAGGCACCGCCGGTGCAGCCGGTGGTGGGGTTAGTGGTGGGTTGCTGTGTGCGTGTGTGCTCCATTATCCAGTGCGCGAGCGCCTGCTCCACCTCGTAGCTGAGGGCTCCGTGAAGGTTCTCGTGCTTCATCTTAACGAGCTCCCTGAACTTCCTCATGACCTCCTTGTCTATGTAGATGTAGACGCCGACCTTATCCTTCGGCACCTTCGGCATGCACGCCTCACCCATTTACTAGTGATCACTAGTAATCTTAATAGTTTTCTTAATAGTTTACTAGTGAAGCGTGTGTAGTGATTTCTTCACATCATCCTTCTCAATTCTCCAGAAGCGCGTCGCTTACCGTGCCCCGCACGAGTTGCTAGCAATACTTGCACGCAGTTCTAGAATACTAGTGTGTTGTGGGGGCTCATGGAAGTGATGGTGGTTCCTGACGTGGGCTTTGAACGTGAGCTATGTTGCGGGGGTAGGGGGCGAGAGCTAGAACACAGGCTGGCGCACACGCACACAAACCCGCACAAACTCTCCCTCTTCAAGAGCCCTTCGGGGAGAGGCGATGCTCGAGGGCTGAGAGGCCTTTCACGCTCGCGTAGTTTCGGTAATCGCCCCTCACCATCGTCTCACTCGTCTCAGAAGCTTCTGACCACAGCCTTTCATAAGCGGGAGGTGCAAGAGCACGCGCTCCAGCTCACGATACAGGCCTCCTCAACCCCACCTCTTGCATATGCAAACAGAACGAGCGCCCAAAACAGAGCGGATCAGGACACAAAATACATGAAATCTCCCCGATTCGTTTCGCACAAATACATGAAGCGCTTCCCCCGCATTTTGTACAAAATACATAATTCACATACACTTGCACATATATGCATGCGGTTCCAGAGAAGCCAAGTCGATTATGGAGGGCGCCCTAATCTCTACTAGGAGGAGGCAGGCGTCGCTCCTCGAAGAGTAGAGCTCAACGGTAGGAAGTACCCCGTAAAGCAGGTGTGGCGACGGTCATGGGCTTGTCCAAGGAGTCGTTCGCAAGAGGGCAGGCTGTGAAGTTGTTGGGGGCGTTGGGCTTCGAGGTAGAGGACTTGAAGAAGGGGCGTAGACTCGAGGTCTCGAGCGATGAGCTCAAACCTTCAAGCCCCTCTACGTGGTATCTTCCCTTTTAACTCCTCTGGTAGCTTGAGCTCCTTGACCATGTATGTCGCGTCCTTTATAGTCTGGACCCTTGCAACAGCTTTCGCTTCACTAAGCTCCACGTAACTATCGCACTTCACGCACTTGAAGCCCCTCTCCCCTCCCTAACGTACCTAGGCGTACTGCAATACTTGCACGAGACGATTAAGTAGGTCAAGGCCCTCCTAAAATTACGCTCTTAACCTTTATTACCCTTACGACAAACGTCCCTCTTAATATTGAAGACCTCGTTTAAGAACGACGAGCGGGAAAGGCTTTTACTGTTGTTTACGTCACGCGTATATGGGGAGGGTGAGGAGCTCCAAGGCCGGTGATGCTCAGGGCTAGGCCCTGAGCGATGAGCCGCTACTCCTCTGGCGACCACTCCTAGTCAGGACTATCAAGGCGCTCACCAAGAAATCGAAGAAGACGGACTCGAAGACCGTCGGGTAGAAGGCCGACACCATCCCCTCAGCTCGCTTACTGTAGTACTCACCTCCTACAACGCATTGACTGGCGCTACCCCCGACATGACGTTAGAGGGGGAGGAAGTTCAACAATAGCATGACTACGAAGACTGACACGTGCTTCAAGGCTCTGAAGGAGACGTAGCTCAATCCCAGCCCCAAGAGGAACTTGACGAGCACTACCACGAGGACCCGCTGAGCAGAAGCGCCGTAATCAGCCCTTCCACCACTTCGTCCTTGCCCTTACCAAGGCGAGGAGCTGTTCTCATGGACTTGCCTTGACCAGCCCCTTTAAAGAGGGTGAGGCCTAGGGGCTTTAAGCCATCCATCAGCGATGGCTTTTCACTTCGAGCTTGAAGTCTCTATCCTCAAGCCCTATTCCCCTTAGCGCTCCTCGACCCCTGACCAAATAACGCCCCAGCCGTCAATCTGACGGCCTCTCTACTATTGTAACGGGGCTTGAAGCCCAATGCCTTCAGCTTGTCGATCCTCAATGCTATTCTTTTTACGTCCCCAGGCCAGCCGACTCCGTGGAGCATAGGTCTATAGACCTTCCTCACGCCTCTTAAGCCCATGGCCCTCGCGACCTCGTCCGCCACATCATCCACGGTTATCCAGTCCTCTGAGGCCACGTTGTAGACCTCGAAGTGGCCGTTGCCCTTCTTCCATGCTATCATGGTGGCCTCTACAGCGTCGTCTATGTACACGTAACTCCTCACTTGTTTTCCATCACCAAGTATCTCCAGCTCACGTGAGTTCTTTTTGAGTTTGTTCACAAAGTCCCATATGACTCCATGCCTAAGCCTTGGGCCCACGACGTTCGCGTATCTTAAGATCACTGCCTTGATTCCGTAAAGCTTTGAATAGGCATGTATGAGATTCTCGCAGGCGACTTTGCTAGCTCCATAGACCGAGACAGGCCTAAGGGGAGCGCCTTCATCTATTGGTATCTTGTCGGGCTCGCCGTAGACACTACTAGAGGAGGCGAAGATTATTTCCTTAACGTCGCTCCTCCTCAGAGCTTCAAGCAATCTAAAGGTCGCAACGATGTTTTCCTTAAAATGTATCTCCGGGTTAATGGTGCTTACCCGAACCTCTGGGTTAGCAGCATAGTGAAAGACGACCTCAAAGCCTTCAACATCTTTTTTGGTCACCTCCTTTAAATCCATCTTCTTTACATTGATCTTAGGATTGCCTCTATGGCTTTTTAAGTTCTCAAAGCTACCAGTACTAAAATTGTCTATCACCTTGACGTACCAGCCAGTAGAAGCTAGCCTATCTAGCACGTGGCTTCCAATAAAGCCAGCCCCGCCAGTTATTATAGCCCTCCCCTCAGTAGGACTCATAACATCATCTCTCAATGAGGAGGCGCTTGTAAAGTTTAATGAACTTCATTATTATTTTACTCCAACGTCTCTCCTCATAAAATTGGAGAACATTTCTCCTAATCGAATGAGTTGAGTTAGCATCTTTAAGCGCCGAAATGATGGCATTGGCCAAAGCATTCAAATCACCTAAAGGAACAACGAGTCCCGCACCAAATTTCTTACATTCGTAAAACTTTGGAGTATTTGTGACTATGATAGGCTTTCCATAGCCCAAGACCCTGTACATAGCGCCGCTAGCACTCAATATGTTGTCCTCATATGGAAAAATGAATGCGTCTGCAGCTGAGAAGTAGATGGGCAAATCCTCCTCCGAAACGTATCCGGTCAAAACTATGAAGTCTTTGGGATATCTATCGAAGATCGAGCTGACATCAGGCAAGCGGGCATGCCTACCGCCGACAATAAGAAGCACCAAATTCGGGATGGCAGTCTTAGCACGCAAAGTCGCCTCTGCTAGGAGCTCAAGCCCCTTCTGAGGTCTCAAAAATCCGAAAAACATCAAGACTTTTTTGTTAAGTAATCCCAGCTTTTCCTTCGCATTCTTCACTATTACCGCTTCAGGTGAGCCATGTGGTATTACAGTTACTTTCTCCTTTGGAATGCCATAGCTATTACAAAGCTCATACTTCGCAAGGTCTGTATAAACTATGATCTTGTCTGCCATAAAGCAGATAAACTTTGTTAAGAAAACAACGGCTGATGAAATGATGAATGTTGGAACTTTGCTAAAACCATGTTTAGCAGTAAAATCCTTCGTTATCGCGCTCCTCGATATTACGCTATGAAGCATGACGATGAGCCTCTTATTAGCGATCTTAAGGAGGAGGAGTAGTAAAATGGTGAAAAGGGAACATTTGATGGGCGATCCGTAAAGCAAATATTCGTGGTGGAATTGAACGACGTCAACTTTCTCCTTCAACACTTCGAGAAAAGCTTTGATCGCTGAAAAGACTTTATTGTACCTCCAAGCATTCAAAACTTTTACGCTCCCGACGCTTCGTGCTTCCTCATTCGCAAAGACAACCACATTAATGCCGAAGCGAGCTAGAGATTCACAAAGATCGTAGACATATCTAGCCATTCCGCAATGCGTTGGGGGATACGTGCAGATTACGCCCACTTTGAAATCACTGTGGTTACGTCCTGGCTCGCAGTTAGGGTCTAGATTAACCATGTGCAAGCACCTCATAGTAGACTTTCTCTATTTGGTCCACAATTCTATCCCATGAGTATTTCACAACTTCTGCTCTGTTAAGACTTCCGATTTTCTCACGTAGCTCATCATTTTTTAACAATGTAATTATAGCTCTTGCCAGCTCGTCCGAATTTCCGGGCTTAACCAAAAACCCGTTCAGGCCATCTTCAAGAATCTCACATAAACCTCCTACATCCGATGCTACAATTGGCTTACCACAGGCCATTGCTTCGAGAGCTACTGATGGCAACCCTTCAAAAATGCTGGGTATCGCTATGACGTCAGAATCTACGTAGAACTCCTTGACCTCTTCAGCTCTTAATGGTCCTGTGAAGATTACTGATTCATGAACTCTCAATCTATAAGCTAACTCCTTCAGCTCAGTTAAGTATCCAAAATCTTGGCCAACGATAACTATTTTTGCGTTTGGAATTTCCTTTAAAATCATTGGAGTAGCCTTAATTAAATATTGAAACCCCTTAGCCCACACGATCCTTCCAATGGAGCCTATTATGGGTCCTCTTATACTCCACTTATCACGAAAGAGTCCCTTTCGGGGCAATGCATACCAGTAGTCGATGTCGATGCCGTTCGGTATTACAACGATCTTATTTGGATCCGTGAGGCGTGAATAATAACTTCTATCCGAGCTCGAAACACATATTATCCTCCTAGCCTCCCTCAACAAGCACGACTTTGCAAATCTCAGGTAGAGAGTAGTCAATAATCTATTAGCTGGCGTTGAAGATGGAAAGAAGCCATGCGTTGTCAGTATAAACGGTATGTCACGAATGTGACATATTAGGGAAGCTACATCGCATGGGAAGTATCCAAAGCCGTGAGCGTGGATTATGTCAGGGCTCTCACTTAATAGACTCTTGAAGAACCCCTTTAATATGGGATACTCTTTTACAAAACACAAGGCGTGAAAACGCTTCACCAGTATCCCATCATAATTCCCCTCTCCTACAACCACACCATTTAAGTACGTTGGCTTTGGATAGTGGGTTGCTAGGTCAGAGGTATATACAACTACTTCATGCCCTCGCTTGATTAGCCTCTTGCTTATCTGATATACATGCTCCTCTCCACCACCTATTGCTGGCTTAAAACGAAGAATGGCCATTACTATCTTCATTGTCTCCTATGCTCCATTAGCATCTTTAAAGTCTGATAGTTTAAGCGCGTTAGCTCTTTGAGGTAAAAGTGAAGTGGAGAAGAGGAGAGAAAGCGAATGGTTCGCCTCGCCATGTCAACAAGCGACAATTTGGAGACTAGATAGCGACTCGTCATTTGATCGCACTTTTGACAAACATAAGGCAACATCTCATAATTCCCTTGGGCCATCTCCCCCCTCAATCTCTGGTATTTCTCACCATTCCAAATATTGGTTAAGCGCTCCTCGCCGACTCTGCCAAGAACCGTCTCGGCATTTAGGTCTTTGCAACAAGGTATGACCTTTCCATCCCAAGTAATCCAAGTCGAAATCCAAAGCCAAGGGCATGGCTCAATTAGCCCGTACTTCAAATTAATGGGCGAAAGGTCTTCATTCACATGGCCACTCACGCTAGAGAACGGTGAGATGGAAACGAGGTCTACAATACCTGTCCATTTTTCGCGAAACTGGTTGACTTCCGCTAAATTGTCCTTACTCACTACGAGCTGAATGATTGTGTAAGGTTTACGTTTACCCTCAACCCTCTTTAGCTTAATGAAGTTGATGATGTTTGTACATGTTATGTCAAAAGATGCTCCTACCCTTAACCTTTCATATGTCTCTTTGCTTGCACCGTCGAAGCTGAATATGATAGCATCTAATCCTGATTTTATCAAATCTCTGCTAATAACCTCGTTGAGTAAGGTGGCATTTGTGAACAAGACCACTTCAACTCCCTTTCCCTTTAAAATGTTAATGATCTCGCCAATCTTTGGATGCAATAATGGTTCCCCCCAGCCCGATAGCACAACAAGTACATCCTCATCCTTCACTTCCTCGGCCACCTTTGAGACGAGGTGAAGGTCTACAAAGCCTTTATCCCGTTTTAACGCGCTCCTAGCACACATCCTACACCTTAAATTGCAGTGATTTGTAACCTCAATAGTTACCTCAAATGGCAGTCTTCGTGCCCTTCTCGTTTTTCTATAGAGAAAGTAACCTAAACTTAATCGATCAAGAAATCTACTCCACTTATTTAGGGCTCCAATCATGAACACCCCCTAAGTCTTTATCGCTAAGATGAACAACTCCCACAGGCTCCTACGGTTAAAGTATACATCCCAAAGCCTATCCAATGCCTTCCATAGCGGGAAGAGAAGTCTATTTAATATAGTAAATGGTCTTAGGCTGTAGGGAATATACGGGATGGCAATACCAGTTATGTCAAGAACCTGAATTCCAAATCTCCTTAATAATCTGGTCAACTCTAGGGGGGTGAATTCATGAATATGCTTCATTCCTCTTCTATTTTCTAACTTCTTTGTGAGCTTACAGGGGGGAAGAGGAATTCCTATCGGCTTCATAATCCGTAGGGCGTACAAAATTCTGGTTACCCTAGCGTCTGGGGTTGTTATGACAACCTTCCCCCCTCTTTGAAGAACTCTGCATACTTCATTAAGTGCCTTAACTGGATCCTCTAGATGCTCTAAAACGTCGTGAAGGATTATGCCATCAAAGCAACTATCCCTAAAAGGTAGGAAGTGGGCATCTGCTAGAACTACGTCTTTTTCCGTATGTTTCTTCGCAAACGTGAGAAAGGGAAGCCATAAATCTACTCCCACGATTCTGTCATAGTGGGCCAAGCTTTGTCCAAGCCCGCAACCTATATCGCATACCATTCTACAATTGTGTAGAAAAGAGCGAGTTAGAACTTGCTTCTTAATGAGGAAATAGCTCCGAGCACTCGTAGCCTTATTTATGTCGAGGTAGTAAGTCTCATGTAAGTCATAGCCATGAATCTCCGAGAGCACGATTTCATCAATTTCGTTGGCGTCCATTGGTCTCGCCCAGATTTCTGCTTCTATTTCGGATTGGGAGGAGTATCAGTAATGGTAAAGTAAGGAAGGAAACCATGAGCGATGCCATTTCCACCAACGAAAGCTCGCGGGAAATGAAAATGGTGTATGTACCCTTCGACGAGAGGTAGAGCGCTATGAAATTAGGTAAAGCTTTAAGTGGTTCAACTCTTTGACCATTCACCACCACCTTGAGCCCTGGCTCATAGTATGTTATTGGTACGTAGAGGAACGAGGGCCTATCGACATACACGGTAATCCCTACACCGTTTGGAAATTGCTCCAGCCACTCCAGCTTGAAATTCACGTGTTCTTTATCTGCCCAACTTCCATTCCAGTTCGCGAAGGGTATGGTGGCCAAATCGTTATCCTTGGAGAGGAAAATCGCTACCTTTGGATCGAAGTCCTCTCTCGACGCAATATCGTAGAACCTCTTCCATTCCTCTTCTCTGCTTTCGTCCATCACGAAAGCCTTAGGCGCAACGATCAGCGGATACCACTCCTTAAGCTTGAAGATGTGGATCTGTGGCGGTGACCATGAGTAGCGAGGGTCAGTAAAGTTGGCTACGAGTTCCACAAGCTTAGAGCTTCTTAAGTTCTGGTAAATAGTCCTTGATACGTTCAATGGGTAAACAGGTTCATGGCTGTCCACTATGACATACTTTACTCCAAGTATTCTAAGAACCCTCAATGTTTTATCGGCATTGTTGACCAAATCTCCCCATCCATAACCTCTCAGGCCCTGCCCACCAGAATTGGCTATGCTTTTAAAAATAAAGTAGTCGATCTCCTTGGGTCCAAAGGTCACGCCGTCGATGGTACCCCTCCTCGTGTATATTGGAAGGGCTGCCACCAAATGAGACCTTGGGACTTGCCACACCCTGAGTGTAGCGAGTTGCTCAGGGTCGCTCTTTACGTACTCATAAGCCCCCATGTATCTCACTACCGATGGGGGGTGGTAAACCCCACACGAAGTGGCTTCCAGCAACATGAGGCCCGCGATGATTGTCGTCACTAAGTACTTAAACTTCACAGTTTTGATAGAGCTGACGTAGAAGCCCATGAGAATGGGGAGGAGGAACGAGAGCAACATTATTCCGCGAGTACCGATGACTTCAATGGGCAACACTCCCAGAACCAAGAGAGATAGCAAGTAGGTCACAAGTATTATGATGGCGACGATCAAATATGTTAGCATCTTTCTATCCTTCTTAACGAAGAAGGGTGCCACCAAGCCAAAAGTAAAGGCTGTCAACCCCACAGGAGCCCACCCACAGGGTAGAAAGAGCATCCCAAGAGCCTCCTGAACTGGTGGTATCGGCGGGGTGGAGAGGAGGCTATAATCAAAAGGATACTTGAGGTAGTATATGGTCATGGGTATTATGAAGAAGGCTCCTATTGCTACAGCCAAAGGAATCGCTAATAAAGTTATGATGCTTATTTTCTTAGTAAGAATAAATCTAATACCGAGAAATATAAGTAGACAGAATACTAATGCGTAACCAAGGCCGTGATGGCTTAGAATAACGATAGCCAAGCTTAAAGCCGCAAGGGCCAAATTCATGAATTTTCCTCTTTCTCCGTCCAGCAACTTTTCCATATAAAGGAAAACCAATGGAACAAAAACAAGTGCTAGAGAATATGTAGGATTTCCTACATGAGTGACAGAAGATATCCTAAGAGGTATGAGAGTGTATGCAAGACAGCTGACCATTGATGCAAATTCGTTCTTTAAAACTTGCCTAGCACAGTAATACATCGCGATGGTGGATAGCGGGAAGGTCAATACTACTAGCCACTTGACACTCTCACTAGCCGCCACATTAAACAGAATGGACAGGAATGCAGCTCCGTAGTAAAAAAGTGGAGAATATGCTGTCAGATATGGGAACCCACAATATCGATAGGGATCCCAAGAGCCCCAAAATGGCCAATTAAGCTCCTTTATCTGCTTCGACAATAGCCATACTGGGTAGACATGCAACATGATGTCATTACCTACATTCGTCATTTCCTCATTGTAAAGGTACATGAGTGCAATTAAGGTGGCAATGAGTGGAGGTGTTAGCATGTGAAGAATCTTACGTATATACACGCTCATCTTCTCATCTCGCCTACGAATGCGCATTATCTTCCAATTAGCACGGCTCCTACGATGATCAGCACTACTCCAACCCACTCCTTCAGCGTCAACTTCTCACCTAGAACCATCGTACACGCCAATATCGTTGCTACCATGCTCAACGACAGGAAGAACCTTCCTGCCAGCACTCCCATCTCCCTCAAGACGGCGTAGCTCAGGAGCGACGCGACGAGGGCGGAGGCCAAGGCCAGCACGTACCACTTGTTGAGGGCGAGCCTTAGGAGGAAGTCGAGCGAGAGTTGCGGGTCCCCGACCTCCCTTACAGCGAACCCCCAGCATATGGCGTTGAGGGCTGACAAAAGGGCTATCAGCACCCCAAAAGCCCAAGTTAGCGAGCTCACCTTCCCCACCTCCGCCCAGCTCCTCACCTTTGCTCAACTCTTCGCTCTTGCCTCATGAGCTTGAAGAGGAAGACCACGTAGTCGAAGACCTCCTTTAAGCCTAGCTTGCTCCTACCCCTCCTCCTAGCCTCGAAGATGTATGGGACCTCCGCCACGCTCTCGTACCTCCCCCTCACCAAGACCTCGAGCAAGAGCTTGTAGCCGATGGGATTGAGCTCGACCCCCTCCACAACGCTCTTCTTGAACAGGAAGAAGCCCGACATAGGATCTTTGACCTTCCTCGTCTCGGGGAGGAGTGCGTGGGCTAGGAGCGTTGCCCCCCTCGACAGGAGCCTCCTCCAGAAACTCCACCCCCTCACGCCCCCGCCCTCGACGTACTTGGAGGCCACTACGACGTCGTGGCCCTCCCCCGCCCTCCCCAATAGCTTGGGCAGGAGCTCTGGTGGATGTTGTAAGTCTGCGTCCATTACGGCTATGAGCTCGTGCTTCGCCACCTTCATCCCCTCCAAGACGGCCGAGGCCAGCCCCATCTTCTTGGGCCTCCTGACAACCCTCACGTTCCCGTAGGCCCTCCCCAGCTCCTCAGCTACCTCGGCAGTGCCGTCGGGGCTGGAGTCGTCTACCACTATGACCTCGAAGTCCAGGCCCTTGAGGGAAGCCTCCACCCTCTCTATCAGCTCTCTTACGTTCTCGGCCTCGTTGTATGTGGGCACTATTATCGAGAGGCTCACACTAGAAAGTTGGTCGTGGGAGCGGATTTATGGGTTACCAAGGCTCGGGGGCCTGGCGACCTAAGATGTCGGTCGCAACATGTTAAGTTGCCAGGTCCGCTCGGGGGTTATCGAGCTCACTACCGACCATGGCCCATGATTTCGCGCTTTGAGCTTGAAGAACGGCAGGTCCAGTAGCTTCAGTTCATGGTCGTCGAAGGGCCTTTCCTCTGTGCTCTCCCCTTTCCACATCATCGGCACCCTTCTTCCACAACAATTCCTCGACCTCTTGGGGAAGGTGCTCCACGTCTCCCACTTGTTCGAGGGGTGTTAGCCTCAAACGGAGTGACACTCACCATCGCCTGACGTGGGCCCAAGGTAATACGGGTAATACGCCCCCAAGCCTTCAGAGAGCAAGGTGAGGGTAACACCATGCGCTGAATGCTAGGAAGCTTTAGCATCTACGTGAAATTCTTATATGTAATGACTGGTTAATACTGTGTGAATGAATCGCTACGTGTGAAGATTGAGAAGGTTAAATGTGGGTTGGTGATTTCGTTAATTCTCTTTATTGTGGGTGTTATCATAACACAGATTGGGAAACGCTGTATGGAAATCGCGTTGATGGAGAGGTCGGAAGTACCAAACCTTTGCTTTGAGCTTGGGAGTATGTTGATGAGCGTTGCGGGAATATTGAAAATTGTTAGTGTAGTTTGCGTGGTGTATTTCGGCTATAAGTACTTTAAGCTTAGGAGACAGATTGTTTAAAGTGAGAGGGGGTTCGTGGACTTACCCTTAACCTTTAGCTGAGTTTTCACCATGACCGATGTTGTTCTCGGGACATCGCTACCCCACAGGGCGGACGCTGAAGTGCACCTCACCTAGGACTCCCCATCAAATGTTAAATTGCTAAGTGCTAAAGCACTAAAGCCCCCTGTTAAAATGCTAAATGGCACTAAAAGCCGATGTGTTAAAAGAGGGGCATTTAGCATCATTGTTAAATGCTAAATTTAGCAACGCTTTCTCGTCGCTAAGATCGCTATCCCACTCGTCCTCGGAAAGCGGTATTGGGATTCCCTGGTCTCTGAGGGCCCTCTCACACCGTCTTCACATAGTCCCCAGCCCTTCTCCAGAGGCCAGGAGATCTCTACGTGGAGACCATCAGAGATCTGATCGTCTCTGCTCACAGAGATTCGGATTTTCTCTGAATGATGAGGCCCGGGCAGGCTCCTACCTGCTCCAGACTCTCGAGGGAGTAGGAGCCTCCCTAGGAGCCGTGACTTGAGAAGTGGCTGAGAATTCTCACCTGAGAACTTCTCAATCACTTCTCACATCAGTTCTCAAATCGAGTTCTCAAATAGTACATGCGATTGAGAGCTGGCTTGAGAGTTCGTTTGAGAACTGATTGAGAATCTGAGAGCTTATGCGAGAACCCCTTTATAGGGAAGAGCGTCTAGTGGCTTTGAACGCCTCTACTTCAAGCTGCTCTCGAGGAGAACCTCTCCGAGTAGAGCCTCGTTGCAACCCTTCCATAGGCCCTCAATATCAGCTGGTAGCAGCCCTTCAACCTCTCAGCCAAGCCCTCGTCGACCTCTGCCAGTTCGAGCTCCTCCAAGAGTCTCGACCCAAGCTCCTCAATCATCCCCACGAGCTCCCCTAGGCTCAGTTCCACTTGGTCGAGGAGCTCCTTGAAGTACCTCCTGAACCTCTCCCTATCTATCGCGCCCGAGAGGCCTAGCTCGTGTAGCTTCTCCACGTATCTATAGGCCTTGGGTCCTAGGTAGCACTTCCTCACCTCTTCCTCACCCTCCCCCCAACCTTCTCGTATCCCTCGTAGTGTACTGCCACGTAGTATGTCTGGCCACCCTTCCTCTGGGCCTCTATGTAGGAGAACTTCCCCCCGCACCTCGGGCAGACCTTCTCTTGAGCCTCCTATGACCGTTTCCCTTCAGTCGAGAGCCGCCGCCGCTTTCTTATGAAGAAATCAACAAATCGCTAACTCACGCTTTTTAATTGTGCAACTACGGTTATGTGATTGTGATGCTGATGGGTTAACGTCGCTGAGCATGACC
>Ga0209225_1003398_pt1 | contig 13301 bp, 8 predicted proteins | sample WasSprMetagenome_FD_184732 | JGI IMG/M metagenome (GOLD analysis project Ga0209225, IMG submission 184732) | Sulfidic aquatic microbial communities from Washburn Spring, Yellowstone National Park, USA - WS (SPAdes) (version 3) | ecosystem: Environmental > Aquatic > Thermal springs > Hot (42-90C)...
ACCGTATTCATTCCCCATCTATACATCATTAGACCGGTGACGATAGCCATAGGGATGATTCCGAAGGTGGGAATCACGATTTGGGGCGTTGTCTCCAAAGTTTTTGCCGAGGAGGCGGCGAAAACCGCTATCACGAGAACCAATGAAAGCCAGAGAAAGAGGGAGAAAACTAACTTGGTCGTTTTCCCCAGCACCTTTTCGGAGGTATCGGCAACGGAGCGACCATCATTGCGAATAGAGACCATCAGATTGGAAAAATCGTGAACTCCTCCGAGGAAAATAGAGCCGAAGATAATCCAGAGCACAGCGGGAAGCCATCCCCAGATGGCACAGGCGATGGCTGGTCCAAGGATGGGACCAGCTCCAGCAATGGCGGCGAAATGATGCCCAAATAAGACAAGCCAATGCTTCGCCGGCACATAATCTATTCCATCGTATTTATAATGAGCGGGTGTCGGTCTATTTGGGTCAACTTCAAACAGCCTCTCCAACAACCCACCATAAAAACGATAGCCCAATGCGAATAAAACTATCCCGATAGCGGATAAAAGAATGCCCGACATCTTATCCTACCTCTTCTTCAAGCCAATCTTTTCAAAGGGAATCGGCTTGAAGCCGATTTTCAAGGCGGGTGAGTCGGGACGGAGGCGAAAATCCCCCTTCTTCATATCAACGAACTTGGGGTCAACATCTACTAAATTGTCCTCAAAAGTTATATAGGGACGAGCGACCTCCTCCAAATCGAGCCATCTTCCTCCCCAACAGATGTTCCTCCTCACTATGTTGCCCTTCGGCTTCTCCGGCTCATCCTCCAAGATGTTCACCAATTGTGGATATCGCTCCTTCCAGGGTGATTCCTTATAGGGGACTTGTAAGAGCCTGGGCTTTAATGTATCGTCAATATGGTATCTCATCCAACCCATCGCCCTTGCGTCTATATGCACTGCGGGATTGCAATCTATGAAGATATTGTTCTCAACTATATTATCCCTCCCTCCACCTATGAATGCCGCATTCGTCACCCTCTGGAAGATATTTCCATAGATAGTCGTCCCGCAAAAGGCATCATCAAGATAAACTCCCACGCATCCCCGTCCCTCAAAGCCATTTATGTCTCTAAAAGAATTATATCTTATTATCGTCCCTCGCCAGGTCCAATCCCTGCCCGAATATATAGCACCCGCATCGTTTGATTCCATACATACCCGATAAATCTCGTTGAACTCCATAATGTGGTCGTTGCCGCTGAAGCCGAAGGCTTGATGAGGCGCGTCGTGGATGAGGTTGTGACGGGCGATATTCCCTACCCCATTGAGGGATATTGCGGGATTATACATCCTATGCCAGCGAGCGTAATTGTGGATGTGATTGTTTTCCGCCAAGTGCCTCGCCGGCGTAAGAGTTCTCCTATCGCCGCCGTTCAAGGATATACCGCCGCAACCAGTCTCGTATATCTCGCAATTAATAACCCTGTTCTCCTTCCCTCCATTTATGACCATTGCCCAGCCAAATACATTGCGAATAAGGCAATCGGAGATTTCAACATTCTCCCCACCCTCAATCCTTATCGCATCCCCCCTCGCCACCTCAAAAGTCAACCCCTTGAATATGACATTTGAAACATCCTTAATCTCCACAAGGTTAGGTATCAGGGAAACGAAAGCCTTCCCCTTATCCAAGGGCGATGGTGGATAGAAATAAAGAATGCCCGTCTCCCTGTCAAGATACCACTCTCCGGGTGAATCAAGTTCGCATAGGAGATTGTATCCATAAAACCACTGCCCCTTGCGATAGCCGTAGTAGTGATAGGGAGGCTCAACCTCTATCGTCTTATTCTGTGTATCAATAGACTTCACTTTCTGCCTTTGGTCAGACCAATCAAAATACCAATAACCCTCAAGCCAAGCATCCTTCTCATTAGCCCACCTGCTCACCCTATCATCCTCATAATGGAACTTCCCCTGGGAAACGACATCCCCAACATAAATGAATCCCTCATTAGGATAGCGGGCGAGGGTCATCGGCTTATCGTTGAAGAAAAGCTCCAATCCTCCTCCAGCGGGAGAGCCGAAATCGTTTACTCCGAGCTCCTTGAGATTTGCCTGATAAACCTTCCCACGAGCGTTTTCGGGAAGGCGAGAGAGTATTTTCTCATCCGTTACCAATTCCCAATCCCTTATCTCCCTTCCTCCAACTATCCTCACGCTTTCCCCTCCATAAGCTTGATAAACAACGGGAGCCTTAGCGTTTCCCGAATCCTCGCTCGTTAGCTGGAAGGGATGGGAGAGGATATATGTTCCCTTGCGAAAATAAACTATCACTCCTTTTTCGGGAAGGCGGTTCTGCTTCTTCAATTTCCTTATTTCGTCTCTTGCCCTCTCAAGCGTGGCGAAAGGTCCATCGGTTTTCCTTGAATTGGGAGCGGAAAGCCTGCCCGACCAGGAATCGTTGCCGGAAGGCGATACATAGAGGGCTAAATAACCCTTTGCCTGAGACAACGCGTCGCCTTCAGAAGCTATAAAGACAGCGAAAATAAAGGTTAAGGAGAGCAGAAGGGATATCTTCTATCACCGCCTTTTTTCTAAATTATCCAACCCATCCCAGAGAAGTCAACAAAATTTAAAAATAAAACCTGTGAAGAAAAGTTAGTTCAACTCGTTTATACTTTAAGAAAATCGTTTTACAACTAAATCCTTTAATCTTAAGATATGGCAAAGGAGGTTGATAGTTATGAAAGATGGAAGTTGTTCTGAGATTCCTCAAAGATGGTGGGAAGGAGGTCCATTGAGGATTATAGAGCTTGAGGAAGGCTATCATTTTAGGGAGAAGATGCAATTTCTCAGGGATTCAGGGGCAAATGCAGAACATCTCACTCGCTTCGCCGACCCCACAATCTTTCCCGGAGTAGCTTTCATTGATGACCGGGAACTTTTCCCGGGAGACAGGGTGACCCTTGAATCCCTGAAAGATTATCTATCGGAAGCACATAGCCAGGGCATAAGGGTAATCATTTATTACAATGTTCACGCTGTGGAGATATCCTATGCGAGGAAACACCCTGAATGGCAACAAATAAAGGAAGATGGCAATCCTATTGAGGATGTCTACGGCGTGGATTCCTCCTTCTGCATAAACAGCGGTTGGCGGGAGGAAGTATTCAACGCCCTAAGAATTCTCGCTTCCTACGACATCGATGGCGTATTTTTTGATGGACCGATATTCTTCGCCAATACCTGTTATTGTGAGAACTGTAGGAGACTTTTCAAGGAGAGATATGGAAAAGAGATTCCCTCCAAGACCCATTTATCGTCATCACGAGAGGAACGGGGTTGGAGGGAACTTATAGAGTTTCAGTCTGACAGCATCGCGAGATTCTTGCGAGATAGCAACGAAATATTGAAGAAGAACAACTCCGATATCCTCCTTTATATGAACGGCAATCCCCTCGCTCCCACTTGGGCAACTGGCAGAGATAACCGGAAGATTATAAAAGAAACGGATATCCTTGGAGCGGAAGGTGGTTTTCTCTATGGCGGATTGGAGGAGCCAATCTATAAACCGGGAGCAACCGCAAAGCTTTTGGAAACGCAAGCCGAGGGTAAGCCCACCGTCATTTTCGATGCAGCAAAGCAAGGTCCTTGGGCTTTCTCCATCCTTCCTCCCGGAGAGATAAGCCTGCTTTATAGCCAAACCATATCCCACGGCGCCCAGGTTTGGCTCGCCATTTGTAGCGACCCTTTAAAGCACCCTGAGGAAATGGCGGTCATCAAAAAGTTCAACAAATTGATAAAAGATAATCCCGAGCCGTTCTTCGCAACGAAATCCCTAGCCCGCATAGCCTTGGTTTGGCCCCAGAGGTCAAGCGATTATTATACTGGTTCATATGTCCCTCTTACAGATTTCACCAAGGAAGCAAAGCCGACGAAAGCCGGCGACCTCTGGAAGGAGTTCTTCGGTTTTTACGACGGATTATGCAGAAACCACTTTCCCTTTGATGTCATAGATGAAGAAGCTATAGGCAATCTGAATTCCACCCAATACGACCTCGTTATTTTACCAAATGTAACCTCTCTAAAAGAGGAGGAAATAAACGCTCTCAGGAAGTTTGTTGAAAATGGAGGAAATATCATCTCATCATTTGAGACATCGCTATACGACTACGGGGTGAAGAGGAAAAACTTCGCTTTGAAAGAGGTGTTTGGTGTAGAGGATGTAGGTGAGGTTTTCGGTCACCTCTGGTGGGATTATGTAGTCCCTACAAATAAAAATCACTTCTCTATTAAAAATATTGAGCAAGATTTCATATTCGCTCCCGTGTATGGCTTAAAAGTTGAGACGATAGCCCAACCTATTCTTTTCTTTTGCTATCCCCTGCCAGGTTGCTATGCTGGTAGACCAAGACATTCTCCTCATCCTTTCCTAATAGAAAACAGATATGGAAAAGGTTCATCTATATACATCGCTGGGACATTTGGTGAATCCCTCTATTCATTCCGTTTCCCTGAATATTACAAAATCCTCAAGAATCTTGTCTCAAACCTGAGCAAAAATATTATTACATTGGAGAATGCTCCCTCCTCCTTAGAAATCTCTTTAAGGGGCAAAGATAATCGCCTCTATCTCCACTTGATAAATTTCACCTCCGAGATGAAAAGACCCATCCAAAGAATCGTCCCCTGCTATGGTATTGAAATCAAGCTCGGGATAGAAAGGGAAATCAAAGGGATTCGCTCTCTTGTGAGAAACAGCCATTTGCCCTTCAAAGTTGAAGATGGAGAAACATCTTTCACGATTCCCGTAGTTGAAGATTATGATTTGATAGAAATGGAGGTTGCTGAATAAAGATGATGAACTTCTCCTTTCCTCGCCAAGCAAAAATCTTGCTTATCCCTTTCTTTTGCGATTTGCTTCTTTCCCAACAGGTTAATGTTGATTACCCTATCGGCTTCGTCTCCCATTATCCGCTTATCGTTCATCAGGATGAAAAAATTACCGAAACTGGCGCGAATGTCTGTATAGTGAGAGTCCCTTGGGCATTGATTGAGCCAGAGGAAGATAAATGGGATTTCTGCCTCCTTGATAAACAGCTTGAATGGGCAAAGAAAACGGGAATAAAACTCATCTGTTTGATGGAAGCTGGACCAGCCCACGCTGCGGGCGTCCGCTGGCTTGTGGAAAAACTGAAAAGCAATGGGGAAACGATGTGTTCAGCTAAAGGAGATGTAATAGATGACCCTTCCTATCAATCGGAAACCTACCGCTTCTACCTTTCCCGCTTCATCCGCAAGACGATTGACTATCTTTCCCATCACAAATACGCTGAATACATTTACGGCTACAGCAACGGCTGCGAATGGTGGCATCCATTACTTTTTTCTTATTCCAATTGCGATAAAAACGGCTTCAGAGATTGGCTGAGGGGAAAATATCGTTCCCTGAAAGAGCTAAACGATAGGTGGGGAACGAAATTCGGGGACTGGGCGGAAATCCAACCGCCCACACTCTATCCTTTTGGACTTGGAAGACATCCCCAAGGATGTTTCCTCCCTGCCAGTGCTTACTCCGACCTTTGTTGGGCAACAAGCGAGGGAAGCCGTATAGATGTCGAGCCGGGCGGAAAGCTAACTTTTGAACTTGAATTGAGCACGGAGAACTTGATAGGAGAGGCTTTCCTTGAAGTGGCTTGGCTTTCAAATGATAACCCTAAACCCTTTAAGTCCGATTGGAGCCCTCCCTTCACCAAATCAAACGGCAAGGGAATTATCAGATTCCCTCTCACCGTCCCTCCCTCTGCCTCTAAAGCCTGGCTTTTGATGAAGCTGATGGGAACGGGAAAAGTAGTTTTTCATTCTATCCACATATTTGACGAAGAAGGAAACGATTTAGCCCCCAATCCTTCCCTTGACCCCAGTTTGGGGAAATGGACATTCATAGCTTGGTCAGTTGGGCAGAAGGAAAACCTATCCTATCAATGGAAATCAAGAGGAGAAATGGTCATCACATACCAACCAAAGATTTCCCTAGAGGGAAACCCGAAATATCCACTTGCTATGATAGACGATTGGTTCAACTATCGTTTTGAGAGCTTCGCTAAATTCATAGATTGGATGGCGGAGGAATGCAAAATCGCAGACCCGACCCGCCCCGTGATAAGCTATCTTACCTTTGCCTTCGCAAATCCATTTGAATGGGATTATGCCCAGGATGTAGCTATTGCCCTTGATTATTGGGCTGAGAACGCCCAACATCAAACGATTCTTGGGATGCAGATAAATTCAGCCGAGGGAGATTTCGATTCCCTTACATCAGCGATTGACTTCGTTCGCCGCTTCAGAAAGCCGATTTGGGCTATTGACCTCCTTGACTTCACGAAAGGCATCTATCTGGGGGAAACAGGCTTGACGAGAACATCCCTCTCCGTTCTCCAACACGCCGGCTCCGAAAGCGGAATCCAATATTACTGCTGGTATGGAACACCTGATTACAATTACGCAGAGCTCGGGATAGACTCATTGAAAAGAATGATTGACACCGTTAAAAAGACCGCCTCGCTTCTTAAAGGTTACAAACCGATATGCGATGTAGCTCTCATTCAACCAAGAATGCCTCTCTATCCCTATCTCCCCCAACCTCCAAATGATTACGCCGATTTTATGGGATGGTACAAGCTTCTCGTAAGGGCAGGAATCTGTCCGGATATCTATACAATCCACGCCTTGGAAAGCGCAGATTTATCCTCTTACAAAGCCGTCATAATTCCAGACTGCGACTATATAACGCTAAAAGCCCTTAAAACTCTCAGAAAAGCCTCCCTTTCAGGGGTTAAATTGATTAGCTCGGGAAGATTTGCCCTCTACGATATGACCGGAAGGAAAATCGAGCCTACTTCTTTGCCCAAACTTAGCTATCGCATTGAGGAACCAATCGGGAAGGAGAGCTTGGGAGAAGTTTTCAGATTAAAAGACAAAGGAAACACGCCTCCCCGCCTTATCTGTAAACAAAACTTCCCCTCCTCTCGTATGTCAGAGATTGATAAATTATTGAAAATCCTCCAAAATTTCGGGATTAAGGCCCTATGCTTCCCCCAGAAGGATGTTCAATTAACCCTCGTGCCTTTTAAAAAGGACGAGCACACCATCGTCTTCGCCCTCCCTCAATCAGACTGGAGCGGAGAGATATCAATTGAGGGGAGATATCTTAAAATTGACAATCTCGGCTCTATCCTTAACATTCATCAGGAAAGGAAGTGAGCGAATATGTTGAAAAATTGGCTAAAGCCCGTCATTCCTCAACCTCTACTTGAGGGTTTAACGGAAAGCCTTGGTTGGCAAATCATCGGGGCTGATGGAGTTCCTGTAGATTGGGAATTGTTGAAGGAAGAGCGAGATGAAATGAGCTGGGATATCAAGCTAAAGGGGAAAGGAATTTGGAATGGGATTACAGCGGAGATGAAAATCCTCTTAAATCCGCAGTTCCATTCCGCTGTTATAAACATCTCATTAGAGAATACAGCAAAATTTTCCTCCCCTCCGATTTCCGCCATTCAACCCCTTTCCCTCCATTGGTCCAATCCAAATCATCCCATTTATCTTCGCTATATGGGCGGAGGTCTGACCTATGGCTTCTACCCCTCACCCGCCTTCAAGGAACACACTTTCCAACTTCTCAATTTCGCAAGCGAGCCTATGATGATAGAATCCGGTCCAGATGGTCGCTCTTCAAACAAATACCTCCCATTTTTAGCCTTTGCTATGAATGGAGCCGGCTTGATTTCCGCTATGGAATGGTCCGCTCAGTGGTATATGGGATTAACATATCCTTTCGTCTCCCTCATCGCGGGCATACCTGTATCCGGACTCGTATTGGATGGAAAGGAAACCCTTATCCTTCCTCCCTTACACCTTATTTTCTTCACGGGCGACCTTGATGAAGGAAGCAACGCCTTCCGAAGATACCTCTATAAATTCCATTGCCCCACATTGAACGGCAATCCACCCTTGCCGCCAGTCAGTTACGACCATTGGTTCGGCATACATTGCGATTACGATGAGGAGCTTCTTAAAAGGCAAGCCGACCGCTGCGCTGAATTGGGCGTAGAATATTTCGTCTTGGATGCTGGTTGGTATGCGGGATGCGGTCCGGGAGGTGAATTCTCCAGGGGTGTGGGAAATTGGCTCAGGATAGATGAGAAGAAATTCCCCTCGGGTATAGAGAGTTTAGCGGAATATGTTCGTTCAAAAGGGATGAAATTCGGGATGTGGTTTGAGGTGGAAAGGGCTCATAGGGAAAGCGATATAGTGAGGGAACATCCCGATTGGTTCATAGATATCGGCGAGGAATATCTTCATTTAAATCTTGCCAAGAAAGAGGCGCAGGATGGAATTATTGAGATAATAAGCCAATGGGTGAGAAAGCTTGATTTAAAATGGATTCGCTACGATTACAACATCGGACCAAAACCGTTCTGGGAGCATATTGATGAGACAGGAAAGATACAATTCAAGTATATGCAAGGTCTCTATCGGGTCTTGGATGAACTTATGAAAAGACATCCCGACCTCCTAATAGAATGCTGTGCCTCCGGAGGAAGGCGGATAGATTTGGGGACACTCAAGAGAGCCCATACAATCTGGATTTCCGACCATACAGAGGACCCGCATATCTGCAGATTTATGCAAAGCGGAGGCAACAGATTCCTTCCTGCTAATCTTTTGAACAGCGCCGTTCCAAATTATCTCAGCAGTAAAGAAAGGAAAATGACGATCGATTTCCTCTCCCGAATGGTGGGCGCCTTCTCCATAGATGGCGATGTCGCTTCTTGGAGCGAAGAGCAAAGCGCAGAGGTCAAGAATTTGATAAAGATATACAAAAGGATTCGCCATCTCTTGGTTCAGGATTTTCATCCCCTAACGCCTCAACCATGTAATCCAGACGAAGGCGAGGTCATCAGCTTCGTTTCCGAAGATAAAGAGGAATGCGTTATCTTCGCCTTCCGCATGCCCAACGAACCGATGAAGAGAAGGGTTGAATTGAGGGGAATCCTTCCGCATATGGACTATTATGTAAGGGATTTGCTTAACCCCGGAAAGCCCATAAATCTCGTTAAAGGCGATGCATTGATGAGAGAAGGTCTTGAATTGGACCTAACGCCGGATTGCGCTCTCTATTATTTATCAATTAAAGTCGGTGATTTTTAAATGAAATTCCTCATTCTCTCATCCAAAAGAATGATTTTGCTTTCCATCCCCTTCTTTTTTATGTCCTCCTTATCCTTTTCCGAAAGACCAGGGCTCAAGGCGAGCGATGTCGTCTTTATGTATTTCCCAAAGGACCCCAGCTTATATGATGTCTACTCGGGCACTGTCGTGGGCTGGGCGGGAAGAGCACCCTCAAGAAATGAAAACCATATCGCTTGGTTTAAGGGGATTGTGGAGGAAGCTCATCGCAGGGGGTTACTTTACTGCGGAAGCATTGATTTCGTCGTTGACTTCGGCGGCTTCATTGATTTCTGCCCTGATAATTTTATGGATTCCGTCTGTAGGGATTTGGATGGAAACCCCATAACCGTTCCCTGGCTTTGGGACCATAAGCACAAGGGACATACCGCCTACTGGTTCTGCACCAACAAGCCCCGATTATCAGAGATATCTAAAGGACCAAGTTGAAAGAGCTTGCCTTGCCCCCATCGACGGCTTGCATATAGACGATTGGCGCGGCACATCCGCTTGCTCCGCCTGGTTCGGCGGTTGCTTCTGTAAACATTGTAAGGAATCCTTCCGCCAGTGGCTGAAGAAGCATTTCTCAAAACAGGAATTAAAATCAATAAGAATAGATGATATTGACAACTTTGATATCCAATCGTTTCTTAAGAGCAAAGGAGTAACCGCTGAGAGCTGGCGGACGCAAAGGGCACAATTGCCCTTTGGGGAGTTGTATCAGAAATTTCAAACGGAGAAGATGCTGGAAGTCGTGAAATCCATTTTTGAATATGCGGAGAAGTTGAGAGGCAAACCCCTCCTTCGCAGCGTTAATGCAAGCGCCTCATCGCCCGAAGCCCTCGTCGTCTCCCCCTTAGTTGATTTCTTCTGTGGGGAAATGGACCACAATGCAAGTAGTGGTAGGGTCCCCATTGAACCCGCTTTCGTCTTTCGCCTCGTTGAGGGCTTAGGCAAAAGGCAATCCGCCACCGCCGGAGGCTATGATTGGGCCTGGGTAGCGGAAAATAATAAGCCGGGTCTTGTGAGAACCTGGATTGCCCAAGCTTACGCTTTCGGCAGCGTCTTTATGGTCCCCCACCATCAATGGTGCTATACGCAGGAGAAAAGCACCCATTGGTGGGAGGGCAAGCCATCCGAATTCGCCTTCCTTTACAAGTTCGTTCGTCAAAACGCAAATCTTTTTGACGATTATAAATCCCTTTCTGACATCGCCTTAGTTTACACCAACGATAATTTCTCCGATATCCAAAATGCGGGAATGGAATTGTTGAAAGAAAATATCCCCTTCAACATCATATTTGCTGAGCCGAGTTTGGGAGCAGGAATAAATAAGGGCGAGGTCTCAAAATACGAGCTTTTAATAGTTGGCAAGAATCCCCTACCAGAAAAAGTTAGGCAACAGTTAAGTTCCTTCAAGGGCGAGACGATTAAATGGAATGGTATGGAGGGCTTACCAAAAAACCTGCGAGAGGAAATCAAGGTTTCGGGGAGCGATAAAGTGAGGGTTTCCCTCCGCTATAAGCCGAAAGAGGCAAACGCTCCCGTTGTCTGCCATATCCTCAATCAGGATTACGATTTGGAGAAAGACGATGTGCGTCCTACAGATGTTGAGATATCAATAAGCCTAAAATTGCTTTCAAAAGCGCTCAAGAAAACTCCAAAGGAAGCGATAGTTTATATGCCTCAGCGTCCTGCGAAGAAAATCAATTTGCTCGTGGAACAAGATAGGGTGAGCTTCAGGATAGAGGGACTGGGGCTTTGGGCAATGGTTTCTTTAAAGTAAGCGCTTGAATTTGAGAAGACAATCCCTTTGTCATTGCTGGCATAGGTAAAAGTTTTTGAAACTGAGGAAGGATAAAGAGTAGAAATAGCGAATAAATTTTATAATTTGGAGTTATGAGAATGGTCCCAAAAGAGTGGAGGAGTCCGATAAAATATCGAAAACCTCTACCCATAGATGCGAGCCTTCCCGTAAGGGAGGCTTGGCAATCTCCCTTTTTGTTATTGCGAGGCTTTCCGAAGGGAAGCCGTGGCAATCTATTCTTTAATGGAATGTATCACAATCCCTCCTCCAAAAACGAGATTGCCACGCCTGAACGCTAAAGCGTTCAGGCTCGCAATGGCAAAAAGGTTAGCGTCGCTTTGCTCCTCGCAATGACAACGGGATAGGGAAAAAACCTCAAATTTTATGACATAAATAAAATATTGATTAAATTTCGGAATTTCCTTACAATGTAAATGGAGGTGTTTAAAAATGAAGCTCTCTCGCCTCTTTTACAGGCTCGCCAGAATGGCGAACGATTTCGAAGCCTTGAGCTCCGGCGACCCCTCAAGAATCGCCCGCAGAGGAATCAACAAAATAATCGGCAGGACAATCGGAAGAAATATCTATTTGAAAGGAAGCGGAGGAAGAAAGAGGAAGAGGATATTCTGATTTTCTAAAAATTTTTTTAAATTTGAGTTCTTCTAAAGGATTGACTTTTATGTCAAGAGAATATGTCGTTTTGCTCTTTCTTTTCCTCATTTTTCTCCCCCTAAATCTCTATCCCTCTGATTTTCTCATCGTAAAAGAGGGAAAGCCGATGGCTACAATCGTCGTTCCAAGAGAGATGAATCATTCCACCGCCTTCGCCGTCTGGGACTTCCGCTATCACATCCAGAAAATCACAGGCGTCCTCCTCCCAGTAGCCTTTGAAGATGAGAATGTTAAAGGTAACAAGATTTACATCGGTGAAAGCAAAGCCACGAGAAAGCTGGGGATAAAATCCGAGAACCTCAAGGAGCAAGAATACATCATCCGCTTCCATCCCGATTCGCTCGTCTTATTGGGTAGAGATGAGAAAATCCCCTTCTCCGATAACATCCGCATCTTGGGAGATATCGGCTGGGATGAGGGCAAGTTCGGAAAGGCTCTCTCCTTCTCGGGCAAGGGGACGCTTTGCATTGACGATTTCAATTTCAACGACGAAGAGGGTTCATTCGAAGTTTGGGTCTATTTGGAAGAGAAACCGTAGGAAGCGGGCGAAGGAACAATCATCCGTCTGGATGGGGCAAATCCCTGGACTTATCACATCATAGGAAGATGGGAGAAAAATCGCATTCGCTACATAACCTATGATGGCGAAAACGGACACTGCATTTTCTCCTCGGAGCTACCTCCCGGTTGGCACCATATACTTGCCACTTATAGCGCCCCTCAAAACAAGATGGAGCTTTTCATTGATGGTCAAAGCCAGGGGACAACGGATTACAAGAAAACAACCTGCAATGGCACAACCCTCCTCATAGGCGGTTTCCCCGATGTTAGCCAGAATAGGGTCGGCAACGCCTTCTCCGGCAGAATAGACGAAGTGCGTATCTCCAATATAATACGAAGCCCCGCCCTACCCGATAAACCTTACCAAGCTGATGCAAACACTCTCCTCCTTCTCCATTTAGACGAAGGCAAAGGGGTGCCTAAGGACGCAAGAGGGATTCGCTTGGAGCGTCCTATTAGCCCGCCCGATATGTTCGCCGAACAGGGAACATCCTACGCCGTGCACGATTTCCTTGAACGCTTCTGCGATGTCCGCTGGTATGGACCCAAGGAGGATATGATTTATTGTCCCCCAAAGAAGACCCTTGCGGTCAAACCCCAAAACATCCAGAGGAGACCGACATTCCTCTATCGTGGATTATGGCCTCCCTTCGCCTTCGGAATCGTCCAGACCCTCTGGGATAACCCAAGCCAAAGAGAGATGAACCTCTTCTGGGCAAGACATAAAGCTGGCGGAGAGAAATACGCCTGCAATCATTCCTTCTATGGCTATTATGACCGCTTCCTGAAAACCCATCCGGAGTTCTTCGCAAAGGGCTACGAGGGACAGCCTCCTCAAATGTGCTATTCCAATCCCGGCTTCATAGCTCAGGTTGTTCAGGATGCAAGGGACTACTTTGATGGGAAAGGAACCCATCCCGGCGCCTTTGCAGCGGGAGATTATTTCGCCCTCGTCCCAATGGACAACAATTTATGGTGTAAATGCGAGGAATGCCAGAGTCAATTAGACCCCGAGCGGAGAAACGATTTCTTCTCAAATGGATACG
>Ga0209225_1003403_pt1 | contig 13293 bp, 7 predicted proteins | sample WasSprMetagenome_FD_184732 | JGI IMG/M metagenome (GOLD analysis project Ga0209225, IMG submission 184732) | Sulfidic aquatic microbial communities from Washburn Spring, Yellowstone National Park, USA - WS (SPAdes) (version 3) | ecosystem: Environmental > Aquatic > Thermal springs > Hot (42-90C)...
CGATTATCTCTTCGCGGTAGAATGCTTCAGCGCCAAAGTGCACATTTATGATACGAGGAATGGCGAGAAGGTCGGTGAGATAACCCCCAAGGAGAGCGGATGGGTGGATTTTCCCGATGCGATAAGAGCGATTAAGAGGAAAAATGGCGAATATATAGTGTTCGTTGAGGAGGATTGGAAGAACAAAGTTCTCATTTATCGTTTGAAACTGCCATAAAGTGAATCGGGGATTTTCTTTTTCATTGCGAGGAGTCAACTTTTCTGTCATTGCGAGCCTTCTGCTTTGCAGAAGGCTCGCAATCTCGCATCTATTTCCACCCTTCCCCTTTTCTGTCATTGCGAGCCTGAATGCGTTAGCATTCAGGCGTGGCAATCTCGTTTCTATTGCAAGCCCTTTCCCTCTGTCATTGCGAGGAGCGTTAGCGACGAAGCAATCTCGATTTTAGGTGAAAATGTTTTTTTTAAAGAATTGAGATTGCCACGGCTTCCCTTACGGGAAGCCTCGCAATGACAGCTAGGGGGCATTGCATAATAAAGAGATTGCCACGCCCTACCGCAAGGCGGTAAGGCTCGCAATGACAAGCCTGTAGGCTTCCCTTACGGGAAGCCTCGCAATGACAGCTGTGGAACACTGCATAATAAAGGGATTGCCACGCCCGCCTTCGGCGGGCTCAAATCTATGGGTATAGGTTTTTGATGGGTTATTCGCCTTTTACTTTCTTATGGATTGCTTCTTAAATTTTCATTTTTAAAACCCTGGGATGACGAATCGGCTTGAGAAATTTTGAATTACACAATATGTCCTTCCTTTCCCAACACTTATAAAGAATTGGATTTTTAGCCAAATTATAATTTCCTCTCGTTATTTCCTATCCATTTCCAAAATCTTTACCCATCCCAGCAATGACAGCAGGTTTGGGCTCCCGAAGGGAGCCCTCGCAAGGGGTCAATCCTTAATTATCATCGTGCCCAAGCCCTTATCAGTGAATATCTCCATCAAGAGGGAATGGGGCAATCTCCCATCTATTATGTGAGCGCTTCTCACGCCGTTGAGAAGGGCTATCTTACAAGCCAATAGCTTCGGCTTCATCCCGCCTCCCACCTTCTCTATTATCCCATCCAAATCCCTAAAATCTATCACCGATATCAAGCTCTCCTCATCATCTTCCCTCTCCAAAACGCCCCTAACATCCGTCAAAATCAGAAGCTTCTCCGCTTTAATTGCCCCCGCTATATGTCCTGCAGCCGCATCAGCGTTCACATTCAATCCCTTACCCTCCTCATCCATCGCGATTGAGGAGATGACGGGAATGTATGAATCATCCATTAGCACATCCAATATGTGAGGGTCAACCCTCTCTATCTCCCCCACCTCCCCCAACCCTTCTTTTCTTTTAGCTATGAGAAAGCCGGCATCCTTCCCCGATATCCCCACAGCCTTCCCTCCCAGCTTCCAAAGCCTCGCCACTAAATCCTTGTTCGTCTTTCCCGTCAATACCATCTCCGCTATCTCCAGCGATTCCTCATCCGTTACCCTCTGCCCATCAACAAAAACGGGTTCCTTTCCCAATCTCTTCATCCATTCGCTTATCTCCTTTCCTCCTCCATGGACAAGGACAACTTTCATCCCCACATAATGGAGCAGGAGAACATCCCGCAACACCTCATCCCTTAGAGATGGGTCCTCCATAGCGGAACCCCCGTATTTTATCACAATCTTCTTCCCCCAAAAGCGTCTAATATAGGGAAGGGCTTCTATCAAGACCTCTGCTCTTTTCTTCAAATCCTCCATTTTTCCTCCTTAAGTCGTATATTCAGCGTTTATCTTTACATAATCATAGGATAAATCGCAAGTATAGACAATGGCGGATGAATTCCCTCGCTTCAGCTCTATCTCCACCTCTATCTCCCGATTTTCTTTCAGAAACTCTCGCACCTTCTCTTTATCGAATTTTATAATCACGCCATTTTCCGCAACCTTTTCTCCCGAGATGTAGATATCAACCTCTGGCGGTGTCTCAAAGGGAAAGTTTCCTATCGCGCATAAAATGCGACCCACATTGGGGTCAGCGCCGAAGAAAGCTGTTTTCACCAGAGGGGAAATCGCTATCCTCCTCCCCACTCCCCTTGCCTCCTCCTCGCTTCTCGCTCCCCTCACCTTTATCAAAATCAGCTTCGTCGCACCCTCTCCATCCCTCGCTATCATCTTCGCCAAATCAACACAGGCTTCATTCAAAGCCTGCTGGAAAGAGATGACATCATCCATCTCGCTCATCCCATTAGCTAAAAGGAAGACGGAATCGTTCGTTGATGTATCCCCATCAACGCTCAAGCAATGAAAGGAGACATCAACCGCTTTTTTGAGACATTCTTTGAGCTGATGGAATGGGAAATCCGCATCGGTTAAGAGGAAGACAAGCATCGTAGCCATTTGGGGATGAATCATCCCCGCCCCTTTCCCAATCCCCAATAGGAAAGCTTTCCCGCCATCCAATTCCCTCTCCACGATTTTCGGGAATGTATCGGTGGTCATAATAGCCTCAGCGAATTTGGGGAAGTTATCGGTGGATAATTGCTCCACCGCCTTTTTTATCCCCTCTCTGATTTTCTCCATTGGAAGCCTCTCCCCTATGACGCCAGTTGAGGCTACAAGCACTTCCTCTTCCCTTATCCCCAGCCTTCGCGCTACCTCCGCGCACATCTCCTCCGCATCGGAGATTCCTTCCTTCCCCGTTCCCGCATTAGCGTTTCCCGAGTTAACGACAAGCGCCCTTACTTTTTTGTCCATTTTTCCCTGCGAAACTATGACGGGAGCCGATTTGAAAGCGTTAGTCGTGAAAACGCCAGCCCAATTTGCGGGCTTTTCCGAATAGATGATGCCCAAATCGGGCTTCTCTTTCTTCAAACCGCAATTGACACCTGAGAACAGGAAACCCTTCGGAGGCATAGTAAAAAGAATTATAAATCCAAGGAAAAGATATGGAAAATCTAAAATTTTAATTTGGAAGAGCGAGCCAAGGATAAGCTATGACGGCTAACACGGGAGTAGAGTCAAAGTAATCGTAGGCGAAGGGCTTATCCTCAAACTCCGCCAAATATTTCCTCCAATCCTCCTTCTTGAATCTGTGGATAGCGATTAAATGGGCGTAGTCGTAAGCCCGCTGGGCGCTCTTCTCATAATATCTCCACCATCTCTCCCTCTCCAAAATGTGCCACAAATTGTAGACATCCTCCTTGGGAAGCCACCAAAGGGGAATGAAGGAGAACCAAGTGAACATCGTGTAGTCCCAGGGTATTTCTATCTTTATCTTGAAACTGTCCCACCTTATCTCTGAAACGATTTCATCTTCCCGGTATTCTCTTCTATGTCTATAAAGCTCCATAGCCCGAAAAGCATAGGAGGCTCTCGCAAAGAGCTCGTCCGCCAAATCCTTTCTTCCCACCATATTGAAGATATGATATAGGCTCGCATAGGCGAGATAACCACCAACGGTTGATTCAACTATTATATGAAGGTAATTGGGACCAGGAGAAGCGTAGGCGCTTCCCGTCCAATCGTAGGCGAGAGGCAAGGTTTTGGTTAACTGAATTGCCTTGTCAAGTATTTGGGAGATATATTTTCTATCAACGAGCTGAGCGTAAGCGGCGGTAGGATAGAGGAGAGTGGAGGTTATCTCGGGATAGTCAACTTGAGGAATTGAGGGCGGCGGTTCGGGAAACCAATATATACCCGATTTCTCATCTCTCTCCAACCTCCCCCACCAGTAATCCAAGCATTTTCTCACAGCCTCTGCCACATTCTCTTTTAGGGGAGATGGAAGGATTGGATAAAGCTGAACGAGGGCGGAAGCGGTGAGACCGTCATAGAAGGGACGCCCGCGTGAGAAGGAAAATGTTCCATCGGGGTTTTGATGTCTCAAAATCTCCCTCAAATGATTCTCAACGATTTCCTGCTTCTCCCTCTGAAGCGAGGGGAATTTCACAGTGAGCGAATTGATATTCTCCGGTATGGGAAGATAAACCCTTGCGCTTTCTCCCTCTATATAACCCACATCGCCGAGCAAGGAGGGAATGGTGAAGGAGGGTTTAGCCATTTCGCTGATAGTTGGCGGGATGGGGAGGATTTTGAAGGGATTGATGGGAAACTCTCCTTTCTCATTCTTGAAAACGGCTTGATATTGAACGAAGGCGCCCTTGCTATCTCTTCCGAACTTCGTTTCAATTTTTTCGGGAGGTGAGAAGCAAGAACGCCATAGGCTCTCAATCACTTCATTTTTAATCGCTTTGTAATCCGATGGCAAAATGGCATAATAAATAGGTGGTAGCTGATATTTTCTGCCGGGTTGGAGGGAATTGGTGAATGATATGCGGATTTCCTGTTCGTTTTTGAAGATTGAGAGGGGCGGATGGGTGAAGAATAGAAGATATGTTGCCGGTTCGGATGAATGGAAGGCTACATAGCCTTTCTCCAGCTTGCTTCCCGGCGCCAAAATATAACCTTCCTTTATCTCTTTGAATTCCCCATCCGGAAGTATCCAGTTAGAGGGAGCGGTCATATTAGCCCAAGGGTAACCTGTGAGGACATATTGGATATGGAGATTTCTCTTCGGTTCTATCTCCGCCCAAAAACGAAGGTAGGGATAGCCAAGCCAAATCTCGCAGAAGGTCCTCGCGTCGAGGTCAGGGGTAGAGGCGCTCTTAGCAACGATGATATGATTTTCATCAGCCTCTATTATCTCCGTGCCATCCTTTGGGTCGGGGAAAAGGGGATAGAGATATTGGTCATCTATTAGGAGGGTGAGAAAGCCGGCGTAGATTGATTTGCCGAAAGCGTCGTCTGCTCGTTGAGGGAGGATGGCGAAGACCTTGAATCCCCTTTCCACATATACCGCATAATGGATGTTCCAGATATATCCCTCCCTTTGGGAAATGACCTGGGAGAATCTGCCGAGCTTCGGCTCGGGCAAGGATAGAGAGGAAAAGAGAGACAAGAGAAAAATAGCGAGAAATTTCCTCTTCATCATCTTATCAGCTCCTCCTTTTTACATTCCATCAAAGTTAGAAACTCCCAAATTCAAGAGGATAACATCTAAAATCCTCCTCTTCTTCTCCATATTTTCCTTCGTATCGGGAGCGGAGATGTTCAGCTGGTTCAGAACGAACCCTCCCTTCCCTCTAGGATATCGCACCAATCCTCCCACATTATCCAGCGGATAAACCCTCCCTTTATACCAATCGGGAAGCTCCCTTATAATCCTCACATTATCTATTCCAACAAGGGGCATATTCTGATGCTTCCTCACGCTTCTCACTATGAACGATATGCTTTCCTTCGCCTCTTTCCCCTCCAAACTTATCCATTTCGGCGCCATAGCATCGGGAAGCTCCGTCACCAACACCTTCTTCCCATCTATTTGAATCTCCAAATCCTTTATCGTATCGTAATAAGCATTGTTCCAAATCTCTATACCCTTAATTTTCGCAGGAACGGGCAATCGGAAAGTGAAGGGAGGCGAGTCCTCAGGACCCCAATCTCCATACCATATCTGATAGATATAGCGCCAGAAATCGTGCCCCGTCATTCCGTTCACCAAATTGAAGGGGTCGTGGTCATCCTTAGTCGGACGATATGGTCCCTCTGGCTGATTGGGAAGCTTGCAGAAAGGCGCTATATCCTCACCATCAACGCAATAAGTGTATACATTTTGCGAGAGCCACTTGTCCCCGAACATTATCTCCTCATCCGTATACTGGAGGACATCGCAATTCCCCAATCCCTCGTTCAATGGGTCCCGGTTCAGAGAAACCCTCTCCAAACGAAACTCCCTTATGAGATGCTTCGTGCCAAGCAGTTTGTTGAAATCATCCAAACCGTCTGGTGTCAACCCCCAAAGCATTATCCAACCGCCCTTGTTCAGGAAATCATCAACTTTCCCCTTATTGGCAAGGAGCTCTCCCAACCTATTCTTATCAGCCTCAACGATTAGAACAGCCGAAGACTGCGATAGCGCCTCGCTCAGGCTCTCAACCTCCTCTATCTTATATCCATTTGATTTGAAGAAATTCAACTTTTCCTCAGAAACATAAGCGAGAAGCCTTTTCTCCGGCGGTTGATATGAATCAGCGTATTTTATGAGATTCGCAAAGAGAATTTGAGCGGAAGGCTCGATATCCAACTTCTCCCCAATTTTGAGCTGTGATGCTAATAACACTCCCTTCCCAAGCGGTATCTCAAGGAGGCTCGCGAAGTCCAACCCCGGACCGCACACGACCAAAGCGCGCGCCTTTCCCGCTGGCTTCTCCCAAACGAACTCCGCCGTGGGAGAATCTCCCGCCCAGCAGGAGAAATCCTCCTGCTCCAAATTGGAAAATATCTGGGAAAAGGCGCCAAGGGGGAAATTATAGCTCGCTTTATGCTGGGTTGGCTTCAAATTCAGCGAGCCAATCATCTTGATTGGATTCCTCTGCTCAAGACAAATGACCCTAACCCCTTTCGCCACCAAATTAGAGAGAAAATCGGCATTCGCCATATCGGAGGATAGGGAATTGGGAGATATTATCAAAATTGAGGGAAAGCTTTTAACCTCTTCAAGAGAGCCTATTGGCTTGGGAGAAATCCCCAACTTTTTTAAATAATCAACCAACTTGTTGTCAATGGGGAAGACATAGAGAGGATGTTTGATGGAGACGCCCTTAAGAGGAGGGAAGATGGAAAGAAGCTTTACATCTTGAAAACCTTTCTCTCCTCCCCGGCTGACGCTGAGGGTCAATTTCGCCGTCGTTTTCTTATCCACTTTGGGCAAGCTAAACGATATCTTAATCTCCTCGCCGAAACCGGGCTCCATATTCAAGCTCTTCTCCTCGCCCGTTATCCTCTTATCCCCTATCTGAACCTGCCAGGAGAACTTTATCGGCTTTGAGGAGAGCGTGTCATTGAAAACCTTGACCGTTCTCACCACCTTATCTCCCGAGAAGAACCTCCAATTCTGCTCCCTGACGAAAACCGCTAAGGGGGAAAGAGTCCTCCAGCATTCGGGGAAATCGTCCATCCCCATCCAAGGACAGAGGATGGCTACATCGTTCCAGCGATACGCCTCCAACAGCAAATTGACGAATTTGGCATATGCTCGCTTGGCATAGTAGCGTCCTTCAAAGACCTTATCTCCGCCTATCCAGGCGTGGTCGGCGTTTTTGCCAGAGAAAAATGTCATCTCGCCCATCGCCAATGGTCTCTTCCTATCCCAATTCCAACCCATCTCCTCCACATATCTATCGAATTTCAGTTCATAGGCTCCCTCGGGATATTCATCCCACTGGGCTTCGGGATAATGGAGGCAATTTATATCGGCGCTCTGGTCCCTCAAAGCGCCGCTTCCATCAAGGAAGGATGGGCGTGTGGGGTCGTAGGTCTTCGCCACCTCAATCAATCCCTTGAGCTCGTTCTCCACCTTATCCATTATATGCCTGTAAGCGAGACGCCCATTTATGAAGCCTATCTCGTTTTCAAGGCTATAAAAGAAGATAGATGGATGATTGCGATAGGCAAGGACAACCTGCTGAATGTGCTCGCGGAAGTTCTCCCATACGAGGGGATTTGATAGGTCGTAATTTATGAACATCCCATCTATCATCGTTGATAGGCGTCCGGGAATGCCATGAGCATCAGTCCAATCAAGCTGATACCTGCGAGGACCAAAGAATCGCCTCAACCTGAGGTCCTCGCTGAATCTCTCAAACCTGTTGTTTCCCTTCTTGAAATGCTCCAGCATCTCCTCCGGCATCCTCCCCTTCAAACCATCAAGCAGATTCCAGAAATTGTATCGCAAACCGTTAACCCTGATATAAATCCCATCTATCGTTATCTCTCGGAAGCCGAAAGTAGTCTCCAATTCATCAATTAAATTTCCCTCCCCTAACAATCTCGTGCGAAGACGATAGAGATTTGCTGGGTCATCGCCCGGCCACCATAGCTTCGCATCCTTCCATTCCGATGTGATTTGACTTTCAACGGAACCCTTGGGAGGAATCTCTATGCTTTGAGCGGGAAATCTCTTCTCTATTTCCTTCGTTTTATCAAAGACCGCTTCCGATTCGATGGAGATTCGTTTTAGGGTATCAGCATTGCTCTTCAATCTCAGCTCAGCCGTGATTTTCCCCTCTTTAACGCTCGTCTTTATGAACACATCGTCAACATAAACCTCACCCGCAACGATGAGGGAAACGGGGTCAGTTATTCCGCATTCAGTTCCATCAGCATCTCCCTTCGTGGAGGGATAAATCGGAGCGACGAAACGGATGCTTCCGAAATTCTGAATGGGGATATTTCTCATCCTATTCAAAGACGATTTGTGGAATTGGGAATCTATGGCATACCAAGCGTCTTTAATGCCTATCAATATTTCATTCACTTCACCCGGCTTGACTGCCTTCGTGATATCCATCCTCCAGGGAACGCGCGTGCTCTTATGCCAACCGATGAAGACTCCGTTCACGATAACCGAGGCTATCCAATTCGTCCCCGAGAAATCCAAAATGAAGCTCTTTCCCGATAGCTCCTTGGGTATCTCCACTTTACAGCGATACCAAACTCTATGCGCCATATTCAAAGCGGGATGGGAATGGAGATTTGAAGGGACATTTATGCCACGCCAATGGGGTTGGGGTGGAAGCTCTCGAAGAGGTTCATAAGTTCCCTTATCCATATCCAAATCGTCGTATCTACAAACCTGCCACAATCCATTTAGGGAAAGCTCTCCTCTTTTCCCTTCCTTTATCCTATCCAAAGTCTCGTCGGAGAAACGAAAGATATTTCCCCTTGCCTTGATATCCAACTTGCCGTTAGGTTCCTCGCCCGGCTTCAAGTTCCCATCGGGAACCCAATCCCCCTTCACGAACGCTATCGCATCTATGGCGAGGAGGAAGCGTCCATCGGGACCGGGACGATTGGCAACCATCGTCAATCTATGACTGCCTCTTGAAAGGAAAACCTCCCCTCCCTTGAACCAAGCCACCTCATACCAGGGACCCAACTCGGTCAGATTTGTGGTTAAATCATCCGATTTTATCTCTCGCTTCTCCCCCTCATCTATCTGCCAAATAAGGGGAGCCCTGACGAATTCATAGCCCAGCCTAATCCAAAAATTGTAATTCCCCTCTTCCTCAACTTGAAAGACATAGACGAGACGCAACCCCTCTCCCAATTTGCCCGCCGAGACATCCTCCTTGCTCAGCGTTTTCACCAGCCAAGCCCCCTCGCTCAATACATCGCTGACTTTAGCAACATCAAACTGCTGATTCGCCTCGCTCGGCTTCTCTCCCTCAAGCCAGACAAATGCCCGGGGATAGGCGGAAATAGTTAAGACAAGGAAAAGAAAAATAAAAATCTTTTTGAGAAACGACATTCTCGGCACCTCCGTTGAAATTTTAGCGATTGAAAGGGATTTTAAACAAGCATAGAATTTACTCTATGACGCAGAAGGAAAGGATTATCTCCGCTTTCAAGAGCACTCCCGATAGGACGCCAATCTTTGAGAGGGAGGTCAAGTCTCCCAGCCTGAGGGAGATCTTGGGCAAGCCCTCCGCGGTTGACGATTTCCCCTATAGAATGGAATTCCTTGAAGCGGGAGATTGGGAGGGATTGATTGAGGAGATGGCGGAGGATGCAGTCAAGGTGGCGGAGATTTGCGGATTTGATATGGTCAGGCTCGGCTTGAATGTACCCAAAGATTACGAGCGCCCAAAGAGAATCGGCGATTACCTCTGGGAGGTGGAAGGCGGTTTCATAAAGTATTGTCCTGAATCCGATATGGATACCTTCATCCCGAAGATAAAGAGGGAAAACGAGGAAGAGGAGATGAGGAAATGGCTCTTAAAGGGGGAATTTCAGCCACCGAAGTTCGGAGATGACCAGTTTGAGTTCTTCAGAAGAGCGAAGAGGAAGATGAGGGAAAAGGGATTGGATTTAGCAATTATGTGTTCACTTTACACATTTCCCGTCGCCGTCCTTCCCTCCTATATGCTGGAATGGTTCATAACCGAGCCGGAGCTTTTGGCGGAATATTGTAGGAGGCAAGCCCTATGGGCAATGGAGTTGGGAAGGAGATTGATAGAAGAGGGCGCGGATGTGATAGGGATAGGCGGCGACTTGGCGAGCGATAAAGGTCCCTTGATTTCCCCTTCCTGCTACAGGAAAGTCCTCCTTCCCGCCGTGAGGATGCTTTCAGATTACCTTCATTCCCTTGGAGCGCTTGTCATTCACGCCTCCGATGGCAATCTCTGGACCATAATTGACGATTTCCTTCTGGGAGCGGGAGTTGATGGCTACGAGGAGATAGATAAGGCGGCGGGTATGGAGATACCACTTTTGAGGGAAAGGTTCGGAGATAGGATAACATTGGTGGGGAATGTTGATTGCAGATGGCTATTAACTCTGGGAACGCCAAGGGAGGTGAAGGAAGCGGTGAAGAGGTGTCTGGATGAGGGTGGAGGGAAAAGGCATATCTTGATGACGAGCAATGTCATCCATAGAGGAGTTAAGTCGGAAAACTTCATCGCTTACCTGGAGGCTTACAGGGAATATTACGCCCTTTGATGCTTTGAAATTGCTCCAAGTTTGCAAATCATTAATTCGTTGACAATTTAAGGGTTTGCTTGGGGAGGAAGATATAGATATAGAGGAAGAGCAGGAGGAAATATAGGAGGTTGTAAGGGAGCTGGAGTAAAGCGGTCGGAAGCGTATAAGGCAGTTCCACACCCAGATGATATTGGGAAAATGCCGAGCCGATAAAAGATAGAACCAAATAAACGAGCAAAACGATTAGGAAGGTCTGCTTTGGCCTTTTGCTGAAGGGGATATGCTCAAAGGAGAACAGAACTCCTCCTCCGATGATTGAAGAGATAAGAAAAGGGAGAAAGAGCTGGGAATAGAGGGAGAAAAATCCTTGAAAGACCAATCTCGGACTGCCCATAGCGATATCGCAGAGAAGGTCAGTGAGAAAGTCAAAAATCGCGGAGATAAAGAGAAAAACGAAGAAGGCGATGAGGAAAAGGGGAAATCCTTTGAGCCGCATCCTCCTCCGAATCAGGCTATAGAGGAAAACTATCCAAAAGTATTCCACTATGCTATCTAAAAAGCCGAAGCGATAGGTGGATGATCTTGGTGTTTCCATTTTCGTGGGAGGTCCGAGGATTTTCCTCACCTCTTCCTGCTTCATCCCCATTTTCAATCCGAGGGGAAGGGCAGGATTTCCACCACTAAAAAATATCGTATCCAGCCGCTCGTCCTTAAATATTAACCCAATAAGTCCCCTTTTCCCCCTGTTATATTCCACTACAGTAAGCACGGTTTTCTTTCCCGAGTATCCCTCCTCTCTTCTCATCTTCCCTATTCTACTCGGCTTCCCCAATTTCCTTATGACATCCTCTAATGTGTCATCCGCCCTTATACCCATAATCTCAACATTTCCCTTCGGTGAAAAATCTATCGCTTTCATCCTCCCTTTCATATTGAATATAACTCCGCTAACTCCGTAAGGCGTCTTCCTTCCTCCATAATCCCAGTATTCACTATAACTCACAAAATATTTATTGTAGAGATAATGTAAACCCAACATCATAACCGTTAGGATTATCACGAGATAAATTACGAGCTTTAGCTTCATATTTCCTCTCCTCCCGAGAAAGTTTTCTGAATCTTCTCCTTAAATCTTGAAAAAGAGCTTTTGAGGCGAAATTTAAGGGGAACCTTCGGCGTGGAGATAGAAAGCAAGGGCGGACAAAGAAGATAAAACCAAATCGCAAATAAAGCTACTCCAACGAGGGAAGCGAGAACTTTAAAAGGATTCAAATCGGTTGTTTGGTTGAGAAATATGCCCTCGTGGGAATAAATGACGAAGGGGAAGCGAGGATAGATTAGCAAGAAGAAGGATAGGAAGAGAACGATTGCAATCGCCTTCTTGTTCCATTTCCAGCGACTTGGAAGATAGGTGAGAAGGGTCAACCAGCCTGCAAAGAAGAGCTCGGAATAAAAATTGGTGCATAAGCTCGTGGGCAAACCATCTATCACTTCCCTTATCCCTTTTGAGAGGTAAGCAGTATAGAAACCCTTTTGCCCATTTCCCAACTCCCTCAATATGTGAAACACGCTCTCAAAGAAAAGTGAAACGAATATCGCTACGGGAAGAGATAAAAGGAAAAGTCCATACCGTCTGAGTTTATCCTTCCTCCGATAGAGAAAGCTGAATAAGAACACCGTCCAAAAAGTGGTCAAAATAACGGATAACTTGCTCAAATCAAATGGAGGGACTTTCTCACTGGAACCATCAATTGAGGTTAAATTGTCCGAGAGAGGAGGATAAGGTCTGTAAATTTCCTCTATCTCCTGCATCTTCATCCCCATCCTAACTCCATCCGGCAGACGGGGATGCCCACCGTGAAATTGAATGAACCCGAGTTTATCGTTGCTTAAACCAATCACAATCAATCCACCATTTCTGCGATAAAACAGATAAGAGCCCTTTACTCCCTTTTCCAAGAGCTCCTCAATCTCTTTCAATTCCTCCGAATGCCTTTTACCGTATAATTTCCTCGTTATGCTGCCCTCCGCATAGCTCGGCTTCCCCAATTTCCTTTTTATTCCCTCAAGCGATTCGTCCTTCCTTAAACCGAGAATTTCCCCTCCTTCTCTTAATGAATAAATCGCATCAATCAACCTTTTATCGCTGTTGAAAGTTAATCGTAAAAAATATTTTGGGAGCGCGTAATTCACAACATAAAATTCTTTTACCCTCAGATACATAACAAAAATGAAAAACAAGAAGAAAAAGAAGAGCGTGAAAATAATAGCACATTTCACTGCTATATTTCTCGCCTTCATCTATCCCTCGTCTAAAGTATAAACGAAAATCAATTATAACGCAATAATCAATTCAGTTGCCGAAGAGCCGGAAGCCCCTCGTTCCCACGAAGGCATCTATGAGAAGCCAGAAACCGAGCATCAGGAAATCGCCCATTATGAAGCCGAGGAAGAAGAGCCTCGCACTCCTGTAAAGCTTCAATCCGCCCACTTTTGTGATTGCATAATTGAAAAAGGAACCAAGGAAGAGAGAAAACCACATATAATTGGTTGCCCAAATCGTGCTCGTGACATAGCCTATGGGATGGAATCTCCACCACAGAAATCGCCAGCGCATTGAGAAGAGGAATATCGTGAAGGCAAAGGCGAAAACCATCATCAATACCCTTATAGGCAATATCTTCTCGGGATGGTCGGTCACAGAAACGAGCTCCATAAAA
>Ga0209225_1003407_pt1 | contig 13279 bp, 10 predicted proteins | sample WasSprMetagenome_FD_184732 | JGI IMG/M metagenome (GOLD analysis project Ga0209225, IMG submission 184732) | Sulfidic aquatic microbial communities from Washburn Spring, Yellowstone National Park, USA - WS (SPAdes) (version 3) | ecosystem: Environmental > Aquatic > Thermal springs > Hot (42-90C)...
GAGAGGCCGGTATACTTGACCGGGCTATACGACCGGGGCTCACCGCGCCGAGGAAACGGGGGGTTATGAGCTTTGTGGGGGGAGGGGTGAGCTTTCCACTAGCTCTAGTAACCTACGGGAAAAGGGATGAATTCGAGTTTATTTTCTCCCGATGAACTTCCTGAGAGCGCGCATGTGACAAACCAAATGCTTAGTTTCGCTTTCCGTTATCCGTTTTTCTGTCCTCCTAGGTAGTGCGCGGCTTAATTTACTGGGAGCCGGTCGATTTCTGAGATTCACTAACCTTAGATCCGATACTAGTAAGAGAATACAGCGCTAGAAGGAACATTCCAGCTAGCAAGAAGGCAAGCGAAAACACTATAAAATACCTATAGGGGAAGTCTACGTAAACACCATGTATATATATTACTAACACATTTGTTCTATTTGTATATAAAATAATAAGGTAACTATCATAAGGAGGACTAAAAGTTATACTTTCAGGTAAACTATATAGTTCCAAATTTGTTAAACTGTTATTCTTTAAATTATGAATTTGAATATTTATCTTCGATTTTTGATTTAAGTTATACAAAGTAATATTTATATATTTACAAATGTAAATCTTAGAGGCATCGAAATTTACATTATATAAAAAAATTTCCAAGTTTGCTATATACTTACCGCTCACCGTTAAAGTGCCATGGTGTTCGAATGGAACCTCATGATATGTCGAGCTTATGATTGCTGTAAGAACCGATAGTAAAAGCAGAAAAAGAGAGGTTGCAAACATCGCAGTGCCTGACCGGCAATTAGCTTTCATTGTAGGAGAGTGTACCTTTCAGATCCAATTAAAGATTATTGGCATGATCGAGAATGAAAGTCGTTTCCGTTTACACGCACGTTTCTCTTAGCGGCGTTGCTCATCGTTACATCCTCGTACTTCAGGAGACAAAACAAGAGGCAAAATATTTAAATAGTACATTTCTTCAGCTCTCTGAAAGAGATGAAGCCGAAAATCCTACCTTTCCTGGTAGTGGTGGTGTTAATCATTGCAATGCTGCCTCCTCTGCAGGCTCAGCCGGCTAAAGGCCCCGCAGTTGACAAGATCGTAGCTGTAAGAGTCCCTATCGAGCAGGTACCAGATGCTATAAAGTCTGGCATGATTGATCTGTACATCTACAGTTTGCGCCCTGCACAGGCGCAGCAGCTAAAGAATATTCCCGAGGCTAAGCTCTTCACATCACCAGCCGGTTTAATCGATCTAATCCTTAACCCAGCGCCCATTGCAGTGGAAAAACTGGAAGGCAACTTAACAGCCACAGAAGCTGCCACGCGACTAAATGTTCCTGCCGCCGCTATCGTGGGTCTACGCGTCGAAAAGAATGAGACAACCGGAAAAACGTACACTATCGTTGAACTCGGTGCAAAACCAGGCAAAGGTATCAACCCCTTCGCTTTCAAGCAGGTGCGACTGGCAATGAACCATATCGTCGACAGGGAGACCATCGTTAACACTATTTTGAAGGGGTTTGGCGTACCAATGTACACCTTCCTAAGCTACTACGACCCAGATTACATGACCATTGTGGATATAGTGGAGAAGTACTCTGACTACTTCAAGTATGATCCAAGGTTAGCGGATCAAATGATCTCTGAAGTTTTGACTAGCGTGGGAGCAGTAAAAAGCGAAGGAAAATGGCTCTACGATGGAAAACCGATAACCATAAAGTTTATAATCAGAGTAGAAGATGAAAGAAAAGATATAGGGCTTATGGTATCAACAGAATTGAAAAAACTCGGTTTCGATGTAAGCGAGCTTCTCATGACATTCGCTGACGCAATTGATATCCTTTACGGCACCGACCCGGCCGAATTCCGGTGGCACATTTATACTGAAGGCTGGGGCAAAGGCGGTATTGACAAGTACGATTCTAGTACCATAGCGCAATTTGGCGCCCCGTGGGTAGGCTACATGCCAGGCTGGGGTGAGCCAACTTTCTGGAACTACGCGAATAGCACCATTGATGATCTGACCCAGCGCATTTATGCTGCTCAGTACAAGGACAAGAAGGAAAGGGATGAACTGTATAGGAAAGCGACGGAGATGATCATGCAAGAAGGAATGAGAGTTTGGATCGCCACAAGGCTTGATACTCACGTGGCACGTACTAACGTTAAAGGGCTTACGATGGATCTAGGGGCTGGACTCAGAGGAATCTGGAACTTAAGGGAAGCGTACATCGAAGGGAGGAATGAGCTGAAAGTTGGTCACCTGTGGGTTTGGACAGCGATGTCTGCCTGGAATACATGGGGAGGTTTCTCAGATGTATACAGCACTGACTTCATGAGGGCGACAACGGACCCAGCTATGTGGTCTCATCCGTTTAGCGGGCTCCCCATCCCCTTCAGGGTTACCTATGTGGTTCAGACTGCTGGTCCGGTGGGGAACCTTTCCGTTCCCACAACGGCCTTAATATGGGATGCTGTGAATGATAAGTGGGTCAATGTGACACCTGGCACAACCGCTAAGAGCAAGGTGATATTCGATATGAGTAAATTCGTGGGAGCTAAATTCCACAATAACATAACGATTTCGATGGCGGATATTATAGGAGGAATAGCCTATCAGTTCGATCTAATTTACGATCCTCAGAGGAGCAAGCTGGAGGCTAGGTTAGCAGCAAACAGTAAACCTTGGGCGGATACAGTTAAAGGATTCGAGTTTGACTTGACGAACAAGAGGATTACCGTTTACGTTGATTACTGGCACTTTGAGGAAAGCTATATAGCGAGCTGGGCTTCGATCGGTGTAACAAACCCTGTTGAAATTCACCAAGCAACGTTCGAGCTTGCTCTCGATCGGAGAGCCGAGACAAAGTACGTGCTATACCAGAGAGCGGGATATCAGTGGTTCAGCCTAGTATACCCTGACCATGTGCAGAAAGTCAAGGAAACATTGCAAAGGTATCTGAATAACCGCACCGTCTTCGAGACTGTCAATAAGTACTGTAACGGGTTGCTAACGTTCGAAGAGTGGAACAATAGAATTCAGGCTGATTTGGCATGGATAAACAAGTACGGTAACGCATGGATAAGCCAAGGACCATTCATGCTAACAAAGCTCGACAAGGATGCACAGGTTCTCGAGCTGACAGCCTTCCGCGATCCCACATACCCGTTCAAGCCGGGAGACTGGTACTTCGGGACTCCAGCAGTAACAGCGATCACGGGACTCACCGTGGATTCGCCTATACAAGGCAAAATAGTGCCTGGCTCGGACGCTACCATTAACGTTGAAGTATCAGGGATTCCACCATTAACTGTTAAGTACGTGTTAAAGGATCCCGAAGGAAAGATTATCGCAACTGGTTACGCGGAGAAGACTGGAGAAACAAAGTTTGCCATAAAGCTGCCTGCCAACTTTACATCAATGCTTGCAGCTGGTGCCCGCTACTCATTTACCATAGTAGCTGCATCTGATACAGTCGCTCTACCCGATCTCAAGAGGGAAGTTGTTGAAACAGCAACCGTTGCAGAGATCATTAATATCCAACGGGCGGCTTTCCTCAAGGAGCTAGAGAGTGTTTCTACAGCGATAGAAAAAGTATCAACAAGACTTAGCACTGTGGAAACTAAGGTCTCCGAGCTCCCAGAAAAAGTATCGAACCTTGAGACGACACTTGGCTCTCTGCAAACATTGTTGTACGCCGCATTGGCGCTAGCCGTACTAGCACTCATTATTGCACTATTAGCCTTGCTAAGAAAACCCAGTAAGCAATAGTAAAATAAATTTACATTTATTTTTTAGATTTTAATTTATTTTTTGGAGAATAAATTTTAATCTCAACGATCGTAGAGGAGCGGTAAGCTTAAAAGGTAATCTCGTCTAGCCCTCTGCTAGATGCCGAGTGCAGCGCGTGCAGTAATTAGAAGAGGTCTAATGCTTTTGATAGCATACTTAGCCACTATAGTACTTGTTGCAGCAGTGATGGAAGGTACAGGATATGCGCAAAAACTATACGAGGCTATCGTGAGAGAATCCGTCAGCGCGGAGATACAAGCTATTGCCAGAGCTAGAGCTGGGCAGACGCTTTCACCAACAGAGCTGGAAGAATTGAGAAGTAAACTTACTTTTTATTATAGTGTAATGTACGGGTTGATAGACGAGCAGGGTAATCCGATCCCGCCTTACCTAAGGATGTGGAATCTCGTTAAAAATTCGCTAATATTGAATTTCGGTTACACAACTAAAGATAGTGTTGCACAATTAGCTAATAGGTTGCCTCCTGTCCCTGTTATTGAGTTAATAGCAAGCGTGCTACCTCGAACGATAATAATGATTACTATCGCCGATCTCATTACTGTTGCGATTGCTTTAAAGCTAGGACCGCGTGTGGCTTATCGCCATGGTTCTCTAATCGATAAGGCTGTCATTTTCTATTTCGCGTTATTTAACGCTATACCGTTATGGTGGTTCGCAATGTTACTTATAGCACTTTTTGCTTTTCAATTAAGAATCTTTCCACCTAGCTTGAGAGGAGTTCTTGTTTGTATAAACAACTTCTGGAACAATCCTGTTAACAACTTCTTAAATATAGTGTACTACGCAACTCTTCCTATACTTACAATCGTAATAGCTGGTTTAGGTGGCTGGCTATATGGGATCCGTGCTATGGTTTTGAGGGTTATCAGAGAGGATTTCGTAACTGTTGCTAAGGCTAAGGGATTACCCGAAAAAGAAATTACGAGTAAGTATGTATTGAGAGTAGCTCTGCCGCCAGTTATAACCTCTGTCATCTTAACGCTTGCAGGCTCTCTTGGAGGCTTCATAATCACAGAGTCTATTTTTGATTGGCCTGGTATGGGCACATTATATTATCTAGCAATAACGAGTGGAGATACGAACACCGTAATGGGGCTTTTTGTGATAACTGTTGGCGTGTATGTTTTGGCAAGATTTATTCTCGAACTGATATACATAGTGTTAGATCCGAGAATTAGGGTAAGGTGAAAAGGTATGGCATCTAAGAGTTTAGGAACAAAATCGCTGCGCGTTGCTCGAGGAGTGCTGAACGCCATAAAGGAGGTGTGGAGTTACGGTACTGGTAAAGCTGGGATTATTCTGCTTGTGCTTTTGCTATTAATTTCAGCATACGCGTCTGTCACTATGCCACCCGATTTTATTAGTTTATGGGAATCCGCTTCTTACTGGGATGAAAATCCGCAGCTTGCGCCACCAGCTTGGATATGTTCGTTTGGAGCTGGATGTGCAAATCATTTCATTAAAGTTAAAACTAATCCAGATTTCTCATATAGCGTAATGAGCAAAATCTATTATAATTATACATTTGTTTATGATTTAACCGGTGATGTGTTTCCTCAAGATTTAATAATAAAAATTGTAAATCTTAGTATACCAATAGTGAGCCAGAAAGCCATAATTCCTTCTGTTATGGTTACAGTTACAAGACCTGATGGTTTGACAGTTACAGTTTCTAGCTACGCTCCCGCCGGAATTAGAGTAAACAGTACTTCAGGTGAACGCATAATTTTTGTGGGAAGTAAAGATGCTCCAATTAGGATGAGTATTGACAGCAGAGCTTTGGCAAATAGTATAATTAATTATTACAATTTAAGTATTCCAATAAATATTACTGGAAATAACGAAGCTATACAGATGTTAGGAAGAACTATTGTTATTAATCGCGTCCAAGATTTAGCTCAGAGGCACGTCCAAGATCTGTTATTTGGATATCCAAAGCTAACTATTATTGTAAATAATCAAACTAAGAATATAGAAAAGTTTACTATTATGATAGATAGTATAATAAATTTTGTTTCTTCTGAGAACACGGAAGAAATTGCTTATATGAAGAATGAATTGAAAGATATTAGAAATGAACTATATTTAATAGGCAAATCAAATGTTTCGTTATCAGATTTTGTACAAAATCTTAGGAATGTACAGAAACGATTGGAAAATGTCTGGAAGTTGGCATTTGTTGATCTGCTATTGCCACCTGAAAAGTTAAATGAATTGTATGATATAATTAAGTACCTCTCAGTTTATATTGATCAGCTAACATACACAACTGCTTTCTTTGATGTATACTTAACAACTTTCCCGTTAAAGGGTCGTTATACGATTACTGTGGCAATTATATACGATGTTGAAGGCTCCATGGAAGGTGCTACAGGTTTGCTATCCTCGCCTGCTGGCGAGGTCAGGGTGATTGTTAAGGGGTCCGCTTACGGGATTCTTGGAACAGATGATTTGGGACGGGATCTAGCGAAGCTGTTACTCTATGGTTTCCCAATAGCTCTCGGAATTGGCGCTTTCGCAGCGGTTGTGACGACTGTAATTGGTGTTCTTCTTGGGATTATCAGCGGATACTATGGGGGATGGGTAGACGAGATTGTTCAGAGGACAGCCGATATAATCGGTAATATCCCATGGTTGCCGTTGCTGATAATCATGGCGCAAATAGCGCAGCAGGTTTTTGCTCTTTATCCTCCAGCCACCAAAGCATTAATGATTATGCTTACGATTCTTGGTGTAATGATACTTACTGGTTGGGGGGGACTTGCAATAACTATTCGGGCGATGGTTCTTTCGATCAAAGAGGAACCGTACGTTGAGGCTGCGATAGCATTGGGGGCAACTCATAGAAGGATTGTTATGAAGCATATAGCTCCGCAAGTGGCGATATACGCGGTTGCAAGCCTAGTTTCGGGGGTGCCGGGTGCGGTGTTGACGGAAGCCGGTTTAAGCGTTTTGGGAATACGGCATGGGTGGCCGACGTGGGGAGCTGTTCTGAGCAGAGCTAGGGATCTGGGTAGGTATGACATATGGTGGTGGATTCTGCCGCCAGGTATCCTGCTGGCAATAACATCATTGACGTTCATTATGCTTGGTTTCGCGATCGAGAAGATCGTTGAGCCAAGGTTGCGAACCTTATAAAATGGGGATGAAAGGTGGGTTGGCTATGAGTCTACTGGAGGTTCATGATCTCAAGACGCACTTCTTCACTCAGCGAGGGGTTGTGCGGGCAGTAGATGGTGTAAACCTGAGCTTAAACGAGAGAGAAGCGCTTGGAGTTGCGGGAGAGTCGGGTAGTGGAAAGTCCACTTTGGCGTTTTCAATTATCCGGCTTGTTCCCCCGCCAGGTAAAATTATTGGGGGCAAGATACTGTTCCAAGGTAGGGACATCTTAGAGATGGATGAGGAAGCTTTTAGGAGAGAAATTAGGTGGAAAAACATCTCTATGATCTTTCAAGGAGCCATGAACTCTTTAAATCCAATGTACACGATCGGCGATCAACTGGCTGAAATTTTCGTTATTCATAAGAACTATGATAAAAAGGAGGCTTTAGAGGAAGCGAAGAAACTACTGGAAGTTGTAGGGATAGATCCGAATCGTGTGAGAAGTTATCCGCACGAGCTGAGCGGCGGTATGAAGCAGAGAGTTATGATAGCGATGGCTCTTGCGCTTAGACCCAAGGTTTTGATAGCTGATGAGCCGACAACGGCTCTTGACGTTGTTGTGCAAGCGCAGATCATGAATTTGCTGAAGCGTATAAAGCTTGAGTATGGTACGTCTGTAATCCTTATAACGCATGATTTAAGTCTCATAGCTGAGATAGCTGATCGTGTAGCGATAATGTACGCAGGGAAGGTGGTTGAGCAAGGGTTGAGCGAGCAAGTCTACGAGAATCCCGCTCACCCCTACACTAAGGCGCTGCTAGGCAGTATACCGAGGTTGCACGGGGAGCTCAAGGAGTTAACCTTTATTCCCGGAGCCCCTCCAGATTTGTCGAATCCGCCTTCTGGTTGTAGGTTCCACCCGAGATGTCCTTATGCGTTCGAGTTGTGTAAAAGCGAGGAACCACCTATTGTTGAGATTGAAGGGGGGCACTTTGTATCCTGTTGGCTTTATGCTAAGAGGTGATCACTGTGATGCAGGATAGCGTTAGCGAAGCTAGGGATCTTCTGGTTGTAAAGGATCTCCGCGTGTGGTTCTCCTTGCGTAGGTCTATTACCGATTTAATATACCGTAGACCTGGGCTCTTCGTAAAGGCGGTTGACGGAGTCACGTTTAGCGTCAAAGAGGGAGAGATTTTCGCTTTGGCTGGTGAAAGCGGATGTGGTAAAACCACTCTAGGCAAAACCATTATAGGGTTGTATAAGCCCACTAATGGGAGTATACTGTACAGACCGTCGAACGAGCTATCAAACTTGCCGGAGGAGGCGGGTGCCGGCACTAACGATGGTTTTGTAAACATCGCCGCCCTTCCCGATGCAGTTCTCAGATCACTTCGTAAAGAGATACAGATGGTGTGGCAAGATCCCTATGGAAGCCTTAACCCAAGAAGAACTATTCTGGAGTTGCTGATGGAGCCTTTGGAGATCCACCAAATCGGGCAAACCTTCTCAGAAAGGTACGAGCTAGTGTCCAAAATCCTGGAGATCGTAAAACTGGCTCCTCCAGAGGAGTTTATCAACAGATACCCGCACATGCTGTCTGGTGGCCAAAGGCAAAGGGTTGTTATCGCAAGAGCATTGATAACGCAACCTCGGCTCGTGATTGCTGATGAGCCAGTTTCGATGCTGGATGTTTCTATCAGAGCGGAGATCCTTCAGTTGCTGCTAAGCTTGAAGGCTAAGTTTAACTTAACGTATATTTTCATAACTCACGATCTGGCCTTAGCTAGGTATATTTCAAATAGGATAGCGATAATGTACCTAGGTAAGATTGTCGAACTCGGGCGTGTACACGATGTTCTGAGCGAGTCGTTACATCCTTACACCCGGGCGTTAATCGAAGCTATCCCAGAACCGGATCCTAAGAGGCGGTTGGTACTTCGCGAGATACCAATTAAGGGTGAAGTACCCTCTCCGATAAACGTGCCTTCTGGTTGTAGGTTCCACCCGAGATGTCCTTATGCGTTCGAGTTGTGTAAAAGCGAGGAACCACCGATGTTAGAAGTTTCTCCAGGGCACTATGTCGCGTGCTGGCTCTATGCTAAACGTTGAACTGTACGTTCTAAGATGGTGCGCTAGAGAGCGTGATGGTGGAGCACGCTAAACGGCCGGCTGGCGGGGTCGCTGTAGTTTGCCTCGGCAACCCCCTGCGCGGGGATGACGCTTTCGGCTACCTCGTCTACCGGTTGTTGAGGAGCGCCGGCTTCCCTGCGCTTTACGCTGGAGCGGCGCCGGAAAACGTGATCGGCAAGCTATCCGGATGGAAGCCTAGAATTGTGGTGATCGTTGACGCTCTTCTAGGAGTGAAGCCCGGGATCAGCGTTGTAAAGCTCTCCGAGACCGTAACCCCGCTCGCGTCGACGACGCACTCGGTGCCGCTAGAGCTTCTCCTGAAAGCGGCCGGCGTCGACCCTGAGCGAGTCTTCGTGGTGGGGGTGGGGGCCGAGCGCTTGGGTTTGGGTGATGAACCCAGCGAGAGGGTTCGCGGGGCGGCCGGCCAGACGGCGCGCCTGTTAGCTAAGGTGCTAGCCACTGGGAGCTTACCATCCGAACGCGAGCTCGGCGATGAAGGAGCGGTCGTCGCGGGGGACGTCGAGGACTCTGCAAACGCTCGCGAGCTCTAGCGCCTCCCTTCTAGCTTCCTGAGAGACCATGTAGAGCTCCGCGCCGGTTAGCGAGCCGTTTCCGATGTATTCCATAGCGCTGTCGTCGACCTTAGGAAGCAGCCCAACCTCCATCGCGTTTCTTGCGTCGAGGTGGTAGCCGAAGTCTCCCGCTACTACAACCTTCTCAAGATCCTCTGCGCTAACTCCCATTTTTTTCAGCAGGAACTTGGCTGTGAACTTTACGGCGCCGACGGCGAGCTGAAGCTTCCGGATGTCCTGCTGCGTCAAGGCTACACCTTTCCTCTCGTCGATGACGTAGGCGAGCACGCCGTTGAGCTCCTTTACCCTGGGCCCTCTGGCGAGCCTGCCGTCTTTCGAGAGCAGTCCCGCTCTAAGCAGCTCGGCGAGCAGGTCCACGTAGCCTGAGCCGCAGATCCCCTTCGCTTCCCCCCCGCCGATCACCTCATACTCGGGCTCGCCCCCGGAAGACACTCTAACTTTCTCGATAGCTCCTTCGATTGCCATCATCCCCGAGTGCAAGCCCACGCCTTCGAACGCGGGGCCTGCGGGTGTGGAAGCGGCCACGTACTCGTTCCCCCGCTTGAGCACTATCTCCCCGTTTGTCCCCACGTCGATGAGCATCGCCGTACCGTATTCGGAGAGCCTCGCGGTTAGCAAGTCTCCAACCACGTCACCGCCAACGTAGCCGCCGAGTATAGGGAGCGATTCCACAAGCGCGTCGGGGTGGACGTCGAGGCCTAGGGCCTTCCCCTTCGCTGTGAGGGGGCGCCTGTAGACGGGGCGGAACGGGAGGAAACCTAACGGGCCGGGGTTTACGCCGAAGAAGAGGTGCTGCATCACCGAGTTTCCCGCTATCACAACTCTGTAAATTTTGGCTGGAGTGACGCCCAGCTTGGACACTAGCTCGTTAACCGTGTTTACAGCAGCTTCTTGGAGCTGGCGCACTCCGTTGGGCTCGGCGATAGAGTGGCGGATCCTCGAGATGATATCGGCTCCGAACTTGAGCTGCGAGTTGAGCGTGACCGCCTCTGCCACTACAGCGCCGCTCAAGAGATCTACGAGCGATGCAGCCACGCTCGTTGTCCCCACGTCTACGGCTAAGCCGTAGCCGGCGTACGCGTCTGCAATGTCGACAACCTCGCCTTCCACGACTACGGCCACGCCTGAAACCCGGCTCGATAGGGCGTTCAACGCGGAGGGCGACGCCTGTCTGGCTTCGACGCCTGCAGCCTTCAAAGCCTCGAGCAGCCTCTCCTCGTACGAGGGCTCGCCTCCGCTCGCATCGAAGGGAGCGAAGAGGGCGGGGGTGGAAATGCTCGCGAGCGGTCTGACCCTAAACTTGGCGGTCGCCCGTCTTAGGGGGATCTCTACTTCCGCATCGCCAAGCACTTTGGCTTGGCAAGCCAGTCTCCAACCTTTTTCGAGTTGCTGCCCAAGCAGCTCGGCCTCGCGCGTAGAAGGCGGGCTGAGCTCGCCCTGCAGGATCTTTACCCGGCAGAGGCCGCACAAGCCGAGCCCGCCGCAGCCAGCGGTTACTGGAACGCCGTGCCTCCTCAAAGCCTCAAGCAGCGTTTCGCCTCCTTTTACCTCGAAGGTTCCGAGTTGCTCGACTGTGAGCTTAGGCACGCAGGGGTAAGTTGAGTATGGAGAAAAACCTGTCTTCGGGCTACTCCTTTATCCCCAACAGCTCTTTGCAAACCTTTACGGCTTTAACCGCGTCCTCCCCGTAGCCGTCGGCTCCGATGCTCTTCGCGTAGTCCTCGGTAACTGCAGCTCCCCCTACGACCACTTTCACTTTGTCCCGGATCCCGGCTTTCTTCAGCGCTTCGATCACGTTCTTCATCTCCAGCATCGTTGTTGTCAGGAGCGCGGACATCGCCACGATATCCGCCTTGTTCTTGATCGCCTCCTCGACGAACTTCTCGGGAGGCACGTCGACGCCCAAGTCGATCACGTTGAAGCCTGCAGCTCTCAGCATCGTCGCCACGATGCTCTTACCGATGTCGTGGAGGTCGCCCCTCACAGTCCCTATGACAACCGTACCCAAAGCCTTCGCGGAGCCGCCGCGCTTCTGGATCTCAGGTACAAGGATCTCGTCCATAACCTCCTTGAACAAATCCCCTGCGACCACCAGCTCGGCGAGAAAGAACTCGCCTTTCTCAAAGCGATTTCCCGCCTCTTCCATCGCAGGCCTCAAAGCATTCTCGATGATATCGTTCGGGGAGGCCCCCATTGATAGCGCTTCACGAACCATCCCCTTAACACCATCGAAGTCGAAATTTAGGAACGCTTCTCTCAGTTTAGAGTACAGCACCTCCAGATTTCCCATCGCCACCCCGCAGGAGAGCTAGGTATATTTCGCTTTCTCCTTAAGCTCACGCGGTATGGAGTTCGCATGCATTAAGTGCGGTAGCTGCTGCAAGAGCTTAGTCCCCATCGTAATCCTATCGGATATCGAAAGGTGGATCGAAGCGGGTGCCGTGTACGTGCTTGACAACGTAGTCAAAGTCAGGGCTGAGGGGATCCTCAGGAGGTCTGGGGTGGAGTACTGCTTTGCGATTCGCAGGAGAGGGGGAAGGTGCGTTTTCTACGATAGGGGGCTTTGCGCAATATACGACATCAGGCCTGCTGTGTGCCAGCTGTTCCCTTTCGCTTTCTCGAGCGGGGGGCTTACCGTCCACCCCTGGGCTGAGCGCAACTGCCCGGGCGTCAAGCTGAGTACGATACTGCCTCCGAGTAGAGCTGAGGAGCTTAAGGCTTTGGCGGAGCGAGCGACACGGGAGCTGTTACTCCTACTGTATTGTTCGACCGTCGTCGAAGAGGTTTTAGAATCGCGTTCTAACCGAAGACCGAGTTCGAGCAAAGTGAGAGTCCGCGTGGACGCCGTTTAGCCCTGCCGTATTCCGGCGAACTTTAAAACGCGATGCGCCCCTCGAATACTTTCGGGCAACTCACAGCCGCGCTTAAATCCCCCGGCTATGACATAGTAAACTTGCAGGTGGTATGGTCAGCAGCGAGATGTTAGCAAAGACCCGGGTTGAAACGGTTGAGGAGCTGGAGAGATCCTACTTGAAGCGGGCAGATTGGGAGATAGTCGAGAACGCGAACACGAACTTCAGCTACAGCAACTTCCGCAACTACCTGTTCGAGAAGCTCGTGGAGACGCCGAGCGTGCTCAGTAGCTACTTGCCTCCCGACGCGGTTGAAGCCCACTACAGGGGGGATATCCACATCCACAAGCTCCCAGACTCCCTCTGGATCCCCTACTGCATCGGCTGGAGCTACAGGAGGATTCTCGAGCTGGGATTGAGGACGCCCAGCGTGGTGAGCAGGCCGGCTAGGCACTTCGACACCGCGGTATCCCATCTCACGAACTTCTTCTTCATGGCGGCTCAGGAGTTCACGGGCGCCCAGGCGACCAGCGCCTTCGATCTCTACACGGCCCCCTTCGTAGCGCGCGACGGGTTGAGCCACGATAGAGTCAAGCAGTCGCTTCAGGCCATGCTCTTCGAGCTGAACTACCCGGCCAGAGCGGGTTATCAGTCTCCCTTCACGAACATCACGCTCGTGCTCGACACCAGCAGGGACATGCTGGAGGGCGATGCGATCGTCGAGGGTGGAAGGGTTGGGGCGCTGGGCGACTACTTGGGCGAGGCGCTCGAGGTTTCCAAGGCGCTGTTTGAGCTTT
>Ga0209225_1003409_pt1 | contig 13273 bp, 12 predicted proteins | sample WasSprMetagenome_FD_184732 | JGI IMG/M metagenome (GOLD analysis project Ga0209225, IMG submission 184732) | Sulfidic aquatic microbial communities from Washburn Spring, Yellowstone National Park, USA - WS (SPAdes) (version 3) | ecosystem: Environmental > Aquatic > Thermal springs > Hot (42-90C)...
CGTCACAATCTCGAGAATTACAGGGAAAAAGTGCTTGAAGGGTCTGTCATAGTTACTTTGCTGAGCCTAGGAGCTGGCCCGATGGTTGCACAGCTGGTTAACGTCATGTATAGTGTCTTGAATTCTTTTTGGCTTGTTCTCTATGACCAGTTGACTGTAGCTGTTCCAAGGCAGGTTTTTCCTGTTCAGATGCTTTTCGGAGCATTGAACTCTCTTGTTTCAACTGCTGGGGCGGCTTTTGTCTCGCAGTATATGGGTGCAGGCATGTATCGTGAAGTGAAGAGGGAATCCTCTAGGATTTTGACAGCGTCATTAATAATTGGGGTCTCAGTTGCTACGTTATTCTTGGCTTTGCGGGACTACATTTTCACTTATATCGTGGCTACCCCGCCCGAGATAAGGGATGAAGTTATGCGCTACACGCTTGTCTCAGGGTTTAACATTATTTTATCTAGCATCTCAATGTCTCTCAGCCTAATTGTAAACAGTATTGGTGAAACTAGGCTTCCCTCCTTGATCAACATCGCCTCTGTAACTGTGAACACGGTTCTGGATCCCGTTTTTATCCTTGGTATTGGTTTCGTGCCTAGGTTCGGGGCAATGGGAGCCGCTCTTACTGACACTATCGGCTTATCCTTGTCAATAATTGGCCTTTACACATTGATTAAAAGGAGGATACCCGAGGCTATGCCTTCGCTGGTTCTTGATTTTCCAGGGGAATGGCTTGTAAAAGTTCTCCGGATAGGGGGGCCCGTCACGCTTTCAATGTCTACAAATAGCCTTGCATTTATCATACAGCAGAGAATGGTGAATGAGTTCAATGTCCTAGTGACTACGGCATATTCTATAGGCATGATAGTTCTAGACTTGGCCGACGGGATAATGTGGGGCCTGCTGGGGTCAATAGCCATAATCGTTGGACAAAGCCTTGGAGCCGGAAACATAAAACGTGCAAGGGAGGCGGCAATTAAGGGAACACTCTTCGTAGCGTCTATTGTTGCTCTAGGAGTGACAGTTATCCACCCCTTCAGGCTCTCCATAATAAGTGTATTCACCTCCAACCCAAAGGTACAATCGCTTTCGATGGAGTTTCTAGACACTATACTTGTTGGGCTTCCCTTCTTCGCAATGTTTATTGCCGGGATGAATATTGGGAGGGGCTCTGGAAGCACGCTTATCCCCACAGTCCTCGGGATGTTTAGGCTGTGGGCTCTCAGAATAGCTCTTTCATATCTACTTGCATTCCTAATGGGTATGGGTCCCATGGGCCTGTGGATAGGCATAATGCTTAGCAATGTTGTTGGTGGTCTTCTCATGCTTGTCTGGGTAAACCTAGGAAAATGGGCAAGGCCAATAATAAAAACCCATGGCAAAACTCCCGCTAAGACCTAAAAGCTTTAGTAAACTCTTTTCATCAGTTTTTTGGCGCCAAGCTTCTTCCAGACAACATAGGACAAAAAGGCTCTCCCATACATGTCCGTGTTCTGTGTGACCCATGCACCGACAGCTCCAAAATAGATGGATAGAAGCCGTGCGGGCAAAGCACGCAGGAAGATTACCGAGAAGCTACTAAGTATGAATGGTATCCACACGCTTCCCATCCCCCTAATCGCCCCAAAGTATGCCTGGCTTATCCCGAAACCTATCTCGCTTATCGCTGCGAGCACCAGGTAGATAGTGGTTAGACGGGCCACGTCGGCGTCGGCTGTGAAAAAGTTTCCAGCAAAAGGCGATATAGCTATGAGGATCATGGTAGCTATTCCCATCCAAGTGGTAGCTAGCTTCACACCTTCCCGCAACACGTTGTTTGTCATATTTTCGTCGAGCCTTCCCGTGCCTTGACCTGTTTTTATCAGAGTCGCCGTGCTGACTGCAAAGCTAGGCTGAATAATTAGGTTTTCAATAGTTATCCCAATATTGTGTGCGGCGAGGGCGTTTGTCCCACCCCTGGCTACAGCGTTTATGTATATGTTCTGGGCTAGGCTCGCAACAATCCTCTCAGACGCGATTGGTAACCCGACATATAGGACGCGCAACCCCGTAGTTGACGGGAGGCGGGGCCTCAAAGAGACGTTAAGAGGGAAAAACAGGTACGCCAAGAGACCAGATAGACTTGCAACGCCGGATGCTAGGCCCGCCCCATAGACTCCGAGGGGCTGTAGGCCAAAAAGTCCGAGAGTTAGGGAGGGTATAAGTACTGCTCCCGCAACTAGGCTTATTAACGAATAGATGCTTGGCGGCCATGGCTTGTCAAGGCTCCTATACACGGCGCTCAGAACCGAATTGATGAGTATTGCTGGCAAGCCAAGCAGTCTTGCATACGTGTATTCATAGCCGGCTTCAACAACTTCGGGGTTCCCCTGAGATACAAGGTAAAGGTAGCCTTTTAGCCAAAGAGGCAGGCTCGCGAAAACGACAAGTGTAACTATCAGGGCTATTGTAAGTGTCTCTCCCACTGCCTTTTCAAGTATGTCGCGTCGACCACTCCCTATGGCCTGTGAGCATACAACCATCACTCCGCCTGTAAAGATCATCGAACCAGCATTGATTATGAAGAAGAGGTACGACGCTAGGCCAGTTGCGGCCACAGCTGTCTTGGAGAGCCTGGATACTGCGAGTAGCGATATAAGGCTGAGGATAGAGTCTGCTATAACGCCCACAAGCATGGGGTAGGCAAGCCTGCGTACCTCGCTAGACACGCATATACGGGCAACACTATTTTTAAAAATTTTAAATTTGTTTAGCCTTGAGAAGACAGATGCCAGAAACGATACTGGTAACTGGAGGCGCCGGCTTCATCGGGAGCCACCTCGTAAAAGAACTCGTCAAGTCCGGGTTCAGCATAAGGGTACTTGACAACCTGTCAAACGGATCCCTAGAAAATCTCAGAGAGATCCTCGGCTCTATAGAGTTCATTAAGGGAGACATAAGGGACAAAAATGTCGTGGAGGAGGCTCTCAAAGGGGTAGACGCCGTGGTTCACTTAGCCGCCCTAATAGACGTGGCAGAATCTGTAGAAAAGCCTGAGCTATACCTCTACGTCAATGTAAACGGGACATTTAACGTGGCAAGAGCCTCTAGAAAAGTCTCGGCATTCATATTTGCATCCACGTGCGCAGTATACGGCGAACCCGTCAAGATCCCCATAGGGGAAGACCACCCATTAAACCCCAAGTCTCCCTACGCCGCCACAAAGATAGCTGGCGAGGCATTTGTCCAGGCATATGGAAACCTCTACGGCTACAGGCCGGTCATCCTTAGGTTCTTCAACGTGTATGGGCCACGGCAGTCCAAGGCTTATGCTGGTGTAATCACAGAATTCGTCAAGAGGGCTACAAGTGGCGAGCCGCCCATAATATTTGGGGACGGGGAACAGACCAGAGACTTTGTCAACATAAGAGATGTCACAAAAGCCATAATCAAGGCGCTCGACTCAGACAATGCCTCAGGGATATACAATGTTGGGAGTGGCGTAGCTGTAACTATAAACGATCTTGCGCACTTGATTCTAAAACTCGCAGGGAAGGAAAACGTCGAGCCAATACATGGACCTCCTCGGCCGGGGGACATAAAACACTCACAGGCGAACATAAACCGCGCAAAAAAGGAGCTGGGCTATAGTCCTTCAGTTAGTCTAGAGGAGGGAATCAGAGAAATATTAAGCCTGGGCAAAAAATAGATTCGTTTCGCTTTTTATCCTGTTCTCCCGGTGAACATTAGCATTCCTCGTACGAAGTACCTGCTCAGGAACAGGAAGATCAGGAGCGGTGGTAGCGAGCCGATGAGTGAGGCTGCGAACATCTCATTATAGATTGTTCCAGCCTGTCCAATATAGCTAAAGATTTTTAGGGTTACGAATTTTTCGTAGCCTCTCATCATCGAGAGGGGAACAAATAGGTTATTCCACATGTTGATCAATAGGAAAATTGATGTTGAGATGAAGCCAGGGCCCAGCAATGGAAAAACGACCTTTGCAAAGATGGTTTTTAGGTCGGCGCCGTCAACTAATGAGGCTTCGATTGGCTCTTTTGGCAAAGCATTTGTGAATATAAACATTAGCAGAGTAGCCATGGGAGAGTAGTATATAAAGAAGACGAGGAAAAGTCCTGGGACCGTGTCGTATAGAGGAATGCCTGTAAGACTTTCGAACTGCCTTACAGCTGTTACTATGGGAACTATGAGTGCCTGGTAAGGTATATACGTGGTTAAGGCGGCCAAGGTTGGTAACCAGTCTGCAACCTTCCCACCAGAGAGTCTTATGGCTACGGCCGAGAGAGCTCCAACGATTGCGGTTATGAAGGCTGCTGGAACAACGATTAGGCTTGTGGTTAAAATCGTTGGGGCAAATGAGTTGAGGGCAGAAACAATATTTTGGAAATCTATATGTGATGGTGGTAATAGGACAGGTGTCCCCATGGCTTCAGAAAGTGTCTTCAAGGAGCCTACAATCATTGCGTATAAAGGTATTGACCATATGGCACCAATAATAGTTATTATCACAAGAGCAACGGTTTGAGCCTTCATCTGACCACCCCTAAAATCCACTTCCTTAAACCATATGTCGAATAGGGGATCGCGATTGAGGCAGATAAAGCAATGAGGAATATGCATGCAGCAGAGGAAATATTGAAGGCCATGTATACGAACTTGTTATAGAGATACATTACAAGTGTCGAAGTGAAGGGATTAATATACAGCACAGAATAAGGCAAATCAAACATCTGGAGCGCGAATAGTGCCGAAAACACGCCTCCCAATATGAAGCCAAGCTTAGAATAAGGAATTACGATCTTAACCATGATTGTTAACGTGTCGGCTCCGTCTACGCGTGCAGCCTCTATTGCACTCGGCGGCACATTGTAAAATGTTGCAAGGTACAGCAATGCAATGAAGCCAGAATATACCCACATAGAAACTCCTACCAGACTCCAGAAAGCATTTTCGCCGGTTAGCCAGTCGATTTTTGGAAGCCCTACGGATGCAAATATGGCATTGAAGCCTTTTACGCTTTCAAACAGCCACCTCCAGATAACTCCGCTGGCAACAAGTGGTATAGCCATGGGATAGATAAAGTAAGAAGTCAGAACAGATCTAAGCCTGTTGCTCTGTATCTGGAACAAGGCTGTTGAGATGATGAGGCCTAAAATGTTCCCTCCTATGACTAGTAGCCCTGCCCAGGCTATTGTTCTTACCAATGCGTTGCGAAAATCATAGTCTTTGAAAAGCTGTAGATAAGTATTAATCCCTACGAAGTCGTATCTCGGATGATATATTGAAAAACTTGTGAGTGATAGCCAGAAGTTCCATGCGATTCCGTAGAAAATTACGAAGACTGTGAAGAGAAGAGGTGCTAGAAAGAGAATTATTTCCCGAAATTTTAAGAGTCTCATAAAGTCCCACCAAAAATAAAAAAAGAAAAAAGTATTTTTTTGTTTTATTTTTTAGCCCATGGCGGAAGGTACCCGGCAAATGGACTTGTTGGAGAACCAAGATAGAGGCCGCTTTGCTGCCAAAGGGAAAGTTCTAGCTTTATCGCATCATTTACTGTCGAATACCACATAGATGTCTGCTTTGTCTGTGCCAAGAGCACGGCCCCGCTAAGTAGTTTGCTCCATACATCAGAGAAGAGTGCCCCGTGGGTAAGGCTGAAAACCTGTTTCGTGGATGAGGCATATTGTTGTACTTCCCACTTTTGGATGTTTGTTGGATAAATGTCTGTAGGCAGGTCTGGGTAATCTGCAATGGAACCTTTAAGAGGATTGAAGATCTTCTGGCCATCCCTAGATGCAAAATACTTAACGAAAGTTATACCAAGGTCTTGGTTTGGTCCCTTAGGAACACCCACAGCATCAATGACCATGTTGTAGATTCCTTGGGTTCCTGGGAACGGGGCAACAATTATGTCGCAGTCTGGTGTAATAGAATCGATGGGGCACATTTTTGTTCCTGGATATACGTTATAAATCAATCCAACAGCCCAGTCGCCGTCAACATGGAATGCTCCGTTGCCCTTTACCACTCTGTCAACAGCTGAGGTCCAGTCGAGAGCCATCCAGTCAGATGGGAAAGTGTCAACAAAGGCGAGGAATGTGTCCGTAGCCTGCTTTATGCTTGGGTCATTGGGGTCGATTGTTCCATACATGAATTGGATGAACTTGTCGGGTCCAGCTACAGCAAGGAATGTCTGTTCCCAGAGATGTAGCACAGTAAACTGGTCGGCACCAGCTTGGACCATGCAAGGCACTCCTGCCGCCTTTAGCTTGGAGCAGGCAGCAGTCAGCTCGTCTAGAGTTGTTGGCGGCTTGATTCCGTACTGATCGAGAATCTTCTTGTTCATGAAGATTAAATTAGCCCTGTGTAGGTTTACTGGAGCGGAGTATAGGTGTCCAGCTAGCTGGCAGACCTGGCCAGCCGGTGTGCTGATGAGCCCTATCTGTGTGGCAACATCTGTTAAGTCGACGAAGTCGTCCTTGCCGTGAGGCGCAGCCATAAAGTAGCTTATCATTTCGGGTCCACAGTGGACTTGATAGGCTTCTGGAGGCTTTCCAGCCATTATCAATGCTATTATAGCATATTTAGCGTTTACTCCGGCTCCTCCTGGGACAGCGGTTTTTTCAACCTGGATCCCTGTAGCCTTTGTGAAGTTGCCAATTACAGCGTCTATGGCAAATCTTTCAAGCCCAGCCCACCAGGTGTAAAACGTCATTTTCTTTGGTCCTGCGGGGGCTGTTGGTGTAGTTGTGGGGGCACTAGGTCTCATTAGAAAATATATGGCACCTATTGCAATAACAAGAATGATGATTATCGCTGTTACTATTAGAGCTGTGTTTGGTTTTTTAGTAGCAGTTTTTTCTGTCACAAATGTATAAACCTTTAAAGTTATATATATGTCTTATGGTATAATTTTTATTAATACTTAAATTTGGCGCCCTCATTGTGATTATTCTCTTCCATGTAATGGGAAGAAATAATTCCCGTTATGTCACAAATTAAATATGTATAATTTTGTAATGTAGATAAATTGATGAATAAAGACAACATTTATCCAGAACCGACACATAAATGGCAACTTTTCGAGCCAATAAACATTGGAAAATGCGGGATAAAGAACCGCATAGCTATGGCGCCTATGGGTCTAGTGGGAATGGTTAATCCTGATGGTTCGATAAATAGGCGAATTGTTGACTATTATGTTGAAAGAGCAAAGGGAGGAGTAGGTCTAATAATAACTGGCTTAACTAGGGTTGAGAATGAGATAGAAAAACTGATGCTTGATGGAAGACATATCTTACCTATTTTTAATTCCATAAAATATGTAACTTCGCACTCTGAACTCACAGAAGAAGTTCATCATTGGGGCGCTAGGATTTTTGTCCAGTTAACTGCTGGAACTGGACGAGTAATTGCTACTTTGGCTCTTCTTTCAGGAGTCCAGCCTGTTTCTGCCTCAGAGGTTCCATGCTACTGGTTGCCAACACTCAAGACAAGGGCTATTACTCGGGAAGAAATAAAACAGTTAGTTAAAGCGTTTGGAGATGCGGCGGAATATGCAGCCTTAGCAGGATACGATGGTATAGAGCTTCATGGACACGAGGGTTATCTCTTAGACCAGTTCACATCGTCTGTATGGAATCTCAGAAATGACGAGTATGGGGGCAGCTTGGAGAACAGGCTAAGACTTCCAATAGAGATTCTAGATGAAATAAAAAGCAGGGTGGGAAGAGATTTCCCTGTCGTGTATAGATTCGGCGTTAAACACTTCCTCAAACACTACAACAATCCAGGATTACCTGGTGAAGAGTTCCAGGAGGTAGGAAGAGACATTAATGAAGGAGTGGAGATGGCTAAAATACTTGAAAAAGCTGGCTTTGACGCACTCCACGTGGACGCTGGTTGCTATGATAGCTGGTACATGGCGCATCCACCCGAGTATATGCCTCACGGCTGTCTAGTAGACTTTGCCGCAGTAGTAAAAAAGAATGTCTCAATTCCAGTAATAACTGTTGGTAGGCTTGATGATCCATTTGTAGCTGAAAAAGCTCTACGTAAAGGAGTTGCTGATATGGTTGCAATTGGGAGAGGATTACTAGCAGACCCAGAGTGGCCCAACAAGGTTAGAAATGGTCTTTTCGAGGAAATAAAGACCATGCATAGGCTGTCATGAATGCTTTTACAGGATAATTGAACTAGCTAGACCCTTAAGCTGCGCCGTGAATCCTAGAACTGGGAGAGAACGTGTACTCGAGCTTAAACCAGTGGAAGTAAAGAGAAAAGTCATTGTGATAGGTGGAGGAGTTGCAGGAATGGAACTTGCGCGAGTGGCAAAAATTAGAGGTCATGAAGTCGTCTTATTTGAGCAAGATAAAGAGCTAGGAGGCCACCTCATAGAGGCTGGAGCTGTTGATTTCAAAAGTGACATCCGAAGACTCAAGAGTTGGTATGAAAGACAACTCGCCAAGCTTGGAGTTGATGTTAGACTTAATGTGAGAGCGGACACAAATGTTGTCCTAAAAGAAGACCCAGATGTCATAGTTGTAGCTACTGGTTCCAAATGCCTTATTCCACCTATACCTGGGGTAGAAAGACCCTTCGTAACAAATGCTATCGACGTTCTTAGGGGCAGAAAAGAGCCGGGTCATGAAGTAGTAATAATTGGCGCGGGCCTAGTTGGCGTTGAGCTGGGCATCTGGTTAAAACAAAAAGGAAAAAATGTATCGATAGTTGAGATGCTTCCAGCCCCTAATGTTAGCGTTTCTCATGCGAATAAGCTCTACCTGATGACCATGCTGAAATACCTAAAGATCCCAATATATCTTGAGACTAAGGTGGAAAGTATAGAGGATGGAAGAGTCATCGCTATTACTCCTTCTGGTAGAATTGAATTACCTTGCGACACAGTTATACTTTGCACAGGACTCACTCCTGTCAGAGATCTATACGAGCAACTGAGAAAGATTCATCCGAATGTCTACCTAATAGGAGACGCTCTTTCGCCTAGAAAAATTAGAGACGCCGTCTGGGATGCCTACTACTTAGCGGCTAGCTTATAGAGGTGGGAAGAATGCCGATAGATACAACTACCTATATACTATTAAGCAAAGTAAAGGCACAACTAAATTCATCAGGAAGATTCCTCAAAGCAGTTAGAGGTTGGACCTCCAAGATTCTCGTAGATATCAAGCCACCTATTCCTGGCACGCCTTATAGCTATCGTGTACTAATGGAAATCCTAGATGGAAAGTGCGTGACACTTAAAGTGTTGGAGCCTGAAGAGCAAATCAAGGCAGATATTCATGTGTCCATGGATCTAGATACTTACGAGAAAATGCTTAGGGGAGAATTAGGGAGCACTGCGGCAACCCTTAAAGGAAAAGTCAAAATTAGTGGCAACACGCTTGAACTCCTGAAGCGGCGAGACTGCCTAGAAGTACTCAACACCGTTATGCGTAACATGTTGTTCCATGGCGGAGCCATAAGAGCATTGCTTCCATTTCTCAGAAGAGAATTCACGTATTAGAAAATGGTGGAAAAATATATGACTAACGACGGGGAAAATAAAACAATGGAAAAGCTAAAGACCACTTTGGAAGCCTATGGAAAAACATACGGAGCCAATAGAATGCTCCCCTGTAAAAGTTGCCATTTTGTTACCTCTTGTGGACTAAGATTTCTAGACTCGATGTTCAGCATCCTTCATCAGCTAGTTGATTCGAGGCCAACATGCAAGGTCCCACTTACTGCTAACCCACGTCCACTAGACACTAGAAATTATCCCTTCATGGAACGTATACTTGGAGGATTTCTCTACAGCAGGCAGAGAGAACTTGAAAACCTGTTGCTGAGGCTTGGTCTTATTGATCCAGACGCTTTCACATGTACGCCATACTATATTGGAAATGAACCCTCCTATGGAGACATAATTGCTTGGGCCGAGTCTTCAGCTGTTATTTACGCAAACTCTGTACTGGGGGCAAGAACAAATAGAAACTCATCTATAATTGAAATATTTTCTGGAATATTGGGAGAGACGCCCGAATTTGGTCTCTTGTTAGATGAAAATCGCAAAGCCACATGGCTTGTTGAGGTCAAGACTTCATCAAAACCTGACCCATTTATTCTTGGAAGCCTAATTGGGAAAACTGTGGGTGAGGATGTACCCTATATAGTTGGACTTGAAAAGTGGGAACTAAAGGAGTACGAGCTTAAAGATTTAGGATCAGCCATGGCTTCTTGGGGGGCAGTTGGGCTTTTCCACGCAGGGGAGCTTACAGCCGAAGCGAGGGAGGAAGGTCCCAGGCTTATAAGAGATGACCATAAACATTTGGTAGTTGATGATGCAAAGCTGAAGAAAATGGAGCAGGAAATGACCAAGGGTCAAACAATCGAGAAGCCTGATCTTATTGTCATTGGGTGTCCACACCTTTCCCGCGAACAAATTCATAGCTGGGTCACTAAGCTAGAGGACAGACGTTTTATCGTGAGGACATTTATGCTTGCGGCTCCACGAATTGTTTTCGAAATCAAAAACTCGAAGGACTATGATCGATTAAAGGAGGCAGGCGTTAGACTTTCGAGCATTTGTCCACTCATGTTTACAAATATCCCGACATCGAGAAGGCTAAACATCGCAACCACTTCTGGTAAGCTTGCATATTACAGCCACGCTGTTTTCTTTAGAGAAGATACACTCGTAGAGAACTTTACAGTTAAGAGGTAAATGAAATATGGTTAGCAGAGAGTTTAGAGGTAGACCGTTAGTACCCGGTTATGTAGAGGGAGAGGCAGTATTAACCAAGAACGGGCTAAACTGGCTGGCAACTTACCAGAAAACGGTCGTGTCAAGAACGAAAAGAGCGATAGGAGCAGACAAGAACAACCCAGACGTCTTTGAAAAAGATCTTACGCAGAAAATCCTCGTTATCCCCCATGGGATTGGATCCACGACTGGGGGACTTGTCATTGCCGAGATTGCATGCATGAGGCTGGAGCCTAAAGCAATCCTATGTGCCCATACCGTTGATACCCTTACGTTAAGCGGAGTTTTACTGGCAAATAACTGGTTCAACGCAAGAATAGTCCTTGTCGACCAGCTTGGAGAAGAAGTCCTAGAAAAAATTTCTACTGGGGAAAAGGTAATAGTTCATCCCGACGGCATGGTAGAAGTTCAATAAAACATATTTTGTTTTAAGCGCGTAGCTTTTACAATAAAGGATGTAATACTGACAGATATGTTGCTCATTGCTAGTTACCTTATTAGAGAGTAGGTTTAAATTCCCAGGCTTGATCATTATTTATATGGAACAATCTTTAGAGACGCTGAAAAGTTTCAACTGGAAGGACTTTGGAGTTGCTTTCGCGGTTCTTTTTGGCTCTAGAGTGAGTGGCAACGTTTTCAGAGGCGACTGGGACATCGCTGTGTGGCTGGAGGAGTTAAAAGGCTTTGACGAGCTGTTTGCCAGAGTCGCCGACCTCCAGTACTCGCTGTCCAAGCAGCTCGGTATGCCCGAGGAAGCCGTTGACATAGTCGTGTTAAACCGGTACGAGAAGTTGCCATGTACGCTACTCATCGAGATACTCGGGAAGGGTAAACCTATCTACGTCAAGGACTTCGAGGGCTTTCTCGAATTGCAGATGAGAATTTTGTTTCCCTGCTTCGACTTTATGATAGACGCCAAAAAACTGAGACTGTTAGAGGTACAAATGGAAGCGGTGACCAAGCGTTGGGAGTCCTAAAGCGCTTGCTCGATAATTTGCTATACTACACAAGCTTGCTCGACGGGCTCAAGCCTGAAGACCTAGAAGACGAGTATAAGTATTATGCGGCTCTACACTTGCTACAGACCCAGGCCCAGGTCTTGATGGATATATTTGCTAGAGCCTCCTCTACTCTAGGCCTTGGGGTGGACGGATATATTGATGCTGGACATAAGTTGAGGGCTAAAGACATAATTAATGACAAGGATTTGGATCTATATCGCCGAATAGTAGGTTTCCGGAACGTGGTTGTACACGAATATAGTGATGTTGACTCTAGCATTGTTTGGGACATTATAACCAATAAGAAATATAGGGAAGTTGCGCGCCTCGCAACCAAGGTTGTTGAAGAACTAGAGAAGAGGGGGATCGATTGCTGAAGCCTTGACAAAAGACAACAATGCATGTAATAGGAAAATTATGTTAATGTTGCAGACCGCTTTACATCTAGTTGCTATATTTTCCTAAAAAAATCGCAATTTTAAAGTAACTTAAGAAAGCGCCTAAATGTTGTGGAAACTCATAAAAAATACTTCCCTTAGAGCGAATATTTTTCTCCGAGCTTCAAGACAACAACTCTTGTGCTGGTGGTTTTCTCGACTAACCGCTTGAATTCTTCTGGATCCGCCCTTATAACTGGGAAAGTATTGTAGTGCATCGGGATAGCTATCTTGGGCTTTATCAGCTGGACGGCCCTCGCTGCCTCGTGGATGCCCATAGTGAAGTGCCCGCCTATTGGTAGAAGGGCTACGTCTGGCTTGTAGAGCTCCCCTATGAGAGCCATGTCCCCGAAGAGACCTGTGTCGCCGGCATGATATATTGTTGCATCTTTACCAGAAACTACGACTCCTGTCGGGGTGCCTTTGGAGGAGCTGTGCACCGCGGGCGTAAATACAATCTTAAGGTCTGGTATGCTGAGTGGGCCGCCAATGTTGGCGCCTATAGCCTCTATGCCTTGGCTGGACGCTTCCTCTGCCAGCTCATATACGGCAACAAACTTGGCACCCGTCATTTTTGCGATCTCTAAGCTGTTCCCCAGGTGATCCCCATGGTCATGTGTAACGATGATATAGTCGACTCTTGTCCCCCTATATGCAGAGGGCTTTACGGGGCTCAGCGGGTTTTCGAGCCATGGATCTATAAGAACTTTCTTTTCCTGTCCGTCTAGTCCTTTAAGCAAAAGTTCGAAGGCCGCGTGGCCCAAAAAAGTGATGATGGCCATAGGAATGATTTGTGATTCATGGATAAATAATTTTTGTCTCTTCTATACTACGTGGTGTTTCTCGCTATAAATTTCTTTTGATACTATCTCTCAATGCCCACATGTAGATTGCTGTAGCAAAGATGCTCACGGCTAAAATGTCTAGTGGGGTTTTGAAAATGTTGAATGGAGAAATTGGGAGAAAATTGTTGTAAGTGAATGTTTCGTCTCCGACCAGCGAGAGAATCGTTAAGCCGAGGAGATAGACAAAATACCACGCTGTCTTTTTCAGCTCGTCTAGTTTATTGCCGGGACCAT
>Ga0209225_1003424_pt1 | contig 13225 bp, 13 predicted proteins | sample WasSprMetagenome_FD_184732 | JGI IMG/M metagenome (GOLD analysis project Ga0209225, IMG submission 184732) | Sulfidic aquatic microbial communities from Washburn Spring, Yellowstone National Park, USA - WS (SPAdes) (version 3) | ecosystem: Environmental > Aquatic > Thermal springs > Hot (42-90C)...
GTTTAATTGTCCCACTCGACGCTGTAGTTGAAAACCTCTCATTTGGTGTGAGGCAGAAAGTCGAGATTTTGAAAATGCTAGCTTTGAACGTAGATATTCTCATACTAGACGAGCCAACGACAAATCTTTCCCCCTCTGAAATACGTGAGCTATTCAAAAGCCTTAAGAAACTAAGAGAGGAGGGCAAGTCTATTGTATTTATAACTCACAAAATACGAGAGGTCTTGGAGGTTACAGATAGAGTCACAGTATTGAGAAAGGGTAGAGTTATGGGGTCTGTTGAAACTTCAAAAACAAATCCCCGGGAGCTAGCTAAAATGATGGTTGGACGCGAGGTTGAATTGTTAATTGAGAAACCACCGTGGAGACCAAATGGAGTTGCTTTAATTGTAGACGAACTGGAAGTCATGGGGGATCTCGGTGTACCAGCTGTTAGAGGTGTTTCATTCAGCGTTAGCTATGGAGAGATTTTTGGAGTTGCAGGAGTCGAGGGTAATGGGCAAATAGAGCTCGCTGAAGCATTGGCTGGGATAAGGAAGCCTTTGAGGGGGCGGATAGTAATGAATGGAGATGATATTACAAAGCTGGATGTTTCAGAGAGGTATAATCGTGGACTAGCCTATATCCCTGAGGACCGGAAGGTTGCGTTGATAATGGAGTTCTCTGTTTTAGAGAATACTCCACTAACAGAGATCTCTTACAATAAGGAACTAGTTAATAGAATGGGCTTTATGAAGATCAAGCGAATAGTGGAGAAATCCATGGGCATTATTAAGCAATACGGTGTTGTTACTCCATCAATCTATGCACCCGCAAGATCTCTCAGTGGGGGAAATCAACAAAAACTCGTTGTAGGACGCGAGTTGATGAAAGACCCACGGGTCATTGTAGCCGTTCAGCCAACTAGAGGCCTAGATGTAGCTGCAACAGAGTATGTTAGAAACCTACTCGTAAAAATGAGGAGTTCTGGTAAAGCCGTTATCCTTATATCATCAGACTTGGATGAAATACTTGGATTGAGCGATAGATTCGCTGTTATGTATAATGGAAGATTTATGGGTATTTTAGAGCCAGATAAAGTCACAGATGAGGAACTAGGATTAATGATGGGTGGTTACACATATGAAGAGATTAAAGCTAGAAAGGTGTAGTTTTAATGGTTAACTCGAGATTCACTGAGTACTTAGTCTATATTGGTAACGTAGCACTCGCTATATTAATAGGACTCGCCTTAGGCGCCCTCATTATATGGCTGGGAGGCTATGATCCCGTTAAAGCATATACTGGGCTATTTGAAACATCTTTCAATCCATCAGATTACTACTACTTCGCTACAACCCTCAGCTACGCTACTCCAGTAATTTTTACAGGCTTAACATTCGCGATCTCTAGTAGAGCTGGGATCTTCAATATAGGCGCTGAAGGTCAAATGTACATGGGGGCTCTTGGCGCAGTCATCGTAGCCTCGATGAATCTACCATCTCCACTCATACTCCCCATGGCTCTAATCACCGGGACCCTTATGGGGGCTCTGTGGGGTTTAATAGCTGGTTTATTTAGAGCTCTTAGAAACGTTAATGAAGTTGTAGCTACTATAATGCTTAATTGGATTGCTTTCTGGATAATTGAATACGCTAGAAACTATGGTCTAGGTGATCCAAGGAGGCAGGAGAAAACCATTAGTATGCCTGTTGAAGGTAGACTTCCCCTATTAGTGAAAAACACTGAGTTATCCATGGCGTTCGTAATAGCATTAATTATTGCAATACTAGTTTACATATTCATGTGGAGAACGAAAATAGGCTACTATGTTAGAGTACTTGGTGCAGGAGTGAAAACAGCTAAATACGCTGGAATAGACCCACGCGTTATTACACTATATGTCTTCATTATTGGTGGTGCTTTATCAGGGCTTGGAGGAGCACTAGAGATCTGCGGTAGACCCCCGACATACGCAATTACAACAGCCGCATCCAATATAGCTGGATTCGGGTTTACAGGTATTTCAGTATCTCTCTTGGGATTAAACCACCCTATATTAATAATACCAGCATCCGTGATTATAGGGGGCCTTCTAGCGGGATCCCGTGGAATGCAGATAAAAGCAAAGGTTCCACTTGAAATGGTTATGGCTGTTCAAGGATTGATCATCATAGCTCTATCTGTTCCAGGCTTCACATTTGTCTACAGGAGGTGGAGAATTAAGAAAGCCTTAAGAGGTGGCGAAAGTGCCTGAGCTTGATCTCTTGGGTGGAATATTAATTCAGTCTACGTGGGCAATGATGCCTATTCTACTAGCGGCACTAGGCGAGATCCTCACCGAGAGGAGTGGAATAGTGAATATAGGCTTAGAAGGTATAATGCTTATCTCTGCATTATTCGCAGTGTTTGTAGCTGATAAAACACTTAATCCATGGCTCGGTGTATTAACAGCTATTGGTATTGGTGCATTCATTGGATTAATACATGGCTTTATCTCAGTTTACCTTAAAGGAAATCAAATTATCAGTGGACTTGGAATAAATACATTTGCAGCAGGCTTTGTAGCATATAGTATAGAAGTGTTTTGGGGTGTGAGAGGCTACTACACGCCTAAACCCGAGGCTAAAGTATCAAAGCTGCCAGTAATAGGGGTTTCCCCACTCTTCCTCGCTACAATAGCCATTACAATTGTATTGTTTATAATCCTATACAAATTCGACATAGGTCTAAAAATAAGAGCTTGTGGGGAGAACCCAGAGGCTGCTGATGTTGTTGGAGTAAAAGTTGAATTAATGCAACTCACATCCACTATTATTGGGGGAGCTTTAACGGGCTTGGCTGGAGCGGTCTTAAGCATAGACTGGCTTGCATCCATAACAAAGCAGCTACCAGCTGGAAGGGGCTTCATAGCGCTCGCACTAGTAAACTTCGCTAATTGGAATCCACTCTATGAATTACTAGGTAGTTTTATATTTGGCTTCTTATGGACTGCGAGTGAGTATATGAAGAACCTAGAATACTTCACGAGGGCTATTCCAATGCCCCTTATAAATACAATACCCTATATAGCAACCCTCATAGTAGTTGCGGGAGTTATAGGTAGATCTAGGCCACCGCAAAGTGTTGGTGTACCATATAGAAGGGAGCTAGACTAACACTGAGTGGCAAGAACTACACAATACTCAGTGATCTAACGGGTTTCCCGCACTTTTTATACTCACATATGACATCAGCTAATATACTAACTGCAATCTCCTCTGGTGTATCAGAGCCTATGTCAAGCCCCGCAGGCGCGTGAATACGTCCTTTAAACGCCTCAATTTTAAAGCCCTCACGTTGAAGTCTTTCAAGCATCCACGAGGCTCTCTTCCTACTGCAAAGAGCCCATATATGCCCCTTAAACCCCTTCACTATGAGTTTTTTGAGCGATTGATAATCCACCTCCGGGTCTCCGTGTGCAATAATAACAGCGTCTCCCTCACCAAGGTCTAGTTTACCAAGCTCTTCTGGCACATCTCCAGCTACAGCTCTCTCAGCATATGGAAACCTCTCACGGCTAGCTAATTGAGGGTTTGTGTCAAATACAATTACACTAAAACCAAGCATGTATCCAAGATCGCCAATTGGCTTACCAACATTACCACCACCAGTGATAACTAAGCGGGGTTTGGGGGAGAATACATTTATAAACGCCTCAATAACTCCACCACAGAGAGCCCTTGCGGGGACAGCGTCTTCTGGTGGTTTTTCAGCACCAAGAGTAACTTTTATCTTCCTCGGCTTATTCTCCTTAATCGCCTTATTAGCCTCTTCAACCAGTATTCTCTCTACATCTCCCCCACCACTAGTCCCCTTTCTCTCACCAGTACTAGACACAGCCATTATAGCCCCAAGATCCCTTGGGCCACTGCCCTGTTTATCTGTAATTGATATTAGTGCTACACGCCTCCCTCTAGACAACTCATCTAGGATCCACTGTAGAACCTCCACACTACTCAATTAAACCACCCTAGAACCATGTATACTAATCCATGTAGCGGCATTTAAACCCCTACTTCACTCCTCCTCGTGGTTTCAAGCCCTGTTAGTGCATAGTATGTAGTGAACGCTAAGAGTATATAAATAATCAAAACCACAGACACTGTTGACAACCCACCCATGTATGTTGCAGAGTAAACTAGAATAGGCAGAGTCCAAGTCCTACCTCTCACACCACCACCGAGAATCAATGTTGCCCCGAAGTCGCTAAACGCTCTAGCATAGGTCAAGGCATAACCCGCAATAACCTGCCTCTTCAGCATTGGTAGTAAGACACGATACAAGTAACTCCCCCTACTAAACCCCGCCTCCAGTGCGAGTTCTTCGTAGACTCTAGGTGTTCCAGTAAATAAACCAGAGTAATATGCAATTGCAACTGGTAGAGAAACAAACACTTGTGCGACTACGACGCCTACTACATTGTTTACTACCCCAATAAACCTATCCATGAATATGCCTATTGGATTAACTGTGAAGAACTCTAAGAGGAGGGAGCCTATAGCGGAGGGAGTCATAACAACAGGCATCATTAATAGAGAGTACACTATTCTACGGCTAAGACCACGCAGAAACCTAGACGTGTAGTATGATAGTGGTATAGCGAGTAAAGTACTAATTGAGGAAGACGTGAGAGATGAAAATACAGATAGGAGAAGAGAGTTCATGAAGTCACGCTTGAACTCCTCTTCAATAGCAAACCCTCTGGACAAAGCAACCATAATAGGCGTAGAAGCGAGTAATAGAATCAATAATAAAGCAACTATCGCTAAGTATTTAAAAGCAGTATCATCCCTCTTCAACTAAGACACACCCATGGCAAATCAATTTTTCCATAATCATATGGAGCTATTCTAGACAAGTCACTCAATTTGCCTACATACCCCGTCTTAACAGGATCTAAGCCCTCCACGTATTCAACAAGCTCGTTTAGAAATAAATCTGCAAGATCTCTCCTCGTAGAGTACTTTGTAACTGCCCCAACTTGGCAGCTAGCTAAACCACTAATTTCCTCAGGCTTAGGCCAAACGATCTCAACATCTCCAGGATACCAGTACTTAATAATATGCGGTAGAATCGCTACATCAAGAACTCCCACTTGAAGGTACCTAGCTAAAACCCCTACATCGGGATATATGTATAGCTTATCCCTGATCAACTCATAAACCCCCGCTCTCCTCAAGTACTCAACACCTATTCTACCAAAGGGAGCTACCTCGGGATCTGCAATACCTATCTTCAATCCTTTAGACGCCAAGTAGGCGAGGTCCCCTACCTGCTTCAACTCAACATTGCTCTTCTTAGACACCATTAAAGCAGGTATAATTAGGGTAATTCTCTTTAAACTAGGGTATACAAGCCCCCTCTCTAATGCGTACTCCATGAAGTAGTGATCCGCTGTTATCAGTACATCACCTTTCTTTGTTAATTCAAGCTTATTAATTAGCCTACCAGTCGCATCGACCACCACGTTGACTCTAACACCATGCTTAGCCATAAACAATTCAGAGTAGTCATTTATCAATTTTGATAGTGTAGGGGGAGTATATACTGTGATCTCTTCTACTCGATCGCTGTGGACATATCCATGTGTGTCGATTAAAAACTCGATTGATGTAAGACCTAGAATACCAATTAACCCGGGTGCTAATAGCAATATAAGTACGTGTTTATAATCATCCAATAAACAATCACCTCGCTGAACGCTTCTCGATGAAGATCCTCATTAAACCACCCTCACCAAGCGAGACGAGGTACTCTCTTGGAATCTTAACCCCAGCTGAAACCCATGGTAGTAGTATATCCAGTGCGTTCTCCTCGCGGAAGTATATAATACCAGCAGACACGCCGATAATTGCCTTACCATCTCTATAAGCAAGCATAGTCATCGTAGTCGGCTTAATGGGCAGTCCATAGATAACTACTTCATCCGCAACCCTCCTTATAGCGCTGGGAGTGTAGTCTGTGGGGTCTACACTCATGCCACCAGTAACTACAACAGCATCGTGCGTTTTCAGTGTAGAGAGTATCTTGCCCACTATTTCCTCTTCATCGTCACGAGCATAGACTACGTCACCAGGTATACATCCATACCTCTTGATCTTCTCGACTACAACGGGTGAAGCATAGTCTTCTACAAGGCCTGTAGCAACCTCAGTACCCGTGACAACAACTCCAATTCTAAATCCACGCGATGGGTGAATAGTCAACACTGGCTGGTATTGTCTAATAGAATCCAGTATTTTATTAAACACCCCCTCGGATACGTATAGAGGTATTAAATCAACAACACCAGCTAACTCCCCTTTTTCAAGGAAAGACCCTGTTCTACGAGTTGCAACGACAAATACCCCTGTTTCATTAATAATCCTTAAACCCGTGGAGTTCACTAATAGTAATCCCCTTTCGCCTGCTTTAAGGTAGGCCTTTGCCTCCTCAACGTGCTCTACTACTAAACCCGGGCCAGCTATGTATTTAGCCATTAAGTCAACTGCTTCATCTTCATGTATATATCCATGTGGCGAGTCCTCATCTTTATATACATAGACAATGAAGTGACCGCATCTCTCTAGTAATTCAACATCCTTCTCGCCTATGATCTCACCCCGCCTCTTCACAGCACCCTTGAATCCGGGCTCTATACATGTGTAGTCCTGTGCTATTCTCTTCCCAATAGCTTCTCTAGTTTTTACAGCAGTGATCAATTCAATCACCCAATACCCTCTATAGCTTGAATTATTCCAGCAACTTCACTAAATGGAACAACTTCAACCTCACCTCGAGGATTCAACAGGATCAAAACCGGCTTCTTAACAACTTTACCTGCAATACAATCGCTAGCTTTAAACCTCAATAACTTGAATATAATTGTAAAGTCACCTTTAACTCTAATCCCCGCTTTATCGGCTTCTCCAAGTACAATGCTCGGTATATCTACAAGCCTAGTTCCTTCTTTAACAACTATTTTAACCGGTGAATAAAGCAATGCATAAACAAGGAGGGTGTATCTAGCTTTCTCAATGTTCTTCAATGCCCTCTTAATTGAGACAGCCACATCTTGGTGGGATACACCAATTAATTCAGCTATCTCCCTGGTGGAATATCCTTGAAGCCTGTACTTCAACACCTTGATCTGCCTAGGCGTTAGGAAACCAAACTTACCTTTCATCTACACCACTTTTGTCAATCAATGAAAATAGACATAGAGGTGGATATATAAGTCTTTTTATAGCTACTTGTCCAATAAAATTGATTGACCTATATGGAAATTCATACTATAGGTAGACGGTGTGTAGATTTAAGTTATTGATTATGGCTAGTAACAGGGATGAGTAGTTCTATGTGGAAAACAACAGAGTTTACTTTTTAGTTTTCTTCATGTACGCTAGTACATCCTTGGCTTTTGGACCTGCAAGCCAAGTGACTAACTCCTCGGGTAGTTTATATGATTGAGCTATTTTAGCAGCGTACTTTGGGTTGTTTGTGAATATGACTCTTAAGTATGGGATGAAGTCAGACTTTACATTTGCCTTACTCGTTAGTAGTCTTGAGGCTAGGTGCTCCGCGAGTGCTTCACGATACTCCCTCGACCTCTTAGTCTCTGCGAGTAGTTTTATTCTCTCGGGCATTTTGAACGCTACGAATTTACCCTTATACTTTGTCCTTGCAAATGCTACCCCAGGCCCCATCATGTCTAGTGCATATGATAGTAGATCCCAGTTTTGCGTTTTAACTATTCTGCCAAAGTACTGGTCTGCTCTACTGAGTGCTTCATAAGCTCTCCACACTTCATATGGGTCATCGTACCAACTAGGGATGTGTTCATTAACCCATGTTTTGAACTCGTCTGGAGTTAAATCTGTGGATGTAATAGCCTCTCTCGCTTGGAAAACGAATCTAGCTGAGAATAACTTCCTCAACGCCTCCCAAGGTGCATATGTTCTATCTCTATATGTAGATATTGCCTTGACGGTCTCCAATGTAACTTTTTTATTCAACGCGGCAGCCGCCTCTAAATCGTTTATTGCACTCCTCAAATCACCCTCGCTACGTTTAGCTATCTCCTTCAAAGCCTCTGTGTCGCAATCAAGCTTCTCAGCGCCGCAAATTCTAGTTAATACCCTGACAACATCCGTCTCTCTTAATCTATTCATAGCAATTACTTCAGATAGCTCTCTAAGAGGCCTCAAGTGCTCCCTGTATGGATTATTCGCGGTCATTATTATTGGGTTTCTAGTGTTCTTAATTACCTCTATGAGTGATTCAACACCACCAACATCTGACTTGGGGTCTAATCCATCAACTTCATCTAGTAAAATAATTTTTCTCCTAGCCCTCAATCCAGATGTTTGAGAAGCTACTTTAGCTAATCGCTCAATATCCTCCTTCCTCCTACTATCACTGGCATTCATTTCAAATAATTCATATCCATAGGTCTTCGCAACTGCTTCTACAAGGCTTGTTTTACCACAACCTGCCGGTCCATGAAGCAATATGGCTTTCTTCGATGGTGGAGCCTTCTCCCAAGACTTCAACCACTCTAACAGCTTCTCCTTGGCTTCGTCTTGATCAACAACTTCATCAATGTGTTTAGGCCTATACTTTATAATCCAGGGTAGCCTCTGAGTACTCAAATACAACTACACCTTGAGCCTCCTACCCATAAGTGCTAACCTAGCGAGGAATGCATTTAACTGGATCTCGTCGTCAGCTCCCTCCACGAGTCTATACTGTATTTCACCAGCGTAATCAGCGATCATGACTTTCAAGTCGTCTGGGATCTTCACCTCAGGGTTAAAGATCTCTCTATGAACCTGCTTCACAATATCCACACCGCTCAATCCATAGTTGATCATGAGGTCTCGTAGCTTCTTCCTAGCCTCTATGAAGTTCCCTGAGAGAGCTAGTTGAAGCATTTCCCTCACCTCCCTTGGATGAGCTAATCCAACAACTTTATACACAATATCCTCGGTTACATCCCCTAAAGCTGCAGCTGACTGTAGTATATTGATTGCTCTCCTCATATCGCCCTCTGATAGATCATAGATAACCTCGAGAGCTCTCTCAACGCAATTAACCTTCTCGCTTTGGCAAATATACATTAATCTAGATACAACATCCTCTCTCTTTAATGCTGTAAATCTAAAAACTGCACACCTACTTTGAATAGGCTCAATGATCTTACTTGGATAATTAGCAGTTAGAATAAACCTAGTATTAGCCGAGTACAACTCCATAAGTCTCCTAAGTGCTTGCTGAGCATCAGCAGTCATGTTGTCTGCTTCATCAAGTAATACTATTTTAAACGGTACTTCGCCTACAACCCTAGACCTCGCAAACTCCTTAACCTTAGTCCTTATAACCTCGATTTTTCTCTCATCCGATGCATTAAGCTCTAACATGTACTGCCTATAGTTCTCACCATATAAGTCATGAGCCATAGCGTGAGCAACAGTAGTCTTCCCAGTGCCGGGAGGACCCGCAAACAACATGTGAGGTACATTCCTCTCAGATATAAACCTCTTCAATCTATCAACAATCTCCTTTTGATTGACAACTTCATCAAGCGATCTAGGCCTATACTTCTCAGCCCAGAGAAGCTCACTCATAAAATACACCCATAGAGTACTCTTCTTTAAAATTATAACTTTATTTAAGGCTAATAAGGGGGAGAGCAGAATTTTCAAAGGGAGATGCTAAAATTGACTGGTTTATTAGAGTTAATAGGGCTCCTCGGGGTTAGAGTTATCGAGAGGGATTATGAAGAGGAGGAGGTTAAAGTAGCCTACATGGGCCCATCTACTAGTTTATTTGTTGAAGACGACTTTGTTGAGTTAGTTAAGGGTGCTGAGTACACTCTGCCGAGGTGGCTAGCTAAATTCCTCAGTGAGAAGGGTGTTGCGAGGATACAGGAGCCACCTGTAGAGGAGACTATGGTTGCGAGACTGCAGTTTAATGAGTCTCGTAGTAGGGGTCAATTGAAATTTGAGAAACTACAGGGGTACTTCTACTCGAGGATCAGGGATCAAGTGTCTTCGATGTTTAGGTCCTACAAGGAGATAAATGACTTGTCTAAAGCACACCAAGTTCTTCAATCGATAACTAAGTTGTCGACTGCAACCCGCGATCTATACAAGACTAGGCTTACTAAAATCCTAAATATAGTTACAAGCGAGATTGGCCCAGACGTATTGGCTAATTTAAGTGAGGAGGAGAAGCAACTATACAGTATACTAAGGACTATTCTAGACTTATATAACTCAATGGTTTTCGAGGTTGAGAAACATGAGTGAAGAAGCAGTGGGAATAGTTGACATCGTCCAGTCTTTTAAAGCCTTCCTAGAGACATTCCAGTCTAAAGACGGCGTGTTGAAGTACCGTGAGAGAATACATGAGTTAATAAGAATGAATCAAAAGAGCCTTATAGTGGACTTCGATGACCTCATACTACATGACCGCGAATTAGCAAACTACGTACTAGACAAACCCCTCGAGGCACTAAATGCTTTTTCACAAGCACTACTAGACATTGTAAGTAGAGAAAACCCCGAGTACGCTAGACTAGTTAAGAGATTCTACGTGAGAATTAGGAATCCACCAGAGATCTTCAAGATCAGGGGTTTAAACAGCGACTACATAGGAAAACTAGTGGCGATAGAGGGAATAGTGACTAGAGTTACAAGGATTGATGCAAAGCTAGTGAAGGCAGTATATAGACACGTAGCAGAGGGTGAGATACATGAGTTCGAGTACCCACCAGAAGGGTCAATAACCGAGAAAGTTGAAAAACCACCATACTGCCTAATCTGTAGAAAACCAGGTAAATTCGACCTAGTAGTTGAGAAAAGCGAGTTCATAGACTGGCAGAAGATAGTTGTACAGGAGAAACCAGAGGAGGTTCCAGGTGGGCAAATACCCAGGAGTATAGAGGCTATTTTAACAGCGGACATCGTGGACTCTGTGAGACCTGGAGACCGAGTGATATTAACAGGTGTATTGAGAGTACAGCCTTTAACAGGCTCTCCTGAAGCACGTAGCTCCAGAAGCTTGTTTTCATTCTACATAGACGTAAACCACGTGGAGGTCCAGGAGAAGGTTTTAGAGGAGATAGTGATTACAAGGGAGGATGAAGAGAGGATCAGGGAGTTGGCGAGAGACCCGTGGATCCGCGAGAAGATAATTTCCAGTATTGCACCCGGTATTTATGGCTACTGGGATATAAAGGAGGCAATAGCATTAATGCTGTTTGGAGGATCTCCAAAACTACTCCCAGATGGGACGAGGATTAGGGGGGACATACACGTCCTCATAACTGGTGATCCAGGTACAGCGAAGTCACAGCTACTGCAATTTACAGCTAGGATCGCTCCTCGTGGATTATACACGAGTGGGAAGGGTTCCACAGCGGCTGGTTTAACCGCTACTGTATTGAGAGATAAACTAACTGGTGAATACTACCTTGAAGCTGGTGCACTCGTACTGGCTGATGGTGGATTAGCTTGCATTGATGAAATCGATAAAATGAGAGAGGAGGATAGGAGTGCTATACATGAGGCTCTAGAGCAACAGACTGTTAGCATTGCGAAGGCTGGTATAGTTGCTAGACTCAATGCACGTGCATCAGTGCTAGCAGCTGGAAACCCGAAGCATGGTAGGTATGACCCTACAATCCCCGTTAGTAAAAACATAGATCTGCCTCCGACAATACTATCTAGATTCGACTTAATATTCATAGTTAGAGATATACCCCACAAAGAGCGAGATAGGAAACTGGCGAAACACATTCTCGGAATACACGCAGAGGCTGAGAGAGCAAGGAGCTTCATCGACCCCCAGTTATTGAAGAAGTATGTTAGCTACGCTAGGAGATATATAAGGCCTCAGTTAACCCCGGAGGCAGCTAAACTCATTGAGGAATTTTATGTTAGTCTTAGACAAGCATCACTAACAACAAGCGAGGGAGAGGTTTCAGCAATAGCTATTACCCCGAGGCAATTAGAGGCGTTAATTAGGCTAACAGAGGCCCATGCGAAAATGGCTCTTAAGCAGAAAGCCACTATTGAAGACGCTGAAGAGGCTATAAGGATAATGATGACAACTCTATCCATTGTTGGAATAGATGTTGAGACAGGTAGACTAGACATCGATGTACTGGAGACAGGGGTATCTGCATCAAAGAGGGAGAAAAAGAAGAGATTTACACAATTCCTCTTTAAACTACTAGAGGAAGTAGGTGGAGAAATAGAGATGAACGAGTTGTACAAGAAGGCTGCTGATCAAGGGTTTGAAAAGGAATTCGTGAGAGAAGTAGTCATGGAGTTGAAGAATAGTGGGGAGTTATACGAGCCGAGAATAGGTAAAATAGCGAAAGTAAAGTAATCAGTTCATTTTAACTTTTATTAATCATAGTTCTCGAAGTTGAGTGTACTTAATGTGATCCCATGAAGACGCAAGTCAAGATATTAATAGTTCAAATATTAACCAGCATTATTGGTTTTACAATAGCATTTATCGTGGTAGACTCATTAATACCCTTGATCATTCTACACAAACCACCTCCACCAATATTGCAATCCATAATCAAAGGTGCTTCAATAGGTATACTGGTCGGCCTTTTGTCATTTGTATTAGACTTTAAGATAGACAAGGATTCACAGTACAAGCATACCGCGTGTATTAAGTACAATTTAAAGAGGTTTCATGAAAATACGTTTCTTCCCCTCGGATTTTATGTTTAGATAATTTTTCCGATGTAGAAGATTATAAAATGAAAATCCTATTCATTCCTCTGACTGGCTTTCTCCATAATCCACCTTCTCCTATACTCCCATAGTGATGGAGGAGTCCACATTATCCATAATGGTAGTGCTTTAACAAACTCATAGGCCTCCTCCCAGCTGTCGAAACCAAGTTTCCCGGCTAGCTCCTCCAGAGTCATTGGTGTTTTAACGTATTCCCTAACGATCTTCAATACCTCGGGTGTCACAGGTATTTCCTTCTCGCCAACTTTGACTACAAATAAAACCTCCTTCTTCTCACTCATACTATAAACACCAAGCATATCAACAAATAATTCACGTACTTAAATACCTTGATTAAATGGGGCCGCCGGGATTTGAACCCGGGACCACCGGCGCTCCGGGAACCCGTGGATCGGGGGACATCCCCCCAGGCCGGCATCCTAGCCAAGCTAGACGACGGCCCCTAT
>Ga0209225_1003427_pt1 | contig 13219 bp, 13 predicted proteins | sample WasSprMetagenome_FD_184732 | JGI IMG/M metagenome (GOLD analysis project Ga0209225, IMG submission 184732) | Sulfidic aquatic microbial communities from Washburn Spring, Yellowstone National Park, USA - WS (SPAdes) (version 3) | ecosystem: Environmental > Aquatic > Thermal springs > Hot (42-90C)...
ATACCTTGGATGTCTTCAAAATCCTCAATTTCACAGGATCCATCAAGATCCCAAGCAACTACTGTGAAATTCAAATAGAATTACTAACCTATCCTCCCTCCACTGGTCCTCTCAATATTCAAGCTGAGATAATTAAAGTTGACCTCCCCTATGAATTTAGCATTGGGAAATCTGCTAATCCTGATCATCCAACATCCTTCGTAATTTATAACGTCGTTAAGGGTGAATACACTTTACGTGCTGGTCAAACCATTGAATATATGCGTGTAACATTTAAGATAGTTGAAGTTGGATTCAATATCTCCAATATGCTAAGTAATCTAAACTTAACAACAATTACTGGACTGCTAATAGTGGCGTTATGCATCTCCATACCCATACTTTTAATTAGAATGTTGAAGATGAAGCGGGTGCACCACTTAAACAAGCTTTAACCAATACCACAAACCTTAAAAAGTGGGAGTTTTGACTTCTACCATTACCATGCTTATCAAGAATTGCATTTTTGTCAAAGCAAACAAAACCGTTGTGCCAATTCTTTACATTTTGAAATTAGCTCTTCTATCATTTTCATCCTTTCTGCTTCGTTATCTGAGGGTATTGAGTAATATTCGCAGATTTTATCAATTCCATATTTTTCGAGGACTAATAGTTCTTCTGCGAAGATTGGTTTAACATTTAGATTAGCTCTTTTGAATAGTGGTAATGCTCTTTCCATGTGGGGGAGGAGTGTTAAAACTCCAATCCTTTTTGCAAAGTTAAAGGTTTGTCTTTTCAGTAAGATTTTTAGAAATTCCACATTTTCTTCAGTGGTTGATGAGAGTTCTTCTAAGAGCATGTCTTGTAAGGGGACATTATATTCCTCATGAAGAAATTCAGCAATTATTTGGGCTTCCGACTTCTCCCATCTTGCGAGAGCAAAAGCTTCAAAGGAAAAGTTTGGATTCTCCAGTATCCTGCTATAATCATATCTAACTCCAAAGTTGTATCCACCAGAAATTATAAACTTCTTAACAACCCCCCTTTGATAAGCTATTCCAGCCGCTCTAGCTTTAAGTTCTGTATGAGTCGCTAAAAAGTACCTATTATCCCACTTTTTAACTTGAGATCCCAAAACAATTGCCAAATCATACTCCTTCAACATTACACCCCCAAAGATTATCTAAGCTCCATATAACATTGTATTATCCTTACTCTTAGATTCTTGCATACCCAATTTCAATGGAAGAGGCTGGAGTAATTATGTGAAGTAATTATAATGTTAACGATTCAAAGGATCATCATAAGATTTTGAGCCTTTCAACATTTAGGGGTTATTATGATCATGCCTTATGAAATTGCAAACCTTATATACATTAATCACCCTTAAACTATATGTTGAGGTCTCTTGGAATGAAACCAGTATATATTGTTAGATTACACTTTAAAACGCCGGAGTTGGAGGGGGATTTTAATAGATGGTATAATAATGTGCATCTCCCAGACCTTCTCAAAGTTCCAAACCTCATTACTGCAAGACGCTTCATTTCACTGAGTGGAGGTATAAAGTATCTAGCCATATATGAATTCAGTGGTAGAGATGAGATGATGGAGGGTAAGAATAGTGCTGAAATGGCTGCTTGCAGAGCAGATACACGAGCTAGATGGAGCCTCCACCTAGATCCAAGAGCTGAAAGATACTGGTGCGACGTAAGTAAACTGTTTAAAAGTGAGAGGGACATGCTATCCGATTCAACCACACTATTCTTAGCATTTGAATTCAACCCAATTAAGGAGGTAGAAGCAAAAGCATACTTTGAGAAAGAAATTGTTGATAAACTGCTTAAACTGCCTGAACTGGAAACATTAGTCCTCTACACAACCCTCTTCAAAGAATCTGAAGACCTCCCAAACATGATCATGCTCTGCCAATTCAAAAACAAAACACTCACCACAACACCACAAAACATACTTGAAATGCTATCCACAGCAAAATCAAGAAAAGACCTATATACAAAATTTGATTACGCATTATACGCATTCATGATATCTATCGTTAAGAGGATAGGATTTCAGATGAGTACATAAATGCATATATTTCTTCATGAATGTTTTTAAGTAGGCTCTATTTCTTCTCACAAATAACTCGCATTTCCCTTTCCACTTCCTCTATTATATATGGACTTAAACTACTTAAAATTCCAAGATCAACCCTTCTTCTAAATACTTTCTTCAACTCATTTTCTATCCTAACCAAATCCAAGAGGCTCTTCTCACTGTTCCGTTCAAATTCGATAACTACATCTATATCACTTCTCCTATTTTGCTCCCCCCTAACGAAAGAACCGAAAATGGCCATAAACACTATGTCGTTCTTTCGACAAATCTCAGCTAGCTCCTCCTCTAAACCTTCTCTCCTTAATTCTTGTGGCAAATTTTGAATATTAACTTTAATACTCATGCCTTAATCGTTAAAAGATCCCCCTCAAATTTAAGTATTTTCTCATAAAATTTTCAAAGTTATACAGAAAATTTAAATATTCTCTTGTTTTAATGAGTAATGCATGAAGAGTATATTCGGAGTAAACAGAAAGGATGTACAAGATACGGCGAATAAAAAAGCATCTTTACTTAGCGTGCTAATTAATGTGATAATAATTCTCTGCTTAATAGCGACTATTGCAGCAGCAATTTTTGGCATCCTTGCTGTTTACTTCGAATTAATTACAAAGGAACCACTCTACAATATTTATATGAAAATTGCGGCATTGCTTATCGGTATTGCAGGTATTCTAGCTTCTCTTATCTCTGCTTTAAGGGAAAAATTAAGTAGGTGATGTGAAGTTCTCGTATTCCCATTTCCTATATGATGCTAAAGGTGGTGGATATGGCTATTAAACAAAAGAGTGGAGGAGAGGGGTTGGAGAAATGGGCAAGCCTACTTAAGACCATAGGTAATCCAACACGTCTAGCCATTCTCCTAATCTTGTATGCAAGTGGAGAAGGAAGCCTTACATTCACCCAACTAAAAGAAATTATGGGTCTTCACTCAGATTCCACTCTAGTTCACCACCTAGAAATCCTCCTAAAAGCTAAACTCATCGAGAAAATTGCATGTAAAGAGGGGGAGATCGGTAGAGTTTACCCAAAATATCAAATAAGTAAACTTGGGAAAGAATTACTTGAACAAACACAACTCGCTCAAGCCCTCCAAGAATACATGAATAGACATCCTAAATGATTATACATATCCCTATTACGAATTAACTGGTTATGCGATTTGAGTAGCTAGCTATGATAATTAAACAGATACTATGGATGAAAAACATTAAAATGTGGCAAGCTTAAGAGTTAAAAACAAAATTTTTAATATTTTAAGGAGTGTAGATTTGAGTATATGATGATAGACATTAAGCTTACCCCAGAATTAAAAGTAAAATATCCAGAATCCATTTTTGGCAGCCTCTTTGTGATGAATGTTCCCAATGGAAAAGTGCATGAAGCATCGGAGGAGAGGAAGCGTGAAGTTGAGAGAGAATTGAGAAAAATGATTATTGATAATGATAACATTATAGCCCTATACAACGCTTACTTTAACAAATGGGGTAAAGTATACCCCGTAGAAAATCAGATTAGAAATATAAGGAAGGGGCATAGCCTTCCACAAATTTCAATACTGGTTGACTGCATGTTTATAGCAGAACTAAAAAATAGAATACTCATCTCCGGTCATGATCTCAATGAAATAAAAGGCTCTCTACTTTTCGATACATCAAAGGGGAAGGAGAGATACATTATGCTTAATGGTAAAGAACAAGAACTTAAAGAAGGCGACATAATCCTCAAAGACGAAGAAGGAATCCTAGCAAGCGTACTATACGGACCTGCTAAAAGAACTTCCATAACACTCAACACAAAAACGTTCTTTACTTAGCATGGTGTCCTCATGGAATTGATGAAGAAACCATAATCGCACACTTAAACGATATATACTCAAATCTTAAAACAGTCTTTAAATACGCAACACCAACTATTCTTCGATCGAATATGATAACAAACCATATTTTGGCTGGATTAAAAAACTTCTGAAAAATGGAATTGACAGCAAAACTACCGAGAGTAATAAGCTTTATTTGTTTTATATGCCATAAGTACGAGGAAGGAATGGTTGTGGGACTTTGAAAACTGAAAAAACCGCATATTGGTGTGTAAGGATGGATGGGGGTAAGTATGCCGAGTACGCGAAGAGGGGTGGGTATGTTGCGATAGGATGGAATGAGTTAGGTGACCTATCTTGGCTGAAGGAAACTACTCCAGAAAAGGGTCTAAATGATTTGAAGAAAAGGTACAAAATCACATTTCGGAAAAGCTCGGCAGTAGGGGTGGGTTTAGCAAGTGCTCAAATTTTCAATTTTGTAGTAAGGTTAAAGAAAGGTGATATTGTCCTAACTCCGACCGATGGAAAAGTATTGTTGGGCGAGGTTACTGGTGATTACTTCTATGTGAAGACGCCAGAAGATGGTTGCCCATTTTCTAACAGACGTCCCGTTGATTGGAAAAAGGAGATACCAAAGGATAGTCTGTCTGAGAGGCTTAAGTCTACTCTTTACGCTTGGCAAACAGTTTTCAGCTTGGATGCCCATGCCCTTGAAATCGATCAGCTACTCGGAAGAAGGGTTGCTCCTATAATACAGGAAGTAGCTGGGCGTGAGGTAGTGAACATACTAAGTGAAAGACTACTGGAACTCGACCCACGCTACTTTCAAGAAAAGCTCATACCCGAACTCTTAAAAGCCATGGGTTTCGAAGCAGATGCCAGCCCCACATACACTTCCGATGGAGGAATAGATGTCAAAGGAAAATTCAGAATCGGCGTATTCACAGGCGATGTACGCTTACAAGTAAAAAGAGTAAAACAGAACATAACCTCCTCCCTCATTAGAGAATTAAGGGGATCATTAAGTGTAGGAGAACATGGAATATTCATCACCACCTCCAACTTCACCAAAGACGCCATCGAAGAAGCAAAAAGAGTTGGAGCAACCCCAATATTCCTCATCAACGGGAAAGAATTAGCCGAACTAATATTAACTTACTACGACTCCCTAAACAACGAAATTAAAATAGAACTTGAAAAAAGATTCGGCTTAAAAAAGACATTCACAATACAAAAAGTCGCATAATCAAGGTAAAAGTATACAAAGAAAGATAACAATAAAATAGGAAAATAGATGAAAGCCGATTCTATTAAACAGAATTATGTCCATTATACATGAAAATAATTTCACTCTTTCTTTAACCAAAAAGGTAGTGAAGTAATCTTTTTACATTATTAATTTATCCGATATTGTTATGATTAGAGCTTCACTTTTTTTATCCACTCGGTTAAACTCCTTTGCATAGATTTTGATTCTTCATTATTTTCTTTTTCGTTTTCTCCTCTCCTCCCAGTTTTTTGCTTTCTTCTTTGCGATTCTTCTAATATACGTTGCATCACATCAAATTCAAACTTTATGATATCGTAGAGCTTGTTTAGTTGTTCATTGCCCCATTTTAAGCCTATCATTTCAAGAGCTATTTTATCGATTTTCTTTTGCAACTCTGATTTAAAGGATATTCTCTGATAGAAGGATTGAACGTTTTCAGAGGTTTTCGTAACGTGATTAAAAGTTTCTATGGCCTTACTCATAACGTCGTGATTTGAAGCCAAGGAAAATATATTTGGCACGCATAGATCTCTCCATACATCGGTGTCAAACCTAACCCATGATCCTCTTGTTTCTACTTGGAGTGATAGTAATTGGAATAAAGCTATAGTGCTATTAAAGTAAAGGGTTAAAGCTTTCAACAGGTCTTCATTGAGGTCTCTTGATTTTAAAATGTTTATTGTAGCTGGCGCTAGCATTTTATTTGATGAATGGAACGCTATGAAGAATACATCTGGAGATGTTATCTGAAACCTTCTAGCTAGTAGTATTTCTCCCGCATATCTCTCATATGCATCTTTAATATCCTTCATGGCTTTAACAAGTTTACCGATATCCGCTAATCCAGTTCTCTTAACTACTTCTATGTTTGTTGGATCCACCTCCACTAAGGCATATTCTTCTCTTCCAGTTAAGTCTAAAAATCTAACTCCTGCAACTGACCTGAGGGCTGGTACAACATTTTGAAAGCCTACTTTTAAAGTGACATCGCCCCTAACAGCCTTAAGAAGTATTTTATCATTTTCTATTCCTCCAAAGTCAAAGAGCACTTTTCCACGAGACCCATATTTTCTCACGAATAGTCTAGTTGCGTAAGGCTCCACATGCTCGTATCTTGCAGTGTATTGCCCAGGGTTATAATTACGAATGTGTAGTAGGTTTTGTTTCTCAAGATCTCCCAATGTAGGAAGCCCTGAAAGTTGCTTAGATATTTCCTCGAAAAATTCATAAGCCTCTATGGTATTAAATGCGACTAAAGGTTTTAGATTTCTTATCCTCCTCTTTATAACTTCAGCTGTATTCATGAGCTTTATTGCATCAAGAAAACTTCCTCTAAGGCTCTTCTCGCCACTTAAAGCAAAGCTTTTGACAGCTTCTACAATTTCTTTCTCCTTATTCCTTAGCTCATCCAACCTTTTCTTCAAGAGAACAATAATTGTGAAAGGCGTATGTTTGTCCATGTAAGCTTTTCTGAACACTACTAAGTAGTCCCTATAGAGGGCTTCCTCACTAAACGCTATATCACTAGTTAATTTAACTATGAACTCAGGAAGGTAAATTCTATTGGTACTTCCTTGCACAGCTTCACCTAAAAGATACCTTCTAATATTTTCAGCGCTGCTTCCTGAAAAGAATTCTTCTGGAGTCACACTTGCGAGTTTGCCACCTAGCTTTATAACGTTATCAGCAGCTGCAAAGAAATATGCCCAATATCCTACCTTCCCTCTTACAATATCGCCTAACATGTTATCTAGCTTCTTCCTTTCGCTTTCCGGTATCCTTTCTCTTCGAGTAAATGGTGGATTCATTATTACTAAATCGAAGTTTTCTTTTTGGAGTTGGTGCTTCTGATATTTTTCCCTATCCCTTTCTATCCATTCCGATATTAAGGATTGATATGGAGGATCTTTGTCTAACTTGAAAACGGCCGATTTCATTTTCTCTATTCCATCACCCCAATACACCTTAGGCTCTATTGGTGTTTCAATATCTTGTAATGCGAGATTTATTGAGGTAAGCTCCTTTGCAAATTGCATTATATCTATTCCAATCATGTGATCCTCAAGGAATAACTTGTGAATATCAGATTTGTTTAACCTTTGCTGTAAAGCTTTTTCCATTTTAGCTTCATAAGCTGAGACTAGCAATGTCCCAGAACCACAAGCTGGATCTAGAATCTTTTCATCCCATCTCTCAACGGCTAAATAAGCAAGAAGTCTTGCAGCAACCGGATTTGTGAAGAACGCTCCAAGATTCTTTCTGGTCTCTGGCGGGAGCCCTTCCTGATATATCCTACCAAATAATTCCTCTCTGACGTGTTCTGGTTTTAAGGCTTGAATAGCATAGAGATATCGTGTTAGCGTGTACCTTGCTGTCTCCGCTACGTTCTTAAACATTTCTAAGATGTAGAGGAAGGGCTCAGCAATAAACGGATAATCCTTATAAAGCGGACTAGTCTTTACATCTCTATCTATAATATCAAGTAGATTTTGGGGTGGTGAAGAAGGGTTATCTATATATGGAAAGATGCTCTGCTGGTATCTCTTAATCGAGGCAACGTGTAGGAATAGGAGGCTGAGTATGGTGATGTATGCCACTATATCGGCTATATACGTGTTCATTATTTCTTCATTTTCAACGGCCTCTTCCAATAAAGATCTGTAAAAGTCGAATCTGCCTATAATCGCTTGCGCTTGATCTAGTAGTTTTCTTTGAGTAATTACTGATCTTATTGCACCAGCAAGTTCTTCAATAGCTTCTCTAGCCACATAAGCTATAGTCATGTAGTCGACAAGAGGTATCTTAATCTTCTCGTACTCCTTTATAGTACTCATAACAAGCTCAAATACGTTCTCAAGCACTTCTTCTTCTAGGTGTTTAGAAGCCCAGTTTGTGAGAAGTAGAGCTCTTTTTACACGTATTCTGGGAGTGACTTTACTTATTTCAACTGGATGAATTCTTCTAACCTCTGAGGGGAGGAGAAGGAGTAGAAGTCCAGCTCCATATGATGTTGCTATCGGGTAGGTCTTTGCTAGATCATCAAGCATCTTTTCAACGCTATCCATTTTAACCTGAACGAGTAAGTTATGATTATCAAGTTGTATCAAGAGATCAGGATATTTATCACCAACCCTTACTTCGGAGACTCCAATTACTTTTATCCCAAATTTTTCTCCAATTTGTTTCATTAACTCTGTTATAGCTGGGTAGAGACTGCGTTCAGTAATGAACATAAGAGATCCCCCCTTAAAATCGCAGGAGAAAAGATATAATTACTCTTTTTTGACTCTTCTCTTTTAATGGCTTTATAATAATTATAAGTTCTCCTCCCTTCAGCTTTAATCTTCCCGTTAAGCTTACCATCTACTGAAAAATTAAATTGCATAATTATCCCCATGGGGTAATTGCTTTCAAAAATCCCCTTTTTCGATACAACTTTAGTAAACAATATAATCTCTCCTACTGCCAAATTACCTATCATAATATTTGAAAGTAAGATTATTTATAAAGCTTTAGCCATTATCGAAAATAAGAGCATTAGTAAATGTCCGAAGTGTGAGGATAGGAATCTAAATCCTGATAAAAATGAAAGTATGAGAACTTTGCAGTCCAAGCACATATATGCGGCAAATGCTACGATAAAAAAAATGGAAAGCACAGTTTAACACTAAAATTCCGGAAAGAAAAAGGCTACGTCCTATAATAATATTGGAAAGCAAACTTTATCAGAGCAATAAATTATTACGAGAACGGTTTATTTAATTTAAATTTGCATCTTTAACACGTTTATATTCTAATGGCTTATAGATTTATGGGGATTTGCTATATGGTTTCGTTGAAGGAGGTAGTTGATGGCTATATGGGGAAGGTTTCTGGTTTAAGGGAGCATTGTGAGAGATGCCTTAGAACCGAGAGGTGGGGAGGATGCGTTGTTTTAATGGTTGTGGATGCAGCCTTCACATCAATTGGCTTAAACTATTTTACAGCTGTTGTCCCGAAGGTTGAGGAGTTCAGTGAGAAGTTTGTTGAGACCGGGAGGATTAGGTTTCTTAAAGATCTTGCAAAGGCAGATATTGATGAGTTAAGGAAGGTGTGGAAGAATATGAGGTCGTGGCTCATAGCCAAGGAAATAGCCTCCTATCTCTCAACCATAAGCAGTGATGATAGGGAAGCCCTTAGAACTTGGGCAAAGAATACTAAACTCGAGAATTGGCGAGAGGACCCCATTGGAAGGATTAAGGGGGTTGGACTAGTAACATTCCAATACCTCAGGATGATGGGAGGCATAGACACCGTAATGCCAGATAAAATCGTTAAGAGAGTTATAAATGAAATTCTAGTTAAAGCTGGACTGGAACCCATAAACGACGATATTGAATTCATTAAGAAGGTTGAAGAATTAGCCTTAACATGCGGATATAGACCAATAGAGCTTTGCTGGATGACATGGCTAATACAACCAGAAGGGAAAATGATTAGAATGGAGAAATATTCAAGCATACTGCCAAAAATTTAACTTCCTTTAAGCCCTCACTTCTCACTTCTCTAATGGATTCAATAATCTCTTTGTCATTGCAAGATTGAGATAAACAATTCACTCCTTTATGGATTAAAGCATAAGCCTCGTTAACCAGATCCTTTAGACATGCCTTAACCATTTTGCAGTTCTTTGAGATATAGTACGTTTATAGAACTTTAAAAGAGCAAAAATATACATGTTTACGCATTCATCTAATAACATGAGAATATGAGTGAAGAAGTCAAATATAAGGATCTTGGGGATTCGTCACTAATAAAAGCTTTAGGAGATTCCCCAAAGATTAGGATAATTGACATTTTCCTTACAAACCCCTATTTTGATTTCAGCAAGGAAGAACTTGCAAGAGAATTGGGGATGAGTAAGCAAACCCTCTATAAGAACTTCAAAGATTTGGAGGAACTTGAAATAGTAAAGATTTCTAGGAAAGTAGGGAGGGCGGTAATGTACAAGATAAATATGGAGCATCCGCTGGTTAAAAGATTGAATGAAATCATAAATGAAATGTCTCTTAAGATTGCAGAAAAAGAATTAGAGAAGTAAGCAAAGCTTGTTCCGTAGGATAAGAACAAATATATAATACTAATGTAAAATTTAATGCATTTTTTAAGTGATCAAGCTTCTACACAGTTTTTACAATACTCAACTTCTATTGTTAATTGTGAAGTCTATTCAATATCACTTAGACTATGATAAAACTTAATTAACCCTCTATTCAAAAAATAACTTTTAAAATTTTCTAATAAAAAATAAAAAATAAAAAATTAATTTTTATTCATAGTATTCTGGAGCATGTTTGAGGGTGTTGAATACTTCAAGGTCGTGGCCGGGAATGATTTTGGCATTGTATTTCTTTGCTATCAATTTCATCTTCCTGATGCTTTTACGCCATGCTTGGAAGTCGTTTAAACCGAAACCTAGGGGGATTTCTTTGGCAATGTTATCATAGTATATTGCTAAGTCTGTGGTTAGTAGGAAGTTCTTGTCTTTGAGATGTACTAGTAGAGCCATTGTACCGGGAGTATGGCCGGGGACATGGTATAGGGTTAAGTTGTCAAATAGTTCAATCTCTTCTTCCTCGATGATTTTCCAATTGAATGATGAGTCTATATAGTGGGGTAGGTATGCTCCAAAATCCTCTTTCGTGGCTACAGCATAAAATGCGTATTCTAATTCTTTTCTATGGAGGTAAATTGGGATGTCTGTCCCCCTTAGAAACTCCAATCCACCAGCATGATCTAAGTGTGCGTGACCTATGATAACGGCAGAAATGTCTGTAATTTTATGTCCAAGTTTTTGAAGTATGATATCCAACCTATTTTCATTCTTATACTCTAAGACGGGGAACATATCCAGTACAGGTTTAGGCCAATGCTTCTTATAGTCGGGTGATAGACCAATTTCATACATGATAAGACCGTCTTTTGGATGTTCAATGAGATAGCCAATCATTGCACTTGTCTTAAGTTCCATGGATTCAGCTTTAAAGAACCATGCTTTTGGTATCCCCAGTCTACCGAAGTCTAGTACATATAACTTCATTTATTTCACCCCCTCTTAACATCATCTATATCATATTCAACATCTTTACTTAACTCTTTCCTTATCCTTTCCGCCTCTCTCTCATTTCCCACTGCTTTTGATAGTGTTTTATTTACTTCCTTTTCAATGGGGTCTTTTACTTTTGCGAAGCGTGTTTTTAACCACTCCTCCCATCCTCCCCATTTGAATGGGCCATACAATCCTTGCGCTATATCCAATCTATCTCTCTGTGCACCTCCCAACCACATTTGAACAATTTTGAAATCTCTATAGTATTTCTCAACGTTCATCTCAAAAGTATAACCATATGAACCCATTAGCTCCATAGCCTTATTACAGCAGAACATAGCTGTATCTCCAGCGAAAGATCTTGCTGCTGAAAACTTTGCAATCATATGTGGATCCCAAGGTTCTCCATATATTTCAGGATGCATGACTTGCCAAGTAACACTCAAATAGTATTGTCTTGATAAATCAACCATTCTATACATTTCAGCAAGGATTGATGCAAAATAGGATCTCTCCCTTACAGGTTTTCCTACAATATACCTATTCTTCGTCCAATCTAACGCTATTTCAAGAACTGCAGTAGCAATACCCGTTAATCTAGCTGCACCAGCAAGTCTCCCTAAACCTATTACATAACCATGAATTATTTTAGCTCCATCTCCAGGCTTCGTATCTATCCTATATTTAAGTGGCACTTTCGCATTTTCATACCATATATCACAGTTTTCATCTGTCCAGCAAAATCCACACTTTTTATATGGTTCACCAAACTTTACTCCAGGTAGGTCTGGTGGATGATAAACAATTCCCGCAGCTTCCTCCCCTCTACTAGGATCTTCAGTTACAACTACCCAATAACCTAAGTGCCCTGCAAAAATGTTAGGCCACTTCTTATGCCACTTTTCCCAGTACGATGGATCTCCCGCTGGTCCTGGCCATATTTTGTGACCATTTAATACCCAATAATCACCATCCTTTTTGGCTATTACCGTATTTAATGTTCTTAGTTCTTGAGCGGGATCTTCAATATTTGCCCCTCCCTCTGGTTCACTGATGTTAACACAAGCAATGTAAGGCACTTTCTGGGTTAACTTAGGTGCAAACTCCTCCAATAAGTCATGTCGAACAAGAACACGATTGTACATAAATGAAACAACCCAGTGGACTTTCCCTATTAATGTCGCTAACCCTACATCTCCACGTGAAATCTCCTCATTTATCATATTTCTTACAACTGGTGATAATCCAAGCCCCCCGTATTGTCGAGGTAGATTTGAAATTGTTAATCCAAGCTCATGAGCTTTGTAATACAATTCATACAAAGTTTTATGAGCTAATTCCTCATCTCTATGCCATCCCCCCTCCAGATTTTGCCTATTTGGCATCACATCACTTTCTACAAATTGACGAATTCTTTTAGCCATAGCTATTTCCTCATCAGTTGCAAAGCACTTGGGATACTTATGTTCAGGAGTTAATAGTAGATAACCTTCACTCATTTAAATCCTCTTTGCAAAATAACTATGGGAATTTTTAATATTTAAACTTATTGACGGCAGCGTGAATTGAAATAGTATAGATCGCTATTTTCAAATTTTCAAGGATGTCATATACATAGTTATGAAAGACATAGATCATGAACTTTCTTGTATTTTCCTTGAGTTAATCTTCTTCAGCCTCATCAAGTTCTCTCTCAAATGCATTAACGTCGAATTCTACATTTCTCCCTCTTTTCCTGAGTTCTTGCCAGAGATCCCCCACTTTTAAGAGAAGCCCTCCCTCCACAACTTCCAACTCTAAAACAGCTCCCTCTTCAACTCCAAGCTTTTCCCTTATACTCTTGGGGATGACAATAGTTCCCCGCTTTCCAACACGTATCTTCATAAATACCTTGTTAATTGCTTGCCAGAATCGAATAAAAATATTTCTGAAACTCATACGTAAA
>Ga0209225_1003430_pt1 | contig 13214 bp, 15 predicted proteins | sample WasSprMetagenome_FD_184732 | JGI IMG/M metagenome (GOLD analysis project Ga0209225, IMG submission 184732) | Sulfidic aquatic microbial communities from Washburn Spring, Yellowstone National Park, USA - WS (SPAdes) (version 3) | ecosystem: Environmental > Aquatic > Thermal springs > Hot (42-90C)...
CCCCCCCAGCCTCTCCTCCACCAGCTCCTCCTCCCCCCTCCCCAGCCTGGAGGGCCTCCCCCTCAACTCCCCCCCGCCCACCTCCCTCACGTCGTAGGATCCCAGCACCCTCACGTGAACCCTCTTCTCCTCCACCGCCCTGAGGGCCTCCTCCACCCTCCTCTCCCCCGTTCTGCCCTCGAAGTCTATGAAGAAGACGTACTCCCCCAGCACCCCCCGGTCGGGCCTGGACTCTATGCGGGTGAGGTTGATCCCCCTGCTGGCGAACTCCCCCAGGATCTCGTGCAGGATGCCAGGCCTGTCCTGGGAGATCTCCAGAAGCACGGAGGACTTGGTGGGCCTGAGGCCCTCGGGAACGCGCTGCCCCAGCACGAAGAAGCGGGTGAAGTGCAGGCCCTGGTCGTGGATGTTCTTCCTCACCACCTTCAGGCCGTAGATCCTGGCCGCCCTCTCCCCCGCCACCGCCGCCACGGAGGGGTCGGAGGCCGCGAGCTGGGCGGCGGCTGCCGTGCTGGGCATCTCCCTCAGCTCCGCGTGGGGGAGGTTCCTCCTCAGGTAGTTCCTGCAGTGGGAGAGGGCCTGAGGGTGGGAGGCCACCACCCTTATCCTCCCCAGGTCCTCGTGCTTGGCCAGGAGGTGGTGTACCACCGGCATCCTTATCTCCCTCACCACCCTCAGCTGGGGATACCTCCTCAGGAGGTCGAGCACGAAGGGCACCCCTCCCTCCACCGAGTCCTCCACGGGGACGATGCCCGCCGCCTCCGGGTGACCCGCCACGTACTCGAAGACCTCCGCCACCGGGGAGAGGTACCTCCTCCTCACCCCCCTCCCCAGCAGCTCCCTCATCCCCTCCAGGGCCCTCTCCGTGTGCGTGCCCCTCGGCCCCAGCACCGCCACCTCCTTCGGCCAGCGGTCCATCCCTCCCCCTCCCCCCGCCGGGTTAAACCCTTTTCCGAGTCAGGGGGAGGGAGGGGCGCGCCTCTCCCCCAGGAAGCGCTGGTTCTCCCGGTCCAGCTCCAGGATGAGGGACACGGCCTCCTCCTCGGTCAGGAACCTCTCCGGCCCCCTCCCCTTCGGGCACCTCACCGTCTCCACCACCCCGAAGAGCCTGCAGGGGAGGAAGCGCACGGGCCAGATGGAGCACCTTCCCCCCTCCGCGTAGGGGCACCTCTCCCCCACCCTCCCCACCCTCTCCTCCCTTCCCCTCTCCCTCAGCCACTCCCTGACCCTCTCCTCCTCCAGGGGGGTGCGGCTGGGCCAGAGGCAACACTCGCTGCACCCCTCCTCGCACTCCATGGGGGGGATCTTCCTCCAGATCTCCTCCAGCCCCATCTACGGACTCGTGGAAAAGGATAATTAAACTGGCCACCATCCCTCCGGGATGGGGCTAGAGGAGGAGGTCAAGAGGGGGGCGCTGGAGCTGGGGGCGGATCTGGTGGGGATATGCGCGGTGGAGGAGGTGGAGGACCGGAGTCCCTCCCTCCTGCCGGGGGCCTCCTCCTGCGTGGTCTTCTCTGCGGTCAGTCGGAGGCGGCCCTTCTCAGCGACCTGAGGATGGCCAGTACGACACCTACTGCACCTACCAGAAGCTGGGGCTGATAGGGAGCTCGCGCGCCTGCTGGAGGACAGGGGGTTCCCCTCCCTCTCCGTTCCCACGGCCCTCCCGCTGGACATGGGAGAAGGCAAGTTCGGTCTGAGGGGGGAGTTCTCCCTCCGCCACGCGGCCGTGGGGAGGATCCGGCCTACTCCCTGAAGGTCTCGTAGCAGACCAGCTCGCTCAGCTCCTTCCTGTACTTGGGGAGGGGCTCGTCCGCCGGGTAGCCCAGGGGGAGGAGGGCCACCACCCTGTACCTCTCCGGGATCCCCAGGATCCTCCTCACCTCGTCCTGGGAGAAGGAGCCTATCCAGCAGGTGCCCAGGCCCTCCTGAACGGCTGCCAGGGTAAGGTGGTCCACCGCTATGGCCACGTCCACGGCGTAGGAGGGGACCCCGCACCTCATCACCCTCTCCGGATCCAGGGCCACCGCCGCTATCACCACGGGGGCTTCCGCCACGAAGCTCTGCCCCATGGCCGCCTCCGCCAGCCTCCTCCTCCGCTCGGGATCCCTCACCACCACCAGCTTCCAGGGCTGCAGGTTCTTGGCCGAGGGGGCCAGCCTGGCCGCCTCCAAGATCCTCCCCAGGACCTCCTCGGGAACGGGATCGGGGCGGTAGCCCGGACGCTCCTCCTTTCCCTTATGGCTGAGTAGACGTCCATCGCCCTCCTCCGGGCAAGGCTACCTGGAAGACTTTCTCCCCGGAGGATATATCTCCAGCCCCGCCTCCCTTTTCGCCCTGGCCCAGGAACCGAAGTGCCTCACCGCCGCGCTCAGCAGGAGGGGGGAAACCTCCCTCGCCGTGGGGGCCCTGCCGTGCCTCTTCTTCCACTCCCGGAGCTCCTCCAGCACCTGCTCCCTTCCCCATCTCCGGTACTTCCTCTTCCTGCGCAGGAAGCCCATGCTATCTACTCTCCTATCCTCCCCCCCCTAAAATCCTTTCCAGCCCCTGAGGAGCAGGAAGAGGAAAAGGAGGGCCAGGACGAGCCCCGCCGCCGCCATGGCTTTCGCCATCCCCTCGGAGGTTCCGAAGGCTATGGGGAGGGGGCCTATCACTATCACCCCTCCCCCCTCCACCCTTCCCTCCCCCATCCCCCGCATCCCCAGCACCAGCAGGAGGATCCCCAGAAGGAGGAGGAGCAGACCGGCCAGAAGGAAACCCTCCGGGGACATTCCTTCTCTTTTTCCAGACATCTTTTAACTCTGCCGCCCAGAAGGAAAAGAAGCATGCGCCTCATCGTGGCCCTCACGGGAGCCAGCGGGATCATCTACGGGGTGCGCTTCCTAGAGGTCTGCAGGGAACTGGGGGTGGAGACCGATCTCATCCTCTCCGAGGCGGGGAAGCAGATCCTGAGGATGGAGACGGGGAGGGAGCCCCGGGAGGTGGAGGGGCTGGCCAGCAGGAGCTACGGGGAGGACGAGCTCGCCTCCCCCCTCTCCAGCGGCTCCCACCCCGCGGACGGCATGGTGATCATCCCCTGCAGCATGAAGACCCTGGCCTGCGTGGCCAGCGGGGTGGCGGGCAACCTCATCACCAGAGCGGCCGACGTCACGCTGAAGCAGGGAAGGCCGCTGGTGCTGGTGCCGAGGGAGACCCCCCTCAGCCTCATCCACCTGGAGAACCTGGTGAGGGTGAAGAGGGCGGGGGCGGTGGTCCTGCCCGCCTGCCCCGCCTTCTACCATGGCCCCAGGGGAATCCCCGACCTGGTGGACTTCGTGGTGGGGAAGGTGCTGGACGTGCTGGGGGTGCAGCACCGCCTCTACCGGAGGTGGGAGGGGGGATGAGCCTCAGGGAGTTCGTGAACAGGCTGGAGAGGAGGGGGCTGCTCCTCAGGGTCAGGAGGGAGGTGAGCCCCAGGTACGAGGCCGCCTCCCTGATCCGGAAGGCGGGGGAGAGACCGGTGAAGCTGGAGAGGGTGAGGGGCTCCCCCTTCCCCGTGGTCTCCAACGTCTGCGCCTCCAGGGAGCTGGTGGCCCTGGCGCTGGGGGTGAAGCCGAAGAACCTCCTCCGCACCCTGCTGGAGGCCATAGAGCACCCCGGGGAGCCCGAGAGGACGAGGGCCAGGGGGTACCGGGAGCTTCCCCCGGATCTGGGCCGGCTGCCCATCCTCCTCCACTACCCCTTCGACGGGGGGAGGTACCTCACCGGGGGGGTGGTGGTGGCCAGGGACCCGGAGCTGGGCCTCAACCTCTCCTTCCACAGGATGATGGTGGTGGGGAGGGACAGGGTGGTGGTGAGGATCCTTCCCCGCCACTTCCACACCTTCCTGGAGAGGGGAACCAGGGAGTTCGCGGTATGCGTGGGCTGCGCCCCCCACGTCCTGCTCTCCGCCGCCACCTCCCTGGAGCTGGGGAGGAGCGAGCTGGGGATGGCCGCGGCCCTCCGGAGGACGAGGGTGGTGGAGCTGGGGGGGCACCTGGTGCCCGAGGCGGAGATGGTGATGATCATGGAGATGACGGGGGAGGAGAGGGAGGAGGGGCCCTTCCTGGACCTCACCGGCACCCCCGACCTGGTTAGGAGGCAGAGGGTGGCCAGGCTGAGGAGGCTCTTCGTGAGGGAGGGCGCCCTCTACCACGCCATCCTGCCCGCGGGACCGGAGCACAGGGTCCTCATGGGGCTGCCCAGGGAGCCCACCATCTTCAGGGAGGTGAGCAGGGTGTGCGAGTGCAGGGACGTGCACCTCACGCCCGGGGGGTGCTCCTGGCTTCACGCGGTGGTGAGCATAAGGAAGAAGGGGCCCGAGGACGGGAGGAGGGCCATAGAGGCCGCCTTCAGGGGCCACACCTCCCTGAAGCACGTTTGGGTGGTGGACGAGGACATCGACCCCAGGGACCCGCGCGAGGTGGAGTGGGCCATGGCCACGCGCTTCCAGGGCGACAGGGGAATGGTGGTGAGGAGGGAGAGGGGCTCCTCCCTGGACCCCTCCGCCGACCCGGAGACGGCGGTGACCACCAAGGTGGGCTTCGACCTCACCATCCCCTGCGACCGCCCCCGCTCCCTCTTCCTCCGCCCCCTATCCGGGAGGTGAGGGGATGTACCTCACCAGGGACCAGGAGAGGATGCTGGAGGGGGAGGAGGGCGAGGTGGTGGAGAGGATGTTCAGGCTCCTGGTCCGCCTGGGGGAGCTTTACGGGGCGGACAGGATGATCCCCGTCTCCTCCTGCCAGGTCTCGGGCGTCTCCTACAAGTCCGTGGGGGATCCCGGGCTGGAGTTCCTGGAGGACCTGGCGGCCAAGGGGGCCAGGGTGAGGGTGAGGACCACCCTCAACCCGGCCGGCCTGGACCGGGAGGGCTGGAGGGAAATGGGCTTCCCCGAGGACTTCGCGGAGAAGCAGTTCAGGATCCTGGAGGCCTTCAGCAGGCTGGGGGCGGAGCTGACCGCCACCTGCACCCCCTACCTGGCGGGGGTGGTCCCCTCCAGGGGGGAGCACCTGGCCTGGTCGGAGTCCTCGGCCGTTTCCTTCTCCAACTCCGTGCTGGGGGCCAGGACCAACCGGGAGGGGGGACCCTCCGCCCTGGCGGCGGCCCTCTGCGGGGTCACCCCCAGGTACGGCCTGCACCTGGAGGAGAACAGGCAGCCCACCCTGATCGTGGAGGTGGAGGGGGAGCTGAGGGGCCCCTCGGACTTCAGCGCCCTGGGGTACTGGGTGGGGAGGGAGGCGGGGGGTGAGGTCCCCTACTTCAGGGGAATAAGGGGAGCGGGGACCGAGGAGCTGAAGGCCCTGGGGGCCGCCATGGCCGCCTCCGGGGCGGTGGCCCTCTTCCACGTGGAGGGGATCACCCCCGAGGCCGGGGAGGTGGAGACGGGGGGGCTGGAGAGGGTGAGGGTGGGAAGGAGGGAGGTGGAGGGATCCTACGAGTCCCTCACCACGGGGGAGGAGCCCGACCTGGTGGTCCTGGGCTGCCCCCACGCCTCCCCGGGGGAGCTCTCCCGCGCCGCCTCCCTCCTGAGGGGAAGGAGGGTGAAGAGGCCCCTCTGGATCTGCACCTCCAGGAGGGTCAAGGAGGAGGCCTCCCTCTCGGGACTGAGGGCACAGGTGGAGGGGGCGGGGGGAAGGATCGTGGCGGACACCTGCGCCGTGGTCTCCCCCCTGGAGAGGATGGGCTTCGAGACGGTGGGGGTGGACTCCGCCAAGGCCGCCCACTACCTCCCCGGGCTCTGCGGGGTCAGGGTGGTCTTCTCCACCCCGGAGAGGCTGCTGGAGGGGATCCTGGGATGAGGGGGAGGACGGTGAACCCGGGGAGGGCCAGGGGGGAGGCCCTGGTCTCCCGAACCCCCCTGAGCTTCTACGGGGGGGTGGACCCGAAGACGGGGGTGGTGGTGGAGAGGGGGCACGAGCTCCAGGGAAAGTCGGTGGCGGGGAAGATCCTGGTCTTCCCCCGGGGTAAGGGCTCCACCGTGGGCTCCTACGTGATCTACGCCCTGAAGAAGAACGGGGTGGCCCCCCTGGCGGTGGTGAACGAGGAGACCGAGCCCATCGTGGCCGCGGGGGTGATCCTGGCGGACATACCCTGCGTGGACAGGGTGGACCTGAGCCCTCTGGAGACGGGGGACCTGGTGGAGGTGGACGCCGACCGGGGGAGGGTGGAGATCCTGAGGAAGCACGGGAGACCCCAAGGCTTTTAAACCGCTTCTCCTTCCTTTTTTCATGCCCGGAAGGTGCAAGAGGGCCAAAACCGCGAAGAAAAAGAAGCCCAAGGCCGAGAAGCCCGCGGTCGAGCCCGCCCCGGAGCCCGAGGTCGAAGTCCAGCAGGAAGAGGAGTGGGAAGCGGAGGAGTACGGGGAGGAAAGCTACTGAGGCTCCCCCTGCCCCGGCCCCCTTTCCCCCAGCCCAGCCCTTTCCTTTTTTCTCACAGGGTCCTGCACTCGAAGAAGTACCTGGTGATCTCTATCATGTCCAGCTGCCTTCCGCCCATCCAGAGGGTGAGCATCTTGGAGTCCCTCCAGTGCTTCTCCACATCGAACTCCCTGGAGTAGCCGTAGGAGCCCATCAGCTCCATGGCCCGGTTGGTGCAGTGGACGGCCTGGTCGCTGCAGAAGAGGGAGACCGCCCTGGTCTTGGCCACCAGCTTCTCCGACCAGGGCTCCCCGTAGGTCTCGGGGTGATCGTACATCCTGGCCGCCATGTAGAGGGAGTGGGTGCAGATCTCGGCGGCGGTGGCTATCTCGCTCAGGTTCACCGCGCTTATGGAGTGCTCCTTCAGGGGCTTCCCCGCCACCACCCTCTCGTCCACCCACCTCTTCAGGATCTCGTAGGTGTCCTTGATCACCCCCACCGAGAAGCCCGCGGTGGCGATGTTGCCCAAGGTGATGAGCTCCCTGAAGTACTTGGCGTCCAGGCCGGGGCCGTGGGCCCGGTAGTGGGCCGGGACCCTCACGTCCTCGAACCAGATGTCCGTGTTCATGTCGGCCGCCATCCCCGCCTTCTGGTAGGGCTCCCCCACCCTCACCCCCTCCGCGTCCGCCGGGACGTAGATGTAGGCCATCCCCTCCTCCCCGGCGGAGGGGTTGGTGGTGCAGACCACCCCGAAGAGGTCCGCCATCCTCCCCGAGTTGGTGGGCCAGAGCTTGTGCCCCCTTATCACCCACTCGTCCCCCTCCAGCCTGGCGGTGGTCCTGATGGTCCTCCCCTTCATCCCCTCCAGGTTCTCTATGTCGGACCCCCCCTGGGGCTCCGTCATGGCGTTGCACCCCACGTACAGCTCCTCCCCGCAGAACCTGGGGGCGAACTCCTCGATGAGCCTCTGGTTCCTGTGGGGCTCCACGGCGATCATCACCATGGGCCAGAGGGAGACCAGCACGGAGACGGCGAAGCCCGAGTCCAGCCTCCCCAGCTCCTCGCTCATCACCGCCGTCATGGTCCCCAGCACCTCCCTGGGTATATCCATCCCCCCGTACTCGGAGGGCCAGAGGGCCTTGTTTATCCCCAGGTCCACCAGGGCCTCCTTGAGGAGGGGCTCCACCAGCCTGTGCTCCCTCCAGTCCTCGTCTATCTTCCTCCTGACGGGGCGGTACCTCCTCTCCCCCCACTCCCTGATCATCTGGGAGAACTGGTAGGCCAGCTCGGGAAGCCACTCCACGGGCCTGGTGAAATCGTCGGCCGTGGGCATCTTTTCTTTTTTTCTTTCCCTCCCCGCTACTAAAACCCTGCGGAACCTTTTTTATGTCGCCCTCCCAGCGGCAAAGGGAACTCCCGGGATGTGAAGCATGAAGAAGAGCCTCGCGGTGGCCCTGCTTCTCGTCCTCGTCCTGGCGGGCCTGGCGGTCTTCGCCCTGCGCCCCAAGGGAGAGGAGGGGAAGGAGGAGGTGCCCTACACCTTCACCAGAGACTGGCTGGAGAAGGGCAACCTCTGGGTCTTCGACCAGCCCCAGCCCGAGTACCTAGAGGAGATGGGTGCGACGGGTACCGCCTTCTCCGTCTACTACTCGGGCTTCAACGAGGACGATTGGAACTATGTGAAGACCCTGCACCGCCACGGCTTCAAGGTGACCGCCAATTTCCCCACGGGGCAATCCACGACCACCGAAAACCTGCAGCTCAGGGAGGAGGCCGCCAAGAGGGACATCCACGGCAACCCCATACAGTTCCTGGGGCTGGAGGGGCTGTATAACATGTGCGGCAACCACCCGCTTTGGCGGGAGTTTCTCATGAACAGGATCGAGGAGCAGGCCAGGGGTGGCGTGGACGGGATCCTCATCGATGAACCCGGAGACACCGCAGACTGCTTCTGCGATTACTGCATGCGGGCCTTCAACGATTACCTGGCCGAGCACTATTCCCCGAACGAGCTGCAGAGGCTCTTCGGGATAACCGACCTCTCCACCTTCAACTACCGGGAGTACCTGCTGGCACATGGAGGTACTCAATGGTGGGATGATCCGAACCCCCAGCTTCAGGTTGTGTATCTCCAAGCTAGGTACTGGAACAGGACGAAGTTCATCGGGGAGCTCATCCAGCACGCTAGGCAGGCGGTGGGGTGGGACATCCCGGTGACGGCGAACACCTACGGGCTGGAGCCCAACCACCAGATTTTCGTTCCCCTCCTAGACTTCGTGATTCACGAGATGCCCATAACCGCGGAGGTCAGCGGGGCCTACAGACACTACCTCAGACCACTTCCGGGAAAGAACCTCACCACCTATCTCTTGGCCGAAGCCCTCGACCCGGAGAAACCGTTTTCAGCTTTCCCCGATGTCTTTGAGCTAAAACAGCTCTCCGAGGACGAGTGGTGGCTCTGGAGACACTGGCTGGCGGAGGCCAGAGCCTGCGGTGCCTCCTTCATGATCCCCTACAAGGCCTGGGTCTACGGGGGCGGCTCCTACACCATAGAGGCGGACAAGATCTCCCCCTACACTAGATTCTTTGCCGAGCACCCCCAGTACTACGAGAACCTGGAGAGGGTGGCCACCGTGGCGCTCCTCCACGACCTGCACTCCACCCTCACCAACCGGTACACCTGGCAGGCCAACCTGTCCTGGGAGAGCTTCGAGAACCTGGGGATGATCCTGCAGGAGGCCCACGTGCCGTTCGAGGTCCTCTATCAGGGGGACGGGGTCTTCGTGCAGAAATCCCTGACGCTGGAGAAGATGAGGAGGTACAGGGCGATAATCGTGCCGAGGTACTACGACCTGGATTCGGAGCTTCAGGCCCTGCTCTCCCAGTACACCTCGCTGGGAGGAAAGGTGGTGAGGTGCGATGATCTCCCAAGGGACGAACTCCTGCTCCCCACCCTGAAGGGGCTGGTGGCGGACCTGGGGCTGGAAACGAACGCCCCCGCAAATCTGGGGGTGGTGGTTTACAGAAGGGGGGATTCGCTGCTCCTGCACCTCCTGAACTACTCCTACGACCGGGGAACGCGTGACTTCCGGGACCTGACCAACCTCCAGTTCACCCTGACCATACCCGAGGGCGTGCAGCTGGAGGGAAAAACACTGAGGCTGGTGAGCCCGGACGCGGCTGAAACCACCCTCGAATACGCCGTCGAGAACGGGAAGGTGACCTTCACCGTCCCGAGCCTCCACTGCTACTCCGTGGCCTCCTTCGAGTAAAACCCGGGCTCACCGCACGTAAATCCTTGCCCTGGAGGTGAACTCCCTGGTGGTGGAGGTGGTGTCACCGAAGGCCTCCACCTTAATCCTGTCCTCGGATAGCATCTGCACGATGAACAAGCCCCGCCTCTCCCCTCTGGTGGGGGGGAACTGTCCCGCTCCCGCCTCACCGTAGAGGTAGTAGGTCACCTTCCCCGAGGCGGGCGTGACGTTTTCGGGAGGTACGGCCCCATCCTGAACGAAGTAGAGGCCCGCTGGGAGCAGGGAAAGGGGATCCCCAGGAAGGGCGGGGAAATCGTCACCTAGGGAAATCCTGATCAGGGTGGGCCGGTACACGTCGTAGGCGAAGGAGAGCTGGTATCTGCCCCAGTCCGGCACCTTGAAGGGATCGGGAGGGGCGTTTTCCTCCACCCAGGTGCCGATGAGCCTACCCCTCTGATCGTAGCAGAACCTCCCATCCTTGTCCTCGCCCTCCCTCCTGACCTTCGCGTAGAGCTGGGACCTGTAGGGCTCCGCGAAGTACTTCAGGGGCGAGTCCCCGTAGAGCTGCGTGTACCCGTATCTCTTCGGGTTCACGAAGGGCTGAAGGAGGTTCCTGTTCATCACCCCCAGGTCGAAGGCCGCCGCGTACCTGCTGATCACACCCAGCCTCTGCCCGGCCTGAACGTAGTCCCCCACCTTCAGGTTCTCGTCCAGCACCAGGTGGGCCATATAGTAGGTGCAGGTCCTGGTAACCCCTATGTCGACGCTGTGCTCCACTCCATCCGGCCACTTGAAGGGCTGGGTCCAGAGGATCTTCCCTCCGGCCGGGGCGTATACCGGCCTGCCGGCGGACCGCCACTCGTGAACGAAGTAGATGTGATCGGTGGGGGCGGTGTGGCCGGGGGGGCTCATGTTGCCCAGCGGGGTGATGTACTGGAAGTCGTTCAGATCTGCCGGGAGGGCGGTGAACTCCAGCGTACCCTCCGGAAGGCTCTGGTCGAAAAGTGCCTCCTGCCAGTTATCCTGGACCGGTGTCGGTGCCTCTTGCCTTTCGCTCCTACCAATGGTGAGGAAAACAAGGGTCAAGGCGAGAACGACAACGACTAGGCCAGCTATTTTCCCTTTCACGTTCCCAGCATTTTTCCTCGTTCACCCTTATATCTTTGCCATTCTGGAAGCTGCGGGAAGCTATGAGAGGTGCCTGTCGGGCCCACCCCCACCCATAGGGTAAGGCCTCTGCTGAAGCTACCGGCTCGAGCCCACCGGTAGGAGATAAAGGGGGAGAGGGTGAAGGGGGAAGGTGGAGCTGGAGGAGCTGAAGAGGAAGCTGGTGGAGACCGGGAGGAGGCTGGTGGAGAGGGGGCTGGTGGCGGGGAGCGCGGGGAACCTCAGCCTGAGGGTGCCGGGGAAGGAGCTGGTGCTGATCTCCCCCAGCCGCGTCCCCTACGAGAGCCTGAGGCCCGAGGAGGTCTCGGTGGTGAACCTGAGGGGGGAGCTGCTGGAGGGCAGGACCCCCTCCGTGGAGACCAGGATGCACCTGGCGGTCTACGGGGCCAGGCCGGAGGTGGGGGCGGTGATCCACACCCACCCCGTCTGCGCCAGCGCTTTGGCGGCGGTGGGGCTGGGGATTCCCCCCTTCCTGGAGGAGGTGGTGGTGCTCTTCGGGGGGGAGGTGGAGGTGGCGGAGTACGCCCCTCCGGGGAGCGAGGAGCTGGCCAGGAACGCGTTGAGGGCCCTGGGGAGGAAGAACGCGGTCCTCCTCTCCAACCACGGGGCCCTGTGCTGCGGCAGGGACCTGGACCACGCCCTGGAGGTCTCCGAGACCCTGGAGAGGGTGAGCAGGAGCTACGTGCTCTCCCTCCTGCTGGGGGGGCCCAGGTACCTCCCCGAGGAGGCGGTGAAGCTGCAGAGGAGGCTCTTCGAGGCCCTGGGCTGAGACCCAAAGGGTGTTGTAGCTTACCCGAAACGAAAAAAACCCTCAACCGGGGGCTGGGGATGGCTCCGCCACCGGGCCCTCGAGGAGGCCATGAAGCTGGGGTGCGACCCCGTGAACGACCGCGTGCCAGTTGAGGAGGGAGACGGGGGGAAGGAGAGGAGGCCCAAGACCGGCACGAACCTGAGATCCATCGGCCTCTTCGGAGGGGGAGTTAAAAGCCCGCCCACCCATCCCCGAGGGATGGAGAACGCGAGGAAGCTGGAGAGGAGGGTGGCCTCCTGCCGCCGGTGCTCCTTCGTGGACCAGCCCTTCGTGCTCCACCGCGTCTACTCCTGGCTTCCCCCCAGGGTGAGGGTGCTGGCCATAGGGGAGTCCCCTCCCCCGGGTAGGAAGGTGGGGTCCCTCTACCACCTAGAGAGCTTCGACAGGCTCAGGCTCTCCCTCAGCCTCCTCCTGGGCGTGAGGATGGAGGAGGTGCTGGAGACCCTGAGGAGGTCCTCCGTCTTCTTCACCGCGGCGGTGAAGTGCCGGCCCCCCGACCGGAGGAGCCTGGAGGGGATGAGGAGAAACTGCGTCCCCCTGCTGAGGGGGGAGCTGGAGCTCCTGCGCCCGGAGAGGGTGGTGGCCATGGGCAGGTTCGCCTCCGCCTCCGTGGGGGAGATCCTGGGCCTGGAGCCCCCGGAGGACCTGAGGGGGATCCTGAGGGTGGAGAGGGAGGGGAGGGAGATCTTCTTCACCCCCCACCCCAACTACCTCTTCCGCTTCGGCAGGGGGCTGATCGGGGAGGTGGGGAGGATCCTGAGGGACTAGGCGGCCTGCTCCCCACGGGCCGAGCAGGGGGCCTCCCCCTTCACGAAGAGGAGGGGGAAGACGATGTCGCTGGTGCAGCAGGGGAGCCAGACGGCCAGGAAGAGGAGGGGGAAGAGCCAGGGGAGGAGGGGGAGCCAGCGGGAGGGGGAGGCGTAGGAGAGGAGGTAGTAGGCGGAAGCGTAGGTGCTCACCAGGATGTGGCCGGCGTGGGGGACCCTGGTGGTGGGGTGGAGCAGGCCCGCCCCTATCCCCAGGAGGACCGCCGGGAGGACCAGCCAGGGATGGACCAGCAGGCAGATGTGGAGCTTCATGGGCACCCGGAGGGCCAGGCCCCCCAGGTAGGGCAGGAAGATGTCGCTGAGGGTGCAGATGGCCACCGAGCCCACGAACCCCACCAGCAACGCCGACCTCCACCCTCCCCGGTGGAGCCGGTACATGGCAGTGGTGACCAGGGCGCTGAGAAAGAGGTGGAGGGGGTGGAGGAGGTGGAAGGCCTCCTCGGAGGGGAAGGCCGCCAGGGAGCTGGAGAAGGCCAGGAGGAGGATCCCGGTGAGGGCCCCGAAGGCCGTGAAGGGGGCGTGGCGCCTGAGCTCTCCCAGGATGGTCAGAAGCCGGGGCACTCACTCACCCCCGCACCTCTGGATGGGCCTGCCGCAGGGGCAGAGGGTGGGATGACCGCACCACCTGCAGAGGGAGTCCGCGAGGGAGGGGGAGACGGAGGAGTCGAGCCTGGAGGCCTCCCTGCAGGCGGTCTCCCTGTCGTAGCCCAGCAGCCTGACGAGCAGGACCTCCAGCACCCTGTGCCTCCTCAGGAGCTCCCTTCCCATCCTCCTCCCGGAG
>Ga0209225_1003448_pt1 | contig 13171 bp, 10 predicted proteins | sample WasSprMetagenome_FD_184732 | JGI IMG/M metagenome (GOLD analysis project Ga0209225, IMG submission 184732) | Sulfidic aquatic microbial communities from Washburn Spring, Yellowstone National Park, USA - WS (SPAdes) (version 3) | ecosystem: Environmental > Aquatic > Thermal springs > Hot (42-90C)...
TGCATTGAACTTTTCTATTAGGAAGTTTTTTGTAAAGATAAGATTCTTTCATTTTTTATTGTAACAAAATTTTTGTTAAAATGATTAAATGGAAATTTTTTGGAGGGAAAACAAAATAATTTTTGGAGTTTTGGGAGCAATTTTAATTTTTTCTGGAATTTATTTTTCGCAAACAAAATTTTCGCGTTGCAAAGGAATTCCTCCTTTGGGAAATAATGCGGAAAAATTAGTCACAAAAGTAATCGATGGCGACACTTTTTTGATCGAAGGAGGACGTTCGGTGAGAATTTTGGGAATCGATACTGACGAAAGAGGTTATCCTTGTTATTTTTCCGCAAAAGAGAGATTGGAGGAATTGATTTTGAACAAAAAAGTAAGATTGGAAAAAGGAAGCGAAGATTTAGATAAATACTGCAGATATTTGAGATATGTATTTTTAGAAAATGAAAACATCGGAGAGAAATTGTTGAAAGAAGGTTTGGCAGTGACAAGGTTAGATTTGAAAGACGAAAAATACAAAAATGAATTGATTGAAGCTGAAAAAAGAGCGAGAGAAAATAAGGTAGGATGCAAGTGGGGAGAAAGAGAAGTTGAAAAAGAAAACGAAAATTGGAAATGGTTAAATGAGGAGAAAACGAACAAAAAAGTGATTTCTGCCTGCGAAGCTCAAAATTTTTTGGATAAAGAAGTGATCGTTGAGGGAAGGGTGGCAGATGTTTACGTATCAAAGAAAAATAATGTTTTTTTAAATTTTGAAAAGCCCTATCCCAATCAATGTTTTACCGCAGTTATTTTTTCTAAAAATTTAAGAAATTTCAAAGAAGACCCCAAAAATTTTTACTTGAAAAAAGTAAGAGTTTTGGGCAAAATAAAAGAATACAAAGGAAAACCAGAAATAATTTTGGAAGATCCAAATCAAATCGAGATTTTAGAATAAAAATTTTATGGAAGAAAAATTAATCAAAAAAGGAAACTTGTATTTTCCGAGCGAAAAGTTTAAAAGAGATGCTGTGATTTCGGATGAGAAAATTTATGAGAGAGCTTCAAAAAATCCAGTGAAATTTTGGGAAGATTTAGCAAAAGAACTTTTTTGGTTTAAAAGCTGGGAAAAAGCATTCGAACATGAACCTCCTTATTTTAAGTGGTTTTTGGGCGGAAAAATCAACATTACTTCAAACATTTTTGAACAAAACAAACTTGGCTGGGACGCTAAGCGTCCCTTAAAATCCCGCTTAGCGGGATGGGAAAAAATAAAACAAAAACCTGCAATAATCTGGGAACCAGAACCTGTAGAGGAAAAACCAAGGATTTTAACTTACGAAGAGTTATTTAAACAAGTTTGTAAATTCGCTAACGCTCTAAAGAAATTGGGAGTGAAGAAAGGAGACACCGTCGGGATTTATTTACCAATGATCCCGGAAGCTTTAATTTCGATGCTAGCTTGTGCTAGAATTGGAGCAGTACATTCAGTAGTTTTCTCTGCATTTTCTGCTCAAGCTTTAAAGATCAGATTACAAATTACAGAAGCTAAAGTTTTGATTACTGCAGATGGATATTGGAGAAGGGGAAAGGTTATTAATTTAAAAGAATCTGCTGACGAAGCAATAAAAGACACAAAAGTTGAAAAAGTAATAGTTATCAAAAGAGCAGGGAATGAAATTTCTTTCGATGGAAATAGAGAATTTTGGTTTCATGAATTAATTGAGAAAGAAAATGAATTTTGTGATCCAGAAATAATGGACAGTGAAGATTTGTTCTTTATACTTTTTACTTCAGGCACTACTGGAATTCCAAAAGGATGCATGCATGTTTGCGGAGGATATACAGTGCAAGCATATTGGACCGGTAAGTGGATTTTTGATATGCACGAGAACGACATTTTGTGGTGCACTTCTGACGTTGGATGGATTACCGGACACACTTACGTAGTTTATTCCCCTCTATTAAATGGAATTACTACTTTAATTTACGAAGGGGCCCCGGATTTTCCGATTGCGGATAGATGGGCCCAGATTTTAGAAAAACATAAAGTGACGATTTTTTACACAGCTCCAACTGCAATTAGAATGTTTGAAAAAACGAACGGAAAAATTGGTCAAAGGTACGAGTTTAAAAATTTAAGATTGCTGGGTTCAGTGGGTGAACCGATCGATGAAGATGCGTGGAATTGGTATTTCAAAAATGTCGGAAAAGAAAGATGCCCGATTGTCGATACTTGGTGGCAAACTGAAACTGGAGGAATTTTGATTACTTCTTTACCAGGAATTGGACCATTTAGACCTGCTTTTGTTGGCTTACCATTTCCTGGAATAAAAGTTGAAATTTTAGACGAAAAAGGAAATCCTTGCAAAGCAGGAGAGAAAGGAAATTTAGTGATTTTACCACCGTTTTCTCCTGGCATGCTCAGGGGAACCTATAAAAATCCGGAAAAATACAAAGAAACATATTGGAGCCAATACGGAAATAGAATTTATTTCACTTCAGACGGCGCTTTCAAAGATGAAAACGGTTTAATCAGAATTGTGGGAAGAGTCGATGATGTGATAAAAGTGGCAGGACATAGAATTTCAACTGGAGAATTGGAAGCTGCGGTTAATTTACACGAAGATATTACAGAATCAGCAGTAGTTGGGATTCCAGATGAGATAAAAGGTGAGGTTCCAGTAGTTTTTGTTGTTTATAAAGGAAAGAAAAAAGAAGAAGAAATAAAGAATGAGGTAATAAATTTAATCAGAAAACAAATAGGTCCCATTGCTTTACCAAACGAAATTTATTTGGTTGATGATTTACCAAAAACAAGATCTGGAAAAATAATGAGAAGGATTTTGAAAAGATTGTTTACTGGAGAAGAATTAGGAGATTTGTCTACTTTGGCAAACCCAGAAGCTGTAGAAAAGATAAAAGAAAAAATCAAAACCTCCAAATGAAAAGAGCAATTTTAGTTTTTGGAGATGTCTTTTGTTTTTATTTTTCTCTGTTTTTAACTTTATTTTTGAGATATTTTAAATTCGATTTTTCGTTTTTTTATTCTCACTTTCTCCCTTTTTCCGTTTTACTTTTTTTCTTCCTTTTAATTTTTTACATTTTTGATTTGTACCAATTTTTTCCTAAAAGAGAATTTCTATCCAAAGCTTTCACCCCCTTTTTAATTTGCTTTTTCATTTCTCTATTTCTTTTTTACTTTTTCTATCCAATTTTCAAAATTTCACCAAAAACTAATCTCTTTTTATTCTTTGCAATTTTTACTCTTTTTCTGTTTTTTTGGCGCCAAATTTTTTATTTTGTATTTTCAAAAACTTTTTTGAGAAAAGTTTTTTTTGCCGGACAAAGAAAAGAAATTGTGGAATTGAAATCTTTTTTAAAAGAAAATCCTGCTTTAGGTTTTCAAGTTTCAGAAGTAAAAGAAAACGCAGAAATTTTAGCTTTCGATAAAAACAATTTCCCCTGGCAAGAGTATCTCAAAAAAGACGTTTTGCTTTTTACTTTAGATGAATTTTACGAGATGATTTTCAAAAAAATTCCAGTGAATTTGATTTCTGAAGAATGGTTCTTAAAAGTAAAGAAAAAAAATCTCGAAGACAGATTAAAAAGAATTTTCGATGTAATTTTTTCTCTTTTTTTGATAATTTTGTTTTTTCCTTTTTGGTTTTTAATTCCTCTTTTAATTTTTCTTGAAGATGGAAGGCCTATTTTTTATTCACAAGAGAGAGTAGGCAAAGATAATAAAATTTTTAAATTAATAAAATTTCGGTCAATGAGAAAAGACGCAGAAAAAGAAGGTCCTCAGTGGGCAAAGGTTGAAGATGAAAGAGTAACCAGAGTGGGAAAAATTTTGAGAAAATTCCATTTAGATGAAATCCCTCAATTGTTTAACGTTTTAAAAGGAGAAATTTCTTTGGTAGGTCCCAGAGCAGAAAGGCCAGAGTTTGTTGAAATTTTAAAAGAAAAGATTCCATTTTATGAATTCAGGCATATTATCAAACCTGGAATTACCGGATGGGCTCAAATTAACTTTGGTTATGCAAGGTCAGTTGAAGATTCGTTAAAAAAATTTGAGTACGACCTTTATTACATAAAAAATCACTCTTTACTTTTAGATTTAAAAATTCTCTTGAAAACTTTTCAAATTTGGTTTAAGCACTCTTGAGTAAATACTCTTTCAAAAATTTTCCAGTAATAGATCTTGGATTTTTAATTATTTCTTCAACAGGACCTTCTGCAACAATTTTTCCTCCTTTTTCTCCTCCTCCAGGACCCAAATCTATTATCCAATCTGCGTTCTTTATTACGTCTAAATTGTGTTCTACTACCAAAACAGTGTTTTTCCTTTTCACTAACTCTCTCAAAACTTTCAAAAGTTTTTTGATATCGTCAAGATGCAAACCTGTGGTGGGTTCATCCAAAACATACAAAGTTTTTCCAGTTTCTTTTTTTGACAACTCTCTTGCCAGCTTTATTCTTTGAGCTTCTCCGCCAGAAAAAGAGGGAGCAGGTTGTCCTAATTCCAAATAACCCAAACCTACTTCTTGCAAAAGCTTTAGTTTTTGATACACAGAAGGAATGTTTTTGAAAAACAAAAGAGCTTCATCTACTGTCATTTCCAAAACTTCAGCAATGTTTTTTCCTTTGTATTCTATTTCTAAAGTTTCTTTGTTGTATCTTTTTCCTTTACACTCTGGGCATTCAACATAAACATCGGGCAAAAAATACATTTCAATTTTGATTTGACCTTGTCCTTGACAATACTCACATCTTCCTCCTTCCACATTAAAAGAAAACCTTCCAGGTTTGTAACCTCTTTTTTTAGCTTCAACAGTTTGCGCGAATAATTCTCTAATTTGCGAGAAAAAACCAACGTAAGTTGCAGGGTTTGATTTTGGAGTTCTTCCAATCGGAGATTGATCGATAACGATTACTTTGTCAATGTATTGTGTACCCAAAATTTTATCATGCTTTCCTGGAGTTACTTTACTTTTGTAAAATTTTTTCATTAAGGCAAGAACTAAAATGTCACAAACTAAAGTCGACTTTCCAGAACCCGAAACCCCAGTAATACAAACAAACCTCTCTAAAGGAATTCTAACATCGATATTTTTTAAATTATGCTCTCTTGCTCCTTTTATTACCAAAAATTTTTCAGGTTTTTCTAAAATTTTTTCTCCGATTTCAACTTTTTCTCTTTGAGATAAATATCTTCCAGTAATGGTATTAGCTTTCAACAAATCTTCAGGTTTTCCTTCAAAAACGACCCTTCCTCCTTTTTTTCCAGCCCCAGGCCCAATTTCAATCACCCAATCTGCAGACAAAATCGTGTTTGGGTCGTGTTCCACCACAATACAGGTATTTTCCAAATCTCTTAATTTTTTTAAAGTCAAAATTAATCTTTCTTGATCTCTTGGGTGGAGTCCCACAGAAGGCTCATCCAAAATATAAAGAACTCCTGAAAGTTTAGAACCCAATTGAGTAGCTAATCTCACTCTTTGAAATTCTCCCCCAGATAAAGTATCTGCTTTTCTGTTTAAAGTTAAATAATCCAAACCAACGTCAATCAAAAAATTAATTCTGTTTAAAATTTCCTTTCCTACAATTTTTGCCACTTTTTTCTTTTCTTTTGAAAAGTTTTCCAACTTTGCCTTCATCATCTTTTCAAAAATTTTCTTTAATTTTCCAATTTCCATTTCGCAAAGCTCATCGATTCTAAAACCCAAAAATTTAACCGCAAAGGCTTCTTTTCTCAACCTTTTCCCTTTGCAAACTTCACAAACTTTCTCTACCATGTATTGCTCAATTTCTTCTTTTGTGTATTCTGAATCAGTTTCTCTGTATTTTCTTTCTAGCCAAGGAATTACTCCTTCAAAATACCCATCGCCATAAAGCAAAAGGTCTAAAGTTTCTTTGTCCCATTCTTTCAAAGGCGTGTAAAAATCAATATTATTTCTGTGGGCAAAATCTTTTAACAAATACCAAAAATATCCTTGCCTTCCAAGTTTGTGAGAAGCTTTCGCAAAAGGAACTATTGCTCCTTCTGCCAAAGATAAATTTTTGTCTGGAATTATCAAATCAGGATCAACGATTAATTTTTCTCCAAGCCCTTGGCATTCAGGACAAGCTCCAATAGGGGAATTAAAAGAAAAAAGTCTAGGCTCTAACTCTGGAATCGAAAACCCACAGTTTGGACAAGCAAAGAGCTTTGAAAAAATTAATTCTTTTTTTTCTTGGGGAAGAAAAATTATTAAAATTCCTTTCCCAATTTTTAGCGCCATTTCTACTGAATCAGCCAGTCTTTCTCTGTCTAAATTTTCATCCAAAACCATTCTATCTACTACAACTTCAATATCATGCTGTTTATATTTTTCAAGTTTTTTCTCTAATGCTTCTTCAATCCTGTAAATTATTCCATCAATCCTTACTCTCAAAAATCCCATTCTTTGAATTTCTTGAAAAGTTCCCTCAAAAACTCCCTTTTTCTTTCTCGCCACAGGACCTAAAATCAAAATTTCTTTTCCTTTTTCAAGCTTTAAAATTTGTTCTATTATTTGATCCGTGGTTTGAGATTTAATTTCGATGTTGCAATTTGGACAAAAAACAGTCCCAACTCGAGCAAAAAGCAACCTTAAGTAATCATAAATTTCTGTCATCGTACCCACAATAGAGCGAGGATTTCTCCCTCCCTTTCTTTGATCTATTGAAATTGCAGGAGAAATTCCTTCGATTTTATCTACGTCTGGCTTTGCCATTACTCCCAAAAATTGCCTTGCGTAAGCAGATAAAGATTCCACGTATCTTCTTTGTCCTTCAGCGTAAAGAGTGTCAAAAGCCAAAGAAGATTTTCCAGAGCCAGAAACACCACAAATTACCACCAATTTGTTTTTTGGAATAGAAAGAGAAATATTTTTTAAATTGTGGACCCTATCTCCAACAATTTTTATTTCATCCATAAAAGAGAAAATTTTTTTGAAAATTATTCTTTTTCTTCGAGTTTCACTTTCAATTTAATTTCTTCTTTTCCCCTTAAAACCAAAAGCTCAATTTCTTGATCAGCCTTTTTTTCTGCCAAAATATCAGCCAAAGTTCTATCTTCTGTGATTTTTTCTCCGTTAACTTCTAAAATTATATCATATTCTTTCAATCCCGCTTTTTCTGCAGGAGACCCTTCCAAGATTGCAAGTTCTCCAAACCTTTCTCTCACAATCAAGGCCCCATAATTTACCGGAAGTTTTTGAAACTTTGAAATTTCTTCGTTCAAAATAATGTAACGAATTCCCAAAAAAGGTCTTTTTATTTTTCCGTAAAGTCTTACTTCTTCTAAAATTTTTTTCGCATAATTTATCGGAATTGCAAAACCAATGTTTTCTGCTCCAAAAACCATCGCGGTATTAATCCCAATTACTTTCCCTTCCATATTTACCAAAGGCCCTCCAGAATTTCCAGGATTAATGGCTGCATCAGTTTGAATTAAACCTCTCAAAGTAGTTCCCCTTTTGCCAGAAAAAGCAGTAATTTTTCTTGATAAACCTGAAACAATTCCAGCAGAAAGAGTATCTTCAAATTCTCCCAAAGGATTTCCCACTGCCAAAACCTGCTCTCCCAATTCAATTTTATCTGAATTTCCAAATTCCAAATATGGAAAAGGCTTTTTACCTTCAATTTTCAAAACCGCGACATCGATTAAAGGGTCTCTTGCCAAAATTTGAGCGGGATACTTTTCTTCTGGAGAAACAATGACTGTATAATCTGCTTCAGGATCTGAAACTACATGAGCGCAAGTTAAAACAAAACCATCTTCAGAAACAATAAATCCCGACCCCCCACCAACTCTTGTTTTTTCTTTTTCATCTTTAAATTTTGGAAAAATGAATTCTTCTCCTCCAAAAGGAAAAAAATAAAAACCTTCAATTTTTGGCAAATATCTTGAAATTACGATTGTAATTACCGCAGGACAAACTTTCTTTGCTACTTCAACAAAAGGTGAAGCGTATTTTTTACTCATTTGAAAATTTTACTTTTTTAAAATTCAAAAATCAAGCAAATTTCTTCATCAGCTAGACATGAATGTGAAAGATTGACATTTTCTGGATTATTATTTAAAATTTAACAATCCGGGAATTGGTGTAGCGGTAACACGCCTGGTTCGGGACCAGGAGATGGTGGGTTCAACTCCCACATTCCCGAAAAATTTATGGAAAAAAAATTTTTAATTAATTTAATTAAATTTTCATCCATTACCGTCTTAATGTGCACAGGAGTTTTTTGTTATGCTAAAGAAAACTTGATTATAAATTCAATCAAAAACAGAATTTGCATTCAAGTTATTACTCCAGCTAAAAATCCAATTACCGGTGAGTGTAAAGAATTTCCCACGCCTTGTGATGTTCCTCCTGGTTGGCAAAAAGTAAAAAGCTGTTCAGGTTCAATAATTACTATTCCACCAGAAGAAAGACCCATCCCTCCATTTATATGTAAAGAATATTTCTGGTATGATGAGCAAAATTTGGAATGTCAAGGACCAAGGACTTTTTGCGGTGCTTTTGTATACAAAGGATTACATGTTTTTGAGAAGAAAGAAGATTGTGAAAAAAGTTTAAACGAGAATCCGAAATTCAAAGAAAAGAAAGAAGAAGAAGAAGTTAAAAAAGAAATTGAAGAAAAGAATGAAGTATCGCTTGAAATCAGTACAAAAAATATTAACAAAATTAATTTTATACCAGGAGGTGTTGAAGTTGAAAATGAAAAAATAAACCTTGAAAAAGAAAAAATTTTTACAAAAAAAGTAGGGGGGAGGGAAATAAAAATTTTAGTTAATCCAGAAAAAGTAATGATAAAAGAGGGAGAAAAATTTGCAGAGGTTGAAGGAAGACTTTCACTCGAAAACGAAAAATTATTAATTGAAAACAAAGAAATAAATCTTACCCCAAATCAAGTCATCGAAAAATTAGAAATCGAAAATCCTTTAAACTTGGAAATGAAATTAAAATTAAAAGAAAACATTCCTGTTTGGTGGCTAAAATTTACTCAAGAAAAGAAAATTTTAGGAATTTTCCCAATAAAAATTCAAAAAGAAATTGAGGTTTCAGCCCAAAAAGAGAAAATAGAGAAATTGAAAGAAATAAGAAGACTTTTGCTAAACTTTTCATTTTTAAAATTTTAATTTTTACACGTTATTATTGTTATTATTTTTTTCAACCCCATTTTTTTAAATTATTTATTTTTAAAATTAATTTTCGCAGAATCTCTGCCATGGCAATGGATCTGCGAAAAAATAAACGAATAAATTTTTTTTAAAAATTGATTGGGGTTTTTTTAACTTTAAAAATTTAAATTTTCAAATTTGAATAGATCTCTTGGACGAAATCGGTTTCGTCTAAGGCTTCAAAAAATTTGAGATAGGTTTCTTTTTCCTTTTCTGAAACTTCAATTCTTTCTTTTGGTTTCCAATCTAAAGTTGTAGAATCAACTTTTATTCCTTTTTCTTCTAAAGCTTTCTTTACATTGTCTAAATCTTTAGGGTCAACATAAATGTCTAAAACATTTCCTTCTTCCCAATAAAGATCTTCTGCTCCGCAATCTATTGCTGCCATTTCCAATTTTTCTTTATCTTTCCATTCTTCATTTTGCTTTTCCAAATCGCAACTAATGCAACCCTTTCTTTCAAACATCCATTTTACGCTTCCTTCTGAAGCTAATTTCATACCAAAACGATTGAGAGTTTGTTTTAACTCATTTAAGGCCCTGTTTTTGTTTTCTGTGATTCCTTCAACGATTATTCCCACTCCTTGACTTCCTATAATTTCAAACGAAATCTCTTCTAAATTTTCTTTTCCTTCTTCTCCGGCCGCTCTTTTTATCGCTCTTTCGATGTTTTCCATTGGCACGTTGTAAGATTTCGCGGTTTCAATAGCTACTTTTAATTTTGGGTTTGTTTCAGGATTAGATCCTCCTTGTCTCACTGCTACTTCAATCAATCTTGACATTTTAGAAAAAATCTGACCTCTTTTTTTTGCGTCAGCTTCTTTTGTTTTTCTTACTTTTTTAGCGTGAGAATGTCCTGCCATGTTTTTTAAATTAAAAAGGTGGTTCTGCCACCCTTTCCACTTCTTCTATTGTAGTAATTCCTTCTAAAACTTTCAAGAGCCCATCTTGGTACATTGGCACCATTCCTTTTTCGATCGCTTTCTTTCTCATTTCTGAAATCGAAGGCGCTTTTAAAATAAAACTTTCCATTTCTTCATCAACCAAAAAAAATTCATAAATTCCTATTCTCCCTTTGTATCCGGTAAAATTACATTCTTTGCAACCTACAGCTTTTGGGATTTTATCAAAAGAAGGCGCTTTTTTCCCTATTAACTCGAAAGCTTTTTCAATTTTTTTTCTTTCTTCCTCTGAAGGCATTTCTATTTTCTTGCAGTTTTGACAAACTTTTCTCACTAATCTTTGGGCCATGGCAACGTTTAAAGCTGGCGCAATGTTCACTGGTTTTTCCCCCAGAGCAATCAATCTTGCAATAGTACCTGCGGCATCGTTTGTGTGCAAAGTGGAAAGCACCAAGTGCCCAGTTAATGCCGCTTGCAATGCAATCGAAGCAGTTTCCAGATCCCTGATTTCTCCAACCAAAATTACATCAGGGTCCTGCCTCGCAATCGCCCTAAGTCCGTTAGCAAAATCGTATCCTTTTTTTGGATTAACTTGAGTTTGAACTATTCCTTCGAGCTTGTATTCGATTGGATCCTCCAAAGTAATAATTTTTATTTCAGGACTTCTAATTTTTCTTAAAATTGCGTACAAAGTAGTAGTTTTTCCAGAACCTGTAGGCCCTGTAACAATAATCATTCCGTTTGGTTTTTTGATTTCTTTTTCTAAAGTTTCCAACAAATCTTTTCTCAATCCTAAATCTTCAAGGTTTAACAAACTTTTTGGATCCAAAAGTCGCATTACAATCGTTTCTCCGTATTCAGAGGGCAAAGAGGAAACTCTTACTTCAATTCCCCTATCTACTATAATCGAAAACCTTCCATCTTGAGGTTTATCGACAATGTTTAACTTTAAACCAGACATCAATTTTAACCTTGATAACAAAAGTTTAAAAATCTTTAAATCAAAATTTATCACCTCGTGTAAAATTCCATCCAATCTCACTCTCAATTGAGCAAACTCTTTTTTTGGTTCCAAGTGAACATCAGAAGCCATCAAAAATACCGCTCCTCCCATCAAAATTTGACAAAGCAAAGTCGTTTCTTTGTGTAAAACTTTTTCCAATTCTTCTTTGTATTGAGAAAGATTTTTTATTTTTTTTTCTAATTCTTTATAATTTGGAATTTTTAGTTCTTCTAATTTTTCTGTCTCCATTTTGTTATAATTTTAAACAATGATGAAATTCATTTCAAACTCGCCCTCTCAAACAAAAAATTTTGCAAAAAAAATCGCAAAAATTTTAATTTCAAAAGAAAATTCACCTAAAATTTTGGCTTTAAAAGGAAATTTGGGAGCTGGAAAAACAACATTTTTGAAAAGTTTTGCCAAAGCTTTGGGGATTAAAGAAAAAATTGTTAGCCCAACTTTTATCATAATGAGAAAGCACGCTTTTTTAAACAAGAAATCAAAATCTAAAAATTATTTTTATCACTTTGATTGTTATAGAATTCAAAGCGAAAAAGAAATTTTAAATTTAGGCTTTAAAGAAATCGTTTCTGATCCCAAAAATATCGCAGCCATTGAGTGGGCGGAAAAAATCAAAAAATTTTTGCCAAAGAAAACTTTTTGGCTTGAATTTAAGATTTTGGATAAAAAAAAGAGAGAGATTTTATTCAAAAATGGAAAATAATATTTCGAAAGTGTTAATTTTTTTATCTAAAATTTTTAAAACCGATGTAAATTATGTCATCAAAGGAAGTTTTTGGTGGATTTTGGGAAGAGTAATAAGTTTTTTTGCCTCTTTTTTAGTTTTGTTTTTCTTTTCAAGATTGGCGACAAAAGAAGTTTACGGCGCTTACCAATACATCATTTCTCTTTGCGCCATCTTTTCAATTTTGACTTTGCCAGGTTTAGATACCGCTTTGGTTTCAGCGGTAGCTCAAAAAAAAGAGAGAACTTTTTTCCTTTGCGAAAAAGAAAAGTTAAAATTTGGAGCAATTTTATTTTTAATTTTGTGTTTGATTTCTGGCTATTACTTTTTTAAAAAAAATTTTGAATTGGGTTTTGGATTTTTGTTTGCTGGAATTTTTTTGCCTTTTTTGTCAATTTTTTCACTTTACATTGCTTTTTGGCAAGGAAGGCAAAGGTTCGATTTACAAAATAAGTATTTTGCTTTACATAATCTTTTGGGAAGTTTAATTTTTATTTCAATTTTGATTTTAAAACCCACGGTAGTTTTTTCTGTTTTTGCGTTTTATTTTTCTTTTACCTTTGCCACTTTTTTAATATGGTTAAAAACAAGAAAAGAAATCGATAAAAATTCAGAAGAAAATAAAGAAACTCTTTCTTTCGGAAAACATCTCACTTTAATGTATTTTCCTTCGTCTTTATCTCAACAGTTGGATTACGTTTTGCTTTGGCATTTTGCAGGAGCAAAAGCTGTTGCAATTTACACTTTTTCATTAAGAGTAATTGAAAGGTTAGGGGAGTTGATTCCTTTTTCAACCCTGGCTTTACCAAAAATGGCGCAAAAAGAAATTTCGCAAATAAAAAAGAATATTTTTGAAAAATTCTTAAAACTTTTTCCAATTGCTATTTTAATTTTTTTCGCATATTACTTTTTTGCTCCGATTTTATACAAAATTTTCTTTCCAAAATACACAGAATCAATTTTTTATTCTCGAATTTTTGCCATATTTTTGCTCACTTCTCCTTTTTGGTTTTTAGGAACTGCTTTGGTTGCGGGTCAAAAGAAAAAAGAACTTTATATCATTAACTTTGTTTCTCAGGGATTAAAAATTCTTTTGTATTTAATTTTAATTCCTTTTTTGGGCATTTGGGGAGGAATCATTTCAGTTTTAAGTTTTCATGTTATTTCAAGCTTTCTCACCTTGTATTTTTTTCACAAAATTAAATAAAATTTTTTCGCAGAATTTCTGCCATGGCAAGATTTCTGCGAAATTTTAAAATCTCGTGAATTTGTGCGAATTTTTTAAATCTCGCGAATTTGCACGAATGTGAATACGAATTTCACGAATTTTTA
>Ga0209225_1003468_pt1 | contig 13121 bp, 11 predicted proteins | sample WasSprMetagenome_FD_184732 | JGI IMG/M metagenome (GOLD analysis project Ga0209225, IMG submission 184732) | Sulfidic aquatic microbial communities from Washburn Spring, Yellowstone National Park, USA - WS (SPAdes) (version 3) | ecosystem: Environmental > Aquatic > Thermal springs > Hot (42-90C)...
AACATTATCTTTTTAAAAGCAGTGCCATATAATAGAATTCATGAAATACACGCCATATCTGATATTACTGTTCTCCCATCTATTCCAACAAAAAATTGGATGGAACAATTTGGTTACGTATTGATAGAAGCAATGGCATGTGGAAAACCAATAGTGGCCTCAAGAAGTGGAGCAATACCAGAAATTGTAATCAATAATGAGACAGGATTTTTAGTAGAACCTGGCAATATAAATGAATTAGCTGAAAAAATTTCATTACTTATTTCTGATAATAAATTAAGAGAAAAAATGGGCTATAAAGGAAGAGCTAGAGTTGAGAAAAAATTCTCTTACGAAGTTATTATTCCTAAGATTAAGGAATTATATTATTCAATTAGCAAATAACTTTTTTAAATGAGAATAAATGTTTTTAAAGGAAGATAATTAGAGATTTTTAACTTAAAAATTTATGGCTTTGCTTACTTCAATTTATGTTCTCACCTCATAATATTGCTTATGACAAGAATAAACTAGCTTTATTCATTATTTTCTAGTAGAAAATGACTCTGTCAAGTTAAGTAATACCATATCACTTCTTTTATATTTTTCATTTTATTCATAATACTTTTTCTTAATTTTATTCCTAATGGAGTTTTTCAATTTTTTTATGAATTCTAATATAATTATGATCTATTTTAAAAGATTCTATCCATATTATAAATATGATTTTATAATATGATTATAATCACATTTTTCTTTTAAACATGGAAAATAGTCATCAAAGCATTCAATTCTATCTTTATATTCTATATTCAACTCTTGCCCATTTACATGCTAAACGATAATATGATGCATTTCTGTATAAACAATTCTTACTCCATATTTTATTCTTAATTTTTTTTATGAATTCTTCAGCTTGTAAGCTATTTAAAATTCCTTTTCCAATTGTTATTTGAAAATCAATAAATATTCTTTTATTTTGTTCAAATAAATCCAAAGAATTGCTTCTTTTTCTCTTATTTGGAATATAGTTTCATCTATTAATGCAATTCTAGATAATCTAAAAGAATTAAATCTAGAATAAGTATAAATTCCATAAATTACTAATTCTTAGGAGTTCTTCTCTTTTAAAAATAATCATAAAATAAATATATAAAAAAAGTACTACTTAACTTGGCAGAGCCAAAAATGCTTCCTTCTAATAAAGCGATTGCAATTAGACTTAATGTAAAAGAACTAAACTTAAGAAATGTAAGTAAATTATTAAAAAAATTAGGACGTAAAGTAAGTCATGAATCGATAAGAAAATTGTTTTTAAAAGTTGGAGAGATAATTTCAAATATTAAAAAAGTAAAGAAGTAGAAAGGGACTCCATCGCTGCAAATGAAACTAATAGTCTTTTAAAAAACTATTTATAGGCTGCTAGAGATATAAGGAGTAGAGGAGTTATGTTTTACATGTTACTAAAAGGGAGAGAGAAATGTCTAAGTTTCTCAGAAAAAAATAAAAGAGTTTGTACCAATAATCCTACCTAACTATTTATACTGATAAATGACAGTGGTATATTCGACCAATGAAATTTTTAAAATTAAGACATGAAGAAAATGTCGGAATAAGGAATTCGATAGAATCTTGGTTCGATAAATTAAAAAGAAGAATAAAAACAATCCAATAGTTGTTTTCCAATTTATAAAACAAGAGCTCAGAAAAGGATAGAAGCTCAGGACGGTTTTAAGTTGACAATCACGATGGGAAAGAGGGCTTTATAAAGAAGTTTTTAAAAGTTAACTCTAACTTAATTTTAAATAATACTATACCTTAGGGGATATCTTTGAATTAATAAAAAAGAAATAAAAAATTATTAAATCAAAAATATTTATGTGGAATACCTTATTAAGCAATATCTAATTAAAACCAAATTGATGCTTAAAAAGCTATAAATCAGCCAATATTACTTTTAAAAAAGTATCAGTAATACTATCCCAACTAGGGATTTTTGATATCCATCTCTTAGCTTTTTCTGATAAGATACCATATTCTTCTAAAGCTTTTATCGCATATTTTACAAATGAATTATAATCTTTCATGGGCACGAGATATACAGCTTCACAAGCACTATAAACTTCCCTTAAGGCTGGAATATCCCAAGTTACTACGGGCAATCCTACCCATAAAGCTTCTGCTATTGTCATGCACCATCCTTCACGTTTACTTGGGAATAATAATACTTTTGCTTTACTATAAATTTTACCTCTTTCAGGTGGATTAATGACTCCATAATATTTCACATTGGATAATGAAGTTAGTTTTTTGAACGTATTTTCAGCCCCTTTATAGGGCCCTACAACGAGTAAGTTGGCTGAGGATTTTAAAGAAAGTAATTTAGGCCAAATTTTTATAAGATCTTCTGCTTTTTTCAGATGTCCAATAAAAATGTAATCAAAATCTTTTTTAATATCTTTCTCTATTGGGAATCTATCAAAAGAACATCCCAAAACTGAAATTTTAGAAGGTGTTAATGAATAATATTTTTGAGTCATATGAGCTACGCTTTTAGTAAGAGTAAAAATTTTATTATACATAAATTTAAACGCAATACTTCTAAGGTTTTCTTCAAAAGTATTTATAATTAGGCTAAGTATTCTTATTAACCCTTTTTTATAAGTTACGCGGGGCTCATAATGCCAAATTATACCCACTATTTTTATTCTTGGGCATAGAATTCGAACTATAATAGAAACAAGCTCGCCATAAGTACCTTGAGGCATTAAAATAATTAGTGACTTTTTATGTTTATGAAATAGACTAATTATCTTTAATCCTACTAGGAACGTATTGAACCAATATGCTAATCGCAATGGCTTATTCCATCTAAAATTATCACCTGTAATTACATAAATATCAAAGGTACGTGATATTCTTACCATTAATCTGTCTAATATAATTTTTCCGCCTCGTAAAGCTCTAAATTTTAATGGAGCAAATTCGTAAAGCAGAATATAAACGGGTTTTTTCAATATCTTTCCCCTTAAACATTACTTTTAAAAAGAAAATGATTTCTAGGCTTTATTAAAGTTTTAAAAATAGACAACCCATGAAAAATATTTTACAAATATACTTAGTGGAAATTAATGTTATAAAATAAGGAGGAGTAAACGAGATAAAACATATCATCATACTTTGATGATATTTTCCATAATTATGAGGGAACAATAAGCTTAGAGAAACTTATGAAATTTTTTAAAATAAAGATAGTACAATTCATAAATCATTCCAGCAGTTCTTAAGGCCTGTCTAATAGTTTCTATAAAAGGAAGAATTATTTTTTCACTTAATAGGAGATCCCCTAGCTTTGAATATTTAAATAAATAAATTAAATATACCACAATTTGCAATGGTAGTATAATTAATGCTAATGTTAAAAAAACTTTCTTTTTAGTTAGGAGAGAAGCTTGTTTAGGATGCTTCTTAGCGATATGAACATAACTTCTACCATACTTAAAATTTATTTTCCAGAAACGTCGGGAAGTTTCTAAATGATAAGCGTAAATATTTAAAAAGGCAATTTTATAACCTGCCTTTCTTAATTTAAAAGAAATATCTAGGTCTTCTGCACCAAATTTTAAATAATGGTCAAAACCGTTAATTTCTTCTAAAGCTTTTCTTCTAAATAATGTACAAGTGGTAGGAGTTGCCGTAATTTCATTAGGATAAGTACTCTCTTTCCAATGAAGATGTATAGCTAAATTTTTTTCTAAAAAGATAGGGATCCAACCTTTTTCTTTACATACATGCTTAACTTTAGCACCTAAACTTCCAACTTTATTATCGTACTCCATAATTTTTATGGCTTCTTCAATAAAATTACTTGGTAGGATAACATCTGAATCTAACATAAGTATATATTTTCCATTGGATGTTCTCCAACCTATATCTCTAGCATATCCAAGTCCTTTTCCCTCATCATATAAAATTTTATGGGGGAATTTTTCTAATGTTTCCTTAACCAGTGTTAAAGTATTATCTACCGAGCCACCATCAACAATTATTATTTCTAGTGGAGCATAATTGCTTGATAAACATGATTGAAGACATTGTTTAATCGTTCTAGATGAATTTTTAGTAAGAATAACTATTGAAGTACTCATGAAAACAATCCCTTTATTTTATTTAAATAAACTTATATTTTCCTCGACCCATTTAACTATTTTCTTAACTCCTTCTCTTGGATTTATTTTTGGTTCCCATCCTAATTTTTCATAAGCTTTAGAAATATTAGATATATAGACTTTTTGATCTCCAATTCTCCATTTATTAAAAAATATTTTTGTTTCTTTTCCAGTTAATTCTTTAAGTAAATTAATTAATTCAATTAATGATAAAGTATTTTCTGGCCCTCCACCAATATTAAATACTTCATGTTTTAAATTAGAATTTATAAATAAATCATATACTTCTATTAAATCTGAAATATATAAAACATCTCTTACTTGTTTCCCATCTCCATATATTGTTATTGGTTTATTTGTTAATGTTGCTATAGTAAACCAAGCTATCCATCCTTGATCTTCTACTCCAAACTGTCTTTCTCCATAAATACAATTATGAACTAAAAAACCATTAGCTATAAAATTATGAGTTGGATTAATTGTTAAGTCATAAACATACTTCACATTTTTAGCATAAGGTCTTACTTCTTTAACTTTTTCCCAAATAAGTCCTGTTCCCTCTAATCCTTCTATTTTTTTAGATCTCCATATGTGATAAGGTACTACTCCTCTTTTCAATCTTGACTTTAGTATATATTCTATATAAGCAATTACTATATTAGCCTCTGCTTGCCTTTCTAAAGAATATCTGAAACCTATTCTACATAATTTTAAAATGTTTTCTCGATTACCTGGAAAAACTAAATATATTCCTATAGTTTGCCTACCGTCTTTTCTTTTATATGATTTTGCAATTTTTATTTTACATTTAACTCCAAATTTCATGAATAACTTACTCAATTGCTTAGCAAATTTGATACCTGAATCCTTTAGAGAAAGCAATTTTCTTATACAAATTATTGATTGTTGAAAACATCCTTTTTGGAAACACCATGTGGGCTTTAGCATTTCAGCTCCCATAAACCCTGCTAAAAATTCTCTCTTAACATTAAGTGGCGACTTAAATATCCATTTTGGAACATACATTTCTTGGCTACTCTTATCACCTACAGGAGCCCCGAGAGCATATAATAAAAACCAAAGGGCAGAAGAAGTACATATAAGTTTTGTAACATTACCATCTACAATTCTTCCATTAGTAAGATTAGACCTAGCATGTTTGGTAGTTATTTTACCTTTACAACTAAAACCTAAATAAATTATATCTTCTCTTATACTTTCTAAATCTTTCTCTTTACCGATAAAACCTATTTGTCTACGTAATGTATTATTTTTTCTATCTATATGAATCGATAGCCAACCATCTCCTAATAAGAAACCAATGAGCCTTGCTATTATTGGTAGCTTCTTATTTAGATTAGATAATGGTAAAAGATCAAGTTCCTTAAGTCTATTAATAACCCACTCAATCCAAGCTTTCCTTTTTAGAAAACTACTAGCTATTCTTCTTATACATGCTTCATCTAATATAATTTCTTCACGTGCCTTTTCACTAAACTCGAATATTGAGGGGTAAGTAGCTACATAATCGCCTGGTTTTATATTTCCTAAAGGTTTCCATCCATTTTTTGTGTAAAATAAATGATCTTCTGTAGCTTTTATTCGTTTACCACTTTCTACAATAATCTCTAATACTTTCCTTTCATCAAGCGAGTTTACAATATACGTCTTTATTGATGAATATTTCAGCTTTTTATTATTAATATCATAAGTTAAAACCCTTTCTTTCTTCCAACATTCTTTAATGTCTTTAATAGTTTTAATCGAATTATTAAGGTATATTTTAGTATCCGGTGTTAAACAGCTCATTCTAAAGGCTCCTATTTTTAAACCATAAGTGTGAGCATAATCTTGTGCATATAAATCTCCAACTAATTTAGAGCAACCATAAGGACTATGTTCACATAAATCTATTGGGAAATCTTCTGGTATTCCATTCAAAAATCTTTCATCCGAAAAACAATATCTAGTTTCACATTCTCTTATAGGAATTTTATTAACATTTGAACCATAAACTTTATTTGTAGAGCAAAAAATTATTGTAGGATTATTATTAGATAATCTTGCAGCTTCTAAAATATTAAATGTTCCTAAAGCATTTATTTCAAAATCTATTCTAGGATCCTTAATAGATGTAGTTACTGCTACTTGTGCAGCTGTATGAATAATAACATCAACATCTTTCACATTTTTCTTTATTAAATTAAAATCTCTTATATCTCCATTTATAAAATTAATGTTGTTATACTTATTTTTTAAATAATTTAGATTATATAAACTAACTTTATTAGATAATCCAAAAATTTTAGCTCTAGATAAATTGTCTATTATGATTATTTCATTTCCTCTTTTTGCATAATAGTTAGCAACATGAGAACCGATAAATCCTGCTCCACCAGTTATAAGAATTTTCATTATTAAGCATCTCCTTTTTTTATGAATAAATAATATTTCTTTATTCTATTTTAATTTTTTCATTAAGGGTTTCTTCCTTTTAAGGAATGAGGTAATCATAGCACTTTTTTACTTAGTAATAAATTAAAAATTTGATATGAAAAAGAATCAGTAGCATAACTATTTATAAAATAACTCATATTTTTACTAAAGCTTTTTAAATCATCATAATAAGCTTTAATGGCTTTTAACTTTAGAAGTAAAATCTTGATATGCATTATTCCAATTAATATCATGTGATAATAATATTCCTCCTTTACTTAAGAAAAACATATTGTAGTAAATTCAAACATTATATTCTCATAAGAATGGCCACTATCATGAAGGAATATATTTATCTCTCGATCTTCCTAAAATAAGCTCCCATCTTCTTTTTAAATAATGTGGCACTAAGTACCCTACTTTAACTTTAGGAAGATTCTATTGACCAAAGAATCCCATACTTATTTTTGTTCTAGAGCTTGAAGAATGATTGTTGTACTTATACCTCTACCCACTCCTGTTTCTACTGTTGTTTTAGGCTTTAAATATCTGACTACTGGATATAAGATATATGCTTAATCCATACCATAAGATGTCTTTTATAAATAATATGTCTCATTTCTTTCATAGAGAATAATTCACTACAATATTTATAAACTTCATTTGCTGAGCACCCTAATTTAATTGCAAAGAAGCAACTAAATTCTTTTTTTAAAATGATTAACTACGTGTTTTATTGCCGAAATTGGACTTGATATAAAATATGAAGCATTACAATATATTTCTCTAAAGCTACATATAAATAAAAATTCAATTTTTCCAATCATAATCAAATACCTTATATAACAAATGAATTTTTAGCAGTTATATAAAAATTTTACTTAAAACTGCTTTTTAGGACTATTCTTTAAAACATGAAAATGTAATCATTAGGATACTAATATTTTTTATGAAATAAAATAAGTGCTCAAAAAGTATCAGTATTTTTAAAAAAGAGTTACAAAAAAATGTGTGAAAAAGACTAACAGAAATTGAAAAATATGTTCTTAGTAAAGAGGGGAGAAAAATTATAGGATGCATTGCTTATATATGTTAAGTAATTTTTGATTTGTAACATTTATATGATATTTGGTTTTAAATATTTCTCTGCTTTTCTTGGACATATTAGATCTTAACTGTTCATCTTCTATAATTAATGACATATATTTAACTAATTCATTAAATGTATTAAAGATAAAACCTGCTCTACCATGCTCAACTATTTCAGGAAGTGCAAAGGTATTTTTAGCTATTACAGGAAGACCAACAGACATAGCTTCTACTGCTGTTAATCCAAATCCCTCAGAACGACTTGGCATTAATAATACGTCATGATATGGATAAATATTTTTAAATAACTTACTTCTTCTCATAGGCTTTAGTATAGTTACATCTTCAGGTAATTTTATAGAAGATGGTAAAAGAGTGACCATAGTAAGCGAAATATTAGGATACCTATCTTTTATCACTTTATAGGCATTTAGTATTATATCTCCACCTTTTCGATAAAATGAAGTACCAATAAATAAAAATCGTACCTTATCGTCATTTCTTTCAATTTTTTCTAATAAAGGCTCAGGCAAGCCTGGTGGGACTACTTTGATCTTTTCTTCTGGAATACCATATATAATATATGCTTTCTTAGCTCTTTCAGACCATGTAAGTATTTGTGAGACAGATTTTATATTAACTAATGTATCATTTATTTGAAGAAGTTTAAAAATGCATTTCCCGATCGCTAAAGATAGATTTCTATGCAACTTACTCCAATTTAAATAACTCTCTTTAAAAGCAAACATACAAGAACTATCGCTTAATATTAGTGGTTTAGGACAATGACTAATAATTTTAATTGAGAAAATATGGCTGTGAATCAAATCAAAGAGTGATAAGCTTGAACTTACAAAAAACTTAGTCATATGATCATGAAGTGGTATTTTACGTCTAACCATATTAAACGAAAAGCTCGCTAATTTCTCAATATACTTTTCAATGTATGAAAAATATATATAATTAACCCCTTTTGGAGGAAAATTAATTAGACTCTTTATATAAGTTGCTTCACCGCCAGTTAAAGGTCCTAAGAGGAGAACCTTTATCATCATATAAATTTATCGTTTTACCTCTTAAAGTATTTTTTTTAACAAAAGATATAAAATAATATGATAATTAATGTATAAAACCTTATAGAGGGATTTTATTTATTATTTAAAGATAATAATATTGATAGAAGAATATCTAAAAAAAAGATTAAAAATGTATTTCTTAATTAGTAGCTATTGATTTTACTCCAATTAAATGAATGTCTGTTGAAAAAGAAGGTGAAAATAATGAGATAAAACTTGAAAGTTTAGCTATAGCATAACCAAGGCATAACTTTTTCCATGATTTTGAATGAACATTGTCTCTTATGATTCTTATGTTAGATATCCCGAGTTTTTCTAACTTCTTTTTTAATACCTTTGGGGTAAAACCGGTTTTATGAAAATTTTCAGGATAATCTTGAGCTCCATAAAGAATAGCAATATCTGGGGTATCCAAAAGTATTCTTAAAATACAGTATGGACTTTTTAAATTTGGACATCTAATTTCAAATACACCTTTAGGTTTAAGAACTCTTATCCACTCCTTAAGTATAGAATCTATCTCATAATGACCAAAATGCTCAATTAAATGAGAGGAAAAAACATGATCAAATGCATTATTTCTAATAGGTAATTTTCTAGCATCAGCTATAATATGCACAACATCCTTAATAGGTCTTATATCAAGATTTATTAAATCTTCTCTTCCTTTAAACCATGGATTCTCACCACATCCTATTTCAAGAATCACGCTAACATCCTCCTTAATTCCCTTTTTTAATAATAATTTCTTAAATTCAACAGTTTCAGCCATAGTAGGCTTTATCCTTTCATCAAAACCATTAGTTTCCATAAAATCTTTTTTAGTTATAAAACATAAGAATGGAGGGTCTAGCCATAAAACTTTTTTATCATGAACTTTTTTTAAAGCATTAATGAAAAAATCTTGATTAAATGCTATATCATCATCCATGAATACTAATATTTCACCACTTGAAATTTTTGCACCAATATTTCTAGCCTTAGAAGCATTATTCCATTTATCTTTAACTATTATTACTTCAATATTTTTAAAAGATTCTAAGCTTTCTAAAGTAATGACTTTTTCACGAATTGTAGGAATAATTATGGAAATATTATATTCATTTTTAACCATATGATTTCACTAATTTATCATAACTCTTATTTTAGAATTGAATCTATAAATATCTCTAATGAACGTTTAATTCCATGCTTTTTAATTTTTTGAAAAAGTTTCTTAGGATTAAAAATTGCTTTTTTAATTTTATCTCTTTTCTTCTTCTTTTCCCATGAAGAAGAGAAGTACTTTGAAAGTTTTTCTATTTCATGCTTAGAAAAATAGGGATAATTTAAAACAGAATAATTTGCTCCATCAAACAATGTCCAATCATGAGAAATAAGCCAACCATTTTTTCAGCTAATTCAAAAAAAGGTGTACCAGGAAAAGGGGTTGCAATAGAAACTTGAATGCTATCTGTTTTTAATTTTTTAGCAAAATCTAAAGTTGCTAAAATATTTTTTGCAGTATCTCCTGGTAATCCAACCATATAAGTAGCATGGGTCCATATTCCTCTCTCTTTACACCATTTTACTAATTTCTCTGCTTTTCTTAAATCTATAAATTTTTTATTTATCGTTTTAAGAGTTTCATTTGAAATCGTCTCAATACCAAATTTTATACCTACACATCCAGATTTACTCATAAAATTAAGTGTTTCCATATCAATAGTTATATCAGCCATACATGCCCAAGGAATATCAAGTTTTCTTTTAATGATTTCTTCAGAAATTGCTCTTACATGTTTTCTATCTACAGTCATTGTTTCATCATCAAAATATATTTGTTTGGCATTGTATTTTTTTAAGCAAAATTCCATTTCATCTACAACTTTAATAGGGTCTCTTTTTCTGTAAAGAGGAGAGGCATAGATTACTTGACGTTCAACACAAAAAATACAATTAAATGGACAACCTCGAGTGCTCCACATTTGAATACAAGGTTCTCCAACTATTTCAAAATCATGATAACATTCTATGGGTAAATCTTCTCTATCTGGAAATGGAAGATAATCTAGATTTGTTAAAAGTTCTCGTCTACCATTATCTATAATAGATTTACCATTTCTATATACTAATCCTTTTATATTTTTAATCTCTATTCCATTAAATAGATTATTGACAAGTTCTTTAAGCGTTAATTCATATTCTCCAATAAGGATATAATCGATAAATGGGTATTCATTCATTATTTCTTTTGATAAAGCAGTAACATGAGAACCAGCTAAAGCTATTTTACAATTTATTATTCCAGATATTTTTTCTAGCATTTTTATTACAAATGGAAAACTTATTGTAGGGACTTCGACTACAAGTAAATCAGGTTTATAATTTTCTATATAATGAATAAAAGATTCTTCATCAAAATCTAATGCGCATGCATCTAAAGCTTTAACTTCCACTTTTTCAAGATCACGTTTTAAAAGAGATGAAGAATAACCAATGAAAAATGGATATGGTAAATAGTGCTTACTTTTTTCTTTAGGTTTCTTTGTATAAAAAGAGAAACTCCATCTACTACCTGCTTGAATAAAATGTCTATAAGGATCATGAAAATATGCTGGAGGATTTGATATAAGTACTCTCATATTTTTTTTAGCCTCCTTTTAAAACATATTATCTTGCTAATTTTTTCTCTTCTAACTCTTTTAAAGATTTTTCAAATAAATCTATTGCTCCCCATTTATGTTCTTTAGCCCATTGAGTTAATTCTATTAAACCTTCTTTAATAGAAATAGAAGGCACAAATTCAAGCAAATTTTTAGCTTTATTTATATCTGCAAAACAATGTCTTATATCTCCTTTTCTATAACGATAAGAAATATAAGGTTTAACATTAATTCCATATATTTCAATTAATAAATTTGCTATTTCTTTTATTGATATAGGTTTACCTGTTCCAATATTTATTTTACAATAATTTGCTGAATTTTTCTCTAATGCTAATAAATTTGCTTTTGCAATATCTTTAACATGAATAAAATCTCTCTTTTGTTCTCCATCTTCAAAAATATATGGGGGCTTATTGTTTAAAATCCTACTTGAAAAAATTGCGCATACACCAGTATATGGATTTGAAAGAGCTTGTCTAGAACCATAAACATTAAAATATCTTAATGCTACTACTGGCAATCCATATGTTTTACCTATTAATAAACACATTTCTTCTTGATGTCTTTTACTCATAGCATAAATTGATGTAGGCATTAATGGCTTATCTTCATCTGTTGGTAAAGGTTTTAAAGGATTTTTACATTCAGAACATAAAGGATCCCATATTTTTTTCTCTAATTGTTCTATACTCCTAATTTCTGGATATTTGTTTTCTTTACATTTTTCACAATAATATTTTCCTTCTCCATAAATACTCATTGAAGAAGCAACTATAATTTTTTTAACATTATTCTCTTCATTAATTAATATATCTAATAATAATGCAGTTCCATAAGTATTATAGCTAATATATTTTTCTATTTGATACATCGATTGTCCTACACCAACAGCTGAAGCAAGATGTATTATCGCATCTGTATCTTTAACAATTTTCTTAATTAATTCCTTATCTTTTAAATCTCCCTTTATAAAAATAGCTTCTTTATTTAAATATTCAGGTATTTTTCCTTCATGTACTTGATACTCCAAGTTATCTAATATAGTTACATCATATCCTTTTTCAATAAGTAAATCAACTGTATGACTTCCAATAAATCCTGCTCCTCCAGTAACAAGAACTTTTTCAATTCCTTTTGCTTTCATTTTATTCTCACAAATTTATTTAAGTTTGGATTTATTTTTTCTAGTATTTTAATTTTTTTTAATATTTATTAAAGATTATTTAAAATAGAAACTAATTCTAGAAAAAAGTAGTTAAACTATATAGGAAGAAACTTGATAAACCATTGAATAGTTTTCATTAATCCTTCATCTAATTCTATTTTTGGGTGCCAATTTAAAATTTTTCTAGCTTTACTTATATCTGGGCATCTTCTTTTTGGATCATCTGGAGGAAGAGGTTTAAAAATTATTTTCGAATTGCTTTTAATTAATAATTTAATTTTTTCAGCTAATTCAATTATTTTTATTTCTTTAGGATTACCAATATTAATAACTTCATTTTTCGCTTCTTTTTTATAAATTGTAAGAAGAATTGCTTCAATAGTATCAGAAATATAACAAAAAGATCTTGTTTGAGTTCCATTACCATAAACTGTTATATCTTTATTATTTAATGCTTGAATTATAAATCTAGGTATAACTCTTGCATAAAATCCATCAGCTCTAATTCTTGGACCATAAGTATTAAAAATACGTAAAATACGAGTATCTAATCCATATT
>Ga0209225_1003478_pt1 | contig 13088 bp, 14 predicted proteins | sample WasSprMetagenome_FD_184732 | JGI IMG/M metagenome (GOLD analysis project Ga0209225, IMG submission 184732) | Sulfidic aquatic microbial communities from Washburn Spring, Yellowstone National Park, USA - WS (SPAdes) (version 3) | ecosystem: Environmental > Aquatic > Thermal springs > Hot (42-90C)...
GCCATGCGTTGTACTTGCTAAAGGAATACTTCTGCTGCAGCTTTTCAGCGAGTTTTTTGTAATGAAGTGCTCTCTCTATGGCAGTCTCCCTCCTTTCCCTCACCACGCTATTGCCGAAAACGATCTCTTCTCGTTAACGTCAACTGCCAGAACGCCTTTTGGAGTGTACTTTAAAGGCCTTGGGACTCGCTTGAAGATCATGAGGAGGAACTTGCCTTCTTTGTACATCAGCCTAGCTTCTCCATTTGGGTATTGGTCGTACCTCCTGTCCCAGCCTACTATTCTTAGCCCGTAGCCTCCCAAGACCTCGACATAGTTGCCTTTGATTCTATAGCTCAGGCTCGGCGTTAGCCAGAGCCTCAAAGTCTTCGCCTTCGGCATCGTCCCTTTATTCGGATTGCTGAGCCAAGACTTGGCCATTGAAAGCGCTTCCCTATAACAGTCCATAGCTATCCTAGAGGGCAGAGCGAATTTCTCCTTGAGCTCCTGGTAGAGGAGAGCGTGTGCCTTAGATAGTGACGTAGCTCTCTTCTCAATAATCTTCTTGACCGAGTAGTTGAGCGCGTCTCTGTACCTCTTCAACAGTCCACGAGCTCTTCCTCACACTCGGGCTCGGGCCTAACCCTCATCTTGATTGTCAGGGTTAGGAAACCCTCACTACCCATGTTACTCGACCCGGGCACTTGAGCTTCGTCATACGCTAGCTACTAGTTGCTAGCTACTAGAGCCTTTATAAGCCTTTCCTACCATCCCCGCCCTGAAGGGCAGGCTTTCAGGTGGTAATGGATGAACACCATTTTTTCCAGTTGAGGCTCTTGTTTACTTGCTAAAGCTTCTATTGCTGTCATTGCTACCGTTAATACTAAAAGTGCTGCTATCAACAGGATTAGAATCGGCTTTTTCATTCCATCACCAATTTTTTACTAACTTATCTTTTTAAATAATTTTCGATTGAACTGGGGACGAGATGGAAAATGAATTCGTTAAGACCAAATTAAGCTTATCGGTTAGCGAATAACCAGAACCTCTTGGCTTCCGAATACTCAAAAGAACATCTCCAACTATTTCCCGCAAATCTTCTGGTATTTGCAACATCTATATACCTTCTGAAGGCTTTTACGAATTTAGCAAAAAATTTATAGAAAAGTATTTAAAGAAAAATGAGAGTAGTTAACCTTCGAATTCTTCAAAGAATTCGTTTTTAGCTTTTGTTTTGCATTTTTGACAAATTTCCCCTCTCCCAGTTTTAATCATATGCTAAAGAAGAATCTACCGCCAGAAATCCCCAAACCTTCAGAGCTAATTCATACTTTGTCTCAAGTCGTAAATCTTAAATCCAAAATAAGATAAAATTGTCATGGAATTCAGAAAAGAAATCGAAGTTGCCAAGATTTTGATTGGTGGTAAAGTCGAAGAGAGTGTTGTTGAGATAAGATATGACCCACTAACACTTCAAACTAGTAGGATTGTCAAAAAAAGTTTGAATATTCTAAAATCTGAAGGCTTCGATGAAGAAATAGAGAGCTCAAAAACTTGGTGTCCATTCTGTGAAGAGAGAATAGAAGCAATGGTAGCGCGAGACCCGGAGATTATGAAAGGAGAGCTATGGAAGAGAGGAGAATGTAGAGCTTTTTCGAATCTAATCCCCTATGCAAAATACTCGCTTGTTATAAGGCTTTCAGAGAAGCATTTTCTCAAACTTTCGGAATTCAAAGAATCGCATTTCTTTGATGCGTTTAAACTCGTTCAAGAGTACATCAAAAAACTTCCAAACAGAAAGCTTTTCATAACCATTGGCATGAATTATCTAAAACCAGCAGGAAGCAGCATTATGCATCCGCATATCCAGTTCGTTGCGACTGAAAATTCACCTGATTACTTTGCCAGAATTGAGTGGAGTTCCCTAGAATTCATGGAAGCAAACGGAAAAGATTTTTGGCTTGCACTCGTTGATAGAGAGAAGGAAGGGGAGAGATACATTGGCAGAACTGATAAAACTGAATGGATAGCTGCTTTTGCTCCAAAAGGCTTCATGCATTTCATGGGGATTCCAGAGGAGAGAGAATTTGCAGAGATGAGCGATGAACAACTAATGGGTTTTGCAAGGGGGATAGTGAAGATCCTAAAATATTATGAATCAAAAGGATTCAATGCGTTTAATTTCTGCTTCTTCTGCGCAGATAGACTTAACAAACACTTCAGAACAAACTTCCACATAGCTGCAAGAACGCCCTTTGGCAAGTATTACTGGTGCGATGTCTTCTTCCCGAAAATCTTCCAAGATGAGAGTGTAGTGTTTTTCAGCCCAGAAGATTACGCTAGAGAATTGAGAGAGATATGGTAATCGAATCATACCTATATGAAAAGCTGAATGGGGAAGTAAGATGCAAAACCTGCTGGCATAATTGCAAGCTAAAGGATGGACAGTGGGGAATTTGCAAAGTGAGGAGGAATGAAAATGGAAAGTTAATGGTTTACAACTATGGGCTGGCTTCCTCAATAGCGCTTGACCCTATAGAAAAAAAGCCGCTCCACAACTACAAACCAGGAGCCAAGGTTCTCTCTTTCGGTAGTGTTAGCTGCAATTTTAAATGCGACTACTGCCAGAATTTTGAGATATCCTTTGCAGACCTCTCATACCCCTATCTTACTGAGCTAAGCCCAGAAGATGTTTTAAGGCTATGCAAAGAAAGAAAAGCTGACGGGATAGCTTGGACATATAATGAGCCAGGTATATGGCACGAATTTGCACTTGATGCCTCAAAGATTGCAAAGAGAGAAGGATATTTCATCGTCTATGTTACAAACGGCTACATGAGCTTTGAAGCTTTGGATCAGTTCGATGTCCTAGATGCTGCAAATGTGGATGTAAAAGCCTTTTCGCAGAGGTTTTACAGCAAAATATGCAAGGCTAAGCTGGAAAACGTTCTGAAAACCGTTGAATACATGGTGAAAAAGGGCGTCTTCGTTGAAATAACATACCTCATAATCCCCGGAGAAAACGATGAAAAAAATGAAATAAAGGAGTTCTGCAACTGGGTCGTTTCAGTCGACAAGAGAATGCCTGTTCATTTCTCCCGATTCCATCCCGATTTTAAAATGCTTGACAAACCCATGACGCCCCTAAAAAAAATAGAGGAGGCAATTGAAATTGCTAAAAACTCTGGCATCGAATACGTCTATGCCGGAAACGTCTGGGGACATAAGTACGAAAATACTTACTGTCCAAACTGTGGTGAGCTTTTGATAGAGAGGTATGGATTCTACGTAAAAAGAATAAATTTAAAGAATTCGAAATGCCCCAGTTGCGGATATAAGCAAAACTTGGTGCTATGAGGACGATATTCTGGGATGATGGAATTTGGCTGCTGGACCAGACAAAGCTTCCAGAAAGAGAGGAAATGCTGAAATGCAAAAAAGTCGAAGAACTGGTTGATGCCATAAAAAAGCTCGCTATACGTGGAGCTCCAGCTTTAGAGGCTGCCGGAGCTTATGGGGTTGCTCTTGCATGCTTTGAGAGAGATTTTAAAAACCCCGAGGAAATGAAAAATTACATAAAGGCGAGAGCGGAAATAATTGCCAATGCAAGACCTACAGCAGTGAATTTAGCTGTGGGGGTTCAAAGAGTTTTAGAAAAGGCATTAAATGGGAGAAGCGTTGAGGAGATAAGAAAAATAGCCCTTGAAGAAGCTGAAAAAATTGCCTCTGAGGACATAGAGAGAAACAGAAAAATTGGAAAACATGGAGCAAAGCTATTGAACGACGGTGACAGTGTTTTGACATATTGCAATACAGGGAGACTTGCAACTGTTGACTGGGGAACGGCTTTGGGAATAATAAGATCGGCAATTGAAGAGGGGAAGAAGATAAAGGTTTTTGCATGCGAAACGAGGCCTCTAAATCAGGGTTCGAGGCTGACGTGCTATGAACTGATGAAAGATGGTATAGAAGTTACCCTGATCACGGATTCAGCAGCAGGAATTGTAATGCGAAAAGGCATGGTTAATAAAGTAATCGTTGGGGCTGATAGAATAGTCAGAGACGGCGTTTTCAATAAGATAGGGACATATTCTGTTGCGATAATCGCAAACTACCATAAGATCCCATTCTATGTAGCTGCCCCAAAGAGCACGTTTGATCTCAAAAAGAGTTCAGAAGAAGTTGTTATTGAAGAAAGGGGTAGAGAAGAATTGATTTACTGCGGAAATAAGTTGCTTGCTCCAAGAGATGTAAAAGTTTACAATCCAGCCTTTGACTTTACACCTCTGAGTCTCGTGAGCGCGATAGTAACAGAGGAGGGTATTTTATTCCCCCCTTACAAAATATTCGACCAGAAAGCCTAGTACTAAAAGCTTAAGTATCAAAACGGCAGCTACGCTCCAAAAAATAAAGTTTCAAAATTTTTGAATATACAACACAAGAATGGAGATAAGAACGGATGAACTTATGATCGCATTTATGTAAAAGAAGGATATCTGAACTTTCTGTTCATTGTAATCTTTTCTAATAATATAGTGCTCAAGAAAAAGCAGAAATGCTACTGGGAAGAGTAAAATCGGATTTTTAAAAAATAGAAAAAGAAAGAAAAAGAAGATCAAATGATTGAACCTAGAAACCCATTTTGCTGATCTTTCGCCAAAATGCGCTCCAATAGAGTGAAGCCTATATCTTCTGTCAAACTCTAGATCCTGCAAAGCATAGATTATGTCAAATCCCGCGACCCAGAAGATAACAGAAATCGAAAAAATTAGAATTTCCGTGCTAAAGTTTACAGAATCCATTACCGCAATCCATCCGCCCAGCGGTGCCAATGCCAAGTTAAGTCCCAGAAAGTAATGAGAAAGACATGTAAACCTCTTTAGGTAAGGATAAACATACGCTACAATCGCAGGAATCGGCGAGAATAGTAGTGCGGTAAAATTTATCAGAAATGCAGATATCAGATAAATTGCCAATCCCGCAAAAGCTATTTTATAGGCTTCTCCAAGGCTGATTTTTCCCGCTGGAAGATGTCTTTTTGCAGTTCTTGGATTCAATGCATCTATTTCTCTGTCTATTATCCTGTTGAAAGCCATCGCAAAAGTCCTGAGTCCCGTGAATGCTGTGAAAATCAAAAAAGCCGTCCTAAAATCTATATTTCCAGCGATTAAAGCTCCGGCATAAGCAAAAGGAAGAGCAAATAAAGTATGTTCAATCTTTACGAATTCAAGATAGGTTTTAAGCTTCAATTTCTCCCTCCTATCACCGCCATAACTTTTTCATGAAGCTCTCTTAGAACTTTCCTCCTGTCTTCCATGAGCACCACGTCTTCTTCGCCTAGAATGAAAAGATTGAAAGCAAACGGACTTGGATAGGGTACCCGGACAATTTTCAGCTCTATTTCCTTCCCAACCCTAGAAAGGTAGTCCATTGCATTTTTAATGTCCATAGCATCCTCCATTATCTCTCTATAAGTCTCCCTGAGTACGGGAAAATCTGGATAATAGCGCTTAAGGAAGCTCAGTATTGCGTCTGCATTTAATTGTTGTTTCCATACACTCTTTTCCCTCCCCAAGTAATTCCTAAGAATCATAAAACTCCTCACCGCAACATGCCTGAACCTTCTTCTCAGCATTTCCGTACGATCGAGCGATTTTTTGAGATGATCTTCAAAGTTGGGCATCAGAAAAAGACTTTCTATTTCCGCATCGCTCAAACGCTTGTGTTCTGGCAGTATCAAGGCAAATCCATTGTCATTTAAAACAATCTGAACGTTGCAGTCCTTCATTATTCCAACTCTATACGCAAAAACTCTCGAAATTGCGTTGTTGGCCTTTCTGCCAACAAGTGTGTGGAAAAAGTAGTAGTTTTTCTCACCCTCGTATTTCTCGATCACAAGCTTTTTATCAGTAGGAATTTCACTAAACAGCTTTTGTTCCATGAAATATCTATATATCGCGTTCGCAGAAGCTTTATCAATATTGTAGTTTTCCATGAGCCATTCAACAGCATTTTCTAGTCTCTCCTCCATCTCCCTTCTGAATTTCTGAATTCTTAAAGCCAGATCGTAACTCAAGGGCAACTGCTCACTGAACCAGCTTGGAACTGTTGGCCTTTCGCCTTCAACTTCTTCTACAATTACATTCATTCCCTTTGACTTAAGGAATCTGAAGGTTTTGCCAGCCAAAACGAAAATATCCCCGACTACAAGCCTTTCAGCAAAATCTTCCTCAACCTTTCCAACCATCTTGCCCTCCTTTGTTATAACATTTATCGCAACCTCATCGGGAATCGTTCCAACGTTCAAATAATATATCGGTCTCAGCATCTTTCCACGCCTTCCAAAAACTCCCTCGTGCTCATCGAACCAAATCTTTGCATAGACGTTTTTCCTTTCCAGTTCAGAAAATTCTCCTGACAAATATCTAAGAACGCTGAGAAAATCCTCCTTACTAAGATTCCTGTAAGGATAAGCATTTCTAACCAATGCCAATGCCTCTTCGATTTTCCATTTCTTCTCTATTGCCATTCCAACTACGTGCTGACATAGAACATCAAGACAATTTTCTGGAATCCTAATTCTATCCAGCCTTCTCTCCATAGCTTCCTTGGCAAGAACTGTACATTCAACCAGATCATCGGGATCCAACACTATTATTCTGCCAACAGAAACTTCATGAAGTCTGTGACCGCTCCTGCCTATTCTTTGGAGAGCTCTGTTTATGCTCTTTGGAGAACCGAGAAGTATTACCAGATCGATATACCCTATGTCTATACCCAATTCAAGGCTCGTCGAAGATACCACGCATTTCAACTTCCCTTCTTTGAGCTCATTTTCAACCTCAAGTCTTACTTCTTTTGAAAGAGAACTGTGATGGGCTCTTATTGGCTCATTAAGTCTTTTTTTCAGATGATAAACAACTCTTTCTGTCGCACTCCTTGTATTTGTGAATATCAGTGTTGTTTTCGAATTTCTGACAAGCTCTGCTATGGTATCGTAAAGCCTTTCACTTATTTCTTCAGCTGTAAGGTTAAAAAAGTCATTTATTGGGGAAATAACCCTTATGTCCATCTTTTTTTCGTAACTCACGTCAGCAACTAGGCAGTCTCTCTCAACGCCGTAATCTCTACCCACCAGAAATCTCGCAACTTCATCTATCGGTGCAATCGTTGCGGAAAGCCCGATTCTCACCATTTTCCCCAGCTGTATTCTCTGCAGTCTTTCCATCGACAAAGCTAAATGAACTCCTCTCTTGTTCTCAGCAACGGCATGAATTTCGTCAACGATTAGATACCTAACATTCCTAAGAGTTTTAGAGAACTTTGGACTGCACAGAGTTATTGCAAGAGTTTCGGGAGTCGTAATGAGAATATGAGGAGGTTTCTTCATCTGTTTTTGTCTTTCTCTTGCATCCGTGTCACCGGTTCTGACAGCTATTCTTATCTCCTGCAAATCAATTCCTTTCTTTTCAGCAAGATCATATATCTCACTTAAGGGCTCCTCGAGATTTCTCCTTATGTCGTTGTTCAGAGCTTTCAATGGGGATACATAAACGACGTAGACTTCATCTTTCAGCTCATTTTTTTCAGCCTTGTCAACTAGCATGCTCAGCGAAGCCATGAAAGCTGCAAGCGTTTTTCCGCTGCCAGTTGGGGATGTTATTAGAATATTGTTTCCCCTAGAAGATTCGACAATTGCATACCTTTGAGGCGGTGTAAAGGTTTTGAACTTTGATAAAAACCACTCTCTGAGCAAAGGATGCATCGAAGCGAGTATTTCCTCATCACTGTGAGGCTTTGCTGCAACAATCATTTGTCTATTGTTGCATTATTTGAAGAAAAGCCTATCGGGGAGAATTTAACCACCGCTAACCGGCGGAAAAATGGCTACCACATCTCTTTCTGAAACTTCTAGATCAAGATTTCCCCTGAAGTGCCTTCCATTTACCATAATCTGAACGAATTCCTTCAGCTTGCCTTCTGAAAAAAATATGTCTTTCAGCTTCGGGTATCTCGAAACGAGGTTTAAGATGACCTCACCAAGCTTTTTTCCCTCAACTTCGATTTCAGCAATTCCGGCTATTTCTCGGAACATTGCAAAAAGCTTAACCTTTGGCATTCACAAACTCCTCCATTCTGTCCAGAGCCTCCTTGAGCTTCTCGAATTTGACTGCAAATGCCAATCGAACATATCCCTCGCCGCATTCACCAAAGGCATTTCCGGGAACTACCGCAACGTTTTTCTTGAAAAGCAGCCCCTCTGCAAATTCTTCACTACTCATACCTGCAGAAGATATGTTCGGAAATGCATAGAAAGTCCCCTCCGGTTTCCTTATTTCAAGAAATTCGCTTAATCTTTTCACTACATAGTTCCTCCTCCTCAAATACTCGGCCTTCAACTTTTCAACTTCTTCAAGACATTTCAAAGCTTCTATTGCTCCTATTTGAGAGGTTATCGGTGCGCAGAGCATACAGTACTGATGAATTTTCAAAGCCGCATTGAATATGTCCTCGGGAGCTATAAGATAGCCAACTCTGAGACCAGTCATTGAAAAAGCTTTCGAAAATCCATTGATAACCACGCATTTATCCTCCATTCCATTCAAACCTGCAATCGAGATGTGTTTAAAATCGTAAGTCAGCTCAGCATATATCTCATCGGAAATTACAACCAAATCATGCTCAATAACACTGTCAGCTATTTCTTCAAGCTCCTTCTTGGTATAGCTAACACCTGTCGGATTAGCTGGATAATTCAGGATCAATGCTTTTGTTTTTTCATCCACATGCTTTTCTATCATTTCTCTGGTTAGCTTGAAGCTTGGATTTGTTGCAATTGAGATAACCTCACCATGGCATATGTACACCAATGGCTTGTAACTGACATAGCAAGGTTCTGGAATTAAAACACTGTCTCCTGGATCTATTATAGCCCTTATTGCCAAGTCTATTGCCTCGCTAGCCCCGGTTGTAATAAGTATGGTGTCTGGAGATGCGTTAAAGGAAAAACGTCTATAATATTCTGCAATGCCTTCTCTAAGCTCAGGAAGGCCTATGTTAGAAGTATAAGATGTATATCCCTTCTCAAGGGAATATATCATCTCCTCTCTTATTTTCCAAGGAACCGGAAAGTCTGGTTCTCCTACTCCTAGGCTTATTACATCCTCCCTTCCGATAACAAGATCGAAAAACTTTCTTATCCCGGAGGGGCTCAGTTCTTCTACTCTTTTTGCAACCCTACGGGACGAATGCGAGCCTCCTGTCTTCTTCGTCTGCAAAAAGTGTCACCCCCTCCTCCTTATAGGTTCTAAGGACGAAGTGTGTGACAGTATCCCTAACTTCAGGAATTGTCGATATCTTTTCAGCAACAAAAAAAGCTACCTCTTTTAAGCTTTTTCCCTTAACTACGACTTGAAAATCCGCCTCCCCGCTAACTAATCTAAGAGCGTGGACTTCCGGGAATTTTGCAATTCTTCTAGCTATATCGTCATAACCCTTCTCCCTTGAAAGAGATACCTTTACATTGATTATCGCATAAACGTTATCTTCCTGCAATTTTTCCCAGTTTACTATTGTCTTGTATTTCAAAATAACTCCGTTTTCCTCCATTTTTTTTATGCTCTCCTTTACAGTTTCGACGTCTACGCCCAGCGCTTCAGCTAATTCCTCACAGCTCATCCTTGCATTCTCCTCCAAGAGTTTTAGCAGTTCTATCTCGAACTTCTCCACGAGTGAAAGTGGGCTCTTTGTATTTCAAACTATCTATGCGAAATTTCTTTTTTGAAGGAAAAGTTTATTAAAGATAATTTATAACTCTCAGTGGGAGGTGAGAGCAAATAGGGAAGTCTGGAAAATTTAAAGACGGCAAAACAAATAAGAGTTTTTAAATATTTTTGATAAATTTATAACCGAAAACCTCACCTTGGGATTATTCTCAGAATTTTTGCTTTTTCAGCCTGAATTGAATAGTTCGCTGTTATGGCCGGGATGAGGCATGAATACCCCTTCTGCAATTCCGCAACCTCTTTTTCGCTTCTCAAAATCGCAAATCCATCAAGGTTCAGCAATATGTTGAAAGTTTCTGTTGCAAAATCTTGTTTTCCGACAACCTCAATTATTTCTGCTGTAAAGAAATCCGTTTCAATTTTTCCCCTTCTACCTTTTATCTCAAAATCCTCAGTTTTTTTAATGTTTAAAGCCTTTTTAATTTTTTCATCTTTTATCTCAATACTAGCTTCGCGGTTCGTTCCAATTTCGATGAACCTCGCATTTTCGGCTGAATGTATCAAACCCGGAGGTATTAGGAATGTGTCATAAGCAGTCGCTTGGATTTTGTTCATCCTTTTCCATACTTCATCATCACGCAGTACCCATTCTAAATCCTCCTCATCCAAATCCTTGTTGAATCCTATGTAAGCGTTGCCGGAGAGCATGATCCAGCCCTTAAACTTCCCGCCATCGCTGATTCCTAGGTTTTCAGCTATTTTTTCGGTTGGATGAACATGCGGGTTCATTTTACCTGAAACTTCAACTATCTTAACGAGCAAAGGAAAAGACTTGTATTTATCTGTCAAAGAACCCATTATTTCGGCTTTTTTCTCAATGAAAAGCTCGGAAAGCTTTACTATATCCTTTTTTAACAGAACTTGGGAGGGGTTGGATACATGAGCCGAAAATTCCCATGATTCTCCTATTCCCCTTCTCCTAAACCCTTTAAGCAAGGCAATCCACTCGCCGCCCCAAGGTCTTTCTACCAAGTTTTCAGTGGCCTGAAATATAAATTTCGGAAGTTCCATGTTGAAAGTGGCCTCTAGATATATATTTTTATAACCGAAAAACCTCCGTCTTAAAGAGGGAATGGGAAAAAGCTTAGTAAATAGAACGCTTTAAAAAAATTACAGGCACGAGATGTTGCCCAAGTTTAATGAAGAAGTTTAGATGCATAGTCCGCGCCTTAAAGGGGGCATGGAATGGGAGCTATGAGCTCCCCGAACTGGCGGATGAAGGGAAAGACTAAAGCCTCGCTTTTAAAAGCGAGGCTCAAATTGAGTTTAGCAGGGACAGAAACTCTTTCGAGCTTATGATTTCAGCATTGAAAACGTTTCTCATATGTTTTAGTGCATATTCCTGTTCGTATTCGCCAATTGTCTTTGTGCAGTCTTGAATAACCGAAACTTTATAGCCTCTAATAGCCGCGTCGGCCGCTGTATGCAGAACACAAATGTTTGTCGCAACACCGCAAATATAAACTTTGTCAATATTATGCTCCCGAAGAGTTAAGTCCAAATCCGTGCCAAAAAATGCAGAATATCTCCTCTTTCTGACAAAATAGTCCTCCTCCCTTGGATTCAATTCATCCACTATTTCTGCACCCTCCGTGTTCATAATGCAATGCCTTGGCCATATCCTGAATTCTTCGTCATCCCTTCTATGCCAGTCCATGGTGAAGATTACCTTCATTTTTCTCCTAGCTGCTTCAATGACTTTTCTCGTTTTTTCAAATATCTGCTCCGCACCAAATATGTAAAGTGCCCCATTCGGATAACAAAAGTCTTTCTGCATGTCGACAACTATCAATGCTTCCATGAATTGAGTATCAAAAGAGAAATAAATATCTAACTGATCGAATTTTATGGACTTCAGCCATTTAGATGGCGAAAAAGTTAGGATGGTCGACATATCGGAGAAGGATGATGTTTATAGAACGGCAATTGCCGAAGGATTTATAAGGCTAAAAAAGGAAACAATAGAAGCAATAAAGAAAAGAGAAATTGCAAAAGGAAACGTTATCGCGATTGCAAACATTGCCGGGGTTATGGCTGTTAAAAAAACTGCTGAATTGATCCCCCTTTGCCATCAGATTCCGCTAACTTCAATTAATTTCGATTTTGAAATAGGGGATGATGGAATAAGGGTTATATGCAATGTTAAGTCAATAGGAAAAACCGGCGTGGAAATGGAAGCACTTACAGGTGTTTCCATTGCTCTTCTGACAATATGGGACATGGTGAAATCAATTGAAAAAGACGAGACCGGCAATTATCCTTGGACCCAGATAGAAAAAATACGTGTCGTTAAGAAATCGAAAGAACAAATCTAATCCCGCATTGATTTTAGCGAAAGTCTTATTAGAACTAACTCTCAAATTTTTTCAAGCGCCGATGGTGTAGCCTGGTCTAACACAGGGGCTTGCCGAGCCCCTGCCCCGGGTTCAAATCCCGGTCGGCGCATTTTAAAAATTTTGGTGAGTTTTTTTCAATTTCAAAGTCTGATCTTCGGCAACTGACCTCCTCCCCGCCCTGAAAGGGAGACAGGACACCGCTATTCATCACAAGAGACAACCCGCTAGGGTACAAAAAGAAAAACAATAAAAGCCTCTATGGACTGAGGCTATGTTGATAATGCCTTCTACTGACCTCCTCCCCGCCCTGAAGGGCGAGGGTTCCCCGAGGTCTCAGGGGTTACACCCCTTTGCGAGTGCTCTACGATGAAGGACAAGGTTTCTTTATTGCTGAAACTACCATATTCTTTGCTTTCTTGGGGATGTTTAAAATACTATTTAGATCCGAATGGAGTTTATGTCCTTTGGGACTAACTGCTCCCCTTGGATGTCCCTTTACTTTAACATTGTGAAAGCACAGTACTTAGATGCGTCGTATTCAACAACCTCAAACACCCTCATTCCGTATTCCTGTGCCTTTAACTCAATGACATCCATTAACCTGCGGTAAGACCACATGTTCGTTGTGAACTTATTACCCCCTATCTTGTGCAATGTTAAAAGGATAACCCCATGTAGATGGTTGAAACACCTAGTTCAGCATACGCTTCATATTCTCCAATGTTTTTCATATTATCCGCCAAGGATTGAACTTGTGCTATCCTCTTCTGAAAGTAGAAATAGTCCCTCCTTAGTTCTAACACCTTTGTAGAGCAACCATGTGCCATCGTTTAATACTACGCTTGCTAAAACGTTAATGCGTAGAACTGTTGCCTTTTCTCATAGTTCAACTCGTTGAAGAGTTTTGCCGAGATATTTGCTAACTTTCTGAGCTTCCTTTCCTGGAACCGTTTGGTAAGAGATGAACTACATTTGTTCTTTTGTTCTT
>Ga0209225_1003492_pt1 | contig 13031 bp, 12 predicted proteins | sample WasSprMetagenome_FD_184732 | JGI IMG/M metagenome (GOLD analysis project Ga0209225, IMG submission 184732) | Sulfidic aquatic microbial communities from Washburn Spring, Yellowstone National Park, USA - WS (SPAdes) (version 3) | ecosystem: Environmental > Aquatic > Thermal springs > Hot (42-90C)...
ATACCCTTCCCAGCAACCCTGCAGTACCTAGCAATAAGGTACAAAACAACACCACGAGCATCAAACATTGCAAACCACGCACAGCACATCCTAAAACAGAGCCCCACTCTATAAAATGCAGTACTTAAAAACATTATAAACCTTTATAAAACGCAGACCCCCAACACCAGCTCCACTCACATAAACAAGCACTCTGTACATAGACATCCCAACACCTAGCAACCTCCTCACACTTCAAGCCACTGCAGAGAATATTGCTCTTCACAAAACGTATACAGTGATATGCTACACTTCTCTGTTCACTGCTCTCTTCTCTTTTCATTGGGTCTATGCATACATATATCCATTACATTTCTTAATGTACTCCTTATCATCGCTAAACCCATATCTGTAGTCAATGATTAGAGCCTCAGCCAAAGACTCAGTATCTTAAAGATTATAGTTCATGCTAGTTTCTGATATGTTTAGCCTCTATTCATATTTACTTTGTCTTCGTCATTTCCTGAAGTATTTTTTGGCTTTCCAAGAGTTGTTGACGTAGGTTATAGAGTTTATCTACATGATTTTTGCCATTTATTTCTAGAAACTCTACAAACTTTTTCTCTACTTCGTCATAATAACGATTTATCATATCTCTATTATATTTAGCTAAATACTCATTCCGTAATTTTTCTAATGCTTTTTTGCATATCTTTAGGAATTCTGAAGCTATGTAACTCAGATCTCTGGGTTTCAATGAAAGAACCTCATGTATTATTTCAGTTATATCTTTAACTATCTCCTTCTTTCTCTGTTCTTTACTCTCCTTACTATAATTATAATTCATATCGATGATTAGCATTTCTAATAAAGCAGGGTTCGGAGCTTCAATAGCTTTCTGATGTAATTCTTCTAGGAGGCTATCTATAATTCTCTTTGTTAGTTGAGCGCCAGGTAAGTCATAGATAAAGCTAAGTATTGTAAGGAACAATACTTGTGAATCTATGTAGGCTGTGTAAAGTCCTATTAGTCTATCATCTTGCAGCTCTCCACCACCATCCATCATTGCATTACTTCTAATCAACTGCTGCTCAGTCCTCACAATGATATTATTAAACAGTTGTATATGTCTATTTATATACTTCTCTGGTTGTAAACTAGGATCAAACACAACATAGTGCAAATTATTTTTATTCTTTACAATGTCATACATCTCGTTTACGTAAAATAGTACTGTACGTATTTCACGCTCAGTCCTATATAATCTCCCTCTATTTATCCTATTAATGGCTCCTTGTCCCAAGATTAAATTCTGAAGATGATTCAACTCTAACTGCGACACATAAAACTCTTCATAGTTTCCTAATCGCATACCAGAGGTATATGTTGCAAGCCCTGGTATCGTGAAATTTGTCGAACCATAATATTTCGCATGATAATAAATGTTCTCAGAGAAGCAAAAGTGGTAGAAAATAGTGAATTTTGCATGATTAGTAAAGCCTGTATCTATGGAAGAAGTAGTGCTAGCACCTTGGAATCTTGTCGTAGCATTAAATGTCTTTACACAGCATCCCATACTTTTCAATTCATTAATAGCTCTCTCTAGCACTCTTTTCATGAAGTTATGAAAAATAGGTGGAGCAGGAACCCTAACAACACATATAACATTACTAGTAGCTTTACTCTTGATAACGCTTTGCAACAACCCTGAAAGTCCCATACTCCTAATAGCACTTTTTGACATTGTATAGCTAGACATGTATAGAAGAGATAAGAAATTGTGACTCTGATCATGACAAACTTGAATCCTATTAGCTATTTCATCTATTAATCGTCTAACACCTTTCAGAGCATTGTCACTAAATGGTTGTTTTATGAGCATATCTCATCTGCCACGCATTATTAATCGTAATTTATAATACTATAAACATTTATGAATCATCAATGAAAAGAATTGTCTGAGCTTAAACTTCAACACTCGCTATACTCGCCTCAGTCATTATCTATATACTTGTAAAGATTTATAAATCTTTCTCTACATGCGCAACTGTGCTATAAGCTAGCGATGAGCTTATAATTGCATGTAGAAGAGCCGCTAGAATCTTTAATGAGGTATTGTAAGCATCTTTAGGGCCTTGCTATATCAATAGAAGCAGTCTCTCGCATCCATCAACCCCTTACTAATGTTGCAGAAACTTATTAGTACCTCCATTAACTCTATCTGTAGCCTGTTAGCATCTTTATCGGCTCTGTGATGAAGGAAATGCGTATTTTTACTCTTTATAGCCTTACTATACTTTGGTAGGGGAGTGCGATTGCCTGGCTATAGTAATGTTGAAAGGTGCTAGGAGGTGGCACAGATACTTGTGTACCACAAGGTAAACCCTCTTCTCTCTACCGCAACACTCTTTGAGAAAGTTACTCGTTCTGAGCCTAGATACCTCTACACTGCCTGGAGAACATTTGCAGATTACGTAATCTTTAAGTACCTATCTAAGGATTTGAAGGATGAGGAGTACTATGAGCGTGAATACCGCTACTCACATGCTAAGGACTCTACAGAGAGGGTTGCTAGGCACATTGGGTCAAGGCTTCAGAAACATGTAAGTCTTAGGTCTACGCCAAGTGATGACCTAGTTGATGCTGCAACGCTTATTTACTTCATTCGTTCAACTTCAAAAAGACCTTTATAACATCAAACAACTTGTTTACTAAGTCACTATCTTCATGCCTATAGAAAAACATGAGATCTGCGGATAGGGTCTCAAAACTTGTATAAAATGTGCGTAGGTACAGAAAAATCACGTGGAAACATTGTAGATGAGTAAGCTCCAAACCTTATCTTTGGCTCCGTAACATAGAGTATTGTAAACATATTACTGCTTTTAATCTCTTTAAAGCCTTCCCTCCCAACCTCGAACAGTCCGACAATCTCCTCACTCAAATCTTTAGCCATATATTGATCCAATGTCTTCTGAGGCATGAGCTCACCATAGTAGTGTCCTACCACGTTATAACTCTCCTCAGAAGTACTGAACTCTTTTCAATGTTTATCTCTTTTAGAGAACCTTGCCCTCATGTATCTTAACTTGAAAATAAATCTAAATCCTTAAGGTCAGCAATAGCCTTTATCACAACATGAACGTTCTCTAAACCTTGCAACTCTTTATCCGTATTAGAGATTTTCTCAAGTGTCGAAGAATCTCAGTGGTGCAAGATGTATTACTCATGCCTTCACAGCATTATCATTTACGTATTTTAGTGTAGAGCAATGTTATAACTATACCTATTGGGGCTGTTTAAGTTGAGTGAGAAGGTACTTATTGTTAAGGGTAATTACAGAAATTTTGTGAAGTCGTTGTGCGACGCTTTAAAGACTGGTTACTTTCTTTGGGGGTTTCAAGAGGGTTCAGAGCAGGAGCTCACTAAGATTGAGAAGTATCGTGATGCGCTTATTGTTTTCTACATTAGTGAACATGGATTTGCTATGATTGCCCGTGTAGGTGAGGTTCTGTACGGTGATATTAAGGATCTTTACTGGCCTGATGAGATCGAGAAAAATGAGGTAAAATACAAATATAGATTCACTTTGATTCCCATCAAAGTGTCTAGGTGCTTCTTAGAGGATGCAGAGCTCTGTAGATCTCCTGAGAAAGTTGCTGATAAGTCTTGTTTTGTGGAGCATAAAGATGTTGTAGGCTATATTAATAAAGAATGCGCTGACGTCAAGATCAATACGTTGATACTACCTTCTTCAGTCATTATTGTAAAGCATGAATGCGTTGCACAGAAGCTTGTTGAGTACTTGGATAAGCAGGAAGAGGTTCCAATAAAAATTATTGTGGCTAACATCGCAAAGTTTCTTAGCACAGCTACCACTAATGATGCTGTACACGCGTTCTTGAGGGTTGTTGGTAGGGTTGCTAGGGGTAAGGATCATGATGTTAAGGAGGCTGTTAATGCTGTTCTAACTAATGCTCCTGAACATGTCAGGATTGCTATTGCTGATGCCTTGACTATGCTTAGGCAGAGGATTGAACCTGCTGTAAAGGTTCTAGCTCCATGTAGCGAGAATATTGCTTCCGTTCTTCAGGATCCTGACCTTGTTCTAGGAGCACTTGCAGTATCTTTAGCTACAGATTCTCTAGGTAGTGATGTGGTGAAGGAGGTTATTGATGCTGCAAATAGTGTTGTTAGGGAGAATCTGTTTGTGGTTATGCTTTGTAGGCTTTACAATCCTAGGGTCTTAGGATAGGAGCGATATTCTCTACCTTTGTATCTGGGCTAAACTCTGCAAACACTATCCTAACATCCTTCCCATTAATATTGGTTCTAACCTCGTTCTCTACAGGCTTTGATAAGGCTGCGACAATTGCTGTGAGATCCTTGTCCTTGCTAGCATCAACTATGTAGCCTAGTAGCCTCTCCGCATCTCCAAGCAGAAGCCTCTGCCCATTTAGATACCTGTACTTGCACTCTATTGGTGCGGATAAGCTTTTTGATGTGTAGAATATGTCTGGTTGAGGGATCCTCTTGGTCAAGCTCTTAATAAGCCTTGACATTTTCTTTGGGTAGTGGTTGAAGTATAGCTTTGCTACGCCAACCCTTAGTGCAAGCCTTGCTCCCAAGACCTCCTCAACCCTATCACCAAGCTGCTTAACAATGTTTGCGTAGACGAATAGCTCGTAGATCTTTGTTGATGGAAGCATGAATATCCTTAGAGATCCAAAAGATTCTCTAGCCCCATGAGCAGCAAGTGAGACTAGCCTTGATGTGTACAGTACATACCAGTACCTCTCCAGATCTACCCTCTCAAAATCTACTACATCAATCTTGGAGAGACTGTAAGCAACAAACTCCTCACTTAGTAGTAACTTGAGGAACTGGCTCAACTGGTTTATGTACTCCTCTACAGCTTTTAGGATAGTGCTCTTACCAACTAGCTTCTCAGCCTCTCTAGCCATATCCCTAATCCTCTGTATAGCCTTAGCATCACTACTCAACGCAACGGCTACTGCAAAGGCTAGGGATTCGTTAAGTGTTTTCCTAATTGTGTAGGGCTTTACCTCTGCTCCTCTAGCCCCCATCAAAACCTCGACATACTCACCACTATCATCAGAAACCCTTGTAGCTATGTACTTAGGCTCTCTATCAACAAGGTTCTGAACCTCGTAAAGAAGCTTTCTGATAGCCTCTAAAGCTATGATTGATGAATGCATAGCTGGAGCAATCTCTATAAGTAGTTGAAAGTCTCTGTAGCTATACAAGGTCTCCTGAATATCTCTAAGCATCTCGTAGTACCTCTCCACACGAGGCTCAATAACAATGTACATAGGCTCCCCATCCTCGTAAGGCATGTACTCGTAGATACCGCTCCAGAACCCTGTGTAGATAGTTTCTCCCAGAACTCGTGGTGCTGGAGCCTCTAGCCTTACCCTAAAACCGAACAACTTTCTCGATGCGTTAGAGAAGCTACGCTTGAATCTCTGGATAGAGTCCTCAAGATCAATTAAGGCTTTCCGCAACTCATAGCTAGATACATCTGCGCTACAGCTCTTCAAAGTATCTCCAATTCTCAGCGATTTGCCTTCCACAAACCTGCAGATCCTCAAGACTCTACTAACCCGCGAAGAACCTTATAGCTAAGGCTTTTACCTCCTAGAAGATTCTTCACATATTCACGCATATCCCTAACCCTCTTCAAGAGTTCCTCGGATCCCAGCAAAGCTTCTGCTCTAAGCCTTGGAGCAATAACTCCTAGCTGCGGAAGAACTATTGAGGATGCTATGAAGTCTGCTAGCTCAGCATCAGAAACAATCTTGTTGTACCTCGCAACCCCTGCCACAACACACATCTTCACAATGTCCACAAGCAACGAGGTTCCAAGCTCAACACCAACCTCTTCAGCAAAGCCATAGATGTGAGACGCAAGCTTGAACGCCTTGTCGCAGTAGCTACCAGGCTTCACAACCTCTGGGATCCCTGCATCTAGATCTACAAATCCTTGTGGAATGTAGACTGTGGGGTTATCAACCTGTGTTAGAAATGATGTAATCTCTGCTGGCATATTCTTGTACTCCTCCACAACATACTTATTCATTTTGAGTTCTCTAGAAGCCTGCTTAACAACCTTACTATCAGCATTAGTTAGCATTGCATAGATACCCTTACTCACTTCATTATCCAACAGCTTCCTCTCCTGATCCGTGCTCCAGGAAACACTGTAGTTTTCATATGGCGGTAGCATGTAGATGTATGCAAATCTCCTAACAAATGCGTGTCCAAGCCTATAGAGCTGTGCCCTGTCATAGATATTCATAGTCGCTATGAATCTGTATGAGAATGATAGTGGAACACCCCCAAACCACTCAAAGAACCTCTTCAAATCATTAAATGCGTTCCTAACCCTATCAACACTCATGTCAAGCCTCTTAGCGACAACCTCTACAGAGCCATCAAGGTAGTCCAAAGCTGTCTCGAGAAGGTCTTCGCCAAGGATCTTAACGCCCATCCTGTGCTCCATATCCATAGCTGTGAAGATTTCTCCTAGAACAACGTCTATGTTAACCCTGTTAACCTCGTCAAGAACTAGCCAGCCAGGTAAAGACATAGGCTTAGATGCTATTGATAGCCAGTAGCGAAGAACAGATCTCGCCAAGGGTCCAAGCTCCAAAGAGACCTTATCACCCTTCGCACTATAGAAAGCCACGAGCCTATCATAGGTCAGTCCCTCTCTACACGTAACAACCTCATACGCAGGCATACCCTCACCAGCAAGTTGCTTAGCAAGCCTAGTCTTACCAACACCAGGAGCACCAACAAGTAGCACATTCTTTCCGCTTGCAAGAGCTAGTGGCGAGAATATCTCTGCCTTACTCACTAGAGGCACCAGTGTAACCCCTGAGTAACTGCTCTAGATATAAAGGGTTATCGACCTAGAAATGAGCTGTACACTCTGCAGAGGAGGAGAACATACCCATTATCTTCGATAATGCTTCTAGCCTATTCGCAAGCTGTTGCGGAAAAGAATTGCTAATATCATTGTGAAATGAGCAGGATCAGTAATGAGCCTAGAATCGCATGGATATCGTCTAGTGGTACTGATTTAAGCTTCTCAGCACAGCTTAATCAGCACGCTTCTATAAGCATCAATAGCGGGTTTCAGGGCATCTAAAAGACCTTGAGTAGCTCTCCTAGCATCGTTGTATTGAGCAAGCATTGATGACATCGCATCAATGCTGGGGCTCTGTATAATGGCTCCGAAAACTCTTAACAGGAAGCCCTCTGCATCCGTTACACCAGCACTCCTCAAAGCATCTATAGCAACCTCAAAAATACTGGCATCTTTCCTCATCTCAGCAACACTTAAGAGTCTTAACATGGATGTGACCTCGACAACAGCATCATCAATAGATTTGCATAGCTCTGAAACAGCAGCTAGAAACACCTTTGCTGCATCGCTACGTGGAGAAATACTCTTTAATCTATCAAAGTTCTGAACAAGGTAGTCATAGACATCTGTACCGCCACAGCGGATCCTACCTTAGCGGGGAAGAGCAGAGCTAGGCAAGCAACAAGCTCATCAACAGGAGCAGTCAGACTAAGACTTGCCGCATCACTTCGCAACTTAGCAACAGCTCTTTCCTCACCACATAAGTTCTCTAAGAATAGCGCAAACCTTGCGATAGAGGATAGTATTGGAGAGTTCTTGAAAGCCTCTGCACACTCACTCCTGAGCCTAATAACACCCTCCCTAAGCTTACCAGAATCAAAACATGTCCTAGCCAAGGCAATATCAGTAAGAAAGTGTTGCCTAAGAGAATCAACATCAATAGCTCGCGCAATAGACAAACCCTTAGTACCATGAACAACAGGTCCATTACCAACATACTGGTAAATAGCGTCCATAGGCACATCAGAATCGCTAATATAGGCTATCAAAGCATAGCAAAAAGCATCTGTAACCCTCCTCAAACCCCTCTCAAGCAAAGAAACAGCATCACCCAACACAACACCACCAAAACAATACAGCTAACCAGAGCCCTAAATTATGCTTATAGAACCAATACAAAGCTCACTAAACACGAAAACACTTACCTTTTAAGATACTCCGTAAAAACGCGAAATTGCAATGCAATACCAACACAATGAGATATAGGAAGTGTTTATAAATTCTCTACAGAGCTGTAAAATAAATGAAATGATATGGTCAAGTACTCTTACCGTAAATATAGAACTGAAGATTCAGGCTCTGTAATGCTGAAACATTAGTGTTGCAGGCACATGTTAAGTTATATGCGGTGCTATCTGCTGTAGTAGTTCTGGGTTGTTGAGTACTTGTTGTAGTAGTTTGTGATGTTCCTCTAGTTCCTTTATTCCTAGCTCCTCAATTATTCTTTCTCTTTCTCTAATCTCCTCAAGACCTATTCTTCCCTGTCTTTGTTGCCAGTACTCATAAAGTGTTGGTCTTAGGAAGATTTGTTTCTGAATATCTTTGCTTAGTAGGTGAAGTCCGCAACAGTTTAGTGCTGTGTGGTATTTGAACATTCCTTCTCTGCATGTTGCAAATGTTAATCCCCTCTTTGTGGCCTCAATCATTACTATATGCAGTGCTTCCTCTCTCTGCCTCTGTGATGGTCTTCTCCACGGTGTTTTAAGGATCCTCTCCCACTCTATTCTATCTACACAGCTCCTGCAAACCTTCTGCAATGCCTCTATGTCACTCTTTGTCAATATCCTTATGTTCTCTGCTATGATGTGCTTTGCTCCCGTCGCTCTTACCTCGTCTAGTAATTGGCTCAAGTATTGCGGCTCTGTATTGAGGTATGGTACTAGGGGCTGTAACCTAACAGCTGTTGGAATACCACTCGCAGATAGCGTCTCCAAGGCCTTGAACCTCTCACGTGGTGGTGGGGCAAGGGGCTCTAGAATCCTAGCCTCATTGTCTAGGAAAGCTATGGAGAACTGCACAACAACAAGACCTTTCTCAGCAAGCTTGAGAACCTCATCAATCCAGGGCTCCTGAGCTATTAAATCGCTTTTCGTGTTGATAACTAGGGGAATCTCAAGCTCTCTAAACACCTGCAGAATTCTAAGAGTCTTCCTTTCAACAGCCTCAATGGGCTGGAAAGGGTCTACAAGCGTAGACAACCTAAAGAACGGCTTAACGCCAAGCTTAAGAAACCTCGAAACAAACTCCCTAAAGCTAAGCTCATCAAATGTGAGAAAAGATTTTGCAGGACTCTTCCTCGCATAGCAGTAAACACAGCTGAAGGGACACGTGGGGTAGGGCTCAACCTTGAATATTGAGTAGCACAAAGAGCTCATTATAAGCGAAACGCCGACAACATACCTAGCCATACGCTTTAAGCACCTAAAGTAAGGACAAAGCCCAAAAGAGGAAATAAAAATTAGTGATTTGAAAACTCCTACTGCTTCTTCCTATCCTCATCAATATTGCTTGACTCCTTTCTCAGCTCTGCAACACCCCTAAAAATCCTCTCAACAGATTTCGGATCAGTGAATGGTATCTCTATGTATCCACCTCTAACCTTAATCCTAACACTTTGAGACATAGAGTTTTACCCCTATCTAAGAGTAAGGTTTAAATAGTGTTCATCACTATGTAGAGATCCTTGAAACCAAAGGGTAGAAACATGGTTTACCTAGACAACTATATAAACAAGGATCTCTTTGATGAAATGCTGAAAAAGTTCATAAAGGGCTCTTTTCTAGATGCATTGAAGAAATGTAGCCAGAAACCGGATGATTGCAAGGATATAGATGCATTTGTCTCTGCTGGTACTCCAGAGCACTGGAGAGATTCTATAGAGTTTGCTTTAAGGAATGGAGGCTACACTATATGGGGTAAGAGGGAGGAGAATAAGGATGAGTGGATAAATAGAACTTTCTCACAAGGTTTAAAGGGAATGGAATTAACATTCTTTGAGTCGTACATTAGATCAGGGTCTAAATTAGGCAAGACACAAGGCTTTACCTTGAGTCCAATAACTGTAAACGTGTTCTATTGTAGCAATGTCGGCATCTTTGGAGCAGGCATAGTAACAACTCTAATCATTGATGGTATGAATCCCTTCTGGACAGAGGAGAGGAACGCATCAACAAAGATGGAATCTCCAGTAGTAATATTCCCATTTAGATGGCTTGTAAGAATATTCTGGCTACACTCATCAGTTTTAGCTAACCGAACAGATCCAGGTAAGTGGAGAGGAATTGAACCACCTCAAAGAGTTGTTGTTAGAGGTGGTATCCAATCAATTAAGGACCTTAGCCTTAGACATGAATTAGTTAAGAGACTAATAAACGATATTGTTAAAGGTGTGGACGAAACACTAATGTTTTTTGAGAAGTTCTCAAGTGAGACTAAAATTGTTGAGGAAAAGGTTGTAAAGCCTGAGGAGAAGATCCTTCCGCCTCCTCTCTTAGTGCCCGGGAAATGCATTATTGAAGTTTCTAGCGAAGAGCTTTCAAGGATTAGGAATGAAATTCTTCAGGAGTTTGCTGTCGAACCCGATATAATAGATTTCCTGCTTTCTGTACTTGTTTACGGATGTAAGAATGTGTTACTTGTTGGCAAGCCTGGTACAGGTAAGACTAGTATTGCTAGGTTTATTGCTGAGAAGCTAGGTTTTGAACCAATTATTGTTACAGCTAATGCTCATTGGAGCAGGGTTGATGTTATTGGAGGGCCAATGTTTATTGGTTCAGGCTCCGTTACATGGAGGCCTGGGGTATTGATGGAGGCTATAGCAAGGCATTTAGAGGCTAAGCAACGTAATAAGAATGGTGCTTGGCTAATAATAGATGAAATTAACAGAGCTGATGTTGATAAAGCGTTTGGAGAATTCTTCACAATATTCTCAGGACCTGAACCAAGTGAATGGGTCATACCATCGTATATAATTGATGAGTGGGAGAAGTATAGCAAAGTTAACCAAAACGATGTTTACAGGCCCATGCTTGAAGCAATTAAGAGGAATCTATACAGAAACGAAAAGTATATCGTGCCTCCGGACTTCAGAGTCATTGGAACAATGAACTACGTCGATGTAGCGAATCTCTTTGCCATTGGCGAAGCATTTACAAGGAGATTCGTTAGGATTGGAGTTGAGTATCCAAACGATATAGATAAGGAGTTGAGTATCTTACTAAACAAGATTAAGAAGAGTGGTGATTTTAGAGAAGCAATAAGGATTTTAGAAGACGAAGATGTTAAGAAGCTTATAAAGAGTGTTACCAAGAGCCTTAGAGATGAGGTGAAGAGACTTTCATTTGGTTCTGCATACCTCTTGAACACACTCTACACATTTCTAGCGCAAGTAAGGCTAAAGCTTACTACAGGAACACCGCTCGAGAACATCAAGAATGAGGTTAGAAAACTTCTTAAGTACTCTATAGAGAGTACTCTTTCTCTAACATCGCTATGGGATGAGGATTTGAGGAGAGAAGTTGAAAAGGTGCTTAACGAGGCTTTAGGTCTCCATGAGTAAAGAAGTTGATAGAAGTATCCTTGAAATATACCTAAAGTCTCTCTATAGGGAGGTTCTAGAATTTTACAAGTATGGTCTTCCCCTATCTGGAAAAGCTATTGAAAGTATTATTTCCACTATGCTTAAACCTCCTAAAGGATTCTTCAAGGCTTTTCAATCTGAAGAGATGTCAAGAGCTTTAATCGCGTTACATAAGATCAGAAAGTTGTCTGTTGATCTCCGAAGAGTTATTGAAGACGCTACCAGATATCTTGTTACTAAGCGTAGCTTTGAGTATGAAGAGAGCCAAAGCCTTAAAGGAGCTATAGTATGGACTTTAACGGTGAAGAACATGCTTAGCTTTAGACCTCCAGTGATAGTAACCTACACAAGGGCACTTTCAGAAGCCGAGTACATGCTTCTCAAATCTCTTATACTCAAAGCTATAGACATTCTTGAGGTAAGTAAAAGTGGGCTCAGTACTGCTTTCCATATGGCTAAGCAAAATCCTTTAGTAATCTCATCGCATATTCTAGCACCAAGAAGTTTCATAACATTGGCAAGTTATGTGCTTAGTGAGGTAGAGAAGCTCTTAACAGATTTAAAGCTCCTCGTTAAGCAATACCCACTAGAATTTATTCACGTGCCCAGAAACATTAGCTGGATTTACATAGAAAAATTAATAAAGGTTATTAAGTCAAAGCCTTGGAGACCCAAGTGGGTTAATGAAGCAATTGATCTTGGTCAAAGTATTAAGGGTGTTGAGGAAAATATTAAGAGCTTAAGAAATATTGTTGAAATTATGCATAAGAGGACTGATGTGATTGTTATAAGAGATGTCTCAAACACTGTTAGATTTCTCGCGTTCAGGCTATACGAGATCTACACATACATGGTGACATTAGCGGCTGTACTCAAAATGTTTAAGGGCTCTATAGAGGAGATCAGAGGAAGGAGCACAAGGGTTAGGTATGACTATGGAAAGAGTATTATAGTTGTCTATGGTAGGAAACCAGGGAAGAGTATGCTTGAGAATGCTGAAGCTAGGTGGTTAACAGGGGAGGTGCTGAACAAAGATGAACTTAAGAATCTTGCTGGAAAGCCAGATATTGGGGTGTATAACGAGGTTAAGGTGGTTATAGAGGCAAAGTTTAGTAATACATTGCATTACCTAACACAGGCGAGGTTCAAAGCACTTGCATATATCTATGAATACAATGCAGATGCAGGTATACTTGTTTACCCTGGTCCAATAACTGGAAGAGGAATGGATAGTGAGGAGAGGTATACAAGGAAGATTCTAGATGATGCAAGAAAGAAAGGAGGGCTAGAGATAACGCTAGCAACAGGCAAGAAACTAATTATATTACCAATGCCACCAACAAAAACAGAGACAAACATAGAGAAGATGGCAAGAATACTTGCATCACTGCTATCATAGTAACATAGGGAGCTTGCTTGACAAGGGTTTTCTAGGTTTAAAACTATTTTGTTGGGCCGCTTTATGTGGTGAGCAGGTGATGTCAAGTCCTATAGGTGTTGATGCTGTTGTTGATCATGTTT
>Ga0209225_1003502_pt1 | contig 13000 bp, 9 predicted proteins | sample WasSprMetagenome_FD_184732 | JGI IMG/M metagenome (GOLD analysis project Ga0209225, IMG submission 184732) | Sulfidic aquatic microbial communities from Washburn Spring, Yellowstone National Park, USA - WS (SPAdes) (version 3) | ecosystem: Environmental > Aquatic > Thermal springs > Hot (42-90C)...
AGATGAACATAAGCTCATAAATATGTTCCACGATATCAACCTCCCTATGGACATTTTGGCTCCTCCCTTGGGGAGGAGCAGGGTTTCAATAAGATTTTAATGAAAAATTGGAAATATGGCAAATAAAGAATTCCCAAAAGGTATTGGAATATATAGATAAAGATAGAGAAAGGAAAATATTGGAGAAGAAATGGTTAAGTTTAGGTTAGAGGTAATGGAGTTCACCAAACAGTATGGAGTAGAAGCAACAGGGCTTGTGATGAAGTTGGATATGTTTTGCAAAGAGATAAGAAAAAGAGAAAAAGTCGAGAAGAGAACATTTTTATTTTAAATTACCCGGAGATTTAATCCAAATTGATTCCATTTCAAGGGAGTGAATTTGCGGGAGAATTTTGAAGATTTTCTGAGGGGGTCTACAAGAGGACGGCTATGTAGAGCTATTCCAGAGGATCCCTCAACGGATATAGATGAGTTTAATAAGCAAATGAGTTATTCCGTTTATACTCAAGCAATATGGGAAATCCCCTATGGAGTCTCAAATGTTATGAAATTATACACGGGGTTGACATAGATAAGCTATTGTGTTAATCTTCTATCTTAACATAAGAAAGGAGGTATTTCCCCGTGGAAATAGAGATAGGAAGAAACCGCAAAGCTTATTGGACTTTCGGCTTTGATGAAATATCCCTCATCCCATCTGAGGAGACGATTGACCCTGACGAGGTTGATGTCAGTTTCCAGATTGGCGATTTTCGCTTTTCCATCCCCGTTCTCGCCTCCGCTATGGATGGAGCGGTTGATGTGAGAATCTGCGCCATCCTGGGAAAACTGGGAGGATTGGCGGTTTTAAATTTAGAGGGAGTTCAAACGAGATATGAGAAGCCAGAGGAAGCTATAGAGAGGATAATAACCGCTCCAAAGGAAAAGGTAATTGAGGTGATAAGGGATGTCTATAGGGAGCCAATAAAGGAGCATTTGATAGAGAAGAGGATAAGGGAAATTAAGGAATCGGGAGTTGTTGCCGCCGCTTCCTCCACTCCCGCCAATGCGGAAAAATTCTTCCCAATCTGCCTCTCCGCTGGGCTGGATATCTTCGTCCTCCAATCCACGCTAACGACAGTGCGTCATAGGTCATCTAAGGGCAGCCTTGATATCCCTTCCTTTTGCGAGAGGTCGCCCATACCGGTGATTATCGGCAATTGCGTCACCTACGAGGGAGCGCTTGAACTTATGGAAGCGGGTGCTTCCGCTGTCTTGGTGGGGGTTGGACCTGGAGCAGCCTGCACGACGAGGCAGGTTTTGGGCATCGGAGTTCCGCAAATCACCGCCATCGCCGATGCGGCCGCTGCGAGGGATGATTTCTTCAAGAGAACTGGCAAATATGTTCCCGTCATCGCCGACGGAGGTATGAGGAGGGGCGGGGATATCGCAAAGGCGATAGCCTGCGGGGCGGATGCAGTTATGATTGGTTCTCCAATCGCCTCCGCTGAGGAGGCGCCCGGGAGAGGCTATCATTGGGGAATGGCTTCCTTCCATCCCTTGCTCCCCAGGGGGACGAGGATTTATGTGGGAATTTTGGGAACGCTCAAGGAAATACTGTTTGGAGAAGCTAAAAAGGATGATGGAACGATGAATCTCGTCGGCGCCCTCAGGCTTTCGATGAGCTCCTGCGGAGCTGCTAATATAAAGGAAATGCAGAAAGTCAGGATAGCATATGCTCCCGCTATTTCCACGGAAGGGAAATCCCTCCAGAGGTGATAATTTGCTGGAGGAAGGGCTTAAATGTGGAAAGATTCCCCATAAGCTCCTTGAAGAGATAATAGGTCTGCTGGATTTAGAGGACGATAGGATAATAATCGGTCCAAAAGTTGGTGAGGATTCCGCGGTAGTGAGATGGGATGAGAATCTTCTAGTCGTGGCAAGCGACCCCATCACCTTCGCGAGCGAGTCGATTGGTTGGTATGCGGTGATGGTGAACGCGAACGATATAGTGGTTATGGGCGCTGTTCCTCGCTATCTCCTCGTTACCCTTCTCCTTCCACCCAATTCTCCTCCTTCTCTTCCCCTAAATATTATGAAACAGATAGAAGATGCCTGTAGGCAGCTCTCCATCAAGGTCATAGGTGGGCATAGCGAGGTAACGCCGGGCTTGGAGAGACCGATCGTCGTTGGAACGATGTTGGGCTCAGCGGATAAAGTGCTGGTTCCATCAGCTAAGGAAGGAGATTTGATATTTTTGACGAAGGGAATAGCGATAGAGGGAACCGCTCTTTTAGCGAGGGAGTATGCCGATGAACTCCTATCCCTCGGCGTAGAGAAAGAGGTTCTTGAGAGAGCAAAGCAGTTGATATTTGAGCCGGGAATTTCGGTCGTTCAAGAGGCGCTTTTGTTAAAAGATTATGCCACCTCAATGCATGACCCAACGGAGGGAGGGTTAGCAACCGCTATTTACGAGCTCTGTAGGGCAAACGATAAAGGGGCTTTATTGTATGAGGAATCTATCCCCGTCCTTCCCGAATGCCGACTGATTTGCGAGAAACTTTCCCTCAATCCCTTGGGATTGCTCGCCTCGGGCTCGCTTCTCTTCACTATTTCGCCGGATAAAAGGAAATATGTAAGAGAGCTTTTGGAGAGGGAGGAGATAGATTACGGGGAAATCGGAGAGATAAAGGAGAGGGATTATGGGATTAGAATCAAAAGAAGGGAGGGAGTTTTCCCCTTGGAGTTTTCAGCGAGGGATGAGGTCGCAAGGTTGGAGGAGAAATGGGGAAGATAATCGTCTTAGATGAGGCGACCATAGGCAAGATAGCTGCTGGTGAGGTGGTGGAGAGACCCGCATCGGTTGTCAAGGAGCTCGTTGAGAATTCCCTGGATGCTGAGGCGAAGCATATATTGATTGAGATTGTTGATGGAGGGAAGAAGCTCATAAGGGTTATGGACGATGGGATAGGGATGAGCAAAGAGGACGCAGTTCTCGCCCTTCAAAAGCATTCAACATCAAAGATTCGCTCCGCCGAGGACCTGCATAACATAACCACCCTTGGCTTCAGGGGGGAAGCCTTGCCCTCCATCGCTGCGGTGTCCCAAATGCGTCTCTTGACCAGAAGCGAGGAAGATAGCTTGGGGGTGGAAATAAGGGCTATAGAGGGCGTGATCGTGGATATGAAGGAGGTGGGACTTTCAAGGGGCACAACGGTGATTGTAGAGAATTTATTCTTCAATACCCCCGCTCGCCTGAAGTTTCTGCGTGCCCCTCAAACGGAGTTCGCCTATATCCTCGCTTGGGTGCAGAGATTTGCCCTTTCCCATCATAATGTATCGTTTCGCGTTTTCTCCTCAAATAGGGAGGTCTTCTCACATCAGGCTACCGATGACCTCCTTTCCGCCATCGCCTCAATAATGGGGGAGGAAATCGCCTCCCAAATGCTCCCTATAGATTATTCGCAAAACGATGTAAGAATCTATGGGTATATCTCCAATCCTTCCTTCACGAGGGGAACAAGGCAGGAACAATACCTGTTCGTCAATCGCAGATTCGTAAAGTCTCGTCTTTTCAATGTAGCTCTTGACGAGGCTATGCTCAGCGCTGTTCCAGCCGGACGCTACCCCGTATGCGTTATATTCATTGATATACCTCCCAATCTCGTGGATGTGAATGTTCACCCTATGAAATTAGAGATAAAGTTCGTCCGGGAGAAGGAGATGTTTTCCTTTATAAGGGAGGCTGTTATCAGCGCCTTTTCCCAATCCCTTCCTACCCCAACTGTTGTGAAAAAAGAAGAATTCAAACCGATTGCTTCTTCATCCATCCCTTCTCTTCCCCATAAGGAAGCCATTGAGCTCCCCACCCTCCCATTTGAGGAGAAGGTGGAGGTGTATCCAAAGATAATAGGGCAGGTGGCGAAGACTTATATAATCGTTGAGTGGAAGGATGAACTTATGATAATAGACCAACACGCTGCTCACGAGAGGATAATCTTTGAGAAACTCCTTAAAAGAAAGAAATTGACATTGAGGGAATCCTCCCAGGAGGCGGTTTTCCCAATCGTTCTTCGTCTCTCCCCTGCCCAATTTCGTATGGTCTCTCAATTGATTCCCACATTTGAGGAGCTCGGCTTCACTATTGAGATTTTCGGGAAACAGGAGATAATAGTAAGGTCTGCGCCCAGCGAGCTTGAGGGGAAGAACATAGAGGAAGTGGTGAGGGATATAATTGATGAGTTGACCGAGCTCCCCGAGAGGGAAGCGAAGATAGGGATGGAGGAAATTGCTGCTACCGCCTCTTGTAAGCTAGCGATTAAGGCGGGGGATAAATTGGAGAAGGATGAGATGAAAAAACTCCTGGAGGAGCTTTTCCTCTGTGAGAATCCCAGCATTTGTCCTCACGGAAGACCCGCCTATATCGTCTTTCCCTATTCCGATTTGGAAAGGAGGTTTCAAAGGAGATGAAAAAGCCACCCAGATTGAAGTTGAAAAAGGAAAAGGAGAAGAAGGAGGATGGTAGATATATAATCTATTATTCCTTTGAGGTGAGGAAGTGATGTCGGAGCTTCGTTGGCATCCGCTGAGGCGGGAATGGGTTATGACTGCCACCCACAGGATGGAGAGGACATTCCTTCCTCCTCCCTCCGAATGCCCCCTTTGCCCAAGCAAAGAGGGAAGGCAGACGGAAATCCCGAGAGAGGACTTCGATATAGTAGTCTTTGAGAATCGCTTTCCTTCCCTCTTTCCTAATCCTCCTGCTCCCTCCGTTTCCTCATCCGAGCTCTATAAGGTAAAGCCTTCACGGGGTGTATGTGAGGTTATAGTTTATACTCCCGAGCATACCGGTAGCCTGGCAACTCAGAGCTTGGAGAGAATATATAGGCTTTTCCTCGTTTGGCAGGATAGGTTCAGGGAGCTATCCCAACTGCCCTATGTGAGATATGTATATATCTTTGAGAACAAGGGGAAAGAGGTGGGCGTAACGCTTCATCATCCTCACGGGCAGATATATGCCTTCCCTTTCATCCCTCCCGTCATCCAAAACGAAATCCGCTCCCTACGAGAGCATAAGAGGAAAAAGGGAAGATGCTTGATATGCGACATAGGGGAGAGAGAAAAGGAGGAAAACAGGGTCATTATTGAATCGCCCTTCCACATCGCTTTCGTCCCCTTCTTCGCCCGTTGGCCCTACGAGGTTTTCCTTATGCCCAAAACCCATATACCCAGTCTTGATGAATACGATGAGGAGAAACTTTTTGATTTAGCCCAGATTCTTAAAGCGGTTCTCTTGAAATACGATAACCTATTCTCCTTCTCCCTCCCCTATATGATGGTTATGCACCAAAAACCCTCTAAAGATAAATCTGGCTTATTCCATTATCACATTGAGTTCTATCCTCCCTACAGGAGCAAGGATAAGTTGAAATATCTTGCGAGCGTTGAATCGGGAGCGGGAAACTTCATAAACGATTCCCATCCCGAGGATAAAGCGAAGGAATTGAGGGAGCTCCCTCCCTTTTCAATTGAGGAGGTTGAGTGATTATGAGTTATGAGGAAGGAATGAGTAGATTCAAGGAGATATTCGGAAAGGAGCCCAAATTTTATGTTCGCGCTCCGGGAAGGGTGAATCTAATCGGGGAACACACTGATTACAACGAGGGGTTCGTTTTGCCGATTGCGATGGAGCTGGGAATCTCATATATAGTAGCTCCGAGAACTGATAGGGAGGTGAGATTGTATTCGGAGAATTTTCGGGAATTTGACCAATTTTCATTAGAGGAGGAAATAAATAGAAGCGAATTGAATTGGAGCAATTATGTGAGGGGAGTGGCGAAGTTCCTCTCCGAGAAGGTCACATTGAAGGGAATGGATGCGCTTATTTATGGCGATTTGCCCATAGGGGCGGGACTTTCCTCCTCGGCTGCTATGGAGGTGGGAGCAGCTTTATCTTTTCAGGCTGTCTCATCGTTTAGTATGGATAGGAAATCGTTGGCGCTGATCTGTCAAAGGGCGGAGAATGAATTCGTTGGGATGCGTTGCGGAATAATGGACCAGTTCGCCTCTTTATTATGCGAAGAGGGAATGGCGCTCTTTATAGATTGTAGGAGCTTGGAGACCGAGAACATCCCCATACCCAAGGGTTATCTTATAGCGGTATGTGATTCTAAGGTGAGGAGAGAGCTTGTTTCATCGGAATATAATAAGCGAAGATGGGAGTGTGAAGAGGCGGCGCGTTTGCTTGGGGTAAGGTCGCTTAGGGATGCTACCCCTATGATGATAAGAGATATGTGGGAGGAGGAGATTTTGCTGGGGAATTTCTATAAAAGGGCGAAGCATGTCGTGGAGGAAAACGAGAGGGTTCTCTCCGCTGTTGATGCTTTGAAAAAGAAAGATGTGAAGAGATTTGGGAAGTTGATGGTGGGTTCCCATATTTCTCTGAGGGACTTATACGAGGTTTCCTGTAGGGAATTGGACCTGCTTGTTGAGATTGCCTTGAAAGTCGAGGGAGTATTGGGAGCGAGGCTAACTGGCGCTGGCTTCGGCGGATGCACTGTCAACCTTTTGGAAGAAAACGCCAAGGATAGATTTGAGGAGACCGTGAAGAAAAAATACAAAGAGGCAACCGGCTTAGAAGCCGATATCTGGTTCACCCATCCAGCTCAGGGAGGAGTCATCATATCGCTTGGTTCCTAACTTAGAGAGTGAACAAAAAGAATAGGAGCTAATCGCTGCCAATTCATTATATTTTATGGAAAAGTTTAATGAAAATCTTTATTTTAAGTCGCTATTTTAAATTCGTACCCTCATTTTTTTGTCTGAATCCTCACTCGTGCCAGCAACGACATAATAGAGGGCACTGCCACGCCCGCCTTCGGCGGGCTAACAATAAGTTAAATGTCGTTTATCCTCTCTCACTTAATCAAACTCTGAAATTTCTCATCCTTTTGAAGCGATTTGAAGCTTTCGTTTTCTCTTGCCTCAATCTTCAACTCCGGCTTTAACTCCAGTGCTCTCGCCAAGCTCTCCAAAGCCATTTCCTTCTTCTCCATCTTCGCACAAATCGTCGCTTTCAAAAACCACATATCCCCATCCTCTGGCTCCAATTCCAGTATCCTATTTATCGCCCTAAGAGCTTGGGGATTATGTCCCGCTTTAAGGTAGCTGAGGATTCGCAATCGCCAATTCTCTGGGTTCTTTGGCTCCCTTAGAGTTGCCTCCGTAGCAGCCTTTGCGGAAAGGTTGAACTCCTCAAGAGCATAATGGGCGATTGCCATCATTCGCCAGACCTCCGCATCCCCCTTGTATAAATCCAAAGCCTCCTTACAAGCATTAATGGCTCGTTCGTAATTTCCCCTCTCAAGCTCTATCTTAGCTATGCCCTTCAATGCCAAGAAGTTCTCAGGGTTCAATTCTTCCGCGGAGAGAAATGCCTCCATAGCCTCTTCGTAGCGTCCAAGGGTGAAGAGCGCATCTCCCTTCTCTATCAATATTTCCTCAGAGGGTTCCTCATCAAACAAGATTGCCTTATCATAGGCTTCAAGTGCCTCCGTAAGTTGCCCTTTCTTCTTCAAAATCAAACCCTTCAAGAACCAAATATCGGAGTTGACCTCTCCATCCTCCGTCATCAAAGCCTCGTTGACTATTTCCCAAGCCGAATCCAATTGTCCCAGTGCGAAGAGGGCACAGCCCTTGAGGTACATTAAATCCACATCATCTGCTTTCAGTGAGAGGGCTCTTTCCGCTATCTCTAAAGCTTTCTCGTAATCTCCCCTCTCCATCATCTCCATACCTTCTTCATACGCCTCTTCTATCTCATAAACTTCAATCTCTGCCAACTTGATTAGACATTCCTCTAACATCTCTTCATTTCCCAATTTCTGCCAGACGCTGGCAAGAAATCGCCAATAAAATGGGTCGGAGCAGGGGATAACCATCGCTCCCTCAAGCACTTCTGGCAGTTCCTTATATCTCTTCTTCAGCAATAGGGCGCTGATTTTAGAGAGCCAGGCTTTATGGTAGTCGGGCGCTATTGAGAAAACCTCGTCATAAACTCTTCTCGCTTCGTCTTCCCTTCCCTCCTGCCAAAGATTCCAGGCTTTCTCAATGAGTTTATCCACCTCTTCCAGATTCTTTTCCTTATCCATCATAAATTCACCTCGCTTATGAAAGGAATGGAGGAAACGAATTCGGAGAGCTCGCTCCATTCCTTCAGGATTTCCTCTCGGGAGATGGGTGGGATGGGCTGGGAATTGGAATTTTTAGCCCTAACTAAAATCGCTCTTGATTTCACTTCGTAGAAAAGCTCTCCCCGCAATAGAGCACGATGAAGGGAGTGGGAAAGAACATCAAGTGGTATTCCGCTTTTCCTTGCAGAAGCATATAGGTCAACAGTCTTAATCCTTTTGGAACTCACCCCATTTGCCCGGAGTATTCCCCTCAATTCCTCATCTTCAACCTCCCTTCCCTCCTGCAAAACGATTCCCACCATTCTCTCCACAATTCTCCAACTGGCATTCCCTGATTGTGAAAATAGATGGATAAGTCGCCACATCTTCGGCGCTATTCCCCCCAGATTCCCAAAGAGTATTTCCTTTTTTGCATTCAGCAAAGCGGAGAAATCCTCAATGTCCTTTTCATCTGGGAACATAAACTGGATTTGTTCCTCCAAGGGAATCCCGCTTTCCAAACATAAGAGGGCATAACCCTCGCCTTCTCCCAATTGGGCTTGGCTTGCCTCCACGAGATAGGAGATTTTGTCCCCGATTGGTGGATAGTGAATTATTATCTTTGCCCCCCGCTTATCGGCTGTTCGCCCGGGAGGAAGAATCAGGATATTGAGGAGGTCTTTTTGGAAAAGAGGGAGCATATCTTCGCCCCAAGAGGCGTAGAAATTCCTCCTATTGAGTTCCTCCTCGAGTTCCTTTCCCTTTGTTGTGTAGATAATCACATCCTTTTCCTGTTTCTTCGCCTCTGTCAAGAAGGGGTAGATATCGTTAATTCTTCTAATTATGAGTTGGGAATTTTCCTTATCGGTTTTGATGAACTCTAAACGGTTAAAGGGTGAGAGGAATTCCTCCAAGCTTGGGTGGAATAGGAAGATCTTTCTTTTTTCGCTGGGAAGGTTTTCGCTCAAGACAGGTGAGAAAAATGTGCTTGAGTAGAGGAGGGAGAGGGGCTGGGCGATAATCAAGATATCCGCTTTTTTGATTTTTTCCTTTATCTCCTCATCCATAAGCCAGTAGGGATGGAGGGCGATGGCGCTTGGCGTTGTCTCCCAAATTTTAAGGAATTGGGACATATTCAAGACGGGTTGAGGTGGCAGATAGGGTATGGGTTCAAGGGGCTGGGCGAGGAGGAAAGCGGGGTCGGAGTAGGATATAATTGCGAGGCGAAGGTTTTTCTTTATGAGGAAGGAGAGGATTGGCGATAGGTCAGTGGTTAGAAGGACGCAGTCTTTTTGGAGCAGGATTTCCTCCTTTATGGGCAGCTCTTCTGGCTGGGTTTCTGAGAAGGCGAATTCCTCAATTTGCTCCAATTTTTCTTTCCAGGGGAATGAAGGAAATTGGTGTTTCATATGTTCGCTCACGGCGAAATAGAGCGATTTCCTTGCTCTTTCACACTCCTCGTCTCTCTTGAAGCCGGGAAGGGAGCCAAGGGCTATTTCCCTGCTGGGGATATCGGAGCGGAGTCGTTTATCAAGGAAAAGAACGACTCCTCTATCATTGGTGGACCTTATAAGCCTTCCGAAGCCCTGCTTGAAGGGAATGATTGTCATAGGCAAAAGATAGTCTATATATTCGTCTCTTCCCATTTTTCGCATATGTTCGCGCCTCGCTTGGGAGAGGGGTTCTCTGACGGAGGGAAAGGGAAGCTTTTCAAGGATGAGGTAGGAAAGGGAGGGACCGGGCACATCCACCCCCTCCCAAAAGGAGCGAAGCCCCAAAAGAGTTGATTCCTCTCTATCCCTGAACTCACGGAGAAGGTGTCTCTTTGAGACACCCCTCCTTTGCCAATAGAGGGGGAGCATCCTCTCACCCAAAAGGGATTCTAATTTCTTTCCCACATACTCCAATCTTTCCCTTGCTGAGAAAAGGACGAGGCTTCTGCCCTCAACGAAACTGATGAAACGATAAAGCTCTTCAAGCGTTTCTTCCTTAAATCTTTCAATGTTCTCCTGTGAGGCATCGCTCATTAAATAATCGGGAAGGAGTAGGAGGACATTTTCGTTATAATTGAACACGGGTGGGAGGGAAAGGAGGTCGTTATCGCTGATGTATTTATCCAAACCCAATCTATCCAAGAAGAAGCTGAACCCCTTTCCCGCGACTGTTAAGGTTGCTGAGGTGAAAACGACAGAGCGAAACTTTTCATAGATGTTTTCTCTCAGTGCCTCATCAACTCTTAGAGGGGCTTCACGGAAAAACCAATTCAAAAACTCTTGGGGAGGAGAGTTCAAATCTATTTCCTCTGGAGCGTCCTCGCTAATCTCTAAGTCTATCCATCTGACGAATTGGTTTTTATTGTAATTCCAATCAGAGAGGGAGAAGAAGTCTCGCAGCCTCTTTGAGAGGTTTTCATAGATATACCTAAGCTCATCAGCCAGATGAGAAGATTGCGAGGAGAGTTGAAGGACAAGCTTTTGAATCGCAGAACCTAATTGTTCTGATGTTTGGCTAATCTTTCTTATCACTTCCCGTACTTCTTGCCAGCGTCTTTCGTCTCCTTTGGAGAGCCTTTTCATCCAAAGGGAAGCGCCATAATAATTGTGAAGGGAGAGATTTTGCGTGATAAAGAAGGAATGAAGTGCCTTCCCTAACCCATTTAAGAGCTCATATAGCTCTCTTACAGCGGCGAAGGCTAATCGCAGATCATCGCTATCGCCCAAAATCTTCCTCACCCTCAAAAGCATTCCCCTGTTGCCTTCTTTATTAAGAAATAGGGAGAGAAGAGCGGAGAGCTCCACTTTCCCAATTTCTTTTCCGAAAGCTTTGCTTGCCGCGTCCTCTAAATTATGCGCCTCGTCAACCACGATTGAACATCCCTGGGGGTTAGTCCATTTCTTCATCAGCAGGAGCCAGTGGTTAGTTATAATGACATCCGCTTCCTTGGCTGCTCTATCAGCCCTTTGGAAAAAGCAGAGTGAGTGAAATGGGCATCTGTTTCTTATGCAGATATCCCGGTCCGATTTTATATCTTCCTTCAAAGCAATTGTAAAGGGGAATCGTAAGCTCAGCCAGTAGGGAAAGGCGTCCAAGTCCTCAATTTTATCCCTTGCTTCCTCAACGAATCTCCCCACATACAGCAAGAGAAATTTTTCCTCTTCCGTTGTCTCCTCGCTGAAACGCCTAAATGCGTCCTCCAATTTGTAATAGAAGCGGCGTAAACAAAGGTAATTGCCTCTTCCTTTAAGGACGACATATCTTGGCGAGAAAGGCAGAAAGGGAAGCAATTTGTTCTCAAGGTCGGAAACTGCTTGATTCTGTAGATGCTTCGTGTATGTGGCTATTATCACCTTACCGCCTCCCCTGTTGACGAGGAAGGAGGCGGGTAAAAGATAAGCTAAGGTTTTACCCGTTCCCGTGGGCGCTTCTATCATCCCTATTTTCCCCCTCTCAAATAGCTCCGCCACCTTGCCAATCATAGTCCTCTGCGATTCCCTTTTCTCCCAGTGCCCCTTTTCCACTAACTCCTCGTAAAATCGCAAAACCTCTTGGGAAGTGAAATTGAACTCGCTTGGCTCCCTCATTATCTCTTCAAGGGATTCCATCTCGTTTTGAGGGGGAAATAGCTGGGAGAAATCCGTCGTTGGATGGGGTAGGGAAAGGGATTCGGCAAGGGCTGGTGAAACGAAATGGAGAAGGGAAAGGAATTTGCTTTCCTTGAGTTTTTCAAGCGACTTTTTCAAGAGGCAGTAAAGGGCAAGGCAATCATAGAGGGCATTGTGAGGAAACAATCCCTCCAAGTGGAGTTCATCGCTCAGTTTCTTTATTTCGTCTTCAATTCCCACTTCTTTTATGATTTCCTCAAGGGAATAGCTGTTTGCGAGGGGGAAAGCGAGGGAGATAAGCTCTATGCTATCAAGGATGGGGTTTGGCAAAATCAGGTTTTGGGAAGCGAGGATTGACAAATCAAATCCTATGTTGTGGGCTATCAAGGGGTAATCGGAGAGGAAAGATGCGAACTGGTTGAGAACCTCTTCAATTGGCGGGGCTTCTTCAATCCTTCTTCTCAATTCTGGTTCAGTGAGTTGAAGTTTTAGTTGAAGGGTGTAGGGGAGATTTTTCAGTTCTTCGGAAGGGATATTGGCATAGAGGTCAATGAAGTCCGTTATTTTCCAATTCTCCACCTTTAGGGCTGAGAATTGGAAGGGACGGGCGGATTTTTCCAATCCGGTTGTCTCCAAATCGAAGATGATGAAGCGGTCAAAGGAGGGAAAATGGAAGATTGTTGGGTAATTTTCCCTTTCCATTTCTCTTTAAATTATAGCAAAAATATGATTTGTTGCGAAAGATATTCCAACGCCCGCCCTTGGTTGAGTCCAAATGACACCATCCCTGTCATTGCTGGCATAGGTATAGGTTTTCCTCAAAAAAGACAAGAGGTGAATTTAAAATAGCAAGTTAAAAATCTAAATTTTCATAAAAGGGAATGAGGGATTGAGTTAATGGATTAGTGGCAATAGGGTTCTTAAAACAACACCAAGGATTTTGGCATAAAAGTCCCAGTCCGTATTTCCCTTATTGTAGAAATGGAGTAATAAAATGGAAGGGAGAAAATAACCCATTAAAAAAATCTATACCCATAATGCGAGGAACGAAGCGAGAAAGCAATTCTTTTAGAGATTGCCACGCCCCCCCTTACGGGAGGCTCGCAATTACAGCCCCCTGATGTCATTGCGAGGAGCGCAGCGACGAAGCAATCTCAAAAATAGATTGCCACGACCCCCCTTACGGGAGGCTCGCAATGACAGAGGGGGAGATTGCCACGCCCGCTTTCGGCGGCCTCGTAATGGCAG
>Ga0209225_1003503_pt1 | contig 12993 bp, 15 predicted proteins | sample WasSprMetagenome_FD_184732 | JGI IMG/M metagenome (GOLD analysis project Ga0209225, IMG submission 184732) | Sulfidic aquatic microbial communities from Washburn Spring, Yellowstone National Park, USA - WS (SPAdes) (version 3) | ecosystem: Environmental > Aquatic > Thermal springs > Hot (42-90C)...
AGGCGCATCAGAGTTTTGAAGATGAGGGGAACCGAGCACACGATGAAAACCCACAAGTACAGAATAGACAAGAAGGAGGGAATAAGCGACATCACCGTGGCCTAGCGTCTCGCACAAGCGTTTTCTCCACGCTTCCGGCTAAAACCGAACGGCGCGCACATTTATCTGGTTTTTAATGGCTTTTATCGTTCTTTCGGGTTTCGGGGCGTTTTTAGCTTCACATACAGCCCTTATTTTCTTGCAGTATCCGCCCCTCTCAAACCTCCAATCATGCTTAAGCTTGCTGATGGAAAGGGATACAAATTCTATGCATGGTTCTGACAGCATACGGATTATTTGACACTTTAGAGGCGGGATAAGGCGTGTATGTGAACACGGGCCTTCCACATCCTTCCTAGGCATTTTGGCCCTCAAAACTAAACTCTGTCCAACAAGTTCCGTGTGCGCTGAGGCGAGAAAGTTAAACTTGCCACAAAAGTTTATCCATACGCCTTACAGGAGACGAGGACGGCCAATTTTCTGGCGTTACGAAAGCTCCCACTTACACCAAAACTAGAAGTTTTCCGACCGCTTATGCGAATTTACGGCTGAAACATACTCAAAATAAGCTTATTTAACGTGGTGTGAAACAAAGTGGAAGCTTTTTAGACGACTGGATATTGACCATGACATCCCTGCACTTTAACTCGCACCTAAGAACGAAGTGTTTCGCTAGTTAAGCTTTGTTTTGGATCCCGCTTCTCCCAGTCATGTGGTTTTAGGTTTTTAAGGGATTATTTGGCTGGTTACGTGTTAAAGTTTTTGAGAAGCAAAATGCGGTTATTATGATTTTTGACAGGGTTTTTCGCACAGCCTCTTTAAGCATTAAGAAGAGTAAAAGCTACGCGGATTTGGAGCTGAAGCCAATGCGGCTGAACGGTTTAAACTTGTTTTGAGATGCCTACCTACTTGCCGTGTTTGAGTGGCAGTTATCGTTGGATGTTTCCGACGCTGTGAGAGTCTTTGTGGATTGATGCGTATTTGGAACAAGTTTAGCGGTGGCTGGTAAGAATTTTGGGGTTTGCGGGTATAGGCTTGGAACGAGATTGGTGGTCATGCGAGAAAAGAAGACTGTGGGATTTTCTGCGAACGTCTCAGCCACGCCATAAACAGGCTAACGTCATAGCGTTTCAAGCCCTTATAGGTATTCTGCGAACTTGTGGACGGGGATGAACTTCACGACTTGATAGCGGAGTTTCAAGCGTCTCCAGCACAACTGCGCCTTTAACATCCTCGATTAGCTGGACAGCTCTGCCTGCACGGCTCCAGTCCTTACTCTTGAAGTAGTAGGTTCTGCTGGGGCACCTTTCGCTGTGCGCCTTCAAGCGGCCCGCATGAGCTTAATGGTTTCAGTGTCGCAGAACGCGATGTCGCCGTCTCCGCACACGAACACTACTGGCGAGTTTGGAACGCGTTTGAGCCTTTCAAAGTGGCTGTGTGGGATGTAGCGGTAGCAAAGCTCGCGGTTGCGTTTAGCCCACCGTTTAACTTGTCTTCGAAAGGACGCCTCACAATACACGCAAACGTGGAGGCAGCCGACGAACGGACTCCACATTTCAGCATCACGATACATGTTCGAAGGCATAGTTTCACCACCAGCCTTATTCGAGCCCTTGGACAGCCGCATCCAATGAAGAAGATTGAGAAACATGAATCTAGCGGCGATTCATCCCACGGTTAAAACCGTAGGCTTTCTTGTCGATTTCCTGTAAACAGACGCAAAATCTCCGTAGCCGTGGTCAACCATGAAAACGAGCTCCACTTCAGCCCACCTTTCCTTCAACTGCCCTGCGCGGCTCAGTTATTGGGCAGTGCTTAATTGGTGCACCGTTGTTCCTCAGGATAATGTTCCCCTTCCGCTTGCATTTTCCCACGGCGTCGAGGTTCGGCGGGACCTTCAGCCTCTCTTCGAAGGGAAGCTTCTCCCTGAACCAGCGGCAGCTTCGGCATTCAGCCCTCTCGTAGACGAGCATGAAGCCCATTTTCATCATTCGGTCTAACTCTCCTGCCTTTTTAAATGGCGGTTCACGTGAGGAGCCTTTCAAGCTCGTCAGGTGTGTAGCACCTCACGCGGTAGGATGAAGCGCGGCGCTTAGCCTTCGGCGAAAAACCTTTTGAGACGAGCACTGGAACAACTAGGAGGCCGAGCCTGCGCTTAACGAGGTCCATGAGGTACTCCTGGTAGTCCTGCCTCGCCTGGCTTACGGCTTTGGGGCCCGCCGGAGAAGAAAGGTCCTTAACTTGGACCACTAGGACGAGGCCGCCTCTTTCCATGACGAGGTCCTGTATCTTCCTTCCGTGCTTCCGCCTCAGCTCAACGCTCCACCCGTGCCTCCTCGCTAGCTCCGCTATTTCCTCTTCCAAACCCATGTTAACCGCCTTAGCCGTAGAGGACGACTATAACATATTCTCGGACGTAAACTTGCCCGAAGCCGGGGTATTCGTACCATCCTCCGGGCTGGATTTCGCTGTGTCCGCTGTACCACCAGACCTCGTCGGTCTGAGGCTCAACGTAGACCAGGCCTTCCCTGCAGGTTATGGCGTTGAAAGCGTGGTTGAACTCTGAGCCGTCCGCCTTCTTTCCCAGAACGGCGACAACGCCCATGTCCCAGCCCATGAGCTTCGCGTGGAACGCGAGCATAACCGCGTAGTCTCCGCACACGAAGTTCCAGCGTTTAGAGCAGGCTTTACGCGCCTCCTCATTCGGGGCGTCACTCCATCCCATGCCTTTCGTTAAGGCGTGAGCTAAAGCCCGCCACATCAGCCAACACTGGCTCTAGGCTTATAGGCCACTGCAACATGCTCAAACGCTTTCCCAACAATTTAAGCTTTGCCCATTCATCCCAGAGTTAAAACTCCAGGTTTTCTGGACGCCCATTTTATAATTTGATTAGGTAAACTTTTTATCTGTAAGCTTGGTATTACCTATTGGTGAGAAATTGGGTAAGTATACGACGGTTTCCACAAAAATTCCTCAAGAACTTAAAGAAAAAATGAAAGAACTAAAAATTAAGCCTTCAAAATTGTTGAGGAAAGCCATAGAAGACGAGATTAGAAAAAGGGAAGCTGAGAAGCTTAAAGAGGAATTAGAGAAGCTGAAACCAGTTCTTGACAAAGTAAGCATGGAAGAAATAGTGGAAAGCATAAGAGGGGATAGAATGCGAAGATGAGATACCTATTCGACTCCTCAGCTATATTTAAAGCTGCAAAAGAGAATAAAATCGAAATTTTAGTTGGGAATTTCACATTGGAATTGGCAAGATACGAGCTTGGCAACATATTATGGAAAAACTTCGTTCTGCAGGCAAAAGCCACAGAACAGGAAATTAAAAATCTCGCAAAAATAATCAAACAAACATTAAACATGATGGAAGTTATACAGATAGGTTGCAGTGAGCCAGAAATAATGCAGACCGCGGCAAAACTGAAAATAACTTTTTACGACGCATCATACGTCTATCACGCCAAAACAAAAGGCTTAACGCTTATAACTGAAGATTCCCAACTGCTGGAAAAAATCACACCATTCGTTAAGGCTTTGAAACTAGAAGACATAACCTAAACGGAAAATGCCTTTACACTATTCAAACACCATTAATTTTACGCTTCAAGGTTCCTATGTACGTGGCTATGTACGTGGCTAGTCCTTCTATGTCTTTGACTTCTCTCCAAACGACTTGTAGGAGTTAGCTCCAGAATCCCATTTTTGGGCGTGTTCCAGTCTTTTCTAGGCGTTGTTTTAGGCGTCTTGTCATTCTCTTCCCCTTCTGTCAAAGTCCAAGAGCAAAACAACTTCGCGGGCTTCGGTTTTTCCACTTCTGAAATTACGTCTAGAAGGGTTTTTCCGCCTGTTTTTGCCATTATTATGTTGCCTTCTATTCCTAGGGCTTTCATGGCTTCAGCATCCTTTTTCCCTCAACGATTATTGAGGTTCCCTTTGCAGATTCTTCTGCTAGGCTTTCTAAAACAAGGCGGATTTTCTCTTCTTTTTCTCGTAGACGCGCCAGCAAGGCCTTTTACCTTGATATTTGAGCTTCCATCACGGTTTTTAAGCATTCGCAGGCTTCACCGTTGTTTTCAAAATAAAGCCTATGGGCTTTAGGATCTCAGCCAAGTCTTTTGCCACGGCGTTTTTCAAACACTGAGGATCTTCGATTTCGAAGAAGGAGACATAACGTATTACGATTTCAAAGACTTGACCGAGGCGCTAACATATGTTGAAAAGGTCAGGGAAGTCATCAACAAAGTAAGGCATGAACATGTGATCCGTTGGAGCTGTGGAGAGGAGGACCTTCTAAGCGCCCTCATAGTGTCCTTTAAGTGGTATTTTATGGAGGAAAATGCGTGGAGAAAATACGAGCTGACCGTTGTGGTGGACCCGCGCGTCAAAGAGGTTGCAAGAAGCTTGTTCCGCCGTTTTATGGAAGCGATTCCAGCAACGTATCTGGAGTTCATCCGCAAGATGGGGAGGGAAGCGTTGAGGCTTCTTGGGTATGACGAAGAAGGCTGAAGTCAGCTCCAACTTTTCAGGCAAAACTGGAAGTTTTCTGCACGTGCAAGCACGCAGCCCAGCGGAGAACGCTTGAAAAATCCGAAATTTGAGGGTTAAAAAACAAAAGTGGAAGTTTTCTGAAGGGTTTTTGGCTGAAGCCAGCGCTAAGCCACGCCTATTATTTTGAAGAGGAGGCCTGCTATCTGCGTGGAGAAGGCTATTCCGCCTGCCGCGATTGCGAGGTTCACGGTTATCCAAAGGGTGTTCTTAGCAGTTAAGTCCACGGCCTTCGCTGACAGGAGCGCAACGCATACGGAGGAGGCTATGACCAGCATGTAGCACTGGTCCACAAGCGCCTGCGGTATCTGAGCTATCTCGCCGAGCATCCCGGCCTCAGCGCCTGACAGGAGCGTTGCGGAAAAGGCTGTTAGAAGCGTGAACATGAGCGCAGTTATGAAGCTTAAGGCTATCGGCGTGAACAGGCTTAACAGCTGGTAGAGGCGCATGCTCGCCTTCGTTTCAGCTTTCACGCGCACAACCTGGTTGACGAAGTTTGTGAGCGACTCAAGGCATTTCGCCGTTCCGCCTCCTGACTCGACAACCTGGCTGAGGAGGAAGAAGCTCATCCTCGTAAGCCAGCTTCTGCTTGGAACCTGAACCTCCCTTCGCTTGAACTTTTCAGGCAGAGCGTCGATTAGTGCGGTGTAGAAGCTCATGCCGGCCCCGACGGCTGCTGCCGCGAGCGAGTTGTGCGCGAAGATCAAAGCGGCCATCCAGGACCCTGACCGGAGAACGGCGGAGGCGTTTGACGTGAACACGTCTGTTTCGAAGCGGACTAAAGCCAAAAAGGACGCTGTAGCCAGCCCCAGCGCAAAAGCCTTCTTCAACGCTTCACACCATTAATGAAAAGCGTGGAATGATTAAAACGAAGGCATGGACAACCATGCGCTTAACTTTAAAGTTTTCGCGAGGTGTATGCGCGGGAAAAGCATGCCTGAACACTTTTCCGCCTTCGCCCTCATCCTCGTCGCGTTAGTCGGCGGAATCGCCCTTTACCCCGTGCTCATGCAGTACAGCGGCGTCGGCTACTGCGCCTTATCGGTTGAGAGCGCTGAGGCAAGCTCCTCGACGGGCGGCGTTGTTGTGGCGGTCTCGTTCCAGAACGCAGGCTCAAAGACCATTACAAGTGCAAGCCTCGAGGTGGACGGAAACGTCTTGGCTGAGGTTAACGAACAGATACCTCCAGGGAAAGGTGGAAGCCTCGTCGCGCAGAACCCGCCCGGCGTCTGGGTTTGCGGTTCGAGGAAGACAGGAGCCATAAAAGTCACGTACGCAGACGGAAGCTCAGCGTCTTTCCTGGTTGCGATTCCAGTTACCGGAGGCGTCTTCAACAGCGGCGGGCAGTCAGGCGGCCAGCAGTCGGGCGGCCAGCAGTCAGGTGGACTCAGTCAGAAGCGCGTTTTGATCTCAGACACTTTTGATGATGGGTTGAGCGGCTGGACGCTGTGGGGTTACAATCAGGCTTTCGCGATAGAGACTGACGCCCACGGGAAGCCTGCTCCTGCGCTGCACGTTTACGGAAACGGGCCTGTAGGCGTTAAAGCTGGAGCAGCTAAGGCTGTGAGCCTGCCGCCTGGAGCAACCGCGATTTCGCTTGCGTTAACCTTCGACTTCAACGTTCAAGCCCTGCCCGACGAGAAGGCGTTTCCAGGGAACCTGTGGCTCAGGGTTGACGCCGGAGGCTCAACGCTTTTCGACGAACAGATATACAGGGCGGACAGCGCTGACAGCGGATGGAAGAGCGTCGAAGTCCAGATAAACCTCCCTCAGCCGGCGCCCGACTCGTTGACGCTGATAATCTACATGGTTGACCAGAGCAGCAAGGTTCAGGAGTTCTGGCTCGACAACGTGGTGCTTGCCGCTTAAAGGAGACATTGCAAACGGCAGATCGGTGCAGGTCTCCAGGGAGAAGCGGTAGGACTCGCCTTTCGGGCTTCGGAGAAAGGCCTCTAGTTTGGAACGGTTTGGAACGCGGCGTTTCACAGCGTCCCTTATTTAAAGGCTTAAGCATTCACTAGGCAGGTGAAAAAGGGATGAGGAGCAAAAGTTTAGCGGTTTCAGCGTTGCTCGTGGTTGTGCTGGCGCTCTCAGCCGTCATGCAAGCGTACTCCTTTGCTCCAGCAGAAGATGCGCAGAGAGCTGAGCAGATGGTTAAAGTGGCTGAAGCTGCGCTTTTCAAGGTTGAGTCCTTCGTCAACTCGACGTTGCAGGACGCGAACGTGACTGGCAAGCTGGAAAGTTTAGGGTTGATGGATGAGTTCCGCGGCAACGCCTCGCTTCTCGACCAGGCGAAAGCGCTTATGGCGGAGGCTAAAGCCGACATGGAGGCTGGAAACTACACGGACGCCGTGGAGAAAGCGATGGAAGCCATGAAGGTCTGCAGGGACGTCTTCAAGAGCGTCCACGAAATTCTGGAGGAGGCGGGCTTGGAGGAAGCGGAAAAGCCTGAAATCCGGGCTCAAGGGTTGCTCGTCGCCATAGACAGGGCGCTTGAGAGGATAAAGCGGTTGCAGGCGGTCTTGCCTGAAGACGCGTCTGACGTGAAAGCGCTCCTAAGCCAAGCTGCTGCGCTTCTCAACCTCACGGAGGCTGAGCAGTTGCTCAGAGAGGGAAACGTCACCGAGGTTGCGCACAGGCTAGCCGAGGCAAACAAGCTGATAGCTCAAGCGTTCAAGCAGTTGAAGTCTAAGGCTGAAGAGAAAGCGGCTGAAAGGGTGGAGAAGTTCAAGGAGAAAGTGGAGGAGCGGCTCAGGGAAATAGCCGGAAAAATGAACGAGACGGAGCTCGGCGAGGCGATGCGCAAGCTAGGCTTCGGAAACGTGAGCAGTTTCAACGCGTTCATCGAGGAGCTTGCGCGCCAAGCAGTGGAGCATGCGAAATCTGGAAAAGTCGGCGAAGCCGCTGGAAAGCTCAAGGGGATAGGCGAGAAAATGAAGGAGTTCGCCAAAGCCTACGAGGCCAAGGTCACCCCGCCCGTGAGCGAAAGCCTATCGCTGAACGTCAGCGTTGAAGTTTCCAAGGAAAAGCTGTGGACGATGGTGAAGGTGACTGTGGAGAACGCTGGAAACGCAACAATAGCCTTCCCAAACAGTGCCTTCGGGTCCATCATAGAGAGGGAAGTCGATGGAAAGTGGATCCCATACTACTCGCCGATATCGATACAGGTGATCGTCAAGCTGAACCAGGCGAGGCGAGAAGCTTCTCCATAAAGCTGTTCAAACCTGAAGCCGGCCAGTACAGGGTTGTTGTCCACGGCTTCAGCGCGAAAACCATGACGCCGGTTTCAGCGTCAGCGGAGTTCACAATAGCAACCTGACGGCGGGGCGCCGGCCTCCCCGTTTTTCTGAACCTAAAACTTGGATTTCAGCTGGACCACGTTCTGCATTCCAACCTTCTTAACTGTTAGTATTCCCCTCTTCTCAAGCCTCTTTACGAGGCGCCACATGCTCGTTTTAGGAATATTGGGAAAAGCCTCCCTGAGCTCAGCCTCCAAAGCCCTTCCGCCCCTCTCCCTCAGGAAACGTATGACTTCAGCCTCCTCCCTCCTGAGAGCCTCAAGCCTCCTACTGCGCCTGAACAGAACCAGCACTGCAGCTACAACGGCCGCTACGCATAAGACCGCTAAAACCAGCTGGAGCGGCTGAAAGGTCGGCTGAGGCGAAGGCTGGGGTGGAGCGGCGGCTTCCAGCATGTAGCTTATTTCCCATGATCCGGGCGGAAGGCTGAGCGCGAGCTTTCCAGCCTCGCTTTTAATCGAGGCTGGAGGCGCGTTGAAGTAGAGGATGGTTGCGCCTTCTGGAAGCGTTAGGTTCAGCTGGAATGGGGTTGTCAGCGAAACTGTCCATACTCCGGCGGATTTGGAGGTTAAAGCGTCTGTGTCGTATTCGAGGGTGAGCTCTGAGGCGCCTAAAGTGTAAACGGTTATGTTCAACCCGCTGACGTCGTAGGATAGCGGCGAGTTTTCCTCGTCCAAAGCTAAAACGTTGTAGGGTGAGCTGGAGAAAAGCTTAAGCGTTATTGAAGGCTCAGCGGGGTCGACGGATGCTACGAGCGTAACGTGCGCTACGCCGTCCCTGTAAACAGTAACTGAAGCCTCCTGGACGGTGTAAGGCTCCTGCGCGAAAACCTGGAACGTTGAAGCCAACGCGAGCAAGGCGACGCATGCGAGCGCCGCAAGCCTCAAATTCGCCATCACGCGAACTTCACCGCTGAACATTAAAATTCTTGGCTTAAAAGCTTTCACGGCCTGGCCGCCAGCTGAAGCTGCATCTGATGCTGGAGGCCGCTCCGCTGAACCGCAAGCGTTACTATGTCGCCTGGGCTCCTGAACTTCTCCATGAAGGTCATGAAATCCCCCGCCGTCCGAACCTGGTGGCCGTCGACTGCTGTTATCACGTCGCCTTCTCTCAGACCCGTCCTATCGGCCGGGCTTCCTGGGAAAACGTAGAGGACTTTCATTCCGCCCACGTAGTCCGGCTGGTAGCCTACGCCTAGCCAAGGATGGTCGTATCTGCCGTTTGTAATTATGCCGGCTATGACGCGCCTAGCTATGTCCGAGGAAACTGCGAAGGCTATTCCGTGCTCCCTCATGGCGAATATGACGCCTACAACCTCGCATTTTCCGTTTAGGAGTGGACATCCCGAGCTTCCAGGCGCAACGTTTACGTCGAACTGGACTACGTCCGCAACTGCGTACGCCGCCTGCGGGTAGGAGAACCCTAGGTCCGCGAGCCAGACGACCCTTCCAACCCCGCTTACAGTTCCAATCGAGAGGGAGGTGCTCAGGCCATACGGGCTTCCAACGGCGTAGACCCTTTCGCCAACCTTCAAGGCGGATGAGTTTCCAAGCGGCATCGGCTTAGCTGATGCGGGGAGCACACCGCACCTGACTACGGCGATGTCCGTGTAGATGTCGCCTCCTATGAGGGTGGCGTTTGACTGCGTTTCATCGGCGAAAACGACGGTTATCGCGGACGCGTTTGCAACGACGTGGAGGCTTGTGACCACGTTGCCCTTGCAACAGTACAGGAAGCCTGAGCCCTGCACCAGCGCCCCGTCGCCCCTCACAGCTTTAACGGTTACGACGGAGGGGCAAAGCGGCATTGTAAACCCTCAAAGGCTCGCTTTTGGCGTCTTCAAGCTGCGAAAGCCTCTCTTGGAGGTCGCGGTAGCGCGCCTAGAGGTCGCCGTACTGGACGAAGACTACGTGCAAAACAGCGAAGGCTTCTGCGAGCGCCATGGTTAAAGCGATCAAAAGCGCTGCTGATTTGTTGTCAAACGTTTTCAAGCTCCTGCACCGCAATCATGAGGCGCCTGCACTTTTAAATGCGGTACCATCACTTCACGCACCTCTCAGCCTTACAGTAGACCCTGAGCGGGAACATAATTGACCCCGTCTCTTCAGACTTGGCGAGGTGCTCGCAGCCTTCGCAGTACTTTTTGAAGCCTTCCACAGACGCTAGGTAAACGTTGAAGCGCTGTTTAGGCTGCTCAGCTTTCTCAATTTCCCCAGCTTTCTCAACGTTTTTTCCGAAGAAGCTGTCTAGCGTCCTCTCAGCCACACGCAGGCCTCCAACGTTTTGCCCACGGACAGTTGACGCTCCTCATCGGACACGCTGTTTCGGAGCAACCTTCAACGAGGCTCCCGCTACGCTTCAACCTGACCGTTTTCTCAACCAGGCGGCAGTAGAATCCGACTTCGCCGCTCATGCACAAGCACCATAGAAGCCTACCCGCTTCGCCTTAAAAGGGCTGGCTCGCATCCTCCAAAGGCCTTTGAAGGGCTGCTCTCTTATCAGCTGTGCCTGAATAACCAAGATCAACATAGATGTGCTTTTCATCTATTTCGCAACCATTGCTCTTAATAAACTCTAAAGCCTTTTGGTTTGAGGACTATAACCTTCCTTTGCCTGTTCCTCAGAGCTTAGCCTTAATGTAAATAGTGGCTCTTTTTCTTTTCGTTAGTTCATTTTCCATAATCTATTTGCTGATTATATTATCATACTTTTTTGCAGTAATGGAAAACTTCCTTCCACGAACAGCCCGGCAAAGCAAGCATAATCGGACCAATATGGATTCTCGTTTCTTATTATGTTGAAAATTCTTTTAGAGACCTCATATTCTATCGTAAAACTATGACTTCATTACTCCAGTTTATATCGGGCAAATACCATCGTCAAGAGCAAAAAATAAAAGAGCTAGGGCTTTTTCTAGCGTTTTTAACTGACTTCTAGTTCTCTTCTATTTCTTTTAATATCTTGAGAATTTGATCTTTAAGCTCAGGAAGTTTGTTTTTAATAGTTACCAAACTAGCTCCAAGTCCACGCCAAATTACTCGTGAATTAATTTATCCCTCATGCCGGCAACTTCCCTCCAAGGGACTTCGCGGCGCTTTGCCCTTAATTCTCTGCTTAAATTCTTCGTTGCCTCACCAATAATCTCAAGACCTCTTAAAACAGCATACTGTTTCTCCCACATTTTTGTAGGTCAGAACTATGGAGCAGTGTTCGCTTCAACGTCGCCCGCCAAGAGGCGGAACGCTTCCTCCCAGCCGGGCGACACAAGCAGTTCGTTCGGGAGGGGTCACGCATCTTCCACTCGCAACAAGCAATATGTCCTTCGACCACAAATATTTAAAGAAGCGAGAGCTTAAAAGCGGTGGAGCACACAGGTCGGCGGTGAACGTTTGCCCTACTTCAGCCGCGAGTTCGTCGTCTGCCTCGTCCTCTCAGCAGTGCTGGTTTACGCCTGTCTCTTCGTCGGCGTTTGGCAGGGGCAGCTGGCTCCGCCTGAAGAAGTTAAGCGGGCGGTTGAGGACGTTGAAAAGTTGAGGGAGCAAGCTTCCTTCACGTTCATATTCTTGAATAATTATAAGCTTGCGCTGGTGGCTGTCATACCGCTTTTCGGCGCAGTACAGCATGGCTTCGTCCAGTTTAACACCGGATACATAATAGGAGCGCTTGCAGCCAACGGAAAAGTTTCAGGGTTCGCGTTGGCCGCCGCGCTTTTAGCCATGCCTCATGGAATGCTCGAGTACATGGCTTACACGTTCGCAGCTGCGGAATCTTTAGCGTTGACCTACGCTGCGGTCAGGCGAAAGTTTCGGGAAAGGCTTAGGCAGGCTTGGAAAACAATTGTATTGGTAGGGGTGCTTTTGGCAACAGCAGCCGCGCTTGAGCTTCCTTTCATTTAAATGCTTGCACATATGACCCAGAGCTTCTCCAAGTAGGGAAAGGAGCGGCGTTAAAGCTTTGTGCTGAGAGGAAACTTGAAGGCGCGCGGTGGAGCTCGTTCGAATGCGCTTCAATCAGCTACGCGCAAAAGTGTAGAAAAAGGAGGGAGCTTGACTGTTCGCGGCGTTCAAGCAACGGTTGGTTTAAGCGAGAAAAACGCGACTGCCGCCAGTATCCACGCCACCAGCGTTATAAGAGCACCGACCAGGATTATCGTTAGGACGGCGCCTATGAGCATCAGCAGCCCCGCCGTTCCGAAGAGGCGCTCGCCTGATTTTGAGGAGAGCAAATCGAAGGACTTCTTGTAGAAGTACGCTGCCAGTACGGAGAATATGAAGGCAACTATCAGCGCAAGGCCGAAGCCAGCCAAGAACGCTATTAGGCTCAGCGTAGCCAAGCCGCCTAGCAGCGCGCCGACGAGCACGAAGCAGAAGGCTGCCGCAGCCACCACTTCGAATATCAGACCGTACAAGGCGTTCTAGAAAACCGCTTTCTCGCCGTACGCTTCAGCCAAACCCTTTAAGCCTATGAGCACGAGTATTATGCCGACAATTGCCAGCACTGGAACGAAAGAGCCTATGGCAACGAGTATGGCGCCGACGCCGCTTAAGGTCTTGCTCGATTCGAAGTTCAAAGTTTCACCGTAGAAAGAGCGCTTCTAAACCTTAAAAACCAACCGGCACCCTTCAAAGTTCCCGACCCTAAGTCTCGGCAAGTTTGAGACTTTCCTTCCAAGCGTGGACGCCCTAGCGCCCGTATTTCAATTTCAGGCAGGCAAGCGTAATGGTAAGGACTAGAGAAACACAGTTCCAGAAGATCACAGGTGGAAGGCTCAGACGATGCCATATGCGAGCCATAGAGCGCCTCCTGCCACGTACCCAAACATGAAGGGAAGGCTTATCTCCCTCGCACTCTTAAGCTTCCGAATCCTCAGAACTTGGGGGTGGAAACTGCTTCATTCTGGCGTAAAGTTTATTAACTAGCGTTACTTCTATTGACTGAATGTTTGAGAACCTCTACACGACCGTGAAGTTGCTAAGATTTTCGGTGTATCTTACGTAGCTGTGAAGAAGTGGGCTTACTCAGGGAAAATCAAGTACATTAAAACGCCCGGCGGTAAGTACAGGTATCCTGAGAGCGAGATCAAGAGGCTCCTCGGCGAACAAACAC
>Ga0209225_1003504_pt1 | contig 12991 bp, 14 predicted proteins | sample WasSprMetagenome_FD_184732 | JGI IMG/M metagenome (GOLD analysis project Ga0209225, IMG submission 184732) | Sulfidic aquatic microbial communities from Washburn Spring, Yellowstone National Park, USA - WS (SPAdes) (version 3) | ecosystem: Environmental > Aquatic > Thermal springs > Hot (42-90C)...
ACATAGAGAAAGTTAGCAAGAACATGTCAGTTACTTTTGACTAAAGTTAAGGGTCTTCTTAGGTGATTTTGATGAGTATTGAAAAAGCAGAAAATACTTGGGGTACCCCAAGTTTACTTGGGGTGGGGTAAGTTTTGCTATTTAATATAAAGCCTAAGGGAAAGAGAAATGATCTTAACTCCTCGCTCTGTCCTTTAGCAGGACGGAACAACCCCAGGAATCTTGGGAGAACCCCTGGGCGGAGTTAATGCACTAATAAGTGATTAAAGAAATGACTCTAAGCTGGTAGAGTAGTGCGGAAGCTTTAATTAGTGGTGTGCCAAATTTATATTGAAGGTGACTTATGTACTTAGACGAGTTCATGGCTAGATTGGTAAAAGAATGGCATGGGAGTTTGTTTAGCTTAAGCTCTGTACGAAAAATCCATCCTAGGGCTAAGGAGTATTTGCATAGGTTAACTAAGGGTAATGGAGTAAGGCGCATAACTTGGGGTTGGTATTGGATACCGACAAGCTATAATGATGTTTGGGAATTCTTAGCAAAAGATAGGGGTTTTAAGGTGATAATTAAGCAGACTGCTGCAAGCATATGGAATTATGATTTCATTCATCGAGATGTTTTCCGCTTAGCTGTTAACAACCAATCCTATAAAAGAGCTTTAGAAGCTTTTGCTAAGAGTATGGGTTGGAATTTTGAAGTCGAGTATTACAGAAAAATTCCCTACGAATACAAGGAGGTTGATGGCTTATTTGTTGAAACTTTAGAATCCTGCATAGTTAATTGCTTAGCTGAATGGTCTTTCATAGATGCTTTCGCAGCCTTATATTTTAGAAGAGAAGAAGTTGATTTTGGTAAGTTAAGAGATTTGGGAAGATGGAAAAGGGTATCTAAAACAAATTTGAGAGTTTGGACTTTGGTAAAGTATGGCTGTAAATTATTCAATGAACATTTCGGAAAAGAAATTTTCAAGTTTAAAGCTGTTGAGGTAAAGCAGGTTGATGTTAAAGAGTTGATGAATGAAGCTGTGGAGAAGGTTGTTGAATTTGTCTAAAGTCATAAATTTGATGAAGAGGAGGGAGGAAGAGGTCTTGAATAGCCTACTTTCTCTTTCAGAAAGAACTAAAGGCTTTACAAAACCTGAGCTAATAATGATTGGTGGTTATGCCTTAAGAGCGTTCATCCATTTTTCAAGGTTTACAAGAGATTGTGATTTTGCATTAATGAAAAGAGATGGTTGGAACATAGATAGAATAAAGGAGATTCTTTCAGAAGGTTACTCAGTTGAGGAGGAGCAAAAGCGCAATAATTATGGATTTTTAAGATGCATAAAATTTGTCAAGCATGATAAAGTTAGAGTAAAGGTTTCAATGGATTTTATGGAGGGAGAAATTAGGGGGAGGGAGGCAAAGGAAGTAATAAAGATTGATGAAGCTATGGTTAAAAATAGAGTGTTTGTTTCAATTCCAATAGCTAATAAGTCTATTAAATTACCTGTTCCAAGTTATGTTGATTATTTTATAATGAAGGTTGTTTCTGCTAGGGCTTCTGATATAAGGGATATCGCATCGCTAATTTGTGAAAATGGGATTCCAGAAAATCTATTAGAAAGGGTTGAACAAGTATTGCTTTATCCAGAAATATTCTCAATAAAACTCAAGGAAAGGATAATTCCTGAGATTAGAAGGAAGACTTTCCTAGATAGTTGGAGAGGAATATTCGGAACAACAAAATACAACGAGGAAGATAGGAGAAAAGTAATAATGGAACTAGAAAAACTTATTAAAAGCAAAAATAGTTTTCTTTCTTGAAAAATCCCTCACAATTTTTCTTTTCATAAAAATCATTGGCAAGTAAGTGTTCCGAAGCTCAGAATTTATTAAGCGATTAAAAACAAACATGGTAATGTTTTCAGTCTATTTTAGTAGCGTATGCTACTCTATCCTTTTAATAATTCTGCTAGGAATCCTATGATGAAGAGGACTGAACAACAATCATACTAACCTTTTATAAATCGCATTAAAATTTTGCACCAGAAAGTCAAAAAGTGTTTTAATGGCAGCTTCTGTTGAAGGTAATGATAGACTTATGAAACTCGCTAACACTACGCCAATTATGATATTGCTGCTGACAATGCTTTCTTTATTGCGATACCGAACTGTTCCTTTTTTCATAGATTTCGTACTCATCGCGCAAACTCATACTCATCAACAACACCGCAACACTCCCCCTCACCGAAACACTCACTTGCGTAAATTTCTGCACACTCCTCGCGCCGCTGGGGCCTCCGGGGGAACAGTCGCCCAGAGGACTACCCCCAACCATATAGGTAAGGGGGTTCGCCATACCAAGGCTATCCCACCTTCCCCCAGCGAGAAAACACCTACCAACATTCAAAGCACCCACATAATCCCTATCCCCCATAAAACCACACACCAAACACTTAAAGAACGCATACTCACCACCCACAATCGGGTGCCTAGGAGACTTCACATGAACACCATAAGAACCACATCTAGGACACCTCCTAGAAGTATCATTCGGCGGAACCCTCACAACACGAATACCATGCAATGTTGCCATGTACTCAACATGAAAGAGTATATCTCCCCTACGCCAACTCGATAAGAGCCAGTTGAGCAATCCCTTCCTCCCATTGGGCTGGTATGACCTCAAATCCTCAACAACGATGGTATCACAACCGTAAATGAGCGCAGCCTTAACTATGATGCTCGAAAGCTCATCAACAACAACATCTCTCATCCTGTTAAGCTTCTTCTGAAGCCTTATGAACTGTGCGTTGAGCCTACCATCATAATCAAGACCTCTATCAATCTTGCTCTGCAAGTGATCCATCTCGAACCTGATTGCTTTCATCTTGCTCCATGTTCTGGGTTTGATGAAGATTGGCGGCGCAAGCTGCCTGTACTTCTCATCAATGACGATCAGTGTCGCAAGCTTCCTCTCACCCAGATCAACGCTCAAAATCCTACCGCTCGTCCTTCTCTTCTTGTTTTTCAAGCTCAGCGGTAATACCAGTTCGTAGTCCTTCACACCAGACTTCCTCACTCTAGGAACAAATACTGGGTTGTGCACCTTGTGCGCCTGTGCTAGGATTTTCTTGAGTTGTTCGTATGGTTCTATGCTGAACGTGAACCATTTCCACTTCCTACCATCCTTTGATAAGGGTAGCTTAACTTCAACTGTCAGCCTCAATCTCTTATCCTTCACCCTCATCCTCAACCTGAACATCTGGCCATCGTCCGGCATAGGTGTTAGTGAACCGCTCTCTACTCTTGGTGTGACCAGGTCAGTGTATTTCTCTGGCAGTTCTCTGTGTTCTTCGTAGTAGTTGCATGTTTGGTAGACTACTTGTTTTAGGAGTGTGCTGTCGACTTCGTAGCCGGCTGTGAAGAGTTTTTTGGTGATGTTTTTGTAGGTGAGTCTCTTCCTGCGCCTCACATCTTTCTCATCTTTCTCGTAGCATTCTTGGAATATTTGTTTGATTAGGTGGTATGTGTCTTTTCTTGGTTTTTGGCTTCTTAGGATCGTTCCTATTTGTTCGAGGAGTGCCTTTCTGTATCTTGATGGTAGTTCTTTTTCCCATGGGTTCATTGTTCGTAGGATTTGTTCGAAGTACTTGTATGCGGGTAATGTGTGTTCTCCATTGGCGTTTAGCCCGTATTCGTGGATCTCATCAATTATTTTCTCGTTCCAGAATTTTGGTAGCGCTTCGTTCATGAGTGTTGTGTTTAGTGTTTCGAGGTTTTCTGCTAGGTTTTTCATCCATGGTGGTATTTCTATTGGGTATGAGAGGAAGCTTTGTTTTTTATTTTTATGTTTACCTGTTTTTGCGGGAGTGTGTGTTGGCTTCTCATGTGTTGAGGGTTGGCCAGGTGTGCGCATGCCATCCTCACTAGATTTTGTACCTCACATATATTTAAACCTCCAAAAACCAGGATACACTAACCCGTCCGCAAATGTAAGACAAAGCAATATTAAACCCCAATACGGCTCTAACTCCGCTGGAATCATATCAACACAATGCACAAAAATATTTTAGCGTTTTCCTTAATTTTACACAAAGACCCTTTCTCGTCCTAACAATTTCTCAAGTATAAGTTTATTTTAGCATATGCTACCAAAAATATTAATAGAAGCAACAATACCTACTGGAACCATAGAAATAAGCAAAATGAATACCAGGAATATACTAAAAACAACCAACAAAACCTTTTCATATATATGCTGTTTTTCTATGTCTAATATCATGGAGAACTATTTTGCATGGCTCTTTATCACTATAGATGAGCCTATATTTGCCTATTCTAACAGCTTTAAATTCTCTGTATGGTCCCTTCAAAGATTTTCCACCATGTTGACCATTCAGAAGCTCCTCTACCTTCTTCTTCAACCGCTTTTTCACACTTTCATTAAGATGTTTAACAGATTTGTTAAAATGACTTGTAACTTCCAGCATGTGCTTATAATTATCAGTCAATCTCTAACACTCTCCTAAGCTCTTCTGGTGTTCTTGCGGTCGCTATAATATCAAGCTCCTTCTCCCATGACTCATCCATTCCGATCATAAATGTAAGTGTATATAATTCAAGCTCTTCTGCGAACCTGTTCAACTCTTCTCCAAGAGCCCTGAGCTTCTCGAGACTTCTCGCTTCAATTGTAGCTATGAGGAGCAGAAATACTGACATGTCAACAATAATATACCTATTCGCATCCTCAGGATAATTCACGATGAAGTCAAAAAACATGTTTGCATACTTATCGAAGTTTTTTCTAATCTGCTGAAGCTTCCACGTATCGTGTTCTGCAATTATATCAAGAGCATCTTCAACATCAATACCAGCATCCTTAAACCTCTCGCCAAGAGCATAGAAAGACTTCAAAGCCTCAAGCCAATCACTTTGTGAAAAATTGAGCACCTCTTTAGAAGCACGATAAAACAATTTCAGAGTATTTTGATCTTTTAACAGCTCTTGAACAACGGCCTCAATATTCTTTGGATCCTCCAGAACGCTCTGCACATATGATCTTAAGTGATCCAAAAGTTCACGAAACACAGTTATACGAGTATAAGGTATAGTTGGGGAAGGATGAACAACAACTGAAACACTCAATAATATCACCTTTAAACATTATAACCTCAAGGCTTATAAACTTTTAATATTTTTAGCATGTATTATTTTTTCACACTATGATTTTTTAGCGTATGTTACTTATGCGTTTTAAATATATCCTGTTATACGTAATAATTGAGGTGAAACAAAATGGTGGAAGGCTTTTGCGTAAAATGCAAAGCTAAGCGTGAAATACAGAATCCAACCAACATAACATTAAAAAACGGCAAACCAGCAATCAAGGGCACGTGTCCAGTCTGCGGAAAAGCAATATGGGAAAGAAACTATAAGCATGATTCAATTTTATGAGAAATATTTTTAACTTGTTAGCCTTATAGCTTTTGGTGGTTGAATTATGCCATTTACTCCTTTTCATCTTGGTCCCGGCCTGAGTTTGGGTTTGCTGTTAAGGAAGCATCTTCATGCTCCAACGTTTATTTTGGCAAATGTTATTGTTGATGTGGAGCCTCTTTTTGTTTTCCTACTTAGGTTGGGGTATCCTTTGCATGGATACTTACACACTTTCTTATTGGCTTTACTGATGGGCTTAGCCTTCGGCTGTGTTATGCACACACTTGAAAGATTTCTGAAACCACTTTACAAAATGTTTCTATTAGAGGCAGACACCAATTTAAGTCTCAGACCATTTATTACTGCTGGCACTTTTGGAACAGAACTTCACGTTCTGCTGGATGCTCCACTTTATGATGACATAAAACCGCTTTACCCAATCGCCGCAAATCCCTTCTACAATCCATCCCTCACGTCAGAAATCTACAGCTTATGCGTTTGGATGGGAGTATTTGGAATAATATATTACATTATACTATTAGGCATTTCAATCTATGAAAAACCATCAAAGAGAAAATAACATCCATGCATATTCCATTAACGATGATTAAAAGAACATTATTTTTAGGAAGAAGAAATAGGGTATCGCGGAATTTTCAGGAAGTTTGCTTTTGTTTTTCAGCTTTTTCTTTGAGAAGTGCAGCAATCAAGTTGGTCAGCATTAAACATAGTAGAGTTATAGTTGATTGGAATTCTGAAATATTTTTACCTATCTCCTTCAAGCTTTTATGAAACTATTTTTAATCCTAAGACAAAAACAGCACATGTTACACGCTTAAATCATGCAACATAAGTAATTTAGCAAAGTTTTTAAGCTTCTGTGGGCTTATTATTTTATGGAAATAGCTGAAAAAATAGCAGATTTTGTGGTATCATTTAGTTATGATGATTTAAGTGATTCAATAATTAGAGAGGCTAAGAGAAGAATTATAGATTCTATAGCTGTAGCGAGAGGTGCAATAAATTCTCCGCCTCATTTGGTAAATAAGGAAATAGTGAGGTATTTTTATGGTGATGCTCCATTATTATTCGGCGGTAATAGTTCTCTGGATTTTGCCTCATTCTATAATACATTCTTAATAAGGTATCTTGACTTCAACGATACTTATCTATCTAAAGAACCTTTACATCCTAGTGATATGATAGGCGCTTTCTTACCCGTAGCATCTTTATTTGATTTGGATGGCAGGAGTTTAATAGAGGCGATAATTGCTGGTTATGAGGTAGGAGTTAAATTATGCGATTCGACCTCATTAAGGAAAAAAGGCTTTGATCATGTTACCTTCTTACAAGTAGCAGCAGTTGCTGGGTTATCCAAATTACTTAGATTGAATAGAGAGCAAGTAATTAATGCTATTTCACTAGCATTAGTCCCAAATATTGCATTGAGGGAAACCAGATCTGGAGAACTATCCATGTGGAAAGCTGGAGCTGCTGCAGATGCTTCGAGAAAAGCTACATTTGCAACAATTTTAGCTAAACATGGGCTTACAGGTCCTTCTAAACCCTTTTCTGGAAGATTAGGATTTATAAATGTTGTTGCGAGGGATTTTGATATTACGAATTTCGAAAAGTTTGATACTAATGGTATTCTTAAGACTAGCCTTAAGAAGTATCCAGTTGAATATCATGCTGAAATTGCAGTGGAAGCTAGCGAAAAAATAACTTCTAATCCAGATGATATTACAAGAGTTGATATCGAAACCTATGAAGTAGCTAAAACTATAATTGCAGATGAGGAGAAATGGAATCCTACAAATAAGGAGACTGCTGATCATAGTTTACCTTATATTGTAGCTTATACTATCCTAAGAAGGCAGTTTTGGCTTGACGCTTATACAAAGGAAGCTATATTTAATGATAAGATAAGAAATTTAATGAAGAAGATAAATGTTTATGAAAAAGAGGAGTATACTAAAAGTTATCCTAAAGAATTGCCAATTAAGATAATAGTTTACACTAGCACAGGTGATAGAGAAGAGGTTGAAGTTAGAAATCCTAGAGGGTATTATAACAATCCAATGACTGATGAAGAACTAGAGGAAAAGTATTTGAAATTGCATGGTAAAAGGGAAGAATTAAACATACTGTGGAAAATAGATGAATTAAAGGTGAAGCATGTTGTCACAAGTATTAAAGGAGTCTGATTTCCTAATAATTCCTGGTGTATTTAATCCGTTTACTGCAATTTTGGCCAAGAAGATAGGGTTTAAAGCAGTATATTTATCTGGTGGTGCTCTTACTTCATCTTACGGTTTACCAGATATAGGTTTAATTACGTTAGAAGAAGTTGCTGAAGCTGTAAGAAAGATAAAAGAAGTAGTTGATACTCCAGTCATTGTAGATGCCGATACTGGATTTGGCGAAGCTATTAACGTTTATAGAACGGTTAAAGTTTTAGAAGAAGCTGGTGCAGATGCAATTCAGATAGAAGATCAAAGAATGCCTAAAAAATGCGGTCATCTTGAAGGAAAGGAGGTAGTTGAACCATTAGAGATGGTTCAAAAGATAAAAGCCGCATTAAAGGTCAGAAAAAACGCTTTAATAATAGCTAGGGTTGATTCTCGGAGTGTAATAGGTTTAGAAGATGCTATAGAAAGAGCAAAAATCTATTTAGAAGCTGGTGCAGATGTAATATTTCCAGAAGCTTTAACAAGTAAGGAGGAATTTGCTAGATTTGCTAAAGAGGTCAAGGCACCATTATTAGCTAATATGACAGAGTTTGGTAAAACGCCTTATATAAAGGCTCAAGAATTCAAGGAAATGGGTTATAAATATGTTATATTTCCAGTTACTCTTTTCAGAGTTGCTGCTAAGGCCATGAGAGAGGCACTGGAGATCTTATTAAAAGAGGGTACGCAAATTAATTTATTAAACAAAATGATTACTAGACAAGAACAATATGAAATTATAGATTATTTCTTCTACGAGAAATTGGATAAGGAATTAGGAAGTATAAAATTATAGTGTTCTTTATAATAGGTGCAACGAGACTATAACATTCCCAGCTGAAGAGGCGTGACAGAGCCACATTCATTACCTAGCTCATACTCCGATGACATATTAAATACCTGTATCAGATTAAATCAGCCTGAAAGAAAGGTTTCCACTTCGGAATCCTTTAAAGGAGTCGAAAAAGTATCAGAAACGAATGGACTGAAAGTTTTTCCACTAAGTGTTGAATATAGCTCTTCTATTATGTCTGTTTTGTGAGGATTATGGGGCGTGGTGTTGGGAAGATTTTGAGTGTTGTGCTGATTCTTGCGGTTACGCTTGTTGCGGGAGTTTATTTTTACGATTTTCTTATTAGGAGTATTAATAGTGCTTCTTCCCTCCCAATAGTTACGTGAATTATACAGACCTCGTCCAAGATAATGATATTGCATACTTTACGATTTCAATATATCTCAAACTTTGCAACCAGGTCAATCGTATTACTGGCGAACAACGGGATCAGGCACGTATGTTATTGGTAATCGTTATTTAATTACAGTGGTTGCAATATTTTCTGATAACTCTCAATATCAAGTCAGTACAACTCTTACTGCAACGCCAGCGTAAATTATTTTTCTGTTCATCCAATGAATAAGGGAAATCATCTGCAAAAATCTTATTTAGTGTGTCCTCGTTTAATTATTGGTGATGAAAATGAAATGGAGTAAAGCATTCAAGGGAGCGCTTAAAACAATCCTATACTCAATAGTTTGGGATATCTTAGGTTACGCACTATTCCTAGGAGGGCTATACTACATGTTTTCACGCTTCATATTATACGCTTCAAGCATAATTGGTGACATAATACTCGGTGGATTCATGATGTTCTTCGGCATGATTATAATACTCATCGGAACATTAGCATCATTCTACAAAGTTTTCGCAGAATTATTAGCAGAAGAAATTAAGGGAGGATAAAAAGTATCATTGTTCACAAATACATGATACGCACAAATACATGATGTAAAGCTAAGCGTGAAATACAAAACCCAACCAATGTAACATTAAAAAATGGCAAACACTCTCTCAATTAAGAGAGGAAATCAAACAAAAATTTGTCATTGAGCTTTCAGAACCGCAAATTTCAAAGATTAAAAACGTTTTATCATTTTATTCACAGAGTGTTTTTATAGACAATTATGATCGTTATACATGATTTTATAGTCGTTTATCCTGATGACACAGAGTTTAGGTTATCTTTGAATCATCTCAGGAAAGTTCGATGGGTTTTTCTTTAATCAGTTTTTCAAGAATTTTCTTCCCTTCATCCGTTACCCTATACTTCGTGAGTTTTTTGCTTCTTTTTTGATACTCCATTTCTACTAATCCGGCACGTTTTAAAACTCCCAAATGATATGCTAGTGCGGGCTTATCGATTCCAGTCTTTCTAGCTATATCGTTGAACGCTATATCGGGTTCATTAATTATCGTGAAAATAATCCTAAGCCTGCTCTCATTATCCAAAACCCTGTAAATAGTAAGCATCCTCTTCAACTCCTCCACATTTTTCACCCAAATAAGAATAATTTATCAGATAAATAAATTTTTATCTGATAAGCTAAACCTTACCTAAAGCTCTTAAAATCTTGTAACTGATAGAAAGTGTCAAAATTATTTTTTTAGATGTTGGAAAAGCGCTTTCCTTACTATCATCGTAAGCGTAAACATGCCCGTATTTTGCTATATGCGTTAAATAAAGGTCTGAAAGATAACTCTTAGAACTCCCATAAAGAGGATGATACTTATGAAAAGTTAGTATCCTAAGCTTTGGAGCTATTCTTATGTCATCATAAAATTGTGCGAGTTCCGTTGCTGAACCCCACGATTCCACATTTAAGAATACGAGGTCTACATCAGAATGCTTAAAAATAAATTCTTCAATCAAACTCGGAGCAACATCAGGAGCAAAATCATCCTCTGGTATGAGCGCAATTCACTATCCTTCAGCTTTCTCGCTATGCTTCTTCACTTCCTTATTTCCTTCCCTTCCAGCTCCTAGCAAAACAACTATTCATGTCTCTCTAACTAATGTTTCAAATCTTTTTCTCTCATTACGAATTGAATCCAGTAAACGATTAAAATGTTCGTGCATTCATCTCACACCAGACCTAAGTAAGAGCGATTAATTATTTAAATTTTGAAGATTAATAATCAACCTGAAAACACCTAAATGTGAGGAATGTAGGAGGAAAATAACATTTCAGTTACGTTAGATTATTGAACATGATACTTTTTTAAAGAAGCAATTATATGGAGAAGTTCATGATGCACATCTGGACTGAGCTTTAAGTTAAGCCAGTTTTGACAAGATTTCTTCCCTTTTAAACAGCTTTACCCCTATTTTAAATACTACTACATCAATAATAGCGAAAAGACCTATTAATAGTGTAACCAGCATAGGTCCAAAAATTATTACACCTGTGACTTGCCCAAATACTAATACAAGAATAGGAATTAACAAAATACCGCTGATTTGTTGAGCTTCTCTGAAGCCTTTAACTTTTGCCGAAATCATAACTATTAAGCCGATACTTGCGAGCGCCACTGTTGGAGCAACTCCAAAGATCAGTAGGATCCAAACAAGATTTGGAAGTAACAATCTACCGTTAAAGATGGTGAAAGAGAGCAAGTCCACAACTGTTGAATAAATTATGAAAGAAATCACTGTGATCATCATAGATGGAATGAAGGAAACCAGTATTTTTCCTAGAAATAACTCGCTATCGGATATGGGCGTCGCCAGAAGAGCTTCGATTGTTCTCCTTTCCTTCTCTCCAGCGAAACTATCTGAGGCTATCACGCTCGACGCCATGAGAGGAATTATTAGAAAGAACGGGGCAAAGAAATACAGTAACACTATGTAAACCATGACTTGCTGATCTGTCATTCCAACAAGTTCATCCTGTACATGTTTAGGCAAATTCTGTAACACGTTTTCAAGACCGTTTAAAGATGTCCCTGGCATGGTTGCTAATCTAGGAATGAGTGCGACAACAAGAACAGGAAGCAGTACGGAAAGCATGAAGGGTACGACAACTATTGGTAAGATGACCTGCCAGTTTCTGCTAATCTCACGCCAATCTTTTCTAAAGATCAGCATTACTTTCTGAATTCTCAACCTTATTCACCTTTAACTAACCTTAGATAGGCTTCTTCAAGAGATGGGCGAAGAATGTTTACAGAGAGAATCATACCACCAGCATAAACGATACTTCTTACTACCTCAGGTGTAGCTGATTGAACATCATCCAAAGTTATTATTAACCTAGAAGTAGAATTGTCAACATTAATCTCCCTGACATGATCGAGCTTTTTTACGGCTTCAACAATCTTCTGATTCAGCTTCATCAAAGTAACTTGCAGGGTAGGTTGGCCAGTTATTCTGTCACGAAGCTCATCAGGAGTTCCCACAATAATGCTCTTACCCCTATTGATAATCATTACTCTGTTGCACAATTTCTCAGCATCCTCAAGTCGGTGTGTACAAAGTAGGATAGTGCGTTTCTCACGCCGACTGAGCCTTTCTATGAGGTCTCTGACCTCCTTTGATGACTCTGGATCTAGACCCGCGGTTGGCTCGTCCAAGAATAGAATGGGAGGATTATGTACGAGTGCCCGTGCGATTGCGAGTTTCTGTTTCATACCTTTAGAAAAGGTTGCCACTTTGTCATTTCTTCGTTCCCATAGTTCGAAAAATTCAAGTAGTTCTCTAATTCTATTCCTTTTTTCTTGCACGTTTGAAAGGCCGTAAGCTTCTGCGAAAAAATCCATGTTTTCATAGGCTGTTAACCTCTCGTATAGGCTTGGGTTCTCGGTTAAAATTCCAACTATTTGCCTAACCTTAAGCGAATCTTGAATGATATCATATCCACCTACTTTGGCAGAACCTCCCGAAGGCGAAATAAGGCAAGCAAGCATACGAACAGTTGTTGTTTTGCCAGCACCATTTGGACCTAAAAGACCGAAGATTTCGCCTTCTTCAACTTTAAAACTTAAGTGATCAACGGCAGTAAGAGAACCAAACATTTTTGTTAATCCTTCAGCTTCAATGCTTGATACCATCTTCTTTCACATAATATATTATAAAGATCATTTTAAAATTTTTCCAAGATTTTCTCGAAGCCGATAATGTAATCTTATACTAATCCATGTTACGTATAGGGAGAAAAGAAAGGGATTATTGAATTCCTTGAGGAGCTTCCAAAATGTGCTGAAGAGGATTAATTTTAAGAGAAGAAGATGATAAGTTAAAGGAAAGGAAGGAGAAATTAAACTACATTAAAAAGACCGGAGGAAATCTCAAGGATAATAAAACAAATTGAAATTTTCACGTTTCCAGAAAAAAGAGATACATTATAAATTATATCTTAAAAGTTTAACTATCAATTAAAATTATTGAAAATGATCAAGCATAAACTTAACAAAAGTTTATTCATAAACACTACTAAAACCAGTTACAAAAATCATATTTAAGAGTGTATTTTTCTACGACATCGTTTTCGTCATAGGAAACA